>ERZ1106923.107-NODE-107-length-36616-cov-5.886327_pt1:10000-15000 | contig 36616 bp, 36 predicted proteins | sample MGYA00403657_ERZ1106923 | MGnify/ENA primary metagenome ERZ1106923 (study PRJEB35170, sample SAMEA104062425) | human gut metagenome | biome: human gut; feature: human-associated habitat; material: faeces | place: Denmark | collected 2012-06-19 ...
GAATGATACTCAGTATACTTGGAATAATCACATTAATAGTTGCATTGACAGTTATCTTCAGTCTCAAATCTGTATTGATAGTTACATTGTAAGTGGTAGTGACAATTCCAGTAATAATTACATTTCTAGTTCCATTTGTGGTGAAAGTGGAAATAGTAGTAAAAACGAGGATGCCAGAACGAGTGATCCAATTATACGAGAAAGTTCTACTGATCTGGATGTAACTCAAAAATACAGGCATTTGTGGGTTCAATGCGAAAATTGTTATGGATTAAATTATAAGAAATTTTTTAAATCAAAAATGAATCTTTGTGAACAATGTGGATATCATTTGAAAATGAGTAGTTCAGATAGAATCGAACTTTCGATCGATCCGGGTACTTGGGAGCCTATGGATGAAGACATGGTCTCTCTGGATCCCATTGAATTTCATTCGGAGGAGGAGCCTTATAAAAATCGTATCGATTCTTATCAAAGAAAGACAGGATTAACCGAGGCTGTTCAAACAGGCATAGGGCAACTAGACGGTATTAACGTAGCAATTGCGGTTATGGATTTTCAGTTTATGGGGGGTAGTATGGGATCCGTCGTCGGGGAGAAAATTACCCGTTTAATTGAATACGCTACTAAAGAATTTCTACCTCTTATTATAGTGTGTGCTTCCGGAGGGGCACGCATGCAAGAAGGAAGTTTGAGCTTGATGCAAATGGCTAAAATATCTTCTGCTTTATATGATTATCAATCAAATAAAAAGTTATTCTATGTACCAATCCTTACATCTCCTACTACCGGTGGGGTGACAGCTAGTTTTGGTATGTTGGGGGATATCATTATTGCTGAACCCAATGCCTACATTGCCTTTGCGGGTAAAAGAGTAATTGAACAAACACTGAATAAAACAGTACCCGACGGTTCACAAGCGGCTGAGTATTTATTCCAGAAGGGCTTATTCGATCTAATCGTACCACGTAATCCTTTAAAAAGCGTTCTGAGCGAGTTATTTCAACTCCACACTTTCTTTCCTTTGAATCAAAATTAAAACATTAAGTTCAATTTTTTTGAGCAAACAAGTAATTAGTTTATCGGAATCCAAGTCAAAATTAGACGAATGGGGTTTTCTTTGTTGACATAAGATCTAATTGTATAAAGAATCAAAAGTCACAGAAAATCGAAAATCCGCCCCCTTTTCTATATTCCTTTTTCTATATTCCTTATTATTGATTTGATCAAGAAGCCTCTATTAACAAGATAAAAGATGAAATTCTTATAATTAGGCAAAAAAATATCTTCTTCTCGTCATATATAATTAAACTCTAGAAAATATAGAATTTTTTATCTTTCTATATCTTACGATAATCCTATTTTGACTAAGAATCCCTACTGGATGGGATTCTAACAAACCCCTCAATTCAATATAAATAGAATCTAAATAAGTAGAATCTAATTCATTTTTATTCATTTTTAAGAAACTTTTTGCTTAATAAATGAAATTCGAAGACAAGAGCAAAAAATGAATAAAATAAGATATCATCCATATCCTTTCAAATCCTTCATGTAGAAAGTACATTATATACTCACTTAGATAGATACTTATATCTATAGATATTAAGTAATAATAATTTCAATTTAGAATTATCAAATTATAATAAGTAAGATATCCTTATATATAATAAGATATATATTATATTATAAATTCTAAATAATAATAACAGGTACAAATAGTAAATCGAGGTACCCATTCTATGACAACTCTTAACTTTCCCTCTGTTTTGGTCCCTTTAGTAGGCCTAGTATTTCCGGCAATCGCAATGGCTTCTTTATTTCTTCATGTTCAAAAAAACAAGATTGTTTAGAGCCGATGGCACAAAATCTCATTTTTCAATTGACGTTTGTATCATAACACAGATATCCATTTAGCAAAATATGGTATAAGCGGCTTCCGCCGAAAAATTCTTATGTCTCCAGAAAATGCTATGTTCTAGCTATTTTCAAATAGAACCGAATCGGCGGATGGCTGAACTGTAACGTTGGTCTATCTATATGTATGTGGCTATCTTTAGTGAGATAATACGAAGGGTATGTTATTAGTTTAGATCTAACCAATTTAATGAATTACTCCTAAAGGTTCACATCAAACTAGTGCTAGTTGATGCGAGTTACTTCGGAAACAAACGGACTAAAGTCAAATTCATTTGGGGTATTCTCTCAATTCCAAAAAAGCAACGGGATCAAGTATGAGTTGTCGATCAGAACATATATGGATAGAACCTATAAAGGGGGCTCGAAAAACAAGTAATTTCTGCTGGGCTATTATCCTTTTTTTAGGTTCATTAGGATTCTTGTTGGTTGGAACCTCGAGTTATCTTGGTAGAAATTTGATATCTTTATTTCCGTCTCAGGAAATCGTTTTTTTTCCACAAGGAATTGTGATGTCTTTCTATGGGATCGCGGGTCTTTTTATTAGCTCCTATTTGTGGTGCACAATTTCGTGGAATGTAGGTAGTGGTTATGATCGATTTGATATAAAAGACGGAATAGTGTGTATCTTTCGTTGGGGATTTCCTGGAAAAAATCGTCGGGTCTTTCTCCGATTTCTTATAAAAGATATTCAATCCGTCAGAATAGAAGTTAAAGAGGGTATTTATGCTCGGCGTGTCCTTTATATGGATATCAGAGGCCAGGGAGCCATTCCATTGACTCGTACTGATGAGAATTTTACTCCGCGGGAAATGGAACAAAAAGCTGCTGAATTGGCCTATTTCTTGCGTGTACCAATTGAAGTATTTTAAGAAATGAGCCGATAAATGAATGCTTTCAGCAGGAGGGCAAAAACGCAAGAATCCTCTTTTTCTAGAACATAACTTAATTGAGGTTTCTTCAGAACATTCATTCGAGTCAAAGCAGACATATATGGAACAAGTATAAAAAAACTCTTTTGGGGATCTTTTATATGTATCGAAATATCCACAACTCAATAAAAAAATAATAATAAACAAATCGAAATATCTCATAATCAACCATTTCGAAATAAGGAATCCCCCCCTTTTTCATTGTTGGAATTGAGACTTTAGATTCAGATAGAGTATATCTTGTCATTTTTTCGACGCTTCTTTTTGTGCTCCTTAATGACCAAAAAATTGGATCTCTTATAATGATAACTAGCCAATTTCTGTCGTTTTTTGCCACTCATTTTTCACAATATTTTTCAGAAAATTCCCTCAATTATTCTATCCCTGACTATTCATAGTAAGTTAAAATTTTTCGAAATATTAGAGAGTTTTATATAATGATAGAAAAGGAGTTCTTTCGTATCAAAACTGAATAATATTCATATTCATTATTTAAAGTGGTTTTCGGGGCATTCATCGAAAGGAGATATGTGCTTCAAATTTGACTATAGGGAAACAATATTTTTTGATTATTTATTCATTCGAATTTTTCGTCTATTTTTGTATTTTTTCTAGATTCAAGGCCTAATTCAAGGCCTAACTACGAAATCACAAATAAAAAATAGTGAATAGATTCATAGGTTCGATAACTTGTAATAGAATTGATGCGTGAGAGAAATAAGAAATATTAGATTACATAGAGTTGACGAATGAGATGGGTTCATTAACAATTCACAGATGAAAAAATGGCAAAAAAGAAAGCATTCACTCCTCTTTTATATCTTGTATCTATCGTATTTTTGCCCTGGTGGATTTCTCTCTTATTTCAAAAAAGTCTGGAATCGTGGGTTACTAATTGGTGGAATACTAGGCAATCCGAAACTTTTTTGAATGATATTGAAGAAAAGAGTATTCTAGAAAAATTCATAGAATTAGAGGAACTCCTCTTCTTAGAGGAAATGATCAAGGAATACTCGGAGACACATCTACAAAACCTTCGTATAGGAATTCACAAAGAAACAATCCAATTAATCAAGATACAAAACGAGGGTCGTATTCATACGATTTTGCACTTCTCGACAAATATAATCTGTTTCATTATTCTAAGTGGTTATTCTATTTTGGGTAATAAAGAACTTGTTATTCTTAACTCTTGGGCCCAGGAATTCCTATATAACTTAAGTGACACAATAAAAGCTTTTTCTCTTCTTTTATTAACTGATTTATGTATCGGATTTCATTCGCCCCATGGTTGGGAATTGATGATTGGCTTTGTCTACAAGGATTTTGGATTTGTTCATAATGATCAAATTATATCTGGCCTTGTTTCCACTTTTCCAGTCATTCTAGATACAATTTTAAAATATTGGATTTTCCGTTATTTAAATCGTGTATCTCCGTCACTTGTAGTGATTTATCATTCAATGAATGACTGAAAAATGTCTACCTAATCCAATTATAATGTTTCTTACTTTGCAGTTGTACCATTGAAAATCCCTTTCTATTTCTACCCATCCCGGAGATTCATCCTATATTCCTATAGATTAATCGAGTCAAATTATTCCAGTAAATAACAGAATCGTGGATAGGAAACTCCATTAGTGACCTACCCCAATTTATTGTAGAAATTTTCGGGATCAATGATTGGACCATGCAAACTAGAAATACTTTTTCTTGGATAAAGGAACAGATTACTCGATCTATTTCCGCATCGCTCATGATATATATAATAACTCGTACATCCATTTCAAATGCATATCCCATTTTTGCACAGCAGGGTTATGAAAATCCACGAGAAGCGACTGGGCGTATTGTATGCGCCAATTGCCATTTAGCTAATAAACCAGTGGATATTGAGGTTCCGCAAGCGGTACTTCCCGATACTGTATTTGAAGCAGTTGTTCGAATTCCTTATGATACGCAACTGAAACAAGTTCTTGCTAATGGTAAAAAGGGAGGTTTGAATGTGGGGGCTGTTCTTATTTTACCAGAGGGTTTTGAATTAGCCCCTCCCGATCGTATTTCCCCCGAGATAAAAGAAAAGATGGGTAATTTGTCTTTTCAGAGCTATCGCCCCAATCAAAAAAATATTCTTGTCATAGGCCCTGTTCC
>ERZ1106923.107-NODE-107-length-36616-cov-5.886327_pt1:20000-22500 | contig 36616 bp, 36 predicted proteins | sample MGYA00403657_ERZ1106923 | MGnify/ENA primary metagenome ERZ1106923 (study PRJEB35170, sample SAMEA104062425) | human gut metagenome | biome: human gut; feature: human-associated habitat; material: faeces | place: Denmark | collected 2012-06-19 ...
TTGAGTAAATGAAAAATCCAAAGGAGGTTCATGGCCAAGGGTAAAGATGCGCGAATACCGGTTCTTTTGGAATGTACCGCTTGTGTTCGAAACGGTGTTAATAAGGAATCAACGGGCATTTCCAGATATATTACTCAAAAGAACCGGCACAATACGCCTAATCGATTGGAGTTACTAAAATTCTGTCCATATTGTTACAAACATACGATTCACGGGGAGATAAAGAAATAAATTGAAGCGAGCACTTGCGCCCTTATCTTACAAGGAAAGGGAAAAATGACATTATATATATATAACATATTTAAATTTAACATAGTTAAAGATAATTATAAACAAACCAAATCCTATTTATTTATTATAATTAGAGATCCGGCTGAAATAGGATTTTAGGGATAAGAAATAAACTAACCAAACCATGGATAAATCCAAGCGAACTTTTCTTAAATCCAAGCGATCTTTTCGTAAGCGTTTGCCCCCGATCCAATCGGGGGATCGAATTGATTATAAAAACATGAGTTTAATTAGTCGATTTATTAGTGAACAGGGAAAAATATTATCTAGACGAGTAAATAGATTGACCTTGAAACAACAACGATTAATTACTATTGCTATAAAACAAGCTCGTATTTTATCTTTGTTACCTTTTCTTAATAATGAGAAACAATTTGAAAGAACCGAGTCGACCACTAGAACTCCTAGTCTTAGAGCCAGAAAAAGATAGGTTTACTCTTTATTCACTTGAATTCAAATCCCCATCCGAACTCAAACGCGGATTTCTATTTTGTTGGAAAAATCCAAGAATCCGGATTGAATTCTTGTGTCGTAAGAAAAAAAAGAATAATCTGGGAAGAAGAAATTTTTTTAGTGAACGTGTTGATTCATATTTATTTTGACTACTTTATTTTGACTACTTTCTCATATTTATCATATTCTATTCATTTTTATTCGACCTTCCCGGAGTTCATTCTCCGGGCAACTCCGTTTAACCGGTGGATTCCTTCCAACTTACTTCTTTTATGATCTCATTGGAAATCATATAAAGACAATTCCTATTTGATATAGCTATTTGTGCAAGTATTTTACGATTAAGAAGCAATTGTCTCTTGTACAGATCATTTATGAATCTACTATAACTATAGCATACCCCCCTTTCGCGAATTGCTGCATTTATTCGAGTGATCCACAAACGACGAAAATTGATTTTTTGCCTATCCCTATCCCGATGAGCCGAAACCAAAGCTCTTATTTTTTGTTGAGTAATAGTTCGAGTAAGTCTTGAATGAGCCCCCCGAAAGCTTGATGCAAATAAACGAATTTTTGTTCTACGTCTCCGAGCGATATATCCCCGTCTAATTCTGGTCATTGAATAAATGAAACTTTAACGAATAACTAATCGATTTCCTTTCTTTCAGTTATTCTTTTGCCCCTTTCCTAGTATATGAATAACAAAACGGATTTTTCCAATGTATAAACTAATAATTCCAATGGCTTTGGCTACTATAACCTTCCCAACCACAATTTTTCTTTTTTTCGAGGCATTTCACCTCGAAATACGAAATTGTACTATACTAGGTATTAAAAAAGAAAAGTAATGATAAAGAAATAGTGGATTCCATCGTTTCTATGGTTACTTCTTAAACGGTGAGGTCTTCTCTATACACCGGAGCCTTTACTTCATTTAATCAATGTTATTGCTAACTTGTATAGTTCACATTCTTCGGCTCTACCCATGAATTATCCAGTAATAGGTCTTTCACAACGAGCTCTACCTATACAGTAACGGTATTTAATTATGAAGATTGGCTGGGTAGCTGACCCTGTTAGTCCGTTCTTGCAAGAGGGGTTTATTTTAACTAAGATTTCCTCCGCTTAATGGATAACCATTTGCTACCAATGGAGAATTGCTTCTCATCTTGAATTGAGGTGAGTGGATTTACACCAACAGAAACCATAAATTTCATACACAATAAAAGGGATATCATCGATTTTTAGATAGGAAATGTAGTTCGTTTTTCCGGTCTATCCTATTTGATCATTGATATTCGAACATTGTTCTCTTTCCTTTGTTCTAGTTCATGATCTGAACGAGTCGCACATACACCCTAGTACATGTTCCTCGACGCTGAGGGCATCCCCGAAGCGCGGGGGATTTTGTGACATTTCTAATTGGCTGTCTTGTATTTCTAATAAGTTGTTTAATCGTTGGCATGTTGAATCCTATACATAATGGGCTGGTTTAGATCGATCCTAACCGGATGATTATGAATTACTTTTATTCAATAGAATATAGAATAATAAAAAAAGTCATAGAATATTAATATTAAACTCGGCAGGGTGAATTTCAGAATTGACGTGAAATCTAGGCTATTGTCATTCAACCGCTACAAGATCAACAATTCCATAAGCTTGGGCCTCTGTTGCTGACATAAAAACATCTCTTTCCATGTCTTCGGATACAACCCATACGGGTTTGCCCGTTCTTTGTACATAAACCCTTGTC
>ERZ1106923.107-NODE-107-length-36616-cov-5.886327_pt1:30000-36616 | contig 36616 bp, 36 predicted proteins | sample MGYA00403657_ERZ1106923 | MGnify/ENA primary metagenome ERZ1106923 (study PRJEB35170, sample SAMEA104062425) | human gut metagenome | biome: human gut; feature: human-associated habitat; material: faeces | place: Denmark | collected 2012-06-19 ...
GCGACAACCGTATTTTTGATTGGTACCGCAGTGGCCCTTTGGTTGGGTATTGGTGCAACATTACCTATTGATAAATCCCTAACTTTAGGTCTTTTTTAAATTGATTCAATTGTGAAATAAAATATCACGACGTATGTATCTAGGGAACAGTCGCTTCAAAGTGAATTCTCCCTAGATACATCTATTCAATTAAATTATGAATCTATGCTGATTCCGAATATATGAATTGTCCTAAAGATTCAAAACCGATTTTCGGCCCTTTTCTAAAAAAAAAAGAGAAAAAATCCATTGGATTTAAAACTTATTTTTCGGTAAATCAATTACGAAATTTTTTTCTAGAATCCCTAAAATTTGTTTGACGTCTTCTATGCGAAAATGTTCCATTTTCATAAGATCTTCTTGACTGTTATTCAAAAGGTCCAATAATGTATATATGTTGGACCTTTTGAGGCAATTATAGATTCTGGGAGGCAATTCTGATTGGTCAATAAAAATCGATTTCAACGCCATTTTTTTTTTATTTTTTGTTAGTTTAGCCAATTTATCATAAAAGGTAAAAGGGGGTAAAGGAACTATGTGTTGATTGTCCTCTAAACTTAAATTTTCTTCTTTGGTATGTAAAAAGGGAATCAATAAATCAATCAAATTCCGGGAGGCTTCGTGAAGTGCTTCTTTAGGAGTTAAACTTCCATTTGTCCATATTTCGAGAAATAGTATCTCTTTGTTACCATTTTCATAAGAATGAATACTATGATTCGCATTTCGAACAGGCATGAATACAGGATCTATAGGATAACTTCCATCTTGAAAGGTATTTGGCGCTTTTATAAGATATCCACGATTCTTCTCTATTTGTAATCCAATAACCAACTCAATGGGTTCCGTCAAGCTAGCTATATGCTGTGTATTATCGACGATTTCTACATAAGGCGGTAAGATGATATCTTGAGCAGTTACATATCCAGGGCCCCTGACACAAATAGACGCCTCACAAGTTCCATAGAGATTACTTCTCAATACGATTTCTTTCAAATTCATTAAAATTTCATGTACTGATTCTTGAATACCCATTATGGTAGCATATTCGTGTGAGATTTTCTCAGATTTTGCGCGTGTGATACATGTTCCTTCGATTTCTCCAAGCAAAGCTCTTCGCATCGCAATGCCTATTGTGTCTGCTTGACCTTTCATAAGCGGAGACAGAATAAAGCGCCCATACAAAAGACGCTTACTGTCTGCTGCTGATTCAACACACTTCCACTGTAGTGTCCGAGTAGATACTGTTATTTTCTCTCGAACCATAATAATATTATTTGATCTGATCATTGAATCATTTATTTCTCTTGTTTCTCTTGCTCTCTTGTTTCTCTTGCTATTGAAATATCTTCAATTTTGATTTCTACACACGTCTTTTTTTCGGGGGTCTACAGCCATTATGTGGCATAGGGGTTACATCCCGTACGAAAGTTAATAGTATACCACTTCTGCGAATAGCTCGTAATGCTGCGTCTCTTCCAAGACCGGGACCTTTAATCATGACTTCTGCTCGTTGCATACCTTGATCTACTACTGCACGAATAGCATTTGCCGCTGCGGTTTGAGCAGCAAACGGCGTCCCTCTTCTTGTACCTTGGAAGCCACAAGTACCGGCAGAGGACCAAGAAACCACTCGCCCTCGTACATCTGTAACAGTCACAATGGTATTATTGAAACTTGCTTGAATATGAATAACCCCCTTTGGTATTTTACGTATACTCTTACGCGAACTAATACGTCCACGTGAACCCTTTTTCGGTATAGCTTTTGCCATATTTTATCATCTCATAAATTTGAGTCAGAGATATATGGATATATCCATTTCATGTCAAAAAAGATCCCCCTTCTTATTTGTATATTGGGTCTTTAACGAGTCTTATTATCCTTGTCTTTGTTTATGTCTTGGGTTGGAACAAATTACTATAATTCGTCCCCGACGACGGATTAGTCGACATTTTTCACAAATTTTACGAACAGAAGCTCTTATTTTCATATTTGCCACTCCTTACTTTAATTTTGAATCCTTTTCTTGGAAGAAAATAAGTTTATTGTAATTTTCGATTTTGAATCGTATTCCTGCGAAAGAAAAAGAAATAGTGAAGTTGAAAAAAACCTAATCTTTCGAATCTTTGTTGCGGAGTCGATAAATTATACGACCTCTGGTTGAATCATAACGACTTACTTCAATTTTGACTCTATCTCCTGGCAATATTCGTATAAAACTACGTCGGATCTTTCCTGAAACATAACCTAGAATCATATCTTCATTATCTAAACGAACCCGGAACATGCCATTGGGAAGCGATTCAGTAATTAAACCTTCATGAATCCATTTTTGTTCTTTCATTCCAGGTCAAACCTCCTTGAAGTATCAACTAGTGGAGGAAGAACCCTATTAGACAACCCACTCCTTCTCTTTTCTTTTTCACAAAAAAGAAGTTTCCTATTCAATTCGGATATTAGAAAAATTACCATATATAACACAAAATTTCTCCGCCTATTCTTTCTAGTCGAGCCTCCCGGTCTGTCATTATACCCCGAGAGGTAGAAAGAATTACAACTCCCATCCCGCCTAAAATTCTAGGAATTCTTTGATAGTTAGAATAGATTCGTAGACCCGGCCGACTGATCCGTTTTAAATTTAAAAGATTTCGATAAGGCCTTTTCCTATTCCTTCTATGTCGTAGGGTTAAAACCAAAAAATCTTTGTTGTTTTCTCGATGTTTTCTCACGTTTTCGATAAAACCCTCTCGTAAAAGTATTTTAACAATACTTTGGCTGATATTAGTAGATGCTACTCGAACCACGCTTTTTCTATACATATCGGCATTTCGTATAGAGGTTATTATGTCAGCAATAGTATCACTACTCATGATTAATTAAAATGATTGGTGCCTCCAAATTTGGATATAATCAACATGTTTTTCTTTTTTTTTTTTTTTACGTATTTGTTTATGAATATTAATATGAATTTTGAAAGGTATATACGTGAGACAAAATCTACTAAATTAATCTTAATCTATTTCTTTTAAATACCCTACTATAACCTATAACCATATCGTAGTCTCATTTTATAATACCTCGGGAGCTAATGAAACTATTTTAGTAAAATTGAACTGTCTCAATTCTCGGGCAATCGCACCAAAAACGCGAGTTCCTTTTGGATTTCCTTCTTGATCAATCACAACTGCAGCATTGTCATCATATCGTATTATCATACCGTTGTCACGTTTAAGTTCTTTACAAGTACGGACAATTACAGCTCTGACCACTTCTGATCTTTCTAGAGGCATGTTTGGAACTGCGTCTTTGATCACAGCAACAATAACGTCACCAATATGAGCATATCGACGATTGCTAGCTCCTATGATTCGAATACACATCAATTCTCGAGCCCCGCTGTTATCTGCTACATTCAAATGGGTCTGAGGTTGAATCATATCATTTTTTTTTTTTTTTTTTTTTTTTTTTTTTCTGTTTTTTACAATACAAAGGTCGAAGAAAAAAAGAAATATTATTTGTTCAAAAAAAGAAACCTGCACCCGCTATTTTTAAGGCCTATTTCTTTTTTATCCCGAAATGATGAATTGAGCTCGTATAGGCATTTTGGACGCTGCTATTGAAATAGCCCTTCGGGCTATATTTTCTGTTACTCCACCCATTTCATAAAGGATTCGACCTGGTTTAACAACAGCTACCCAATATTCGGGAGAACCTTTACCTGAACCCATACGTGTTTCTGCGGGCCTTACTGTAACTGGTTTATCTGGAAATATACGGACCCATATTTTTCCACCGCGACGTGCATTTCGTGTCATTGCTCGTCGACCTGCTTCTATTTGTCTAGATGTGATCCAAGCGGGTTCAAGTGCCTGAAGAGCGTATTTACCAAAACAAATAGTATTACCTCGATAAGATATTCCCTTCATTCTTCCTCTATGTTGTTTACGGAATCTGGTTCTTTTGGGGTTATAGTTGATGGTTTGTTTTGAATTCCATCTCTACTACAGAACCGGACGTGAGAGTTTCTTCTCATCCAGCTCCTCGCGAATAAAATCAATTCAAATTAAAGATTTTGAATTCAATTCAGATAGAATATAATTTGAATTAAGATATACATGTATTTAATAAGTAATATACTGAATCATTGATTTCATTTAATCTAGATCAAATCTATTATTCATTTGTGTATCTTGTTTGTATAGATAACTAAATCTAAATATATTAAATATATATTAAATAACTCTTTTTTCTTATATTTATATCTTTTAGAATGTTAAAACAAATCTTTCTTTTGTTTTACTCTTTATCGTATTGGGTTGACCCAATTTTAGCAATCCAAGAAAATAAAGTTTTCGCGGGCGAATATTTACTCTTTCAATTTCTATTTCAGTTCTATCATTAGTTCATAACTTTTCCGAATAGATGAATTGGTCTCTGGCCGGTTCCGCCATCCCGATCAATGAATCATTCGAATTCATTTTCACTAAAATCTTTTGAATTCATAGGTTCCATCGTTCCCATCGCTTCTTACTTAATGGTTAGGTCTGGATTTTACAACGGAGCTATTAGTTCTTGAGTCAATATTCTTAGTCTTTATTGGCTCGAAGCTCTTTATTTTTTGTTCGACGAGCAGATCCATTTAATGATGAATCCGTATTGGTGCTTTATTACGCAGATTTTTTCTGAGATGACTCATAGACCTTACATATTGGAATTATATATCATCAATATCCTTTTTCTTTCTTTCTCTCATCCTTCCAATTATCCATACCCTTTCTTTTTTATTTCGATTGACAACTTAGAAGCATATTTTTTAATAAAAAAGATTTCAGTTGCTACAACAATATGAACAATATATCATATCTTGACTGGTTCTTTGGATCCAGATAATACGAAGTGATGAGTTGGTTATTACTTCTATAGTTATTTGTTTATATTTTTATACTATGGGGCTGTTTTTTTATACTAACCCTCAAAAAACCAACGAGTCACACACTAAGCATAGCAATTTTATCAAAAGATGAATTAAATTTTTATTAAACCCTATAGAATTATAATAGAATTATTATTGTTCATTTTTTTTATTGAACAGAAAAGAAAAAGAAGAAACTAATTTATCATTTTTTGTTACATCGCTGGATAGAATGCAAAGGGAAATAAAGGTTTATTATTCCCCTTCTATAAAGATCCAAATTTTGATGCCTAATACCCCATAGATTGTTCGAACTGTATAGGAACAATAATCAATTTTAGCGCGAATGGTTTGTAGTGGAACCCTACCCTCTCTGATCCATTCAACACGCGCAATTTCTTTTCCGTCGATACGTCCTGCAATTTGCACTTGAATTCCTTTTGTATCTGCTTGTTCAGTTAATTCTATAGCCTTTTTCATTGCTTTGCGAAAAGAAACTCTATTTTTTAATTGTCCGGCTATAAATTCTGCAAGAATATTAGGGTTTCCATAAGGCTTTTCAATTCGTGTGATAGCAATGTTAAGTTTCCGATTTACAGAATTAAATTCTTTTTGTAAATTCATCTGTAATTCTTCGATTCCTCGGGGTCGACTTTCAATTAATATTTTTGGAAATCCCATATAGATTATGATTTGGATCAGGTCGATTCTTTTTTGAATCTCTATACGTGCAATTCCCTCGACGCCAGAAGATGTTTTCATATTTTTTTGTACATAATTCTTTATATAATTTCTTATTTTTTGATCTTCTTGCAGACCCTCAGAATAATTTTTTGGTTGTGCGAACCAAAGGGAATGATGACCTTGGGTTGTACCAAGTCTGAAACCAATTGGATTTATTTTTTGTCCCATGTTCCCCCATTACTATACATATCATAATACGACATAGTTGTATCCTTTTTTTTATTTTGTGACCATGCAATAGAGTCGGTATCTATATATTCATCTAAGGATATATCTTTCATTACAATAGTTATATGGCAGGTAGGTTTTTGTATCGCAAAACTACGCCCTCGAGCTCGAGGTTTTAATCTCTTCATGATAGTACCTTTATTTACTTCGGCTTTACTAATCACTAAATTTGCTTCATTCGAACCCATATTGGAACTAGCATTTGCTGCTGCAGAATAAACTAATTTAAAAATGGGATAACATGCTCGATAAGGCATGAGTTCTAATATCATAAGTGTTTCTTCGTAGGAACGCCCACGAATTTGATCAATTACTCTTCGCGCTTTGTGAGCAGACATAGATATATGTTGACCTAAAGCGTATACTTCTGTTGTTCTCTTATTTAACATAAAGTTCGCCTCCTACTAATCAATGATAAATATCTATATATATTATTATACATAAACATAAACAAACGTTTTTTAACGACGAGATCTATTATCGCTTTTTGCATGTCCTCGGAAATTTAAAGTAGGCGCAAATTCTCCCAATTTGTGTCCTACCATACGATCTGTTATATAAATAGGTAAATGTTCCTTTCCATTATGGATAGCAATAGTATGGCCGACCATTATGGGTATAATGGTAGATGCCCGGGACCATGTTATTATGATTTCTTTTTCTTCTTTTGTGTTAAGCTTATTTATTTTTTTT
>ERZ1106923.108-NODE-108-length-36528-cov-17.138870_pt1 | contig 36528 bp, 55 predicted proteins | sample MGYA00403657_ERZ1106923 | MGnify/ENA primary metagenome ERZ1106923 (study PRJEB35170, sample SAMEA104062425) | human gut metagenome | biome: human gut; feature: human-associated habitat; material: faeces | place: Denmark | collected 2012-06-19 ...
CTGGCTCGCGCTCCCGCGCCACACGAACTCCAGCTTCTGGTTCTTCGTGCGCTCCTCCTTGTCCGCGTAGTGCACACGGTTGATGCCCCACGCGTCAAAACCCATCGCGGAGTACATGGCCTCCACCTCCTTGGAGTGACCGAAGGGATCGATGCTCCAGCCCACGGTGGGGCGCACGCCGAACTCGTCGTAGATGAACTTCGCTCCAAGCGTCATCTGGTTGATGATGTCCTCGTAGTTGGCAGCGGCTTCATCGGTCATCACCCAACCACCGAGGTTAAACTCGAACTGCGTGTTACACACTCAACAATCTCAAACCTGGCCGTTCTCCACCAGCTTATGAACGAGTCTCTTCATCGGCTCGTCCTGCTCACGCCACCAGCGCTGGAAGAAACCCTGCTCGACGTACCTATTGCATTACTGATTCAAAATCGATGCATACGTGAACTTTCTCTCAGGATTGATAGCGAGCGCTCCAATCACGGTATCCAGGATGTAGCGCACTTGCTAAGTGTGAACACAACGAGCGGGCACAACTTTGACATAGTACTGGTCCGCCTTGACCAACCAGCCAGGATCGTCGTGCGTGTGGGCGTGGATCCAGACGTTGATCGTGCCGTTGATGTTCACAGGATTGGGTTCCGTGTACATGTTGGACAGCTAGGGGTCAACGGAACAGGGCGAGACGCACCTTTGCATTAAGCTCGTCCTTGATGCCAAGGCCAGTGGCGCATGCTACGATGGTAGCAAAGGCAAGTAGTGATGCAATTCTATTCATTCACAAGGAGAATCTGGATTCAAAGGAAGGATCAGCAGTGGTCTCGGGATCCTTGATCATCAAGTCTGTGCAGCGAAACACAATTACGAAACGCTCCTTCCTGAAACAAACAGACCCTACAAAGCAGCCAAATCCGCTTCGAGATCTCTCTCCTCCGCAGCAGAAGAGGCAACCGGAGTGTGAGTGGGAACAGAAGGAGCACTGACCCGTCCACTAGGAATCGCGCTAGGAACGTTGGGAAGGGCCTGGTCGGCGAGCGCATCCTCGGCGATGGAGGCATCAAGCTCGTTCATGATATCCTCGTTTCCTTCGAGCTCTTCATCGACGCCGCTCGTGATCATGTCGTTGATGTCCTCCGTGCGAGCCTTGATGTCCTCCAGCTTGTCCATGACCGCGTCGGCCTTGTCCTGATCCCTACCAATCAAATATGACATGAAGTACCTACAGTCCGAAACGCTCCATCAGCTGTGTGGCGGACACGACAGACATCAGATAGTCACTCTGCTCCAGGTACTGCTCGCACAGGTTCTTGAGTTTGGAGAGCTTGATTCCCATGGCCTAGGTGTCAGAATTATAATCGGCCGCTCACCATTTGACGTTTTGAATCTTCATCGCACTGCTTAATGTTGATGCACAGTCTGTTCAATTCTACGGATCACGAATGGGCCCAGTATCCTGCCTAGATTACGCTTTCCCAGCTTTGCCGCCTTTGCCTTTTGCATGAGGTCATTTCGCTTCACTTGAAGAGCGCTCACTCTATCCCTGAGGAAGCGAATGCGTCGTCACTTTCTATCTGACATCGCGATTTTCGCGTCGATGGACGCCGCCAAATCGACCATTTGCCTCAGCTTCTCTTCATCTTCGGAAATCTTCGGCGCTGCAGGCGCACTCTGCTTCTTTCTTCCAAACAATCCCATGGCAACGGAACGAAGTAATGAAATGTAACCGTACTAAGCCCGAAAAGCCCAGTGTATACTATTCCGACCATTGCACTCGAGAGTCGAGAAAGAAGACCCCACCTTCCGTTTTCCCCTTCTTCAATTACCAATAATTGCATGCTCTCTAGCCATTCTCGCTGCCGAAGTAGGGGGAGAAGCAGCACCATCGGTTTAACGGAGTCCCTTTTTGAGTTTATGTCATCCTAAATCACACAAATGCACCCACCCTGCCCGTTCCTCCCTCTTCGTTAAGCGAGTCCACAAATAGGCCCTTTTTTCGTGATTCTTTCAACCCACTAAGACAAATCGAATTCGCACATACTCATCACGGATATGGATGCGGAAAAGGAGAGGTTAATCAGGCAATATTTGGATGAGCACCGAAGAATGGTCGACAGGGAGAGAGAGTCGGCGATTCGGGTCGTTGTTTTAGGGAATAGATTTGACGAGCTGCGCGAAGCCGGGAAGAAGGTGGACGAAGACTATGCAAATACAAAACGGAAGATGACGGCATTCATGGTAGCGGTTGTGTGTTGCGCTGATGAAACAGAGCGTCGGACACTCCATTGGCGAAGTTGTGTGCGTTCTCAATGATGAAGAGATCCTCGTGAAGTCGTCCTTCGGAAATCGGTATGTCGTGAATGCAAAGAAATGCGTACGATCGTGTTCAGCCGCGTTGACCCCGTAGGTGGATGTTCACAGTCTGCGTCAGGGAACCAGAGTCGCCCTGGACACGACGACCAAGATGATCGTGCAGGCGCTGCCCCCGAAGGTGGATCCCACCGTCGCCACCATGATGGAAGAGCAGAACGAAACGATCCAGTGGAGTGACATCGGTGGACTGAACGACCAAATCCGTGAAATCCGCGAAGTAAGTTGTTCGACTCCGCCCTCATCTGCAGGTCATCGAATTGCCCCTCACAAAGCCCGAGTTCTTCGTGCGCGTCGGCATCAAGGCTCCGAAGGGCGTTCTCCTTTACGGTCCTCCCGGCACGGGCAAGACCCTGCTCGCCAAGGCCCTCGCCTCCACGATGCACGCAACCTTCGTGAAGACGGTGGCGTCGTCGCTCATCGAGGGCTACATCGGCGAGTCCAGCCGAATCATCCGCGAGCTGTTCAGTACGCCCGTGCTCGCGCCCTCACGCGTAGACTACGCTCGCTCGCACACGCCCGCCGTGGTGTTCATCGACGAGATCGACGCCATCGGCAGCAAGCGTCGAGAGAACGTGGTTCTCGCTGACTGTGTTCATGCATAGGGCTCGGGCGCCGACCGCGAGATCCAGCGTGCGATGATGGAGTTGCTGAACCAGCTGGACGGCTTCAAGGAGCTGGACCAGGTGAAGGTGATCATGGCGACGAACCGACCCGACACGTTGGATCCGGCGCTGCTCCGCCCGGGTCGCCTGGACCGCAAGGTGGAGATCCCGCTGCCCAACGCCATTGCCAGAAAGGACATTCTGCGGATCCACAGCGAGAAGATGCAGAAGCAGGGAGAGATCGGTAGGCGCGGAGAGAGGGCGTGAGGGGTAGATTACGATTCGCTGAGCAAGCTGTGCGACGGGTTCAACGGCGCGGATCTGCGGAACGTGTGCACCGAGGCGGCGATGTTTGCGATTCGAGAAGACCGCGCGTACGTCGTGAACGAGGACTTCACGAAGGCGGCGAGAAAGCTGATGGAGTCGAAGAAGCTGGAGAGTAAACTGGAGTATGCCAAAGTCTATGTGTCTTTGTTGAACAAACAGGCTGGGTTCGTTATGTCATGGACTAGTTCGCGGCGGTGGAAGGGTCACTCATAGGGACGACCTCCTCTTCCACGGGCACGGCTCCGTCCCCTTTTCCGAGGACGATCTCCTTGTCACGAACAGTTTCCCCTTTTACGGGGACAGCGACTTCCTCTTTGGGGACAGCGTTCTCCACGGGCACAGCGACTTCCTCTTTGGGGGCAACACCTTCCTCCTTGGAGACAACGTCCTCCTTCACGGGCACAACGACTTCCATTTCAGGCACGACCGCCTCGTTCGCGTGCACGTCGCTGGTGGGAGCAGCCTCCTCCTTCACAGCGACGACCTCCTCGGTGGCAGCGACGTCCTTCTTCACCGTGTCCATCTCGATGCCCTTCTTTCTGTACTCCTCCGCCACAGCGTGACGAATGCTCGGCATGCCGTGGTTCGCGCTGTCGTCGATGAATACGATCAGGTACGTCTGCGCGATCTGGAAGATCGCCAGCAGCTACGCGTCAGCCACACCCCGCTCGCCCACATAGAGAATGAAGCCGAAGTCGAAGGGGAACGGATAGTTGCCCTTCACCGACCACGCGTACACGTTCGTCGCGATCGTCGGACCCTACGCCTCACACGCCGCTCACAACGCTACGATGAAACGACCCGTCGAGGCGAAGACCTGTCCGATTCCGTTCACCTTCCCGCGGAAGTCGGTGTAGGCGACGTTGGAGATCATGACGATGCTGCCGGTGAACTGAATGATACGCGCCACGTAGGAGAGCGCGTAGATCACGTACGTCACGAACCACTGCACCTACGCCTCACACCGCCTGCCGGCACGTACCCACTGCGGCATGGAGAGCGTGAGCACGCCCGCGGGCGTGATGAGGAGCGTGAACATGTACAACCAGCCGCCGACCAGCCACATCTCCTTGTAGGTCAGCAGACGCGCGATGACGCTGTTGAGCACGGGTGCGGTGAAGGAGGGTTAGGGGCCATTTGGAAGGATATGTCCCGAAATCATCTGGATGGGGCCCAGCATGGAATACAGCATGCCCACCTCGCTCTGCGTCCAGTCGAAGCCCTTCGCCTCCACGGGGTTGATCATCCACACGGGGTACAGCGCGTCGTGCCCGCCCTGCACCAGCGACAACATGCCGTAGTACAGACATGCCAGGAAAACTCGGCGGTTGGTGAGGAGTCGGGGATAGGTACCCTCCGTGAGGATCTCCTGAATGTGCTCTTCTTCGGTAGGAACGTAGTTGGGGTCTCGTTCGCGTTTCTCTTTTAGGAGCTTCATACCTTCCTAGAGATGAGGGCGATGCACAGGTGCGACTTCAGAGCGGCGCATAAGCGCGATGTTCTTCCTGGCGTCTTCCTTCGACAGCGTCTCGGGGAGACAGAACAGCACGATCAGCAAGATTGCAAAACAAATGAAACATGCAGCAAAACAGGGGATATAGTAACGGTACTAGGGATGAGCACGCGCCGATGCAGCCACCTCGCGCAAAATGGGGAATTGGATCGCCAGCTTCGGGAAGTTCTCCTCCGGCTTGGACAGGAACCCTCCAAGCGTGGGACCGACAGTTCTACGCGTCACGGGAGTCCAGAGGGGATCACGAGGAAATGCCACCGACCGTTTGGAAGATGGAAAAACCGAGTGTCTGCGTGTAGTCGTTGCAGATTTCGCTGATGTAGGTTTTCGCGATACCGAGGTTTCCGTTCAGGAAGCCCCAGAGCGCTCTGCCAATGAATGCCAGCCAGAAGTTGTCTGCGAGACCAAAGATATTGATGGCAATAATGACACCGATGATACTAAGGGAAATGGACAATCGCCGCCCGTATCGGTCTGCAAACCAACCCCAGAAAAAGTTTCCCGGAATACCGCCAAGCGAATAGGCTGCTGTAATCCACCCGCTGTAGAAGCCGATTTCGGTAGCAGGAACCTGAACGTGAGAAAAAACGAGGGGATAGGTACATCAGGCATGTACTCTTGTGTCATGTACGGGATGATGGGATTCGTCAGGCTGTAACAGAAGTTATCCAGGAACGACACAAAGGAGATAGCGACCATCGGAACCAACGGAATCGTCTTCCTTTGGTAATCCGGGACAAATGGCTTAGGCATGACAAAACAATTGTGAGACGATTTGTGTTCCTTTGCGTGAGAGACCGTCTATTGGAAGGAGACATGGAACTGTACCTGTCTAGGTACCTCGTTCGTGTTGTTGCACGGAATCACTCTTCTTCATTCACATGAGTGTGAACGTATCTCCCCGTTTTCTCTTCGATATAGATCCTGAATTCCATAATCCAAGTGGCATCCATGGTCGAGAAGACGTATTCGCAGAAGACTGGATCGGTTGGTTGTTTACCTAAACCATGACTCCACAGGTGCCGGATTGGATAAGGGAGTTTTGTCAGGTGAACGCGCAAAGCAACAACGGGCTCATTCGATCAGCGTTTGAGAACTGCATCAAGAAACTGAACGAGGGACACACACATGAAATGAAAAGTCAGCTGAAGGAAGGAGGGGGTGATTCTACGACACCGCAGATGTCGTCTTCGGAATTGGTGGCGGCGTTGAAGTCGCTCATTTCCGATTTGGATGCGGGAATTATCAACGAAGACGAGAGCGCGATACAGAAGGCGCTGTACGGTCTTCTTGTATTGTTGTGCATGTGAGCTCAACTGTAGCATCTACCTGTCACACTCAGCAGCTTGAAAACAACGCAAGCTGTGAGAACCCTGAAAGAGATGGGCTCGCATTGCGCGAACCCCGCTGTGACTGCGCAGATTAAGGACGTGATTCACAGCTGGAAGACCTCTCTCTCGGCCAAAACGCCCCTCATTCCACTCCCGATCACCCACCCGAAGAAGATCGAGGAGCCCAGGATGGAGTATCTTCGCGAAGAGCCGAAGATGGTGCGCGTGAGCAAGCAGGAGAAGGACCACGCGCTGCGCGAGAATCAGGCGTGGAAGTTGCGAGTTGGTGAAGCGTCTTGTGTGAAGAGTAGGTGCAAACCAAGCAGATGCAGTCCTCGCTGAAGACGCTGCCGCCCTCGCTCCGCCCGCAGCGCAAGCGTCCGAGTCCAGCACCGCTTGTGGAGGAGAAGAGGAGTGAGGGGAGTGTGGGAGGAAGAGAGGCGATGGTAAGGAGTGAGGGGAGACGGAGGGTGATGTTGTCGAAGGGTGTGAGTGAGAGAGGGTTGTCGAAGGGTGTGAGTGAGAGAGGGTTGTCGAAGGGTGTGAGTGAGAGAGCGGCGTTGAAGGGTGTGAGTGAGAGAGTATTGCCGAAGGGTGTGAGTGAGAGAGGGTCATCGAAGAACGTAGAGGAGAAGAAGAGTGAGAGACGAGAAGTGACGTCGAGTGAAGGACAACGAGACACGACAAACGGAAGACAGCGAGAAGACATGACAAATGGACAACGCAAGACCGAACAACACACACAACGCAGAGTGGTGCCTGCGATCTACCGAGAGATGTTCGGAAACGACGAATACGAGGACGACGGATTTGTGGTGGACGACATCGATCACTCCGAAGAGATGAAACTACTGGCGCGTCATTTCGCGAGGAAGCATTATCCACCGGAGGAAGAGGCGATTGAGAGCACCAACGACCAGATCGCAATCGAGGAGGCCTACTCCACACTCCAGGGAAGGAAGGAGGATCGGAACGCAATCCTGTAATGCGCCATCACATATTCCGCACTGTTTATTCCACAACTCTACCACCCCTTTTCGACAACGAAACAGTCCGTTTCCACGCTCATTCTTAGTTTCACTCGTTTTCTCTGAAGTCGAATGGTAGGGTGCTCCTCAATGCGGCTTTCATTCTCACCACGGTGTAGTCCCTGTATTTATATGGCGGGACGTATGGACTTCAGTTCTATGATTCCATCATGGATTACCTGAAAAGTAGCTAATAAATGCGCTCTCGTCACAATTAGGAACGAAGAGCGACCTCATTTCGTTTTACGTTGTCCCGGCCCAATCGCTGATTCCGCGATCCCAGGCTATGGCCCAGATGGGCGCCAATAAGAAGCAAGTCAGAGAGGTCCCAAGGACTGGTGGTCAAATGGCAATTCGTCCACAACAAGTGCCAACTCCCATATATCCCAGAGTGCAACACACCTACAGTACGATGGCACCCCCTCAGCGCCCACTCCATCCACCGCCCACAACTAACCGGAAAACCCAGCATCCAATCGCGGCGAACAGTGAAGTGGGGACGATGGGTCCGCCTCCGCCCAAGAGGATAGAAGTGTCGTACGCTCTCACGGAAGCGGAGAAGAACCGGATGAAGGAGGTGGCGGAGATGAACAAGGACAAGAGCGTGCAAGAAGTGGCACAGATGCTGTACCAGGAGTTCAACAAGGGTAATGAGAAGAAGCCGATACCGATGACGGCGATCCATCACTATCTTCGACTATACCACTTGCCAAGGTAGAGAGGGGTTTGTTCCAAACAATCTCATGCCAGAGAAGCAACCGAGTATTAACTGCGATAGTACCGTTGTTGCTATCAACGAGTTCATTCTGTCTACAACACAGTTCCTAAATGCGTTCGCATCAACGTACTTTGTGCAGGGTAGAGCGATCTCATTCCGTAGATGCGAATCAAAACTCACAAGCATCAACAACCGAATCACTGCACTGGAAATGGCTCTATCTCTCGTGGAAACCAAGATCAACAGCGCCGAGCAGGAGAGCTGTAGGCAACGGAGATGTGACTTAGCAACTAGATTGCAACCGAGGGATGGAGTTTCTCGACAAACTGAAGGGCATTGACACAACAGTTGAGATGAACAAGGAGAATGATGCTCATGCTTGTCCACCGGAGGAGACAAAACCAGTCGTGGAGGAGAGGAGCCAGGGTTCGGGCGTGCTGTGGAAGAACCATCCCACGTACTCCAGATTCTTCAGACAGGTGGAAGTGGGCGCTCCGCTGGAAGCAGTGAAAGCGAAGATGCGTATGGCAGGGCTTGATGCTGGAGTGTTAGAGTATTCCTTGTGCGTTGTGTTCACCGTAGTTATGATCCGAATTCGGTGGTTCCCGCGTCCTATCTGTAGTTTGTCTTGTACCATTCATTCTTGTTTGTTTTCCATTTCGTTGCGCGCATGAACAGGAAACAGGCGAGGGTTAACAAGCAGGAGCTTATCAAACCCGTATGCCTTGGTGCTGAGCTCAAGCGAGTAGTGTGGCAAGTTCTACAAGAAACTGACCAGCATCGTGAAGGGAGCGGACGAGGAGTACCGGAGCTTTCGCATCCCTCTTCCCATGGAGTATGTGCCAAGAACGCCTTTCTGTCTTGACAGCAGCTTTATTCCGCTGGTGCTGTAGGCGTGCACTGGAATGGGATGATGTCTAGAACGGAGATTCAAATCCGAAATGGACAGGAGGACGGGAAGTACGGCAGAATCGAGGAGGCGCTCCAGAAGCTCTCCAAGAAAATAGATATGAGTCCAATCGTCCTTCCGAGTAGGAGAGAACGTATTCGCTCAGTTGCAGACGAAAAGGAGACAAAGCCGGCGTACCAGAGCGGCGACTATTTCCGCTCCCCTCGGAAGTCGCATTCCACGGACTCCGCCATTTCCGCTCCTCTGTCGCCGTCCAAGCTGCTGCGCCGCATCAGCCACGAGAACACGGTGGTGGTGGACGAGAGCTCGGTGTGGTACAAGACGTACACGACCGTGGAGCCTCTCCCCGAGGGCGTGAGCGTCGCTCGCGACGCGGAGGCGGTGAAGCACGAGTTCGTCCACATCCTGAAGAACATCTACGTGGACGTGTCTCCCAAGAAGAAGAAGGAGAGCGACGACGACGCGGTGTGCACGTGCCTGCCTCCCTCCAAAGCGTACACTCTCCTCGAGAGGTCGCACGGCGGCGGCGTGGGCGAGTACTCGCACGAGGACCTGGAGAGCTACTCGCGGTGCGCGTGCGGAGATCGGTGCATCAACCGCCTCTGCTACTGCGAGTGCAGCCCCGAGACGTGCCCGTGCGGCGAGGAGTGCACCAATCAGATGTTCCGTCGACGGAGGTGGCTGCTGACGCTCGGCGTGAGGCGTAGATACCAGAAGCTGGTGCTGTTCTACGCGGAGAAGAAGGGCTGGGGCATCAAGACGGCCACGCCCATCGCGCGCGGGTCGTTCGTGATCGAGTACGTGGGCGAGGTCATCTCGCAGCAGGAGAGCGAGCGGCGCCGTGAAGTGAGGCATGGAGTGTCTGTGATGATCGTAGAAGCGGAAGGGCCAACTGCACATGTACTACATGAGTCTGGGTCCCAATCAGCTCATTGACGCCACTGACAAGGGCAACGCCTCGCGCTTCATTAACCACAGTTGCGACCCCAACTGCGAGATCCAGAAGTGGAAGACGGGCAACACCAGCTCCGTGGGGATCTTCGCGATCCGCGACATTCTGCCGGGAGAGGAGCTGACCTTCGACTACCAGTTCGATCGCGACGACAACAATCAAATCCCGTGCTTTTGTGGAAGTCCGAAATGTCGCCATGTTTTGGGAAAGGGCAAGGAGGTGCCGAACGTGAACAACCTCCCGCTGGCGGAGCGCATCGAGCGGAACCGTCTGTTTCAGTGCGACTGCGTCACGAGCTCGGTCGACAAGACGATCACGCCGATTACGCTGCTGCCCTGTGTTGGCTGTTGCTGAATGAAATGACGCGCAGGTGAGCAAGGGCATCGCGAAGAACCTGATGACGTATCTGAAGGAGTACTACTGCGACGACTTCCCATCTTCGCAGATTCTGCGACGGACATCGTGCAAGCGACCGTCGAGTTGCGCCTCCTCCTTGTCGTACTCTCCGGAGCTGATTGAGGTGGGAAACGACGACGTTGGAGAGGAGGAGCTCGACAAGGAAGAGAAGGAGTACTGTCGCTTTTCAAGCCGCGGGATCCAGCGTGTAGGCGATGACAGTCTCATTCATTGTAGCTGTTTACCATTCCCCTGCTGCTGAATCGGAACATCTCCAGTGGACTAGAGCGAGTTTGTGGTTTTCTTCTCCCTTTAGTGTAGTATTGCTGGGTGTATTCGAGGGACAGAAACATCCGGATTGGCTTGGTGGACGTGCCTTTCAAGAAGCTTCTCCTGGAGCAGTATCCGTCGTTGATTTACTGATGTTCTGCTTGTTTAACACGCCATTCTGTTCATTCGGAGTGGAAGTCGACGCCATTCTGCCAGCACGCTCCATTCCATGGTGTCTTTATGATGCGGCAGTAGAATGAAAGAATACCTCAAGAATGAACTACCAAAATCTCCCCGATTTCACACTATTCCACATTTTCGAGGTCTTTTCAATTGCAGAATCCCGCCGTTTTCTTCCGTAGTCCAAAGCCAAAATGCAGAACGCGAGCAAGCCAGCCACACTTGCAGCTCAATCTGTGCTGTTGAGTTTGAGCAATTTGCAAGTGGACGAAACGACGGTGAGCGAATTGAGTGCGTTCCGTAATGGCGTAGCTCCATGACAAGGTTAAATCTGCATACGACTACATGTATCTATTCAAAAGCACGGACCTGATTTCGGAACTGTTCAGGTGCATTTCAACGATTTTGAATTCTGTTCCTGTCTCTTTGGAGGACAACATGAAGCACCGCATTCGGAAGTCGATGAGAGTCTCGCCATTTCATGTGTAGCTACTGCTTTTCCATATTGAAGAAGATGGCTCTGAAAGGGATGAACACGGACGCGGATCGGGCGCAGATGTTTCAGCTCCTCTTCAACGTGCTCGTCGCTTCAATGTCTTAGTCGTAGTGCTTCGCGATCGAGAACGAGCTGAACGGCGTGATTATCGTGCAGATTTTGAACATCCTCAGCCCGTACTACAAAATGGTTCCGGATGCCGCAGTGAATCAGTTCCTACAGGAGGTGGAGAGGGCGTACAGTCAGTTTGGGACGTCTGCGTACCACTTCTTGACGATGCCCTTGGAAGATCCGGAGAAGCAGCCCGTTGTGGTTTCTGCTCCCACTCACGCACAGATGCCCAATCCCGTATCCACGCAACAGGTCACCGGGTCGTTCACCATGGGCACGGTGTCCTCGCAGCAGTCAGCGAATTCGGACATCGCGGCGCAGCTGCCGCTGATCATTACCGGGAAGAGCGACACCAGCCTGCAGAACGTGACCCGCTCGCGGAGTCGGTCTCTCTCGATCGACCTCCTCAACCAGCCCTCGTCGGCGCTGCTTCGTGACCGCATGAGCACCATCACGGTAATCGCCTCATCGCTCGCTTCACTCTAGAACAAGCCCATCACGCCCATTGCGGACTCGATTCTCGTGCTCGACAAGGTGCTGTGGATCCTGATCCGTCTGTTCCGCGTGAAGCCCCAGATCGCCGCCCAGTGTCGCGCTCCGCTGTTCAGTGGTCGTCTTCTCTCTCCCTCACCTGTAGACGCGCTCTCCACGCTGTGCAAGATCGAGGTGTTCACGCTGGCGATCACGACGAAGAAGCAGTACCTGCAGTACCTGCGCATTCTCTGCTACTCGCTCTTCTCCTACGTGCAATTCATCCGCTTCTACAAACAGCCCATGCAGGACCACATCGAAGCCATCGCCAAGGTGGCCATTCAGATCCTCGTCAACTTCCCTCCCGACTGCGTAGTCCTCTCAGCGCACGCTCACCGCTAGTTCTCCTCCTCCGATCTCATTCTCCAGGTGATCGAGATCCTTCTCGATAAGACCTGCTTCCCACAAGCCTTCCGAGACAACATCGCGTTCCTCATGGCCACCACCGTGCTGTTCCCCACCGACATCTACTTCAAGGAGAACTCCACCTTCGCGGAGCACCGCATCCAGATCATGACGGACCTCGTGCGCCTGTCGCTGCCCTCGCTGGCGCTGCTGGACATCCAGGCGGTCGTGAAGCAGTACGCGCTGTTCATCGGCAACCCCGCTATCTCCTTCAAGACGCTCAAGTACATTCTCATGGTCCTGACGCAGCTGGTCGACCGGCTCCGCTTCCTCCCCTCCTCACAGCGCGACGCCGTCGGTGAGGCCTCCTTCTCTCTCTCACCTCTAGTGGACGTGTGCTATCGCATCACCATCACTGTGGTGCGCAAGCTGGAGGACCTGCAGCCCATCATCAAACAGGACGCGCGCATCCGCAACGTGAAGAAGGCGTACCTCGACGCCGAGGCCAGCAACGCGCGGTACATCGCGTTCAGCAAGGGCGAGAACTACGTGGCGCCCACGCCCGAGTACGACCAGTACGGCATCCGCGTGACGCCGGCGCTGAAGGACGTGGAGATCGGGGACATCGAGATCAAGGAGTCGCGCTACAACACCATCAGCCTCATCCAGCAGCTGTGCGGGTGTCTGCTGACGGTGATCCGCTTCCTCAACCACCCCTCGCCCGATGATCCCGTGATCTCCGCCTCGCCGCTCTCCATGCAGAACGCGGAGCGGTCAGGAACGGCGGACCTGTCGCCGATCCCGATGAACGGGCGCTTCGAGGAGCTGTTCTACCGCTACGTGGTGGCGGTGTTCCACTGCGGCGAGCTGTACAAGGTGGACGAGACGCGGACAAAGGAGCAGGTGAGTGCGCGAGCGTTGGCTCATCGGTAGCTGGACCAGCGTGTACGGCACTTCGCGGAGGTGTTCTGCGAGCTGCCGGAGCTGGTGGCGCGGCGCGTGCTGTCCGTCGCCATCGAGGAGCTGTACGCGAAGACGAAGGAGTTCCCGATCTTCATCGAGTTCTTCATCTCGCTGATCCACCACAAGCAGTCCTTCCACTACACGGCGCTGGTCCTGATCCAGTTCATCATCTCGCACCTGAAGGAGTTCGACGTGGCGTCCGCCGAGCCGCCCGTGATCCTGACGCTGTTCAAGTGCTTCAGCACGCAGCTCACCATCGCCGCGGACGAGGAGGCGCTGTTCAAGCCGTACTTCCGCATCCTGATCACGGACACGGTGTACTACCTGCTGCACTCGACCACGTGGACGTTCTACCTGGACCTGCTGTTCGGGTGCTTCAACATCTTCCAGCACAACAAGATGGACCTGCTGTCGCAGGAGCTGATGCTGATCATCAAGCCACTCATCCTCCAGCTCAGCCACTTCATCGTCAACTGCAACAACCCCCACATCTCCGAGCGGCTCTTCGAGATCGCCTACCGCGTGCCCTACTCGATGCAGCAGATGCGCGCCTTCTTGCCTCACCTCCTCTCCTTCTACGTGAAGGGTCTGGCGGGACCGGAGACGCTCCAGAAGTCGGGTTGACGCCATCACTCGTCCTCATTCATAGCCGTGTCGTATCTGGACAGCCTCATCAACCACCTCAGCGTGGAGCAGGCGAGCTACCTGCTGCAGCACGAGCCCATCAAGTCGGACTTCATCTCGCTGCTCAACACCATTCTCCACAACTCGCCCAACACCAACCTCACCTCCATCGCCATCACCATCCTCGGACGGCTCGGCGGGCGCACGCGCTCCACGCTGAAGGGCACCATCGACCTGCCGTGTCTGACCGAGAGCGCGACGGCGATCGTGCTGCAGTGCAACGAGGAGGCGGGCAGCGGCGTGGTGCCGTTCGACTACCTGCTGGAGCTGGTGGTGCAGTTGTTCCAGCGCAACGTAATTCTGGACGACCTGGAGGGCAGCGTGACCAAGCTGAGTTCGTCGCTGCGCTGCCCGCAGGAGAACATCGTCATGATGCGCGGCATCCGCTGCTCCTTCAAGCGCAACGTGCTCGGCGTGCTGCGGGCCTGTCTCTATCTGTACTGCGGCCGCTCCGCCTGGCTGCTCTCCGCCTCCACCATGCGGCGCGTGGACGCCGTGCTGGGCGAGGGCGCGCACTGGCTCCTCGAGCACGAGCGGTGTCTGGCGCTGCTGCTGTACGCGCTGCTGCTCACGCAGGAGGACACGGAGGTGGCGCAGGAGGCGAAGGCGCTGATGCAGCAGGTGATCGCCTACTTCGCCGTGCTGTTCCTCCAGTACGCCCAACCCAACACGCAGCACGTCTCGCTCTTCCCGCTCTCCGCTCTCCCTTCGCAGCAGCAGATGCACTGCGAGTTCTTGGGACCCCAGCTGCCGCCGCTGCCGTACTGTCTGTGCGCGCCGTCGACGTCCGCGTCGCCGCTCACCTTTCTTCACGCCGTGGTGTCGCTGCTGGAGCGTGACGACGACGTCTGCGCCAACACCGCGATGGCGATCATGCAGCAACTCCACGAGGCGATCGCTGAGCAGCCGGGCGAGGTGAGTCTCTTCGTGGCGGAGAGCGTGGACGAGGCATTCCTCGCCCTCGTCGTGCACCGCGCGAGCGAGGGCAACATGAAGGTGCGAGTGAGTGCTTCCGACTCCCTTCACCGTAGATCAACGCGCTGAAGTACATCGAGTGGTGGGTGCTGCACGCCGACGCGCTGTTCGTGCGCCGCGTGAGCGTGGTCATCGTGCGGCTCCTCTTCGACCTCATGTACGTCGTGCCCGCCGAGTACGCCATCCACGTGCAGGAGCATAGCACCACCATCCTGAACACCGTCCTCGCGCGCGGCTTCGGCGTCCCTCTCGTGTCCCTGTCGCCGCTCTCGCCCTCCGTCATGCCTAGACCGTCGCTTCCCGCCAGCGAGTTCGCGGAGCACGCGTGGTTCGTGGAGGCGCAGAACAGCGTGCAGACGCAGCAGCAGGAAGCCATTCTGCGCGTCGTCGGCTCCTACTTACTCTCCTTCTTCTGTCCCTCACAGCAGTTCGCCGCTCACTTCATCGAATCACTGCACGCGCACGCGCCGTCGTGGAAGCCCTCTCTCGTGCAGGTGCTGCGCGAGCGTCCCGAGTTCGAGAAGGCGGACAAGCTCCCGCACCAGATCCAGATCAGCGTCTTCGTCGCGATGGAGCTGTGTCTGCGCCTGGACGTGTTCGCCGTCACCGAGAAGCTGCCCTACGCCATCGCCGTGGAGGCGAGTCGCGTGCTGCTCGCCAACAGCAACCTGGAGGCGGTGATCCAGAACTGCCTCGGCAGCGACGGTGGCGCCAGTGGTGTGGTCTGATTCGTAGCCAGCGCCGACGACTCCCTGAGCTACTCCATCGGGTTTTTCTTCGGCCTCATTCCCGAAGTGCGCCAGTTTTTGGTGATCACGCGCCTGCTGTCCACCTTCCTGTCCAAGCGGTACGCCCTCAACGCGGAGCGCACGCCCGAGGTGACGAAGCTGCACGCGGCGGCGGTGAAGTGCCTGATCCTGGCAAGCAGCTGCCGGTCGCGCGTGGTGGCGGAGGCGTGCACGCCGCTGCTGAAGCTGGTGCCCGTGCTGTTCGAGAGCGTGAAGATGACGATCTTCGACGTGGACACGCGCCAGGAGCTGCTGAGCTCGGTGCTGCAGGACGTTCGCAGCGGCAAGGACAACAACCTCTTCCTGCTGTACCAGTTCGAGCGCACGGTGCCGTACATCGCCAACGGGAAGCCGCAGCTGACGACGGCGATCCTCTCGACGCTGTCCAACCTGTACGAGCTGCTGAAGCCGGTGAAGGAGGTGCGCGACAACATCTATCAGATCGTGCTGCGCCTGTACGGCTCGCTGGTGTCGCTGCCGCTCACCACGGAGCAGCTCGCTGACCTCGTGCGTCTGACCGTGGCGCTCACGGGCACGCTCTCCACCAAGTGCAAGTCCTTCGGCTCTCTGCGCGAGCTGGTGAGTGTGGCGAGCGGCGCTGACGCGTAGTACAAGGTCCTCGCGACCATCTTCAAGGTCAACTGCGCGTCCTTCGTCGAGTACGTGTTCATGAACTACGAGCGGCGGCTGGTGCTGCTGAACGAGGAGGCGTGCGGCGTGCTGGCCGCGGTGCTGCACCAGGAGCGCTGCGAGGAGTTGCTGGTGGAGCTGTGCAAGAACTGGCAGCGCTTCGAGGCGCTGATTCTGCAGTTCGAGAGCAACCCCTCGTTCGCTCCCAGCACCGCTGTGGTCCTCAACATCTTCCGCATCGTGCGCGCTGGCCGGGCGTTTCATCCGTAGTTGATGGTGGCGCACCTGCCGTCGGTGCTCTTCGCCAACACCGCGATCGTCAGCTTCCTGCAGAGCTTCTGGCGCTTCCTGCTGGCACGCGTGAACACGCGGATTCAGCAGGAGAGCGCCACCGTCGCGAAGATCGTGCAGCAGCCGGGCACGGCGTCGCTGGCGCCGCTCACCAACGAGGGCGAGAACGAGGAGTTGCTTGAAGTGACGTGCAACCTGCTGATCCAGCTGCTCCAGGAGCACTTCGTAGCGGCGCGGGCGTGGCGTGAGGCGTAGGACCCGAAGCTGGCGAACCGTCTGTCCTTCACCTTCGCCTCGCCGATGCAGCTGTCGCTGCAGAACCTGATCGACCTGTACCAGAAGACGCTGCCGGCGATGCTGAACGACCAGCAGCGCATCGAGATCATCACGTCGCGACGGAGTGGGGTGTTGAGTGTATAGAGATGCGCTGTCGATCATCCGAGACCCCGAGGTGACGGACCGCGAGAAGGAGATGCTGATCATGAAGAACCTGATCCCGCTGTTCTACACCTCGGCGAACAACCACTCGGTGAACATGAAGAACGTGTTCAACTCCTCGTGCTTCGTTGACTATATATCCGTCTTCCTGCCGTCGCTGACGCCCACCGCGCCCACCGCCTCCACCTCCTTCATCATCGCGCTGCTGAAGCTGAACACGCTCCTCGTGAAGTACTGCTCCACGCTCATCGACGCCTCCGCCAAGACCACGCTCTTCTCCTTCGCGTGGAACCTGTACCGCTCGGCGGACGACGGGCTGATCAGCTACTCGCTGCTGTTCCTGTGCCAGTTCGTGAAGGAGTACAAGGTGGAGGGGCTGGTGAGTCGCCTGTTCCTGAACATCATCCACTTCTACAACAACGCGCACATCGACGTGATCTACAAGGCGAGCGGACTGCTCTCCGACGGTAGGAGCGTGACGCGGGGTTAACCGTAGCGCTGCTGAGCATGGACGAGGCGGGGCGCAAGAAGCTGTGCGCGCGCGTGAACGCGAACATGCAGATGAACGAGCACATTCTGGAGGAGCAGACGCACATCTGGAAGCTGATCATCCAGCACGCCGACTTCTTCTTCACCTGCGGCGACGCGCTGTTCTACCACATCCTCTTCTACGCGCGCTCCATCGCCATCCGCTCGTACAGCAACCGCGAGCTCCTCGTGGACGTCATCTCGCTGGTGGCGGCCTTCTACACGCGCAAGCAGAAGAGCCACGTGCCGACGAGCGAGGAGTACCAGAGCCAGCTGCACATCAACACGCACATGCTGAACACGATGATTAAGGTGCTACTGTTCACCGCCATCAACCAGCAGGAGCAGCTGCTCTTCAAGCGCTGCTGCGACCTGGTGAACACCGTGCTGTCGCTCAACCCGCAGCAGCCCATCAACCTGAACGACTTCGACCGTCCCTCGCTGCTGGCGATCACGGACCCCTCGAAGCGTCTGACCTCGGAGCAGGTGTACGCGCTGTCGATGCCGATCATCGTGTCGTTCCGCATCACGGCGATGTCGCTGCCGTACTTCAAGGTGGAGTTCATCGAGAAGAACGCGGAGAACCTGTCGAAGCGCGTGGACTGCATCATGAACTACATCCAGTACAACTACATCTTCTGCTCGCTCATCGAGCTCCTGCCCGGTTCGCGCTCTCCCTCGTCCTTATTCATAGAGCTCTTCTCCGTACCGCTTCCCTACTCCGCCACCACGCAGACGCTGCTCAGCACCGTCAAGGAGTCGCTCTTCCGGATCTTCAAGAAGGACATCGCGCTGATCACCGTCGCCTCATACAAGCGCTCCACGCGCGTGTGGCGCGTGCTGTACCTCATCCAGTGCATCATCGAGCGCACGCCCTCCGTGCTGCCCTTCTTCGTCTCGGATCTCCTCATCTGCTGCGACCAGGTGCACCGTCTCTTCCGCGAGTTCGCCAGCGACCCGCAGGCGCAGCGCTCGCTCTACGGGAAGGAGATCGACGAGTCGTGCGCCATGTGGGTCTCTCTCCGCTCGATGACGAATAGACCCGACGCCGCGCAGGAGCTGGGCATGCCGCCGATGCCGGTGTTGCACGGCAGCGAGGTGGTGTACTCGCTGCTGCTGCTGATCAAGCTGTTCCTGCGGAACCTGTCGCTGCTGGACAAGCACCACAAGGTGTTCATCGCGTTCCTGTGCCAGTTCTTCCGCACGGTGCAGCGCGCCGAGCTGCTGACGTACGTGCTGGACCTGATCAGCGAGATCGTGAAGGAGGAAAACAGCTTCTTCACGCTGGAGGACATCAAGCAGCTGCTGATCAGCACGAAGGAGATCCGCAGCACGCAGGAGAGCGTGCTCTACATCGGCATCATCTCCTCCTACTGGCAGTTCCAGTACTACCTCTGCGAGCGCTACGTTGTCTCGCTCTCGTCGCTTGATCTATAGGCGTACAGTGAGGAGGTGCGTGCTGCGTGCGCCCCGCTGCAGCGGCAGCTGTCGCTGTCGGTGCTGAGCGGCGTCATCGTGACGAACCCCGTGATCCGTCGGCAGTACCGCCAGCTGCTGCTGAAGCACACCGACTTCTCGCTCTTCCGCGTGCTGAACGAGATCATCAGCGACACGCGCATGTACCCCGACAAGCGTCATTGGCTCCCGCTCTTCGACGAGGTGCTGCTGCGCGCTGCGATGAAGGGCGGGAAGCTCGCGCTGGCGCCGAGCACGGCGCGCTTCGCGGGAATCGCGCTGCAGCCGGGCGAGGAGGAGATGTCCGCCACGCTGCGCACGGCGCTGGAGTTCGAGCGAGACGCCAACACGGCGTCGTTCGACACGTGTCTGGAGGACCTGATCGAGCTCGCCTACGCGGACATGCGCATCGCGTACCGGCTGTGGGTGGAGTTGTTCCCTGTCGTGTGGAGCACGCTGATCGCGTCGCAGCAGTGCGCGCTGACGGAGGCGTTGTCGCGCTTCCTGGCGTCGGACATTCACTTCATCCAGCAGGGCGTGAGCCCGCACCTCATGTGGGAGGAGCTGGACCGCGACTTCAAACAGTGGCACGTGCCGACATCGCTTCCCTACGCCATGCAGGCCAACAGTCGCTACGGCTCGATCCCCTGCACCAACGGAACGCAGGCGCTGCTGGAGGGCGTGCTGCGCGCCGTGCCGCAGCCGCGTCTGGCGCCCGTGCTGCTGCTGAACCTGGCGAAGACGTACGGCTGCGGACCGCAGGCGTCGCTGCTGCTGGAGAGCGGGCTGAGGGATTGCGTGGACGCGAAGGAGAGGAAGGTGTACCAGCGGTGCCTGCAGCAGGTGTACCTGGAGCTGAAGGAGGAGGACGCGGCGGCGTCGATGATCACCTCGCTGCCGTACCCCGAGCTGCACAACGGGATGGTGCTGGAGCGCTTCGGCAAGTACCAGACGGCGCAGATCGCATACCTGGAGGGCCTGCGCAACCAGGAGGTGGTGAACTCGATCGACGCGCTGATGACGGTGAAGGCGCGGTGGAAGGAGTGCGCGATGAACCTGAAGCAGTGGATCCCGCTGTTCGAGTACGGCAAGCTGAACCGCGACATCGTGCTACTGCTGGAGTGCTACGGCAAGTGCAACATCTGGGACTCCTACCCCAAGTTGTACCTCAGCAGCGTGCTCAGCGTGGAGGGAGACTTGGCGAAGCCGCGAGCACAGCTGCTGTACGACAAGTGGTCGATCATTCAGTGCATCCAGAACGGGTCGATCAAGTACCGGTCGCACCTGAGCGAGATCCTGATCAAGAACTACCGCGCGCTGCCATACCAGCCGGTGCTGGAGTACGACCACCTCCTCCACTTGCTGTACCAGAACAACGACATCACCTTCTCCACGCTTCTGATGAGCTGCAACCCGCAGAAGGGCTTCACCAACGAGGTGATCAGCATCCTGAAGCCTTTCAATTCGTACACCATGAATAATTGGGACCCCCTCTCCATGTGCGAGGACATCCTGATTTGGCGCAGCAACCTCTTCTCCCAGTTCTGCCAGCGCGTTCCCGCGGATCTCCCACGCTCCCCCATCTCCCCCCACTTTTACCAGATCATGCTGTCGCGCGCGGCGCGATACCTGGGTCTGCCCGAGGTGGCGGTGGAGTACCTGAGCTCGATGCCTGACTCCACAAGCGTGCTGGAGTCGCTGGACAAGTGGAAGGAGAAGGTGATGGTGATGATCGACCTGGGCATCCACGACCCATCAGTGCTGACGGAGCTGGACCACTACCAGCTGGACTCGCTGACGGAGGGTCAGAAGAGCACGCTGTTCTACACGAAGGGCGTGTACTGCAGCAAGGAGAAGCGTTACGACGACGCGATCAACTTCTTCATGCGCGCAGTGAAGGACGACAACAAGAGCGATAGCAAGAATGCGAAAGCGTGGGATGGTTGGGGTGGTCTGCTGTACCAGCGGTGGAAGGAGCGCGGCGACATCAACGACGCGAAGCAGTGTCTGTTGTGCTGCTGTCAGCAGCTGATCAGCAACAACGAGATGGCGAAGGCGATGAGCCGCTTCGTGCACATCGCCTTTACGCTGAGCGACGTGGCGACGATCGTGAACCACGTGGCGACGGTGGTGCAGCGCATCCCGCTGATGAACTGGTTCAACTTCCTGCCGTTCATCTTCTCGCGCCCGACGGAGACGCAGTTCGCGATGATGATGGGTGTGGTGAAGGAGCTGATCGCCAAGTACCCGCAGATCGCCTTCTACCCGCTGCTCACGCTCTGCCAGTCGCTCGGGCTCAAGGAGGAGAGTCTATACGCGCGACAAACCGTGCCTGTTGACGCGATAGAGGGCGAGAAGGCGGCCAAGGGAGGCAGCGACAAGACGGTGTCGTTCCAGGTGGGTGATGAATCATGGAATCACGTGCAGACGGTGCTGATGCTGTACAAGACGCTCCTCGCCAGACCCTCCACCACGCCGGGACAGCTCCAACTCTTCGTCGACCTGCTCCACCGCGTGCCGCACTCGCCGCTGCGCGAGCTCCTCTTCTCGCTCGACCGCGTGCTGCAGGCCGTGCAGGCGGACATCGCGGCGCTGGGTTTCCAAGGCTTGACACAGCGCGTGGGTCCCGAGATCCAGGAGCGACTCAAGAACATCTGCGCCGTGTCGTTCAACCCCGCTAACGCCGTGCCGTCCACCATCGGCTTCATCCGGCTCTACGGTCCCTCGTTCCTGAGCGACTTCGCGCCGCTTCTGCCCGACGCTGAGACGCCTAACCCTGCGTTCCCGACGACCCTCCAGGAGCTGTTGGAGCGCCTGCTGCTGTGGAAGCAGCTGGTTCTGAAGAAGGTGGACGAGGAGCGCGAGGATGCGCTGTTCGAGGAATTCCACTTGTACTCCCGATTAATGCCGGGCTGCATTCAGGTGCCGGGTCAGCAGATCAACACGACGCAGGCGTCGCAGGCGTGTCCGACGATCCACACGCTGCGAGTGCACAGGCCCGCGCTCTACACGGAACACCACGGCTGGCGCTACGTCGACCTCGTCAACGAGCGGAACCAGGTGTACCGTTTCTACCTGCAGCAGCTCAGCGCGACGGAGGCGGTGGTGGAGGAGCGCAGTCTGGCTCTGCAGGTGTTCTTCGATGTCATCACCGTGGCCTCGCAGCCCGTGCAGATGCGTCACCTGCGCTCCTCGCTTCCCTCCTACGTGAGCGTGTCGCCCACGCTGCGGCTTGTGCGCGCACCCGTTTTCGGGTCGACGCTGGAGGGCGTGTACCGGTCGGTTCTGGGCGAGGCGTACGACGAGAAGCAGGTGGAGTTCGCGCTGAAGCTGTTCGTGCTGAACCACCCGCAGAGCGCGGTGCCGGACGCGTACGTGGCGTGGGCGAAGGAGGTGGCGAAGGAGCGCGTGTTCGAGGAGGTGTGCGACGACTGCCTGCTCACTCAGTTTATGTGGTCTTAACGAACTCAGGTAATTCGTAGATTCAAGCGCATGGCATCGTCCTCCGACTTCTACGTGTTCCGAAGCGAGTTCGTGCGCTCGTTCGCGTACTCGCAGTTCATTCAGCGTCTCTTCCTGTGGGTGCGACAATTGCGAGTCATTCGTAGAACCCCGAACAACGACCCGGAGAGCATGATCATGGATTTGAAAACGGGTGGCGTCACACTCACGGATGTGCGTTCCAACTACACGCCGACGGAGAAGGCGTTCGCCGTCGTGGACAAGGCGTCCGTGCCGTTCCGGTTGACATATCCTGACACAGACGAGGCGAAGAGTTCTTAACGCGCAGGAGGAATCTCCGTCAGTTCATGGGCACGTTCTACGAGGAAGGCGGCTTCGTGCTGTCGGTGGGCGCGTACGCGCTGGTGAGTGGTGAGGCGCGAGGATGAGGGTTAGGCGTTCAAGCGGAACGAAGAGACGCTGGAGGGGTACTTGCGTGTGTTTGAGAGGGAGATGATGCGGCTGCTGCTGCGGCAGCGAGGCGTGAACGAGCGCGACTTCCGCGAGGCGGCGAACCAGAATTACGAGGCGATTATGAAGCGAGGCGTGAAGTTCGCTCCGAACGTGGACATGAAGCTGCTGGAGTCGAAGGAGTTCGTGGAGAAGGAGATCCAGATGGCGGTGGTGAAGAGCCACGACGTGGACTGCTTGCTGAAAGCGAGTCCTTCTTTTGCTGCTTGGTTCTAGTTTGTGTTGGGTGTTTGTTTTCTGTAGTCTTCAAACCCTTTCCGGTTTCCAGAAGCGTTTCACATCAAACAGAACAGTGAAATAGAGAAACAAGGTACTGGAGTGTGGCTGACGTCGGGAAGAAGGAATACTCCTTCCTCTCGTCCACCCCATAGCAAAACGGAAGCGGCTCTTCCTCGAAGGGGTCCCTCGCTTCCCGTGCAAACACGTCGTCGAACAGGCCGATCTCTCGCGGTTTCCGGGCAGTGCGACACTCCAGCAGGTTCTTCTCGCAGAGCTCCTGGCAGAAGAAAAAGAGCTCCATTTCCAACACGCCGTTGAAGAACGACAGCAGACGCTTCTATTCCTCACCCCACACGCCAATGCTCACGAGAGGGATGCCGGGATTGCTCACGACCAAGTACAGCACCTTCTTCTCCATCTGCTTCGCGAGGCGATCGCTCCTCTTGCCCTCCTCCACACACAGCGTGGCTGAGGGAAGAATCGGCTGGTCGTCGACGGACACGGACCACAGCAAGGCGTCCTCTTTCGCCGCGAAGGAGCACTGCGTCGACCTACACCTCAAGCGAGCAGGGAGCGCGAACGAGAACAAACACAGCACCGCCTGCTTCTGCAGCAGCGCGTGGAGCGATCGGTCGAGCCGTCGCTTGGGGAATTGCTGGAGCAGCGACGCGTACGAGCACACTACAGTCATCACTCACTCCACACCTCTACCCTCCGCCTTCACTCGCTCCGCCACCGCAGGATCGATCGTCTCTTCTCTCACAGGCTGCGGCAGATCGTTCAACACGTACCAATATCGCTTCTTCACTTCCACGTAACGCACGCGAACACCCGCGTCGTTGAGAAGCAAGTCTCTCTCGCCGCACGCCATCAGGATCGCCAGCAGCACGACAGAATCCACGCCAAACATACAGTTCTCGTACTCCTCCTTCTGCTTCGCCGTCATGTCCGGAGGCAGGATGAAGCGAAGGCACTGCCCACTCACGACCTCCTCCTTGTACCCGTAGTTCTTCAGCCCCTACACCTCAACTCGCCCCCGCGCACCCACTCGCGCCGTGATGCGTTCGGCTTGTCCCAGCTGCTGAAGCCAGGTCAGCGACGGGAGCGAGAGCCAGCGGAACACGGCGTAGTCCGGCACCTCGCTCAGGTAGAAGGTGGTCATGCTCTTGCCGACGCTGCCGACGAGTTGGTAGCAGTTCCAGATGTAGAAGAAGGCGATCTTCATTTCCTGTTCGCCCGTCAGCTAGTTCTGACTCCTCACCGCCTCACTCACCTCCAACAGCCGACGCAGGACGCTGATGGTCTCGCTGTATTGTTGCTTGTCCACGTGGAGGCGGAAGAGGCAGAGAAGTGTGTGGATGGTGAATACGACACGATAGGGTTCCGACGTGCTCATGAGACTGTCCCACGCGCGTTGCGCCTCGCCGAGGGAGGGTTCATTCGAGGTGTTGAGAGGTGTAAAGGGTTGAGATGAGTTGACAGAGTCAGTGAGTGGTGATGGGTTGAGAGGTGTGATGGGCTGAGATGGGCTGACAGAGTCAGTGAATGACACTCTGTTAAGAGACGCAGGTTGCCGCACTGGAACAGAGAGGAGACGAATGGAGGGGTAGAAAGAAGGATACAACACGTCTGTCAGCACCGCTACGAGTCAATGAAACGCCCTGAAGATACAGAACAAGGGAGGTGGAGTCAGCTGAAAGACCAGAGGCGACATCGACTTCGAAAACAGTGCCGAAAAGAGGAACTTCGCGTCGTCCGCTCCGATCACGGGAAACGCGCTCTCTCCAAGCGGATCGCGCATGGCGAGTTTGTTGGCGATCTGCGCCAGCGTGCGGTAGTTCAGGTTGTTCTGTGGGTGAGCGTGTGCGACTGCAACGACGGTGGAGCGATACAGACGGTAGTGGATCGCGGGAGCGTCCAGAAGCAGCGTGGACGGCGGCAGCGTGGACTTTAAACTGAGCAGCTACACGTAACGAATCACTGAAGGATCGGACAAAGAGGACCGTGGAACGAATAAAGAACCGCAGCGACTCCTGCTGCTTGAGAAGCCCGCTCAGCGCCTCGTCCGTCAGCACGCGTTCGCTCACCGACGGCGCGTCCCACGCACTCGACGCCTTCTGCCGCTTCCTCGTGTCCTTTCTACGCGTCACGCTCTCCTCTCTCACCCACTCCGTGCCGGCGCGCTGGCGTTTCTTCTTCTCTCCGGGCACCACCTCCTCCACGCGCTCGATGGCGTACCGCGCACTCAGCAGCCGTCGCAGATCGACGCACTCCGTCGCCTTCTCGGGCGCCTCCTTCGCTCCCTTGCGAATGAACTTGTAGAAAGCGAGCAGCGTCTACGCGTCAGAGGGCACGCCAACACCAACCGGGTGGATCAGCGTCAGCGCGTTGTTCTTGCAGGACATGGATAGGTTCGCGAGCAGCTGGGCGACGACGGGCTGGTCGCGCAGCACGCCGACCTGAGAGAGCGAGAGCGCCGGCGTGTTGCTTGCCTGGCTGAGCAGCGAGAGAAGAACGGCCTTCATGACGGTCAGGATCGCCACGGGGTTCTTGAAGTCGCATCTACGCGTGACGACGCTTCATCGCCGCGACGCGTATTTGGCGTTCTCCGTGTCCACGAACGAGTACAGGTGCGGGAAGTGAATCACGCCGTCGGAGGGGTCGAAGTGGAGCAGTTGCAACAACTATGTGTAATAGAGGGAACGGAGAGCGACGTTGAGCGTCACCAGATCGGCCTGCAGCTGATCGCGCCACGCCGCCTTCACCTCGTCGCTCACTTGGTTATCAAGGACTTCGCTGTGGGCGTGATGACCGTACATGCACACCCACTGCACGGGCGTGACTCGGCTCAGCAGCGCCTCCACAGTGCACGTCTCCTCCTCCTCCTCCAGGTGCGTGGACAACAACACCATCACTCCCAACAGCCGCACGATCATCACAGGCATCGCGTCCACGCACTCCAGCAGACTCTGTCTCCGCAGCTCGTTCTTCATCGCGTCCATCTTCTCCGCCTGCTGCGCCGACCAGCGCGCCACGGTCTGGTGGACGCGGTCGTCTTCGGCGGTCACGCCCGGCAGCGTCACCAGCACCACCTTCTGCATGGCGGGCTTCTCGCCCTCACTGGCGGTGGTGACGACGAGCTGCTGCGCCTGCTCCTTCTTCACCAGGTGGTCGATCACGCTCGCCACGGTGCGTCGATCCACGGTGTATTGGTCGCAGCTCTTTCTACGCCTCAGGCCACACACACGCCCTCACTGAATGGCGTCGCTCACATCTGACAGCAACACCACGCCTTCCTTCTCGATCTAGACATGACACGTCTTCCCACCTCCCACCAAGTCCATCACCAGCTTGCGGCGACTCACCGCCTCCACGCTCTCCATGCGACCCTCCTTCAACTGCGTGACCGCCACTGCCTGATGCAAGTCTGATCGTGACGCACCCGACGAAACCACACTCTCTCTGAGCACGTAATACTTGATGAAACTCCTTCCCTCGTTCTTCATCTGAATCTGCACTCGTCCACTGTTCTCCAGCTGCTTCAGCTTCGTCGTCAGCCGCTTTATGCTCATTCCCGTGATTGCCGCCAACTGGGCCAGCGAAACTCCCTCCTTGGGACTCTTCTTCATCGCCGTGATCAGGAAAGAGGACACGGTGTAGTAGTGATCACGTTGGAATATGCGGTGGCTCTGAACGGGCGTTTTGCTCGTTTCGTCTTCCTCGTCGCTCGACGGAACCCGCTGCTTTTGAGCCTGATACCTACGAATCACTGAACATCCCGAAGCCGACAGCGGCGCGTCGTAGCAGACGAAGACCTTCTCCTCTTCGCGTCGCAGGCTCACACCACACTCCGGACTGAGTTGCTGGAGAACTTGGCGATAATCGGGCAGAGAGGAGAGAGGAATGCTGTTGTGATTCAGGAGATCTTGAAGAAGGATCTCGTTTGAAGGGGACTGGGAGAGCGTTCGCACGACGGTGTCAACGATTTCCTGTTCGTGCGGGGACAGGTTGTAGATGTGATGCGGTTTGTAGAAATCGTGATAGAGAAGAATACCCTTCGAGACTGTTTTCCCCTTTTTGCTACATGTGAAGAAACGAAACAGCAGCTGCTTGAAACCGATTGCATGGTCCTTGACGAGAATGCCGAGCAACACCGCCCTCTTTATCTACTCCTGACTGACGCCACTCACTCATACATAAAGGTGCGCCGTTTTCAAATCGCAGTTCAGCGCCTTCGACACTGCCGGAATCGTAGTGCCGTTGAAACGAGAGGCGGCGACCATCTATCCTCAGAGAGACGGAGAAGCCCAAACCTCGATAATACTGATATTCATCGCAGCGAGAAAGCGCAAATCCTCCTCCTTCAAACCCAGACACGAATAGTGGTATTCCCTCGTGCATACAATCATCGTTTCGTCCGGATTCACGTCCGATACGGAATCCACCCTCTACAGTTTGAATTCGGAACTAAACTCTTACTGCATTCTCCTCCGGAAGGACCAGAATGGAAGGATTCGCTCGGATTGCATTCCAAAGAGATTGGAGCAAAAAGGGACGATTGCGCCTAGGAAGTGGAATTCGACGCAAACAACATACTCATCGGTGTTGGAGATCCATTCGAACACTGTCTGCAGTGCTGTTTCATGATAACACTGGATGCCAATGTCCTTGAGAGTGGATTGAATTGGGTCCTAGGATGATCATGCAAGCATTCAGAAGTGCATACCATGGCGAATCCGATTGAGAGAATCCCTATTTGTGCGAATAAGGGGAATAGTGATCGGCATCCTTGATAAGGGAGGATTGACGAACCACTGTGCGCTACCCATCAACGCCAGCTTTCTTTACGCGGAATGAGTTCTCACGTTCCCGAGTCTGTCCGTCTTAAGGAAAAACGAGACGCCATTCTGAAGGCGCAGGAAGTGGCCGAGGCGCTAAAGCAGAAGACGGTATTCCTTCGACGCTGATCGACTCACACACTAGAATCGAGAAATCGCGCGGAATGAGTACATTAAGCGAGCCGAGCAGTATATTCTCGAATACCAACGTGTAACAGACAAACGAGACGGCGTGAAGTGTAGATGGAAAAGGAAGAGATCCAGCGGAAACGGGCAGCTCACAACGACAAGATATACCTAGCGGAACAGGAAGAGCGACTGGTCTTCGTGATTCGAGTCCGTGGCGTGAATGGGGTTCCGCCAAAGCCGAAGAAGATCATGGAACTGCTCCGACTCCTTCAAGTGCGTTCTGTTTCTTTCCTTGACTGTAGATCAACAACGGCGTGTTCGTGAGACTCAACGCATCAACGAAGCGAATGCTCGAGCTGATATCTCCGTATGTGACCTTTGGCAGCCCCTCTGTCTCGACGGTGCGCAATCTCCTGTACAAGCGTGGATACGCCCGTTTGGGAAAGCAGAGAGTGCCGCTTTCCTCTAATGCCATCATCGAGGAGAATCTGAAGAAGTATAACATAATCTGTATGGAGGACCTGGTGCACGAGATCTTCACTCTCGGCAAGCACTTCAAGGAGGCGAATAACTTCCTGTGGCCGTTCAAGCTAAACGCGCCAACGGGCGGCTTTTCAAACGTGAAGACGCATTTCAATGAGGGCGGAGACTTGGGCAATCGAGAGGTGTACATTAATAATCTGGTGTCTAGAATGATATAGCTGTACAATGCTCTGTTTGTTGCAAGAAGGAAGGGAAAACTACATGGTTCCGGGAACCACCAGCCTTATCGAGCTGTCCGATATCTTGACATGCCTCCGCACCGTCACGGAGTGAATTGTGCTCCCAACGCGATCGCGATGCACCACCAACTAGACATCACCAACACCACAAAGCACTCACGCTCCCGTGCACGCTCGAGGAATGACCCGTGGCAAGAGGCATGAGCAAGAACTGGATATCGCTGCTGTTGACCAACTCATGGTACTACACGTAATGGAGACACTGCACGCGAACGAGTGTCTTCTCCTCGTCGAGTCCGCAGGGATGACAGAGAACGATACAGTAGTGCTACAGGTGATAGGGAAAATGAAACACCACTGAGAAATGATCTTCTATGTAGGTGCGAAGAGACCGAATCGAAGACAGAATCGCCCTTTCCGGGGATCCCAGGGCGTATACGTCCTCAACGATGAGGAAGAAGGGTTTGTCTGAATGGTCCTTCGCTTCTTGCTTGACCAAGTCCTCAAGCATGGAATAGCAGTTCGCGTACGACGCCCTATTCACAGGAAACGGATCCACTTTCGTCGCTGAGGGAGCGGGGAGTTGGACTTCCTTCCCATCAAAGCCCTTTATCGCGCAACCATCCATCGGAGCCGAAATCATGGATTCTTCAATTTCACACACGGACACAACCCGAATTCGGTTACTGTTTACTGACTCGTCCAGACGAATTCCCTAGCACATGATTCACACAAGTAGAAGATTGCATTTCGTTTGCAAACGCTCGATAGGTCATCCGCTGTTGAATTCACGCAGAGTGCAACTGCGTGTGCGTCTACTGTTGACAAACGATACAACATATGCTACTCGATCGAGCCGCAAACTGTAAGAAATGATGGAACAACACGGGCGAATTCAGACCCACTGACGAAGTGCAGTACACGATTTCATTCTTCGCAGGATCTTCAATGCTCCACCCGAACTCTGGAGCGATGTGCAGGAGGTCTTCCATAATGATTGAGCAAACAGTGAGATGAAGATCATGTGAAGCAATTGGAACAAACAAATAATCACTACCACTTACGCGGTGGCCCCGGTCGCTTCATCGACAGCGGCTTCTTCCTCATCTCCACCTTCTCTCGCACCGCCTCCAACCCGTTCGGGTCATCCTGCAGCGGATCATCCGTAACGTACATATCGGCTCCAGGCTCGAACGAGCCATCTCTCAGCGAGTCCTGCACCTCACTTCACTCAGCCACGCTTACCTCAAAGTGCTTGACGAACTTCAGCTCGTGACTCATCCACCCCAGCGTGCCGTTCTCCGCGTTCTCGTCCTCGGAGGCGTCGTCCACGACATCGTTGCGCGCCGTCGCCAGAAGGTCGTTCTGTGTCACCTTCTTCTCCACCTTCCTCTCCTTCACCTCCTCTTCCGAAGCACTCTTCAGCTTCTTCTTGAACGCAGCCAGCGCCTCCAGTGTCTATTCTCAACTCATCCCCACGACCCCCACGTTTTTGGTCCGCTCTCCCGCGACCTCGTGCTGGTACCGCTTCTTCTGTCGCTTGTACTCCGAGCGACTCAGCACCGAGTGTTCCTGCTTCTCCAGCGACGGCACCGCAGCAGACGGTTTCGCCTCCTCTTCCAACTACACGTCAGAGGAAGAAATGATGGCCACTTCCGCGGTTTTCTTCTTCATGGCGCGGATCTTCTCCTTCACTCGCTCCTTCATCTCCTCTTCGGGAGACTTCTCCTTCTCCTTCTCTTCCTCTTTCTCCTTCTCCGTTACCTTCTCCTCTTCGAGTGACTTCTCTTCCTTCTCCTTCTCCTTCTGAAGAAGCTTCGCCTTCATCTTCTGCACCCACGGGGACTCCTCCTTCTTCTCGATCTTGATCTCTCGCTTCAGGTCCTCCTTCTTCACCACGCCGCTTGCCTGCTGAAAACTCACCACGGGACCGTTCAATCCATCCTCCTCCTCTTCGTCGTCGAACGACAGCAGCTTCTTGTTGTTCACCTGCTTTACTTGGTGCTTCACCTCCTTGGCGTCCTCCTTCTGTTCCTCCTTCTTGATGACTCTACACGTGACTCACACAACTCACTCGAACCGTGGAACGATATCCGGGAAGGGGTTGTTTACGATACTCGCCGATTTGATCATCGGCGGGTAGATGGGGTGATCATCGGCGTCCGTGTCCAGTTCGCCCATCTTCACCACGTTGAACACCGTGTCTCCAACCACCTTGCCGAATATAGTGTGCTTTCCGTTGAGGTAGTCTGTGGCATCCAACGTAATGAAGAACTGACTGTGGTTTGTGTTTGGCTTATTCTCGTTTGCCATGGCAACGATGCCGCGATGGCTGAATTTCAACCGCGCGCTGATTTCGTCCTTGAAGGGTCCGTCAAAGATGGATTCGCCTCCTTAGAGTGAAACACAGAAAGCCGAGCACTACCATAACCCGTTCCCGTCGGATCGCCTCCCTGAATCATCATCTTCTTCACAATGCGATGGAAGATCGTCCTATCGTAATATCCCTCCATGCACAGTTGAATGAAATTGCGACAGGCGATGGGGGCTTGTTCACTCCATAGTTCGATATCGATGTCGCCATGTGTTGTGTGAAGAACGACCTTCCCCTTTGTATTGGGTTCCACATTGTACACATAGGCCATCTTCCACGATAATGGAGAACGAGCGGCTTTTGTTCTCGGTGAAACTCCCACATTGTTCAACAAACCCTAAACTTGGGCAGTGAATAACCGTCTCGACTTGATGGAGGTAGCGCATTCCGGTCGTCGCGTCATGGGACTGTAGGACTCATTGGCACAAACCATGGAAACGGCGCGAAAGAAGGAGAGAGAAGCGGTTGAAGAGCCAGAGTGCAAGCGGATGAACGATGCAAAGCAGGAGAGCAGTGGATTGCCCCCTACGCCAAAGAACGAGTATCCCGCTAATGGAAACAAGGATAATCAGAAAGAGGAGGATGAAAAGTCAATTGACGTGTCCATTATCGTTTTCTCCCTTTTGTGCGATAATCGTGTAGATTCCTGTTCACAACGAAGAGAAGTTCATAGGAGAGTGCTTTGAAGCCATCGAGAAGACCACCTTTCGAGGGAGTCTAGAAGTCTCGTTTTGATGCTCTCGTGAAGCGTAGGTTTCGATATTCAACGACCGGAGCACGGATCGGTCGAAGGAGATCATTATGGAGTGGATGGAGCGCTTTCGCCGCCGTGGAATCTCTTGTGTCTATGGAGAGAATCATGGCACGCAAGGTGGCTGCGGCGTTGGAAAGAACGGGGCTGTTGCGCAGAGTCATGGCAGGATTCTCTGCTTTCAAGACGCAGACGATGTGATGTATCCAGAGCGTATCCAGAAGGAGTACGACGTGCTGGTTCAGCATCCAAATGCGTTGGTGGGAACGCGCTTCGAGTGTGCTTGCAGCAGCATCCTAATGGCCTAGACGACGCCCCGCAAACGCCATGCGGCATTACACGGAGTGGCTGAATAAGCTCACGGACGACGACCTCATGAAGTACCAGTATCGCGAAGTGCTGCTGATTCAGCCGACGTGGATGATGTCGCGCGCAACCTTCGACCGCATCGGAGGGTATTTGGAAAAAGGAACCGACAAGGTGCCCTTTCCTGAAGTAGTCGAGGCGGAGGAGAGTGAGTTGTAGGACCTCGACGTGTTCCATCGCCACCTCGATCTAGGAGGCGAGTTGCATGTCGTTCCGGAGGTGTTGCTGATGTATCGGTGACGACTGTGAGATGGAAATGAGGTGTAGGATGCACGAGAACAACACCTGCAAATCGACTCCGAGAAGGAGCATTCTTCGGGTGAAGCTGGGCGCTTTGGAGCGACGTGTGCTGAACCACCTGGACCACTTCAGCATTTGGGGCGCCGGGAGGGATGGGAGGAACTTCGTGAACGACCTGAGTGAAGAGAACCGAAAGAAGGTGGTTGCCTTCGGCGATGTGGACGTGAAGAAGGTAGCGGAGGACAATCGTCTGTGATCATAGATCGGAACGCACTACGTCAATCCACTGACCGGAGTTGACGTTCCGATTGTTCACTTTTCCGAGCTGAAGCCGCCCGTAGTGTGCTGCGTTGCGCTGGGCAGAACAAACGGAGTGTTTGAGGCGAATCTGGATTCGATGGGGTGGACGTGTCAGAAGGACTACTGGTACTTTAACTAGTCACTTTCGAGTGTTTGTTGTTGTATGTCGTAATGGATGGCTGTTTGGAGGATTTGATTTGGATAGTAGGATGTAGATAGAAAGGAAGGCTCATTATCACAAGAATCCGGAAACCAATGCCGATTCCGAAGTGATCGTAAAGGCTCGAAAGGAGGCAGTCCACACACATTCCATCCCAGTTCACCTCGAAAGCGACTGAATTGCATTCGTTTCTGCGACGATCGAGCGCCCTGCGAAGATCGCGGAATAACCGTTATCGCTCTTCAGAACAGATGCAACAAAAAGCATTCTCGAAAGGAGGAAATGTACGTGTAGTGGAATATCTGACAGCACGCACCGGGGTGAGCGCGTCTGCTGCAGCACATCACTATTGTGTTCATTCGACTAATCCTTGCCGTAGATGTCCTATTCATACCTTTTCAAGTACATTATTATCGGAGACACAGGTAGGCGAGCATGGAGTACCAGGATCTCACTCCTTTAGGCGTCGGCAAATCCTGCCTTCTTCTTCAGTTCACAGATAAGAGATTCCAGCCCGTGCATGATCTCACGATCGGCGTGGAGTTTGGAGCCAGAATGATCAACATTGGCGACAAACAGGTGAAGCTTCAGATTTGGGATACTGTATGTCGTGGATCTGTTCGGCATGATGGGCTAGGCTGGTCAGGAGTCCTTCCGCTCTATTACTCGTTCCTACTACCGTGGTGCTGCTGGCGCTCTTTTAGTGTACGATATTACTCGCCGCGAGACGTTCACCCAGCTTACGAAGTGGTTGACGGAGGCGCGTGAGAATGGCTCTTCGAATATGGTGATTATGCTCATTGGCAACAAGTCGGATCTGAACCACCGGTAGTTGTTTAATACTCAAATGAAGGATAGCCGCACGGTGTCAACAGAGGAGGGTGCGAAGTTTGCCGAGGAGAACGGTCTCATCTTCCTGGAGACCTCTGCAAAGACGGCTGCGAACGTCGAAGAGGTAGTCTATGTGATTGCGACATCACGCGCAGGCTTTCGTGAAGACCGCCGAGCAGATCTATCATAATATCGAGACGGGCGTGATTGATGTTAGCAACGAGGTTTGCCTGGTACGGATAATTCACTCGTAGTCGAACGGCGTGAAGGTCGGACAGAATGATGCTGTGAAGGGACTTCAGGCTCCCAATGCCGCTGCGGGCCAGTCTCAGGGCGGCTGCTGCTAAGTTCTTGTGATAATTGTGGCTCTGTTGCTTTCAAACACGCTTTCTCGCTCGATGAAACGACTGAGAGTGAAACGCCCGGTTGCCGCTCTTTTTGTGAGAATTCAAAAACAATTCAGTTTCAAATTCAAATGAAGAGCATGCGTTCCACTGGAGGGTGGAGACACCTGTCAAAGCAAGAAGGTGATAGGAAGCCCGATTCGCTCGCATCCACCGTAGTCGTCATTGTGTGGACTCAGTGTGTAGTACCCATCGGTAGCATCGCTGAGAGAGGAGAATCAGCGTCTTCAGGAACAAGTCGATTCCCTCACTCGTCAACTATCAAGCTTTCATTCTCGAAAGTGAGCTTGACTGCATCGGTTTATTCACAGAGATACGCAATCCACACTGTTGAAAGAGTATCTGCGAGAAAAGGAAGAGAATCGACTCCTTCGGGCTCAGCTCAACTCAAAGGACGCGGAAATCAAGGAACTCAGACGTCTGTGCAAGGAAAGAAGCGTGGGGGATGATGGCGCCACTCATAACTAGGCTCGCAAGGAGAGGTATACACAGCCGGAGAAGAGCGTTGCCACGTCTGCCGCGCTTGGAGACTTGAAGATGAGGATCAGTCAACTGCAGCAGGACCTGAAGGAGAAGGACTTGCTGATTGCGAGACTTAACAACGAAATCAAATCACTCCAAGACGTACTGGCTTGCGACATAGAATGACTCGTAGAATGAGACTCAGTCCCAGTCTCTGGTCATTGAGAAGTGTAAACACATTGGGAGCAGGATGCTGGACTCGATTTGCAGCGCCATCCCGGAGTGGAAGAATGCCTCTTCCGATGTCAAGCTCATCCGTCAAGACCTTGTGTGCACTCTGGAGAATGTAGAGAACATATTGAACGATCTCATCCGCGTGTATCGCGGAACGAAGACGCACACGGATCTATATGAGTTGAATCTGTGTGTAATGGGCGTTGCCTTGTTGTCATGATTAGATTCTCAGAGAACGGAATCAATTCAAGCAAGAATGCGCAAAGGAGGAGGCACTGCGGGCGAAAGCCGTGTCATTCTACGAGTTGCTGTTTAAGACTGCTTGCTCATCCTCTCCGTATGACCAGTTGCAGCGTTGCTATCAGTGGGCGGAGAGTCTGCTTCTCCAGACGAACTGCTCTTCTGCATTTGAACTGAACGTGGCTGTGAACGGGATTCATGACGTGTAGCGCTTTGTGATGCAGTCAAAGATGAGTGAAGTGGAGCCCTTCCAAGGCAGTGAAGACGCTCCTGTTCCCTTTATCAAGCATTTCTCTGAGCGCATTGTCCCCTTCTGTTCTTCCCCTCACCAATAGAATGAGTACGTCGAGCGGCTGAACCAGGCGATGAACCGCGCGTCTCTGGTGTGCGACTTCTCGTTGAATGAAGAGGACAGCATTTCCGAGATTGATGAGCAGTCCATGTCGATGATGGTACGAATTGCTACCTGTTCTAACCCGCTAGAATGAAGCGACTCTTCAGTGCTACTACACACGGCAAGAGCGCTTGATGGAGACGCGGATTCACGACATGGAGCAAGTCGTCGACATGATGATCAACACACTTCAGCAGAAGGAGTATATGCTGTCAGAGCAAGCGGCTACAATGAGCAAGGCTATTGATCAAGTGTCCAGTGTGTTGTCCAAGTGCCACTCTTCTCTCCGTTTGGATGCGTTGGAATCGGACCAAGAAACCATCGACAAGTTGAGGAAGGAGAATGAGAAGATGGCGGAATTGCTGAAGGACACCTCCACCTTCATTCGCGTGTATTCCTATGATTTGTCGCTGCGTGCTGACCCGTTCGGCATTCGTACGGATCCCATTTCGACTCTATACACTCGCATCAACTCAGTTCTGAACTCTGGTTTGCAGCCGCGTTTCTACCCGTCGCAGTGGACGACCAACGATACTCTGCTGCTGCTTCAGCGGATGGTGAAGAAGGAACTCCTGTTACTGCGAATCCAGGAATCCACATCCTTATCGTCCTCGTTCAGCAGCATTGAGTCCAGCGGAATCAGCAGTGATTTGACGACATCGCAGAATTCCTCCTTCATCTCCTTCGCCTCATCGTCAGCCAAGAGAGAGCGCTTGCGCACGCAGGTGAATCCTCCGATCTCTCGCTCTCCGCTTGACAAGTCGTTGTCGAAGGCATTTCCCACTTCGTTCTGAGTGGGAATGAAGCTCATTTTCATGTTTCGATTTTGGTGGTGTTTGTTGCGTTATTCGAGCGTTCTGTTCTGTCTCTGAATCCATTCTCCAATCCCAATCACCATCCTCAAAACAATCCCAATCTCGACTCACAACACAATCTCTATCTCACAACACCACTCTTACATCCAAACAAACACCCCAAATAGTTACGATTGATCAGTAAAGCGCTTTAAGCAGAGGTATCGAAGTCCATGATGACGTCGTCGAGAGCCAGGTTCTGACCG
>ERZ1106923.109-NODE-109-length-36524-cov-18.567304_pt1 | contig 36524 bp, 50 predicted proteins | sample MGYA00403657_ERZ1106923 | MGnify/ENA primary metagenome ERZ1106923 (study PRJEB35170, sample SAMEA104062425) | human gut metagenome | biome: human gut; feature: human-associated habitat; material: faeces | place: Denmark | collected 2012-06-19 ...
TGTCCACCATCTCGTCCTTGTGGTCGATCACCTCCAGGAAGAACGCCGCCGCCACGCGCGACTTGGACAGCTGAACAACCGAGGCGACTGCGCTGCCGATGCCCGAAATGCCCTGCAGCACCGCCATCATGACCACAATGATGTTACCGCCCACCAGACACGGACCCTGACTGTCGAACCAGCAGGAGTCCACGCGATCGCAGATGGCGCGACAGGCGGAGGTCATGTTCGCTGCCGAGTAGCAGAAATCGACAGAGGAGGACAGAGTATCGATGCATTGCGCGTCCAGCAGCTCCGTCGGATAGTCCTTGCGCTGGCTCACGACGAGGAGAACCGCTGAGAGGTACATCACGGAGTTGGCGAACCGACTGGTGAAGAGATTCATTGCAGACCAGAAGCCGCACTTCACCATCATTCTCTCCGCCTGCTTGCAGCAGTCTTTCACGGCCTTCGCGTACTTGGAGAAGAACTTGTTTTGGGCGCCCAGCGAGAGGATCGTCTTGATGTTGCGGAACGACTCTTCCGCCACGCTATCTGCCTCCTGACGCTCCTTCATCGCCAATTCGTTGTATCCGTCTTGTTGCCTTCCCAAGAAGTAGGAGCAGAGGAAGATGAACGGAGAGACCAGGAACGTCAGCAGAGTCAGTTGCCAGCTCTAGTATTTAGGGAAATCAAGAGTGCATACGCTAACGAAACCGATGATGATTCCAGTTATGAGAGCCGAAATCGCACTGAAGAAGGCTCCAAGACTGGGACCAAGACCGTCAACCATGACAGAAGACTGCTCGGAGAAGCGCTGACCCAGAAGACCAGGACTGTAACTCTCGATGAATTCCACATCGTGCTGGAGTAGGGACTTCATGTAGGCATCACGGTAATGACGAGTAACGTGTTCTGTTAGTGACTATTGTGATTAACACTTACCAGCAAAGTAGCCGAGAAGATATCTTTCAAAAAAGGAAAACACCGCGGAAAGCAACAGAACGAGAGAGTAAGCAAAGAAAACGAGCTTCACACTACTATCATCGATCTCTTCCCGGTTTATCTCATCCAGCATTGAACCATAAAACAACTGAGACAACGGATTCAACGCTCCAGCCACTACAGCAACTAGTCATTATCGAAAACAACAAGAAGCCAACATAAGAAACCAGCGATGAGACAGACACGTTCTTTGTTGTTCGAGAATCTCATAAAGAGCGTCCAAATGGTGGACGTCTTCAGCGGCTTGCCCTTTTCCTTCTCTTCATTCCCTTTCTTGTCGTTATCGGAGGGTATCTCGGGAATCTCAATCTCTCCCATTCTGAAGAAGGAATGGCTGAATGGTGTTGTTGTGATGATCAAGAATATTCCGGGTATTTTCCGTGATGGGATGGCGGTGGAACCGAGTTGTTGATGGGAATGAGCATGTGTGTATCTTACCACAATACACAGTAAGTGATTAGCAGACACCCCAACACTCACTCTCAATTCTGAAGGAATCACTGCTTAGAATTGCGCTATCTTGCCACTAGTGTGTCGCTTATTCTATTACGATTGTCATTTGAAAGAGTGGTTTATCCCATTCTGATTGAACCCGGACGCTGTTGTCGTATCGGAATAGCGTTACAAAGTCTGTGATCAATTAGCAATGCAGTTGCCTGGTAACAACCGTTTTCGATTGCTGTTTTGAAGTGTCGGGCGTTTCGCCCCTCTTTTCCTAAAACCCCGCACACTCCGAGGATAATCTGGGCTATTCATTCGACAGTTGTGCTGAGCTGGATGATTTCTCTTCTTCTCTTCTTCTGTTTTGAGAGCTGAATGAGTCTTATGTCTAGTCTCTGCCATTGGGAGTGCTTTGGTCTGTAACGGCACAGATGCCTTTGTTTCAGTCACCAAGAATGCAGCAAATCTCAGCAACGAAGAATTCTTCAAAATTACGAATGGTAGTACCGTTCTGCTACAGAGCAAGTATCACTCTCAGGAAGGTGAACGCATCTATGAGTACTGCCTGCCTGCTACAACGAATTATCAGTACAACCTTGTTTTGTGGGATACTGGGAATAATGGTTGGAATAATGGTTGGGGTGGCTATTCCCAGTTAACGATTACTGGTCTTTACGGCAATACTGTACTAAAGACTACGTTGTATGCGGAAAGCAGTGAGGAATACGTGTTTTCTCTGTACTACCCTGTTATGAAGAATGAAACTTGGAAATCGCTCGACAGCTCTTCTACAATTGCTGCAGATTGGCTTTCTCCGTCCTTTGATGATAGTACTTGGAGTTCTGTTACTCTTGGCTCAACACTTCCTGTTGCGGGTGCAGTGTACTTCCGCAGAGTGTTTTCTGGTGCTCCTGGATTAGCGGCTTATGAGTTGGAGATGAATTACATGTATGGCATTGTTGCGTACGTGAACGGTGTGGAGGTCTTCCGTGACCACATGGATGAAGGCGACGTGACCCCCTCCACTCTATCCATTGATGCTTACGAGGAGTATGGGTATCACGGCGTGATTCGTCCTTCTTCGGAGATCGATGGCGAGAGCAGTGTGTTGGCTGTAGAGCTGCACTTCCCTAGTGCCACTGACGAGTATTTCGTGGAATTCGACGCCTATATGGCGGCTCTGGCCCCCACCACTACGATCAGCGAGAACAGCAACTGCTTTGTCTACCCATACAACGTGACGCTCACTTCTTCAACCGGAAGCCCCTCATTTATCTTCGATTTTGGCATGTTTAAGTATTCGCCGTGGTCACTACCGGCCACTGTGTACTACCAAATGGACGGTCCTCTACCCTACATCAACGGTGTGCGTGTGTGGCCGCGTGATTACCCATATGCGGCCCCGGGCAGGTTCACGCTGGAGGGCGCGATGGACGCAGCGAGCAACTACACGACGGTGGTGAGGGTTACGAGCGCCTTCTACGAGCACTTCAAGTGCAAGACGTTCTACGGCTATCTCAACGCGGAGACGTTCCCACTGTACCGCGTCACCATTTATTCCGCGTCGAGTGCTGATTATATGTACGCGCACGAGGTGCAGCTGGTTACGTGCGCTACCAGCACCATTTCTGAGATTCCCTTCAACCCCTCTTCGTACTCCGTTTACGTGAAGCAGGAATCTCTCTCGATCCGTCCCGACGTCGATGACTTCGATGACTGCGCCCTCAGCCCCGCGCTGCCAGAGGGATTGTCTTTTGACTCCGCTACCTGCACGATTACGGGCACGCCGAACGCCACGCTGAGTCTGACCACATTCACCATGTCCGCTGTGGTGAAGAACCAAGAATACCAAGGCACTTTCACACTTGAAGTGCTGTCGTGTTCTGCGACGCTGACGAGGATCGTTCGCACATACCAAATGAAACCTCATTACGAGTCCTTCACGATCAAGGACATGACGACGCAGCAGGTGGTGCTGGAGGTGCCGCCCAATTCGGGTCAAGGGGTTTTGGCTGAGTGGACGGCCGTGTTGTGTTTGACGGGATCAAAGTACTTGATCACCATGGATTCGTTGGGCGATCCCTGGGAGAGTTCTTCGTTCCTGTACGTGCGAGCCTTGTTCAATGACAACGAGTTCGAGACTGTTGCCCGCGTGCGTTACGACAACAAGCTGGATGTTCCCAGCTGGTACATCATCGATGCGAAATGGTACGTAGCGCCGCAGTCGCAGTGGTTCTACAAGATGGGCGAGCTGCCGGCGGACTGGTTCGACTCGGAGACGACGGGTTGGGAGTCGGGTGCGATTGGCAGTTTCCCTGAGTCGACGAACCAGATCCAGCTGTACAAGAAGGCCTTCGACGTGGCGTCGCTGGCAGACGTGTCTGGCTTCGTGCTCTCGCTGCGTTACAACTACGGTTGCGTGATTTACCTGAACGGTGTGGAAGTGTTCCGCAACGGTGTGACGGGCAACCTGACTGTGGATAGCGTCAGCACGAACTCGTACACGAGTCTCCTGTACCGACGCATCTCGCTGCCCGCCAGAACGGTTCCTACCGAAGACACGCCCTCCGTGGACTACTTGAGTGAGGGCACGAACATGCTCGCCATCGCTATTGTGGCGAGTGATGCGACACAGACAGCCTCCGTGTTCGACTGCACGCTGCGTCTGATGGTTGGCTTGAGTTCCCGCGCGATGGATTACAACACCGCCTATCAAGGCATGGAAGGGAACCCTATGGTGATCGCTAACCAGTATAACGGTTACTCTGTGTACTCATCGTCGTGCGCAAGCAACTATCTGACCATCATGTTCCGTGACGACCGTCGCGAGTGGCTGTCGGCGGTGACGATGTACCTGCATTGCGAGCAGACGACGCAGCAAGTGAGTCAGTTCATGGTGCTGGGTCGAAACGCGAACACGGAGACGTGGACGATGATCAAGAACGTGATGGATCTGACGTGGGCGGCGGACGAGAAGCAAATGAAGATCTGGCTGGGGAACAACAAGCCGTGGAACCAGTACCGCTTCGAGAACTTCGGCACAGGTAATCCTGACGAGTGCGCGTGGAAGTTCAGCAACTTGGACCTGACCGCCGACGCCCTCACGGCAATCCCCGAGCTGTCCTACCCCAGTCCTGTGGTGATAACGCGGTACGTGGAGATGACCGAGGTGTACCCCACATCGAGTTACTACTACGACTTCACCGTGTCGCCCGCGCTGCCTACCGGCCTGGTGATCGATGCGAACAGCGGCACGATCTCGGGCAGACCCACCGAGCTGTCCAACACCACCTGCGAGATCACGGCGAGCAAGATCGGAGGCGGTACGTCGACGACCTCGATCACCATTGTCGTGGAGAGTTGTATGGGCGAGAAGGGGCTCGTTTCGTTCGCCGCGCTGCTCGACAGCTATCCGGAGCAGGCGTCGTACGAAGTGCACAAGGGCCAGAGTTTTTTTGGAGAGGTGATAGCGTCTGCGCCGGTGTTCAAGGTACGGAATGGAATGAACTACTTCGACTGGTGTCTTCCTCATGACCTGTACACGCTTTATCTCCGGGATTCGCAGAGAGATGGTTGGGCCAACCCTGCGGGCTGGTATTTAAGCGTGGACGTTGGCGAGATGGTGTTTGACCTGGGCCAGTACCCCACGCAATCGCCTATCCTGTCTGTTTCCTTCTCCACCGTGCTGCCCTTCCAGGTGGAGGACTCCGAGTGGAAGCTGTGGAACAGCGCGGAGGCGGTGGCGGAGGGCTGGCTTGGGAAGGACTTCGATGACTCGGCGTGGGAGACGAAGAAGGCAGCGGAGTTGGGCGAGCACGCGAGCACGACGGCGTATGTGAGACACGAGGTGAACGTTCCTTACCTGGTTGATTACCAAATACTGAACGTGCGCATGAAGTACGCTGGCGGCGTGGTCGCGTACTTCAACGGCGTGAAGGTGGCGCGTTTCAACCTGGCGGAGGACTTCGACGCGAGCACGGAGGCGATGGCGGTGCACGACGCTTCTCTCTTCTCCAAATTCCATGTGCTTCTTCCCAATGTGAACGTTGTGGCGGGCACGAACGCGATGGCGTTCGAGATCCACCGCGCAGCTGGCGAGAACGCGATCGTGTTCGACGCGACGGGCGTGTTCGGCGTGAACGACTGCTCGCCCGTGGTGGACTCGTTCTCGTCGATTGAGAGCAGCGGGCTGGCGTACGGCACGAAGGAGGACATGTTCTATTTGAACCCCACGACGTATGGCTTCTTCCCGAAGGCCACCCAGTCCTTCCTGTCCTGGACAGTGGAGAACCTGGAGGGCTCCAGCTTCAACGCGATCGGTCTGCAGACGAGCAGCGCCGTGAGTGGCTATGGCTTCTCGCTGTCCGGTCGCTGGGCGAGCAACCAGCAGTTCTTGCCCGCTCTGAGCGTGACGAACCAGACGACGGCGGATCGCAGGCGCACGAGCTGGGAGCTGGCTATGGCGTACACGAGTTTCGTCCAGTACAAGTTCGTGGTGGACGCGGCGGCTTCGGACGTGGTGAGCACGAACGCCTTCGTACCGCTGTACTGCCGAGCGATTCTGATAGACTCGTGCAGGGCGCGCTACGGGTATCCCCCTGTGCGTACGGGAATGTCCTCGGCGATTCGGTCGTGTCCGGAGTACATGTATGGATTCAGCTACCGCCTGTGCTCGAACACGGTGCTGGGCGGGGAGAGGCAGGAGTGCAGGTACTACGCGCCCACCGACCTCGCGTACGCGCAGGCGTCGTTCACGTCTTACGCGGGAATTGCCTTCTCCAGCGACATTCCCACATTCACGGGCGTGATCACCTCCTTCGAGGTGGTGGAGGGTGTGCTGCCGACGGGGCTGGCGCTAAACGCCACGACGGGCGAGATCACGGGCACTGCGACTGGCGAGGACTGCCTGAGTGGGTGTTCGGTGACGATCGCGGGCGCGAACGTGGACGCTTCAGCCAACGTGACGCTCTCCTTCCACGTGGCTGTCGTGTCCATCGAGTATCCTTCCATCGGCGCGGGCGTGCACGTGGTGGTAGGCGAAACGGTTTCGATCGTGCCCGTCATCACGGCTGAGGGCGCTTCTTTCGTCTCATTCGAGGCGACGGGTCTGCCGGAGGGTCTGTCGATCAATGCCTCTACGGGTGAGATCTCGGGTGCGGCGACTGGCGCCAGTCGGTCGGTGGAGGTGACAGTGAAGGGTTTCGTTGACGCCAGCAGCTTCCTTACCGTCTCCTTCACGCTCTTCGTGCACGAGCACAGTTCTGCCACTCCCTCCGTGTCTTCCGACCCTTCCTGCTCCTTCAGTCTTCGTCTCTATGCGAGAGATATCATCGAGTTGGGTGCCGTGTACCTGGATTCGATGGCTTCTGCCGAGACGCTGGCTCTGACGGTGTTGGCGATGAGGGTGGGAGAGCTCAAGTCGGTGTACGTGTGTCTGACGGAAGGGGAATACATCATACACGCAAGCGGTATGGATATCGTGGTGCTGAAGGGACCGAGTCCGCTTGGCGTCTTGATCGATGGTTCCATGGCGGGTGGCTCGTTCTCCACCACTCCCGTGTGCGAGGAGTCGCTGGACGTGGAGTGCAACGTCGTGATGAACGATGATATCACGCTGAAGGAGTCAGGCGCTACGAGCGGCACCACGTACGCTCCCGGAGAGATCGTTGCGTTGAGCCGAAGCAAGTCATACGAGATGTGAGGGCGTGTGTGAGGTGTGAGGCGTAGGTCGTGCGATGGCTGGTGCACGCTGAACAGCATGGAGTTTGAGGTCACCGCTGTCTTCCAGAAGCAGGAAGGAGGCGCGTCCTTCACACCCGTGCAGCGTGCAGTGGCGTGTGAAGCGAGCGAGAAGATGGTGCGTGTGCGTGTGGACGGCGTGTTGAGCGCGATGCGTTTCTGTGTGAATGAGGACGCGACGAGCATGGAGATGCCAGAGAATACCTTGTGAGTGAGAAAGAGTGTGTTGATGTGTAGCCGTGCTTTGGGCAATGTGGAGTTCGTGATGGCGTTCAACTCGCAAGTGCTGTCCTTGACGGATGGCATATTGACGCTGTCGTCGATGAGTGAGGAGGCGTGAGTGTGGAGAGAGCGAGTGAGGCGTAGGAAGGCGAATCGTCGCGCGTTCCTGCAGAGCATCACGACGGGCGACAAAGTGATGTACGCGCACACGGTCGTGGACGGCTTCTACGCTGGCGTCGCGGATTACTCGCCGTTCGTGCTTCACGATCTCCCCATAGCTTTTGGAGGCGGCTTGCGCTCGCATGTTGAAGCTTTCACTACGGAATACCCCGCGTTGTCGATCGTGGATCTCGGCTCCTTTGCTCTGTCGGTGATGAACGGTCAGCTGCTGGGCGACAGCGACGCTGCATACAGCGACTACGTGGCACAGGCGGTGCTGAACGCGATGAACGTGCTCCGTCTGAAGAACGACACGAACGTGGACATGTCGAACGGAGTGAGAGAGTGGGAGGGAAGTGAGGGATAGAAGCTGTTCAAGGTGTCTGAGAGCATGCGCGAGGATCTGGGCGAAGCCGACGCGGACAGTTTGGAGTCCGTTGTGAACTACGCGGAATCGATGGGCGTGTGTTTGTACAGTGATTGGAGTGAGGAGTGTCAGCGCGTGAGTGAGAGTGGGTGGAGTGAGGAGTAGTACAAGCCGGTCGTGACTCGTCCCAGCGAGGGTCATCGCAACATGAAGTGGCTGTACGAGCAGGTGAATGCGGGCAATCCCGTGGTGGTGATGATGTCGCTGGACACCTTCCAGTTCCAGCACAGCTCGCCGCTGTCGCCGAGACCCATCGACGTCGCCCAGCCGATTATCGGAGGTGAGTCGTCGTTCACGTTCGCGGGTGTTGTGATTGGATACAACACCGAGGACAAGGACAACGCCTACTGGACAGTGCTTGTGCCTCGCCAGCCCGCTGACAACTACTACGTGAAGGTGAAGATGAATTACCTCAATGACAATGGAAAGGACTTTGGCAGACTGAGTCGCAGAATGGTTGCCGTAACGGGCATTACTGAAGTGAGTGAATAGTTCCTTTCCTGGGTTGTTTGTTTCCATGAATATGAGAGCGATAAGAACCAATCATGAATGAAAGGGAAAAGACAGGGTTTTCAGTACTCCCGAAACCAATTCACGAAACAAGGAACGTGTTCCCTTTTGAGTTCCATAACAAAGGAGATGATGTGATTTGAAAGCAAACATGTTATTCACAAAAGGAGGAATGACCACCTCTCATTCACCATTACATGGATCCATTCTTGTTATGAGTTCTGTTGTAGATCACGTTGATGATCACTTTCACATTGGGTCTCTTTCTCATAGGGTTTCTCTCGATCGCTTCTTCGATACGTTGAAGGACCGCCTGTACTCTCTCATCACCAAGCTGATGCCCGCGCTTGTAGATATCCTTAAAGACTCGTGGTGCAACCTCCTTGACTGTGCCCCTCTTCCCTTGTCTCCTTAGTTTATCCCTTTTCTTAATGTAACGGTGCAGAATCACCTTCTTCTCGTCCTTCACGAAAGAGTATTTCGAGCGCTTCCCTTGTTCCTCGTTGTCAGCAGCTACCTCTTCATCTTCGGATGAAGAATCCGAATCTTGACTCTCATCATGATCACTGTCGGAATCAGATGAAGGGTCTGCATTTCCCATAAAGACATTGTCGAGCATCGCACCAGCAGCCATATTATGACCCCCATTGTTTACGTCTCCCCCGACTGCCACAGTGCCAGCTTGGCCACCAGGATTAATCATTCCCCCAGTACTGTCGGAGGCAGGTGAGAAGTGATCATTCGGTAAAAACTCGTTCTTATGCACGCCAACTGCAGCATCTAATCGAGAATGGAGCGACACGAGCGTCTCTTGAGGAAGCTCTTCCAATAGTTCCCAAATCTCTTTCGCACTCCAACCCTGAAGAATCAATGCAACTTGGTCTCTGAAAGAGAGAGGTTCTGTAACCTCACCAAATGAAGGAAGTAACTCAGGTGATGAAATCCCTCTAATATTATTGTATTCCAGGCTCATTACGAAAGTAATAATGAGCAAGCTCGTATATGAGCGAAACGCGGAATTCGTTACCGCTGACAAATTACGGTTGTTCATCCTTCATTCTTGATAATATGCACATTAGATCACTATGCACTTTCCCTTTCTCGCGATCTCTCTCTCTACACCGACGTCGGGTTCAGTTAAAGCAACTCCACATCGCATCCCTGCATCAATATACAACACCTATAACGCACCAATGCGCATGGATTTCGACACATCACTAATCCATCCCATTTGTCAACTCCAGCCAGGAACCCCATCGAACAGGACACAGTATCATGCACTATACCCACAGCAATCATCGTTCTGTAAGATGAACCGCACTCCACGATTGGAGGGTATTTCGTGCAACCAAATCCCCCCTGAAAACGGAATTGCCGAAGAGCTTTCCGGACGACTTCACTCTTAGCGGGCGTTATGCGACTAGTCACGGCTGTGATTGATAGGGTTGTGCGTTTGTACGACTTGTGAAGCATAGCTATCCAAAGTGTATAGCGTGTCAATGCAGGCGCTGTTGATTAATGCTCCGCATGCTATCCAGTACCTCTTTCGGAGCATGATCGGACTGAGCGTGATTGTGACGTTTCTCAGTGATCGTCGGATTGTGGAGTGATTCATAGTCGATTTCTTCATTATCGGTATCACGCCAAGCTCGATGATCGTGCTGGCACTGCAGATGTGCATCGGGATGAAGCTCCTTTTCATGTTCTTATCGAGCGTCTGCAATCCCGGCTACTTGCGGCTGAACATGGAGAGTGACGAGTGTCAGAGTCTGTTGAGCGAGGAAGTGAAGCACAAGCAGTTGGCAGGCGCGGTGTGTCCCGACTGTTGTAGCCGGAGACCATTGCGAACGCATCACTGCCCTCTGTGTTATCGCTGCGTCATTCGATTTGATCACCACTCGTACCTGCTGAACAACTGCATAGGGTATGACAACCAAGTGTATTACTTCTTCTTCTTGCTCTTCTCTATCCTCGAGGACTACGTCGCGTGCTACTGCGTAGTCCGCTATCTCCATTTCCCTCCGCTCATCGAGAGTGAGCCCCTGTTCTTCTGGTACGTTTATTGTGTTTTATGCATGGTACGCATCGCGTCAGTCCCTGAGGCGTAGTGCATCGATACAGTTTACTCCATTTCCCTGTGCAAGCGTTTTATGGACAACGTTCTGTCTAACCTGACGCAGTACGAGGGGGACCACTACAACCGCATCAACTACTTGAAGTGCTCGTCGTTGGTGGTGGTAATGCGTAGGGACAGCAACTTTAAGTTCTGCAACCCCTTTTACCGATCCGTCTTCTGGAGCGTTTTAGAGTTTTTCCATGTTTCCGGCGTTCGATGGTGTGTCTGTTCCCCGTTCGTCAGATTCTAGGGGCAATTGCGATGTTTTTTCTGTTGTCGATTTACACAGGGACGGGGAGGAGTCGTCTTCCAAACCGACGGGCAATGTGGTGGTGGATACCCTGCGCATCGTCACAGGCATTCCCCAGTCGAGAATGGCGGATATTTTGGAGGAGAAGAGTCCTGTTCCGGATGGGAGTGAAGACGCCGAAGCGCTCTTGTAGTTGTGTATGTCTTTAGTCCGTGTGTCCTTTTTGGTATTTGTTGGAAAGGGTCGATGGGATTGGGTCACGTGGTTCGGAGGTGCGAGATCTTGCGTTATTGCTATTGCCAGCCACTGCTATTCGTATTGGCGTTGTTAGTTTCCCTGTTCAGATGAGCAACTCCGCAGCGAAGATACACGCGGATCTCGATTGCGGAGAGCGTTGTATCCACTTTGGTTGGACAGTAACTGGAGAGGCTCAACGGAAATGGGTCCTCCAGTTGAACGCTGTAACAAACCAGACGCATGATAAGGATGGAATTACTGAACTATTGGACGGTTATATTCCAGTGTGATTCATCCCCGTTTTCATTATTTTCTTGCTAACTAATGTCGGATACAGTTCCTGGTAGGATATTTCGCCGATTTGTTCCGCTAATCGCGTAGTGGAAGAAGCTGCTTGGATTCAAGTGCAAAAGAAGACGTTCACGAAGTGGGTCAACCAGCAGTTGGCTCCCGTCGGCGTGAATATCACAGATATATATCAGGATTTCAGAAACGGTATTAATCTTGTCACGCTTCTTCAAGTCCTTTTCAAAGAGCCGATCGTTGCGTACGGTGCTTTTCGGCGTGGTAACGGTGTAGGCGTATCAACAAGAACCCGAAATTCGCCTTCCAAGCGAGTGAGAACCTGAAGCCCTGCTTCGACTACCTGCTCTACAAGAAGAAGGCGAAGATGGTGAATCTGGGACCGATGGATATCTTCAACGGTGTTCACAAATTGACCCTCGCCCTGGTGTTCCAAATCATTCTCATCGTCCAGGTCGAGAACATCGAGGTCGACGGTCTGAAGGGCCAGCACGGTCTGCTGCTGTGGGTGAATCGTCAGATTGAGCCGTAAGCGTGGTCGCCCTTCCTGACGCCTAGCTACGGTCAGCACGTCTCCGACTTCAAGGAGAGCTGGAGAGACGGCAAGGCCTTCGCCGCGCTGGCTGCCGCGCTGTGCCAGAACTACAACTGGAACGAAGCGGAGAGAATGGACCAGGACGGTCGTCACGCGTCGTCGTACGAGGCGATGGACAAGGAGCTGGGCGTGCCGAAGCTGCTGGACCCCGAGGACTTCCACAACGACGAGATCGACGACAACTCGGTGCTGACGTACGTGTCGACGATCTTCAACACGGTGGCGAGCGGCGACGAGTCGAAGCGCCACGTGCAGGCGATCGACAAGGTGGCGCAGCTGGCGATGAAGCACGGCTCGCTGATCCTGAAGTACGAGAGAGAGGCGAAGACGTACAGCAAGAAGCTGGACGACAAGATGGAGTACTTCAAGAAGACGGAGGCGATGAAGTGAGTGTTGAGAGAGAGGGTGACGCGCAGCTCCAAGGAGTGCCGCAAGCTGATCAAGGAGCTGGACGAGTACAAGAAGGGCGAGAAGATGGACATCAAGGCGAAGAAGACGGACCTGGAGAGCATGCTGGCGGACATCCACGAGAGCGAGCGCAGCGAGAACCGTCCTCTGTACATCCCGCCCGAGGGTCTGGGTCCGAACGAGCTGTCGCAGAAGTACCGCGACCTGGAGGAGGCGGAGAACGAGTACGAGCAGCGCCTGCTGAAGAAGTTCAAGTACTTCTTGATGATCGAGACGCTGATGAACCAAATGGACCGCAAGTGCCAGCGTCTGAACGACCGCCTGAAGAACAACATGGACAAGGCGGACATGAACGCGCTGGGCGACTCGGTGGCGGAGACGATGCAGAAGATCAACGAGTAGAGGCGGCGGCGTAGCGTGAGGCGTAGACTGGACGACCTGGAGGTGGAGGACGAGGACACGGCGAAGGAGGTGAGCGAGCTGCACGAGCTGCTGGAGCAGTTCCCGAAGGACTGCAGCGAGTACTCGGAGGCGATGGACCTGGTGGAGGAGGTGGAGCGCACGCAGGAGGAGTGGGACGACAAGAAGAAGGAGTACCGCGACAAGCTGATGAAGAACCTGGAGAAGCAGCAGGAGCTGGAGCGTCTGGAGAAGGACATGGTGAAGGAGGCGGACAAGATCGACGAGCACCTGGACCACATCGAGCTGCTGCTGGGCAAGACGAGCGGCGACGACCCGTTCGGCACGGCGGAGGCGGACGCGAGCACGACGGAGGCGCGCGAGGAGCTGGAGAAGGTGAAGAACCGCGTGAAGGACCTGAAGGAGAAGCAGGAGCAGCTGGTGGCGGAGAACAAGGTGGAGGAGGTGAGACGCCACCCGGTGAAGCCGATCGAGGACCGCGTGAACAGCCTGGAGGCGATTCTGAGCGGGAAGGAGGACGAGCTGGACGCGATCAACAAGCACACGGCGGAGTGCAACGAGGCGCTGAAGGCGTACGACGAGCTGGCGAACGACGTGCAGCAGTACGTGGAGGACAACACGAACGACCTGCGCGCGAAGAAGGAGTACGCGCCGAAGGACCAGCTGGCGGAGATCGAGAAGAAGAAGCGCGACTACCAGCGTCCCCCCGAGTGCTACCGCGTGATGAAGGAGAAGGAGGAGGAGTGCCGCAGAATCGGAACCGACACGGACTCGTTCGGTCCGATCAACTCCATCTGGACGGAGTACGGCAAGTACCTGGACCGCAAGGAGGCGAAGCTGAAGGACGACGAGGAGCGCAAGAAGATGGAGTCGCTGAGTCCCGAGGAGGAGGCTCTTCTGGAGAAGGTGTACAACGCGCTGAACCAGGACGGTCAGGGTCTGACGGTGGACCAGTTGCGCGAGGCGCTGCAGGCGATGGGCATCAACATGTCGATCAACGACATCATGGCGAAGCTGCAGGCGATGGGCTACGAGGTGACGCCGGGTCTGCGTCTGGGTCTGCCGGACCTGAAGAAGTTTTTGCTGGAGCTGAAGGCGACGAAGAACAACAAGGAGGACATCCAGAACTCGTGGAAGTATCTGGCGAAGGGCGGAGACAAGATCAGCGACAAGGACGTGGAGAAGTACTTTAAGGACTGCAAGAGCTATTCCTATTTGCAGGAGAGCATGCCGGCGGATGCGAATGGAATGTGCGATTACAAGGACTGGACGGAGACTGCTTTCAAGCACTAGTCAGTTGATGTAGAATTTGTTTCATATTGTTACGCATTTCTTCGTTTGTTGAAGACACTTCCATGAGGACTTCGAGAATGTCCAGTAATGAGGGGCTTGGTTATCATCGACCACTGGACGTGCTCATTTGAGAACTCATTTCCCAGAAACACTTTATTGTGAACGAATGTGAGCGGATTCGAGTGGATCTGACGGGTAGATGAGATTTGCTGCTATTCTTTTTATCTTCGCTCTCGCTCTTTCCGAGATTACCGAGAACGACGGAGTGCTCGTGTTGAACGACGATAACTTCGACGAGGCTATTGCCCAGCACGAGAGTCTCCTCGTGAAGTTCTTTGCTCCCGTAGGTGCCGGAGTTGTCAATCATGTCTAGTGGTGCGGTCACTGCAAGAAGCTCGCTCCCGAGTACACTGCTGCCGCCAAGGAGCTGAGAACCCTGAATCCTCCTCTCTATCTCGCTGAAGTGGATGCCACCGCCAATCCCAAGCTCAGCCAGAGATTCAGCATTCGTGGATACCCTACGCTCAAGTTCTTCAAGAACGGCAACGCCGTGGACTACGACTCGGGCCGCTCCAAGAACGACATCGTGAACTACATGAAGAAGAAGTCCGGTCCCGTCGCCGTGACGTACAACACCAAGGAGGACCTCGAGACTGCCATCGACGCCGTCGAGGTCGCCATTGTGGGCTATTTCAAGGACACGGAGTGCGAGGAGTACAAGCAGTGGTACGGTGTCATGGCCGGTCTCGATGACGTGACGGCTATCTACATCACCGATGCGGCCATCGCCAAGGAAATGAAGGTGGAGATGCCCGCCGTCGTGATGTACAAGACGCTCGCCTACTCCATTGCCTTCACGGGCGAGCCCAAGGACCTGAACAAGTGGATCATCCTCAACGAGCTTCCCCTGATCGTCCCCTTCTCCCAGCAGTACTCGCGCAAGCTCTTCTCGCCCGAGCACGGCATCAAGTACCAGCTCATGTTCTTCGCCCCCGAGAAGAACCCCGGCGACCTGGTCCCCGTCCTCGAGAAGATCGCTGCCGCGTTCATGGGCAAGCTGTTCATCGTGCACATTCCTTCCGAGAACGCGCGTCTCCTGGACTACTTCGGCCTCACCGCCGATCAGGTGCCCGCGCTGTCCATGGCGGACTTCTCCAACGACAACATGCTCAAGTACATGTTCGACAGCGAGTTCACCGAGGAGGCCATCACCGCCTTCCTGAACGACTTCTTCGAGGGCAAGCTCACGCCGTTCCTGAAGTCCGAGGAGGTGCCCGAGGAGCAGACGGAGGTCGTCTACGTAGGTTGCGAGGGAGAGAGGTGATGTGCAGAAGGTTGTCGGCAAGTCCTTCGACGAGGTCGTGTACGACCCCAGCAAGAACGTCTTCGTCCTCTTCTACGCCCCCTGGTGCGGCCACTGCAAGGCGCTCCACCCCATTTACGAGGAGCTCGCTAAGGCCTACGCCAACGACAAGGAGGTCCTCATCACCAAGATCGACGCTACCGCCAACGAGGTGGAGGGAATCAATATTCGTGGCTTCCCCACGCTGAAGTTCTTCAAGGCCGGCGGTGACGGCAGAAGCGAGGTGGATTACGAGGGCGACAGAACGCTCGAGGCGCTCAAGGACTTCGTCGAGAAGAACCGCGTGGCTGTCGAGGCTCCTACGGAGGAGGAACTGTAAATCTGATGTGGTTATGTGCGTGTTTCTTGTACACGGTCGTTGCTCGAATTCGAATCGGATCCATCCGCGTTCCCTCCGACCAGTGGGTGGAACGGGCAGCAACGCCGCGTCGCGGTTGCTGGCGCGGAGGCGGGACTCGTAGTCAACGAACAGGACCAGTATTGTTCCAGTAAGAACGGAGGAATCTGATTGGCTAATTCGTGAGTGCCCTTCTGCCTCATTATTAGATTCAAACGAGATGAGCGACAATTCCCTTCCTATTAAAATGTCTTCTGGACGAAGACTGATCATATCAAATGTATCCGACACTGCATCGTTTTCGGCGAGGCGTCTCAGCTTCAACGCGAAGGAACTCGATGTACGCGCTCGTCTCTGCCTCATAATCCTAGTTCCTTCAGAAAGAATTGGCAAATTGGTTGAGCGAGATGTATGGAGAGGAGGTGGACCCCGATTTGTGCCATTCGCTTATGAGCGGAGTGGTGAGCGACGCTGCGTGTTGGTTACCCCTAGATCCTGCTGAGTATCTGCGAAAAGTATCTTCCCAATTTGAAGACGATCGGCAAGTGGTTCAAGAACGCCGGTTTGTTGTTTGGGTTGGGCGTCACTGCGTAGCTCCGACCAGCTTCCAGGCGAGAGATAACATGCACGCATTCGCGAATGCCTGCGTGGAGCTGGGCATGCGTCGCTCGGACGTCTGCAACTACAGCAACTTCGAGAAGGGCGACTTGAAGCAGATCACGGCCACGCTGTGCGCCTTCGCCAAGCTGGGCATTCCCAAGGGCTTGCACAAGGTGTCGGAGGACCTGCAGGTGTACGTCGAGAATGGTGCAAGCTGGGAGTGGGAGTGACCCGTAGCGTACAGTCCTCGCTTCGAAGGAATGGACACGGTGGAGGAGGAGGAGATCAAACTGACCGAGGAGGAGATCGAGGCGCTGAAGCAGAAGGAGGAGGAGGAGAGACTGAGGCGCGAGGAGGAAGAGAGAAAGAAGAAGCGAGCCGAAGAGCTGAATCTCGAGGTGGCGCAGAGCCGTGAGGAATTCAACCAGATTTATGATCGCGCAATTGGCATCCTCTGCAAGGATTTGTCTTCCATGGATTTGGACATGGACAGTTCATCTGATGATGAAGATCTGGCGGTTCGTCCGAAGAAGTCGATCACCTCCGCCGATCTTCACTCGGAGGTCGAGGAAGCGGGAAAGGAGATGGACAAGGCGAAGACGCTGATCAACGGCTTATACGAGAAGAAGGGCGAGTTGGTGGGCACTGGAGGCGACGCGACGAATGCGGACGAGGCGATTGCGGACGCGGAGAAGAAGCTGAAGGAGCTGGAGGCGCTGCTGCTGAAGGAGGAAGAGGAGGAGAAGCGACTGAAGGAGGAGGAAGAGAGACTGAAGAGAGAGGAGGAGGAGCGCTTGAGGAAGGAGGAAGAGGAGAGATTGAGACGCGAGGAGGAAGAGAGATTGAGGAAGGAAGAGGAGGAACGGTTGAGGAAGGAGGAGGAAGAGAGGTTGAAGAGAGAGGAAGAAGAGAGGTTGAGACAGGAGGAGGAGGAGCGCAAACGCAAGGAAGAAGAGGAGAGACTGAGACAGGAAGAGGAGGAGAGGAAGAAGAAGGAGGAAGAAGAGAGATTGAGAAGAGAGGAGGAGGAGCGCAAGAAGAGAGAGGAAGAAGAGCGTTTGAGGAAGGAAGAAGAGGAGAGGAAGAAGAAGGAAGAGGAGGAGAGACTGAGGAAAGAGGAAGAGGAACGCAAGAAGAAGGAGGAGGAAGAGAGACTCCAGAGAGAGCTGGAGCGACAGCAGGCGGAGGAGGAGGAGCGTCGTCGCATCGAGGAGGAGGAGGCGGCGAAGAAGTGCCGTGGCTGTCGTAACCGAAGATCGAGGGAAGACGAGATCGAAGAGATCACCGAGCTCCCTGCTGAGAACTCTCCTGAGCAGGAAGCCGAGCCTGTGGAAGAGCATTCTGAACAGCAATCTGAACAGCCTGCTGAAACGCCTGCGGCGGAAGTGCCTCAGAGCGCTTAATCTATTTGTTGTAGTTGTCCTATTATTTGTGTCCTGTTTGTTGCAGTATTGTGTTCCCTGTCAACAGTCCTTTCTTCACTATTCTCACAGGAAATGGATTTCAGCGAAATGCAGTGTTCTGTCGTGAAAGCGGAGCTGAAGCGAGTGTTCGCCTCACTTCAGCTGGCATGGCCGGAAACACTGACATCTGCCGTAGGACGGTGATGGTACTGCGTGAAAATCAGATCGATAAGGGAGACGAAAGGGAATGGATAGAGCAGCTGGAGATTCTGTACGACGGGCTTTTGAAGAGTAACTCACGTAAAATCGGGTTCTGTGCGTAAAGTGTAGTGTCGTCGGCCGCAACAGTCTCTCGTATCATCGAAGTGTACACTCATGTCGTTCATTTTCCCTCGATTGGAGCGAGTACGTTGTGTCTACTCATCGACTCCGTCGTCAACTTGCTGTCGACGCACTCCGCGCTGTCTGATCACGAAACGCTCGCTCCCTCTCTTTGTGATTTCATCGAGAGTCTGTTCGACGTGAAGTGCTCGAATTTCAGCATCGCCGAGGAGGAGTCGGTGTTGAATCGCCTTCTTCTCCTCTACCAGCTGCTTTTCAGCTCTGAACTGTGGTGCTTTCTCTACGACGTTGACGTATGGTATGTGATCTATTCCACGTACAGCATCTTCTCTGAAGTAGCGATTGTGTTTCCGCTTGACTCTAGGAGCGGTTTACCGAGGGAATGCGGAACCTGGCGAGCACGACGCTCCAGAAGTGCATTACCACCGTCATGTCCTTCGTCAGCGCGCACACAAAGAATCTGGATACGAAGCCCGTATCCACCGAGGAGAAGAAGAGTGCATCTGCCGCCGTGACAGTAGCCTCGAATGTGAGCGCAGACGTGGAATCGACAATGCCGAGTCAGGGAGTGGATGTACAGCGTTACATTCACTCCGAAACACCCGTTGTTTCTGAAAAGGATGATCCCAAGATTGAGATGGAGGACGTGACGGAAGAGAAGGGAATGGAGAGTATAACGGAAGAGAGGGCAACAGACAACAACACAGATAACGCAGAAAACAAGGAAGACATCACAGGCGAAAGGGAAGACATCACAGCCAACAAAGAAGACACCACAAACGAGAAATCGCCCCAGACAATCCCCGACTCCCTCTTCCTTCTCCAGCGCCCACCCGATAGTCTGTTCGCCTCAAGCACACTCCCCACCACAGACGGGCTCGCAGTACTGCTCGTTCAGCAGCCTCACCCATAGAACGCGATTCAGCTGATGCTCACCACCCTCCAACTCCTCGCCAACGCGCTATCTGTTGCTCTCCTCCTCCTCTCTCACTCTTAGTGCAACGCGAAGGAGCCGCCCTCGCAGGAAGAACTCAAACGCAACCGATTCGCTGTGGGACTGCTTCGTCTCGTGATCACCTCCTTCACCTCCGTCCTATCCCACTACCCCCCGTTTTTGAATCTCCTCAGCACCGAGGTGCTCTGTAACCTCACACTGCTCGTGTTCAACCAACACGTCGATGCGCTCATTTTCGGGGATATTATGGCCATTTTCGTTGCCGTCACAAAACACATGCGAGCGTTCTTCAAGAAGGAGTTGGAGCTCTTCTTCGAGAAGGTGGTGTTCCACATTCTGGGCAGTATTTCGGTGTACCGACAGCTGGAACGGTTCGTGATTGAACGCTTATTGCTGCAGAGTCTGTACGAGGTGTTTTCGCAGGAGAACACGATTGAGGAGTTTTTCCGGAATTACGATTGCGACCCGTATTCGCTGAACATCGTGTCCATCCTGTTCTCGATCGTGCGTGTTGTTTCCCACACTGACTCTTAGCTCTTCGAGAAGGTCCAGTTCTACTTCACCGTCGCCTATCCCAACCACAAGCAACTCCTCGCCAAGCTCGATTCACAGACATCGTCGCTGAGCGTCAAGCCCACGCCGCTCAACAACACTGCTATTCTCATCCAGCTGCTGTTTCTGATCCTGGACCAGGACGTGGAGAAGGAGAAGCTGGGCGTGTCGAACCTGATGCTGAAGTCCAATCAGTTCCTTAAGGCAGTCGCCAAGTTCAATCACGAGGAGAAGTCGACGTTCCAATTCCTGTCGAATTGTGGTACATATCTCGCAGAGTGTCCCATATCTAGGTCTGCTGTCGCCGACTCCCACCGCGTTTGAAGTGGCCCGTTTCCTGCGCTCCTCCACGCTGCTGGACAAGAAGCAAATCGGCGAGTATTTGGGGAAGAACAAAGACTTCAACAAGGAGGTGCTGCGCGAGTTCATCCACTCCTTCGACTTCAGCCAGACCGACGTGCTCGGAGCCCTACGCATGTTTCTGGAGAGCTTCCGTCTCCCCGGCGAGTCGCAACAGATCGATCGCATCATCGAGGTGGCGTGAGAGAGAGAGAGTGAGGCGTAGGGGTTCGCTAGCCACGCGTTCGCGGAGTGTGTGAATCGCGGCGAGTTGGTGAGCGCGGACGTGACGTACTGTCTGTGCTTCTCGATCATCATGCTGAACACGGACCTGCACAACAAGAACATGAAGGAGGAGAGTCGCATGAGCCTGGAGGACTACATCAAATACAACACGGTGTACGGCGACATGAACAAGAACAGGCCGCTGAAGAGAGAGTTGTTGGAGGGCATCTACGAGAGCATTCAGAAGGAGCAGCTGCTGGTGGTGGATGACGTGAGGTCGAAAAGTGGGGGTGATGGGGTAGCCGAAGAACGAGAACATCATCACCCGAGCGAAGTGGGAGGACTTCGTGAGCGTGAACAAGAAGTACTACCCCGAAAACGCGCAGTACGTGCGGATGACGGAGGAGGAGTTGAAGCTGTGAGCGACGCGTGTGTGGCGTGAGTGATAGCATCCGAAAGGAGGAGATGAACACGCTTGCGCCGATTCTGCTTCAGTGTGCAGAGTGTGTGCTACGAGCGAACAGCGACGCGGAGGTGTCGTCGCGTGTTCTCCACTCTCTGATCCAGCTGACCAACATCTGCGCGTGCTATCAGAACAACCTGATGATCGACAGCATCGTTCAGCTTCTCGTGGAACGTACCTCTCTCCTCATCCATCCACTCGTGTACTCCTCGCCCGTCAACACGCCCTCGCCCGACGCCACCACCGTCTCGCTTCTCATCCGCCTCGAGGCGGACAAGGAGGAAGAGTTCTCCCCGCGCAACGAGAAGCGCTTGTTGTATCTGTACTACAGTCCTCTCCTCCACATCACGCAGTTTGGCTCCTCCACGGAGAGCGAGTCGGGGTCGTTCAGCCTGCCGACGGAGTGTTTCAAGACGGTGATGAACATTATTCGGGACTATGGGTCCTCCATCCAAAAGGGGTATAATGATGTGGTATGTCCCGATTGTGGGCGTGACCCCTAGTTTTCGATGGTTGTGACGCTCTATTACATCGGTCTCGTCGATCCCGAAGCAGTCCCTATTTCTGTCATTCTTCCATCATAGGACATCCTGTCCCAATTCCTTCCTCGCAGCGCCGCGTCGTGGTACCCCATCAACGATCTCGCCACCCACTTCCCGCCATTCGAGCCCTCGTACCTTCTGAAGAACATCGAGATCGCCTCCTTGGAGAGTCGTTGCTTTGTGGGTGGAGGAGTGTGGAATGATGTGCAGATTCGGCCTGTGAACTGCAAGGATCTGCGGGAGATGATGGAGGAGGACGCGCCGCAAGGACTGAAGCGAGCGAGCGGCGACTTCGTTCTGGACCTGCCGACCGTCAGAGCGGCGTATTCATTCATATCCTTGTTGCTGGTCTGATGGCTCCTTCACCCCCACGCCACACGCGTGACGCAGCACCACAACATCCTCACCGTCGTCAACACTCCCGACTTCAGCACGGCCTCCGTGGAGATCATCGTCTTCGCGCTCCTGCGCCTCCTCAAGCAGCCCTTCTGTAGGTCTCTGCGACTGGCTGTGAGCGTAGACGACGTGGATCGCAACGACCTCGTGCCGTTCGACGCGGTTGGCGCGATGGAGGGAAATCACGAGTAGAGTCTGGACCAGACGTGCCAGTACCACCGTATTATCATTATGGGCCTTTTGGTCGATATTGTCCTGTATAACGAAGAACGGATGAAACTCCTGCTGCCGCAAGTGGAGGTGTTTATTCGCAACTGGGTCCCTTCTGTCCCGATTCCGTCGACCGAAATCATTTCCCTCCTTTCGAGCGTCGTGAGGATCATTGAAGCGGATTTCAAACTCAACGAGGAAGTGCCCTGCACGCATGTGACTTCACCTGTAGATCCTCGGGCTCTTCAGCGTCTTCGCCGAACTGCCACGACAGAATCTCCTCCCCATCCACTCTGTCATGTGCAGCGAGTTCTGCCGTGTAGCCGAGTGCGCGATGCGTCACTTAATAGATGATTCAAACCATAGCAGACCGCATTTCTGGAAAGCCAGAAATCTGGTCGATTTTGGAGAACATCGTGAACGCGCTGGTGATGAGTCAGGAGGGCGTGAGCGAGGACGTGCTGAAGGCGATCGACGTGCTGTTCAATAACACGAACATCAACGCGTCGATCCCACTCAGCTTCACCGCCACGCTGTGTCTGTTGATCAACTCGCTCTATCTCGTGGGAAATGAGACGCCGGGCGGCGAGCAGGGCGTGTACGAGGCGTACCTGTCCATCATGAACGACTGCTACGTGCTGTTCAACAACGTGTGGAGCGGGTTCGAGGCGCGCATCGAGCAGAACGACTTCGGTGGGCGAGGCGTGTGGGGCTGAGGCGTAGAATTCAACCGGTCGGACCTGCAGTCGCTGCTGCGTGTGGTGACGCTGATCTGCAAGGACAAGCGCGAGCAGACGGTGGTGGAGGGCCTGAACTGTCTGCGCGTGGGCGTGCGTGGCGGTCCTCAGCTCTAGACGCTGTTCACGGACACGCGGATGCAGTTGCTGGACGTGCGCGACTGGGTGGAGCTGATTCAGCTGGTACTGTTCCCCGCGGTGAAGGACACGCTCAACAACCTGATGTCGGTGCAGTGGGGGAGACGGGGATGGGTGAGGCGTAGACACATCAGCGCACTCCCGCGGGGCGCCAAGCTCTCCAGCAACAGCGTGGTGCAGTCGATCATCGAGGTGGGTGTTGTGGCGAAGAGTGAGGCGCAGACGGTGAAGGAGGTGTTCACGAGCCGATTACAGGATGTCATTGCCGACCCGGGGTTCTCCGGACTGTGGTTGAATGTAGGTCTGCGTGGTGTGTGTGATCCCACAGTTTTGCAGTGTCGTGGAGGTGGTGCATTCCATTTCGCAGCCGAACGGGGAGTTGTATGAGTACAACACGCTGACGATAACGAGCCTGATCAGGACGTTGAATGCGTTGGACTGCTTCTCTGTGGGAGGAGGGGAAGGAGATGATTCGTAGATGGTGTGCAAGGGAGAGAGTTTGCAGGCGGCAACGCTCCGTGCCCTTCCAAATTGTGCGAGAGACGAGAATCTGCAGCGCTGCTTCCTGTCTGGAGACGATGAGATTGCCTTCCAGGAGAATCCCAATCTGAATCAGAACATCGATGGAGAAGATCAGTACTACAACAACAAGAAAATCATCGATCGAATGGGAGCGGGAAAGGACGAACTGCCGTCGGGCGGCGCTGCGAAGGACATCGGTGGTGGGAAGACGCTCCCGTTTTTGTCGACAGACCTCCAGCTGAAGCAAATCAGCCACTCGGGAGATCGCTCTCCTCATGCGGATACGCTGGATATCGAGGACCTCGAGGACGTCAAGTCCGTCGAGAGCGAGCAGAGTAATTAGATACTAGTTTCTGTCTTTGTTACTTAAGCGTTTCAAGTCATTCCCGCGGGAAATGTCGTATCGAGAATAACCTGATAATCGAGCATTCTCGGATCATGGAAGGAGATATCTACATTGGAATTGATATAGGAGCATGCAATACGCGAGTCGCTTCCAACTGCAACTACGGGAGAAGGAATCACGGGAACGTTACAGTCCTGGATTGCGATAGTTTCAAAAAGCAAATCAAGTAGAGGAGGGGGAGTGGGCTCATTGCTAGCACGGTTCTCTCGGTATACAAGAATCACCTTCTGATAGGGAACCAGCTCACTGTGATTTCTCCTCTCACTTCTTACGTATAGTCCATATGCGATATAGATAACACTGTCTTCTTCCTAAAGGACCTCATTGGAAAGACTGAGATTGATGAGCACTGGAAGAACCGCATCGGGATGCAATACGACATACGCAAACGGAGACAGGAATATGGCCCCGGATTGGAGGTTGGCTTCTGGTTCGACAACTCGCACAAGGAATTCCTGTCCCCTGAATACGTCATGAAGCTCATCGTTGATTACTGCAGAGAGCAGTTAAAGAAAACAACAAACAACCGTGAGGCGAAGCGAATGGCGATCAGTGTGGGTGCTTTTGCTGCCGGTGAGGAGTAGGTGCCGTCCTACTGGGGAAAGAATGAATTGCGCAGCTATCAGAGCATGATCAACATGATCGACAACTGTTCTGTGGAGCTGATTCGAGACCACGTGGCGATCGCCTACTGCTACGGGTGCGAGCATGCGGAGGACCAAAAGGAGAGGAATCCCGGTAAACGCACGCACGATGTCTGCATTGTCAACATTTCGCACAATTACGCATTCGCAATGGTCTGCACATACGTCAACGTACTGCATATCGCTCCCTGCTCATTCCGTAGAAGAAGTGCTTCATCAAGAATGTCACCGTCAGTCGCGAAGTCTGCGGAAGAGTGGTGAGTGACGCCTTCGAGGAACTCTTCTTCAAAGAGCTGGAGGCGGAGTCGCCGGCGGACACGCGCAGCAGTCTTCTCAACAAGCCCAACTCATTGCTCACTCTTGTGACGATCCTTCAGAAGGCGAAGGTGGAGTTGTGCTCCGAGGGGATGGAGAGCAACTTTATTGACCTGTCGAGAGTGAACGGACTCGATAGCTCCGATGTGACCGTAATGCAGGAGGACCTCTTCAATCGCGTTGAAACGGAGTCGTTCAGGAAGAGTTTGAAAGGAATGATTCAGAACGCGTGTAAGAGCAGTGGCGTTGAGTCGCTGGACTGCATGTGTCTGTGCGGTAGTTCGGTTCGTGTCCCTTGCATACGAAGGATTATCGATGAAGCTACCAAAGAGATGCACGTGCGTGTGTTGTGGGTGTTGGGGCTGGTGAGTGAGGAATAGGGACATTTTGAGCAAGGATGATGCGGTCGTCCAGGGTTTGGTGTACAATATGATCGCGTGTTCGGAGGAGTGCAACGATGATTCCTTCATGGTGATTGACTGCGGCACTTGTACAATACTGGAAGGAGACAACAAGGAGGTGCTTCCGAGTTCGTTGCCTCCGCAGATTAGTGGGAACAGGCTGAGGTGTTCATGATTAGACACGGAGGAGGATAAGCGTATGAAAGAAGCGTATAACTCCATTTTGAGCAAAAAGAAAGAGATTGTGGATGCTCGGATGGACAGCATAAGGAAGTACAACGCGAAACTGGAGGAGGTGCGGAGTTTCATCGATACGTAGTGAATCGTGATGTGCTTCACGAATAGATTTGACCAGGAACACAAAAGAGTTGCGACGATCGATTATGATCGCTACTCCGTGATCACTGGAACGGATAGCAAGAAGCACTTCTACCCGAAGGAGCACTACGAGTTCTTCTATGAGAGTCTCGAGGCGTTCTCTGACCAACTAAGGAAATGGAGGAATGCCAACTATCACGGTGTCGTTAGCGTAGTACCGCCCACGTGGACGCCGAAGCATAACTGAGATGTTTGTTCCAACAAGGACGAGAATCATCCGAGTATCTTCAATTCATTACAGGCTTATTCCTCAGCATTCTCCGCATGGTTCTTGCTGTTTCTTCTAGCCACACGTCCCTATGGGTGAATACGAAGATGCAAACGCTACAGGACGACCACCTCCATAAGGAGAGTTCTCGGCGAACTGGATGTGCTTCTCAGAGTCCACGTGCACCATGAACGAGGGAGAGTTCACCACCTGATGACCCACGCGAATGTGTCTCTGCTGAATCAGCTTGCGAGCGTGGTGGATCGACTTCGCCAGACCGAACTTGAACACCTTCGTCTGCAGTCTGCGGTCCATCAGCTTCGAGGTCGACAGCTCCAGAATGGAATCCAGCTTCTTGTCCTCCTCCGAGATGAGGCCCAGACGCACCATGCGGCGGATGATGGCGGCGCCCTGGAAGATTCGGCGAGGGTCGTTCTCGTTCAGCGTCAGCAGTTCACGAGCAGCCTACACTCAACTCCGATCGGCGCAGCACTACCTTGCGGATCTTGGCGAGCACGAGCTGCACACGCCAGATCTCACGCTTGTTGCGCAGACCGTATTCACCGCAAATACGCAGTTCCTGGTCCAGACGCTCGCGCTCGTAGGGACGACGGGGCGTACCGAAGGTAAGACGATCTAAACGGAGTGTTAGTAGGCCAAAGCACTCAACAGAGAGCAGGAATGGACAACAAATGAGAAAACGGCATCGCCGTCAATACACGGACATCGACCACGTACAGTTTCTGTGATGAGCACAAGTGACCATTGTAGAGACTCAGAATTGGAGGACAGCCAAAAGGGAGGACGTTTCAACCAGTCCACGACATGGCTTGGTCGGATTCCGTCGTGGTTCGATTTCCCCACTATTTCCGTCCCCATTCAAAGAGGATCGTTTTCCCCACTATTTCTGCCCTTTTCCAAATCTGATCAAGGGGCAATACGGCAGCAGGAATGAGCGCGTCTACTTGGAAGTATCTGTCTCCATCCGCTGCGTCCATGAGAATCAAGCGCAATCATCACAGTAGTTGTTGCGGTGTGTTTTGCCATTCATAATGACATGTAGTCTTCGAAAAGGGTTGTGTGGCCGTTTTTGGCGGTTATGGCTTCACTCAGCATGCGAACACTCCAAGTCGTTTGAATGATCTCCTGCTCATAGACACTCACAGCAACACGATAAAGGAAGTCCAAGTGCGTTCTGAGGAGAAGCCATGTCCCCGCATGTCCGCTTCGCTGTGCTCCCTTCTCGGTGGTGTTCTCCTGTTTGGTGGGAGGGGAAATCCGTCGTGTGCCTTCGATGATCTGTGGTTCTTCGATCTCGACCAAGAGCGGTGGTATTCTGTGGACTACGACGCGTCCTTGCCTCACCCGGAAGCGCGGTGGAGTTGCTCGATTACGAGTTTGAGTGAAACGCACGCCGCCCTGTATGGAGGACGTGACAGCGCGTCTACGTTTGGCGATGTGTGGACACTGCATCTCGTGCACTCGGACGACCACATCGCGGCGTCTTGGTTCTGTTTGTACGACAAGAGAAACAGCATCTACAACGCCAACGAGTCGCCGGACAGTCGTTTCGATGCCTGCATACTGCCACTGTGCTGCCAAACGCGTTCGACGTGCACACACGACCATGTCTTAATCCTCGGAGGGAAATCATCTCTCCTCGGCGACTGTACCCACCACTCGTTTCCGTGACAAATAGACGCGTCGGGAAAGCCCTTCCTCTTCAAGTGCTCGAAGCGACAGTGGCTGCCCGTCTCCTCGGAGGAAGCTTCCCTTCTCGACTCGATCGTGAATCCACGCGTACATTTTCCCTCCTCCACTCACAATTAGTGCGCACGACTTCAGTCCAACCACTTCCTTCTCGTGGGCACCCACCGCCACTCCCTCCATCCTCTCTTCCTCCTCCTCTCCTACGCCAATCACTCCCTCCAACTCCGCGACCTCACTTCCTCCTTCACACCCCTTCCCACTGCCGCCTCGGCGGAAACCATCCTCTCTGGCTTCACTGTGGAGTGTATGGCCTCCACACTCTATGTGCTGGGTGGCGGCGGCGTGTTCTTCTGGATGCCACACTTCAACGAGTCGATTCAGTGTCCCGTGGAGTTGGCGTGTCTGGCTCCGGCGACGTCGCAGTGTTTCATGGACAGAGTGACGAGTCGCCAGAAACGTCCGCGGGTGGAGAAGGAGGAGGAAACGGAGGCGAAGGAGGAGTGTGTGTTGCTTGTCAGTGAATCGAAAAAGGTGGGGTTGAGGGGCGACACTGATTCGTAGTTGAAGGGAGTGAAGACGTTTCTGGAGGAGCGAAGTCTGTACGACAAGAACCGAAAGATCACCAAGTTGGAGGGAAATGTGTTCGGCGTGCCGATCCGAAATCGAACGGACTTCGAGTCCTGTCTGAATTGTGTTCCGCCCGAAATGAAGGACGTGATTTCCCTCCACAACCTGGACCGCGCGCTTCTTCCCTCCTCCTACTCCGCGAAGACGCTGAGCGAGCAGCTTCTCCGCGCCTTCTGTGCCACGCGTTGGCTTTCCCTCCAAGTGTCACACCTAGGCGGATGGAGGGAAAACGCGCTGAAGTTCCACCGCATCGAAATCGTGGGCGACATCGTCGTGTTCAACAAGCAGTCTACGGCAGGCGAGAAATCGGGCGTGTTTTGGGACGAGTTGGTTTCCCTCCCAAGCGTGGTGTCGACTCCGTCTCCTCTCGATGCCTCTCTCACCACGCTCTTCGGTGAGTTTCTCCGTGTGTATAACGCGACGCGCGTCGGTATTCACGACGAGATCGACTGCGGTAGTGGCGGAATAACCGCGGTTATTGGTAGGTCCCAAGCGACAGAGCCACTCGCGCATCGTGTATTCTTCGAAGCAAGAGGAGGACGGCTGGGTGACTGTGCGTCAAGTGGTGTTCAGTGGTTCGGCTCATGTCCAGAACGACGTGCTGTACTCGTGGAACTTCGAGCGCGTGATGTTCGCGAGTGGCAACAACACGGAGAGAATGCGAATGGGGCGCGTGGAGGCGAAGGACGAGTTCGTGGTGGACCTGTACGCTGTAGGCAGTGAGTAGGTGTTGTCAGCGTAGGGGATCGGTTACTTCACGATTCCGATCGCGGTGAAGACGGGAATAAGACGCATTCTGTGCTTCGAGATCAACCCGGACAGTGTGGAGGCGTTGCGAAGGAATGTGCGTCAGAACGGCGTGAGTGATCGCTGTGAGGTGGAGGTGGTGAGTGGATGTGACGGACAGATCGTGCCTGGCGACAACCGCGTCACGACAAGAGCATACAAGGACATAGCAGATCGGGTGTTGCTGGGGTTGTTGCCCTCCTCAAGAGAGGGTTGGCCGTTGGCGATGCAGCTGCTGAAGCCTGAGGTGAGAGAGCGTGTGTGGCGTGAGGTGTAGGGCGGAGTGCTCCACGTGCACGAGAACGTTCACGATGACGAGTATGACGAGTTCGTGAAGAGGCTGTGCGGCGAGCTGGAGGCGATTGGGAGAGAGAAGGGGAAGAGCTATCGTTGCGAGATCACTCACATCGAGCGAGTGAAGTCGTACGCGCCCAAAGTCTATCACTATGTGATTGACGTGCTTTGTCGGTCCGTTTAGTTGGACGGGTTTGTTACAAACAAGAGAAAGAATGGAGCACCTCCACACCCACAGGTACTTGGGCAGCGTCTTCACATCTATGCGTCATTGATAGTCGTGTTATCGGACTGCGGATGTGGTGAGTGTGGGCATTTGAAAAGGCGTCGGGAAGGAGAAGTGTGGTCAGTTGAGGCAGGTCCTCCATCGTCACAGTGTTTGTGTGGAAGAAGCTCCCGTCCTTGGCAGTCAGAGAGCGAAGGAGAGGGAGGTCTATGTTATACAAATGATGAGTAATAAACTCTTCATCACAAGACCACACGATGATTGACTCACTCCGAGAAGCGCGAAGCGACCGAGGGTAATGGATGTGAGAGAGGGAAGGTCTACGAGTGAAATGAAAACGAGTGGAGGACGCTCAAATGCAGCGTGAAGTGAGGAATAGAAGCAGTACTCCCCAAGTGCCACAGAACGGAGACATGGAAGGTCCGTGAGAACACAGCTCGCCCAGTAGAAGCAGAGAGAGTGCTCTTCGAGTTCTCCGACCGTGAGCGATTCGAGTGATGGCAAGTCTGTTCGTTAGGATCTCATTCCACATGTACCTTTCACTGTGAAGGAATTGAATTCTGTGAAGGAATAGGGTCCAATGTGGATGGATCGCAGGTGAGGATTGCCACAGCAGGAGAACTGTGCATCTCGCTGACTGAAACCGTCATCCGTTTGCTTAAACGAGTGTCTCCCAATTGTAATCGATTCCAGGGCGGGCAGATTCTCAATTCGCACATCATGGACGTATTTGAAACAGTTGTTATGGATCTGAATCGTATTCAATAGGGGAAGGGAGCTGAGATGAACAGTGCTGATGTCCTCTCTGTTCCCACTATTGTCGTCAATAACGAGTTCCTCGATGCGGCTGTGAAGCATCTCGTTGTCTGGAGTGATGAGGAGCTTCCTTTCCAAGGGGGCGTCATTCACCCATTCTCCTTCATATACAAGGAAACCGTTGCGATCGTATTGGACACCGCGTCCCCACCGCATTCCTTCACACAACTCCCCTTCATACTCAATCTGTGAGATGTCGGCATAGTACTTGCATCCATAGCAAATGTTTACTCCATCCATTCGGAATCCTTCATACACTTTGCGGTTATCCTTGTCGTACAACACACCCCAGCCAAACGGTTGCTCGTTCAGCGCATCGCCTTCCCAACGATCCCCGTCATCACTCAAATCCACAATCGCGTTGTGTTTCACCTTGTTCAGATCCACATCGTCCGCTCTCAAGAAAGATTGATTCTCCACATCAGCCATAATGCGTCCTCTTCTTCCCACTTCTAGAATCACGCAATGATCGGTTCTGGCTAGTCCCTCGCAGACAGTCCATTCATTGTTGGAGACGGGAAACTGCAGATAGGAGTGCGGATTGCTGATTATCTCTGGAAACCAATCCTCCGTTGTCGATTTCAACCCTCTGTGAATGAATGACAGTGAGCATGCACACGTTGTTACTACTTCACTCTCTGATTCCGAATAGGCATTTCGGTTCGCATCCATGCCATTCTATAGGGAAAAAGGAAGGCTCGGCCCTAACTCAGTTTGGGGTATTTTGAATCCGGGTCTAAGGACGAATTAGGGCTGGTTGTGCAGAAGAGGCTCTGTGTGAGTGGATTCTATCGAATCTGGTTGAGAATGAAGGGAACAGCGAGCTGACGAGAAAGTCGCGAGGAAGATCCCAATCACTCTACGTTTGGTGTATTACTTCACAGACATCATCTCAATACACTCCATCGCATTACGCTATCCTTTGAGGGCTGATGGTGGAAATGTACTCTTCTTCGTGGTTTCGCTCGCTACAGACAGGAGACACATATCGGATGAAAATGAATGAAGAACAGCAAGGAATGCGCGTTTTCCTCACAGACAGAAACAGAACCGCGGTTATGTGGCTTTCAAATGGTGTCAAGAAGGAGAATGGCATCAGCTGACCTTCGTTCTTTGGAAGATCTTCATACTTTTTTATTCTTCTTGATTCTCTTTGTTAACTATGGCTCCTACTATTCGTCAACCTGCTCCCGCTTTCTGCCTTAACGGTGCTCAGGGCGAGGATACGATTACCGACGTGTCTCTCGAGCAGTACAAGGGCAAGTGGGTCATCCTGCTGTTCTACCCCATGGACTGGACCTTCGTGTGCCCCACTGAGATCTTCGCCTACAATGATGCCGAGGAGCAGCTGAACGCCATCAACGCCAAGGTGCTCTGCATTTCTGGCGACTCTCCCTACACGCATCTGGCCTGGTTGAGAGCTCCTCGCGCTGAGGGTGGTCTTGGCGGAGCGATCAATCTCCCTCTTCTTTCCGATGTCACCCGGGAAGTGATGAAGGCTTACGGCGTGTTCAACGAGGATAAGTCGGGTCTTGACTACGCCCAGGCTTTCCGTGGCCTCTTCTTGATCGATCCTAAGGGCATTCTCCGCCATGTGTATATTAACGATAACGGTGTCGGCCGTAACGTGGAAGAGACGATTCGCGTGATCAAGGGCCTTCAGTTCAGCGACGTGCACGGCGAGGTGTGCCCTGCCAACTGGCACGAGGGCGGCAAGACCTTCACTCCCAACAGCAAGGGAGTTTCTGATTACCTTCAAACTCTTCACTGTCGTGTTTGTTGAAACAAGAACAGGAGTAATGGATTGGGACCACCACGCGTTGACTGAGCGATTCCTCGCGCTCAATGCTCTCCAGCTGCTTGACGACGAGATCCTCTTGCTTCAGAACGGACTGGATCGTGAGGTTCACCTTCCTGGCAGCGCTCGCAATCGCGTCTCCCTCGTACAATCCCGACTTGGTTGCTGCGATTTGCCTGTACTCCACTTCGTTCATTTCCTACGACTAAGGGAGATGAAATACACAAACATCCACAATCTGGTGAGGGGTTGGGAAGAAGATGCGCTGAATCGCTTCCCATACGAAAGCGCGGACACCAAACACGACGGCAAAGAAGAAAATCACCAGTAGTGTTTGCTATGACTGACACACGCCAAGAAGCGAAACTAGGTTGGTAATCATGCCAATAAAGGACCCGTAGAGATCAAAGCTCTCCGCAGGGAAGCTGATGAACCCGGAAATAAAAGCAAACGTGGCGAACCACAGGAGAACACTGGCGGCGATGAAGAGAAGAAGGAGCTCGTAATGGAGGTGCGAGATGAACAGAATCCGCACGTTCGCCGTCACCACCATGATCGTGAAGATCACGGCTCCGAGGTAGGAGGTGCTGATGCTCTACGATGGAGAGACGCGATGTCTGTTACCATGTTCATCGTCACGTCACAGGCACACCAGTACGGGAAGAACAGGAAGCACAGACCCAGAATCACGACCGCCTCCAGGATGGAAAGGAACACGCTCCACGCAAAAGAGAGCCTGGTGAGCGGCGGATGAAACCAGGAGGGTTCGTAGAGTTGCGGCACGCGCGTCATGAGCTCCTTGCTGCTGACGAAGTCGATGGAGGCGAGGGTGATGATGGGCACGGAGGTGAAGCTAGAGGTCAGACGAGTGCGAGGGGCGAACTAGGTGTTGTAGCCGTCGATGCCCCAGGAGGGCATGACCTTCAGTCCCGAGAACATGGTGGTGTAGGAGAGGAGGAGCGTGACGACGGACAGCAGCGTGTTCTTGTACAGGAAGTACAGCACCAGCGTCTGAAGGCGCATCTCGTTGGCCTTCCCGTGAACGAGGAGGAGTTTGCCGATGGACTGGAAGGAGGGCAGGCCCACGTCGCAGTTGTTGAAGGCTTGAAGACCCTCCTTCCCCTTGATCCCCACGCCGATGTCGCTCTCGCGAATCATCCCGATATCGTTAGCGCCGTCGCCCACGCACAGAACGCGAACTCGCTGCGCCGCCTTCTTTCCGTACTCTTTCAGCTGGTGGGCGATCTCTTGTTTCTGGTCCTTTCTCATCCGCGCGATGATCACCGACTGCGCGCTGCACAGCGAGCGCAGGAACAGAGTGCGCAGCTCCTCGTCAGACTCAGCGTCACTCCCGAACACGGCGTCGAGAACGAATTCATCCACCAAGATGGAGGCAGCGACGCCTCGCTCTTCCCATTCCGTGAGCACGTGGGCTACTCTCTCCGCGAGCGAGCCTTCGCCGGGGTTCTCCATCTAGCAATGACTCCATCGCCGAGGAGATCACGAAGAACGCCTTGGTCAGACGAAGCATGGGTGTGGACGGGTCCACAACGCCCGCTGCTCTCTGCGCGTTAATGGAGGGAGAATCGACTACCCCGATCGCTTCGGCGGTGTCCGCCTTGTCGCCAGTGAGAATCCAGAAGCGGATTCCCGCGGCTTGGAAGCGCTTGATGGAGAGGAACACGTTGTGGACGAGATCGTCTTGGATGGCGACGGCGCCCTGAAGAAATAAGTCCTTCTCGAGCTGTTGCGGATACCGCTCGGGCACGGATGCGGCTGTGAATCCGGCTTGTTGGACAGACTTCTACGGATGACCGGATCGACGTGAGCAAACGCTCCACTCGGCGTACTCGCTTGGGGAGACGACTCTTCCTGCGAACACGAGTCTACAGTCCACAGGAAAGCCAGCCAGTACGTTCGCAACGCTCGCTGGGCGCACTGGTCCACATACTGGGTGACTCGCTTCACGCCAGGCGAGTCGGGGGACAGCAGAGGAAACACCGTCGAGTCCGCTCCCTGGGTCTCATTCCGCCGAGAAGCGCCCACCTTACAGAACAGCCAGATGACATCGCGATAGCGCACGACCACCGTCGTTCGCTTCCGCTCGGTGGTGAACGGGAACCACTGGAGCACCTCGATTCCCTCGTGGATTCCGCGAATCTCCACGTCGATGGTGGGTCGGGTTCGCGAGCGGTTGCAGAAGCAATACCCGAAATCGGAGACGGCGTCCAGAATCGCCTACGCGATGAAAGAAGGGAGAGAGAGCCACGCGCTCGTCTTGAGAGGAGCAGAACACCTGCATGTCTTCCGCGGACGAGTACGACGAGCGGCTTTGGGACCTCCATTCCTCCGACGCACTCACGATGCGAATCTCAGAGAAGGAGGAGCTGGGCAGAGAGAGCATGGTTTTGGGGCGAGAGGACTGTTGGAGGGAGATGGAGGACGAGAAGGGAGGGAGATCGGCGACTTCGGTGGCGATCGAGAGCGCGGAGTGGTTGGTGATCATGTTCAGGAGGAGTCGGTGAGCGTCGTCGTCCAGCGCCATCGCTCCCGAGCTCAAGTACTCGTTGTTAATGGGTATTTCGCGCGTCGTGGTGCACACACTCACAGCCTTCAGGTTGTTCTTCGTGATGGTTCCCGTCTTGTCAGAGAGAATGTGGCTAGAAGTCAATGGGAGCGAAAAGAAGCACGTGATGTGGCCCAGCTCGTCAATAATGCCAGCGTTGCGCACGTGGATGTGCTCCTGGTCCTCCTCGAAGCAGTCCAGGTCACACTCCATGAAGTAGGTTTGCAAAAGAAGACTACGCGGTGAAAGGAAGCGTTAGGACCTACGCGATTTCCACGCAGACGTACAGAGAGGCGGGAACGATTTGGTAACACAGCTGAAAGAACACGAAGAAGGACTTGACGAAGTGCAGAAACAGGCTTGAAATGGAAATGATGATGTTCGCGTGTGGACTTCGGTCCCACAGCACGGACAGCACGGCGCTAACCAAACAAATCACGATCAACAGAACGAGCAGATAGAAGACACAGCGATTCAGCAACAGCAGCGAATCTGACTCCTTCTTCGGCGGACGCTTCTGCGTCGAGTACTCGATCTTCGTGCCATTGCCGACAGACACCGCACAGCCCACCACCCAGTCCGTGAACACGATGCGACAACCGCGCAGCAGCACGGAGGAGATCGACACCTGCTCCACGGAGCCACTCGCAGCGAACCGCAGAATGCCATCGAATGACGATGTGTTCGGGTTTTCCGCCTCGCAGAGAAGAACTGGTTGCTCGTCGAGGAAGGAAGGGATTCTACGGTGAAGACAGAGATACAAGCGGACGAGAGAAGAGAGGTCGAGGACAGAGCCGTCTTTGTTTTGACGTCCGTTTCGCCGTCGATGTTGGTGGTGACGATGTAGCACTGGCTTTGCTGCGTCATGTCGGAGGAGGAGAGGAGAAGCATGTCGCAGGGGATGTCCTCGTTCTTGTGGATCTTCAAAATGTCGCCGACCTGCATCGTGAAGCGATGCGAAAGAACGAACATGCACTTCACTCCAGTGCTTTTCCTCCCACTCGTTTCGGAGGGAGTTCCAAACAAGCACGATTCGAGAATTCGTCTCCCGATCGCTCTTTCGTCGTTTTGACTCGAGAATGCTGATGTGAACGGCTTCGGCTCCGATAATGGTGACGAGCGACGGAAGACTCGTCGGAAGCCCGTTGGTCAGACTGACCGAAGGGATGCACTGTAGAATGGACACGATGAGGAAGAAGACGTTCGCAAGCTTGGTCTTTGGATTGAACACGTCCCACAAATACAGAGGAATCGCTGTGAGCATGTTATAGCGCGTTGTTCTCACTTCATTCGTGCCCAGTTGAAGGTTGTTCTCCGATTCACCGCAGTACACCTTGAACATCAATCATTACACACAGCAGTACTCTCTTTGGGTAGGAAGAGACACTATCCCTTTCGATCGTTCCAGGCGGAGTATTTGCTCCATTTGAATGCACAGAAGGATGCATAGGAACGCCAAAGATCTTTCAATCGCTTCAAACTGAACGAAGATAGTTACTCTTCGTTCCCGGCGAATCCACTATATCCCCTCATGTAATAGGATTCTTCATCCTCTCTCTTCAACCGCTGTGTAGTATAGATGGGTCACTGCGTATCGACAAAGAAAGGACTATCGTATTTGTGAGAAACGTCTTGGCATTGAATGCACACGAACAGAACTGGATGTTTGGAGGAGAATGGGAGTTGTCTCCGTGATCGACCTATCTGCCTTCATGTTGTGTGCATGAATTGGTTTCGTGATAGTTATTTCATTGGGCGTGTGGATGATGTGGATTGATTCGAGACTGGCTTCAAGAAGACAGAAGATGCGAGTTACATTTGATACAGGAAAGATAACACTTTCAAAAGGAACAACTTGTGAATGGGAAAACGGGGAAGTAGAGTTACAGGAGAACTCACTTTATGTGAGTCCGAGAAACTGGTCAATTAACCTGACTCCTGTTTTTGGCTCCGCCGAACGAGTAGGGCGCTTGGATATACGTAATATTCTCAGCACCGCTCATCCAGCGAATAATCCGACTGAACGAACTGTGAGAAGAAAGAAGGAGTCGCTGCGATTCTGACATCAAGTACAAATCGATGTAGGCGCGCTTGATGGCTTGTGTCTCAACACGGTTAGTC
>ERZ1106923.110-NODE-110-length-36300-cov-18.707629_pt1 | contig 36300 bp, 43 predicted proteins | sample MGYA00403657_ERZ1106923 | MGnify/ENA primary metagenome ERZ1106923 (study PRJEB35170, sample SAMEA104062425) | human gut metagenome | biome: human gut; feature: human-associated habitat; material: faeces | place: Denmark | collected 2012-06-19 ...
TACGGCTTGAAGACTCCAGCCATTGTGCTAATCGGTAACTTACAATAATAATATGGGAAGCACAGAATCCTTCCACGATTGGAACCTTCCATGGGTAAAACGGGGCTTATTTTCGGCATGGACCGCATTTGGTGGAACACAATGGAGTCCCTCGAAGCAGTATCCAGAAGTGCGGAAGACCACAACGGAGTAGTCCTTTGTTCCGTGTCTCGTTGGAAGAGAGATCAATCATCATTGTTGCAAAAGAGGATTTGAAGTCCGTGTTGCAGTGATCACGGTGTCTGAGTGCGAGATCAGGTACTTCCAGTGACAGTACGTCGATCGTGCAGCCACACAAAAGAGAGCGTTCCAGCGCGTCCATCTCAGCGAGAGGAAGCGATAGAAGAAGAAGGAAAAAGAAAAGATCGGACGCGGTGGGACTCGAACCCACAACCTTTGGGTCCGAAGCCCAATGCGCTATCCGTTGCGCCACGCGACCAAGGTTCTAAACAATCCCCTCACTTATGTCCTATAAGCGTGGACAGACTTCACAGCGACGAAAAAGCCTTAAGGGAGGATCGAACTCCCGACCTTTCGCTTACTAAGCGAGTGCTCTACCGACTGAGCTATTAAGGCATTCACTGAAACTCTCAACACAGGCTATTTCCAGCCCCTTTGCTGACCGCTGTATCTTCACAAAAGAGAAACGCTAACTGAGTAGAAAATCCCGCTGATGAGCAGTATCGAGAGTACTGCAAATCAGTGCTTATGTCGAGCGTATGGCGATGTGTCGAAGGTGTTGCCCTCGCTCGTCTCGTATGAGTCGTACTCTCGCTACTGCACTGATGCGTCAGCGTATGTGTCTGTAGGAGCTGTGTTCATGTGTAGTTGCATCCGAGAGCTTTTGGCGAAGAAGTGCGACACTGCTTGGAACGACTATGCGGTTCTTAGCAAGAATGGTGCATTCTCTAAGCTGCTTGTGAATAGTCTCAAAGAGGACAAAGAAGAGAACAAAAATGGTATTCCTTGTTTCACTGCATCATGAGTAGATATATTTGCCGCTAGTAGAGCAGAAAGGAAAGCCGATTCAGATGTGTCTTCTTCCAGTGATAGTTCGGATTCTGCGTCTGTGTCTGCAGTGAAGGGAGGAAGTATATCCAATGCCGATTCCATTCACACTCCCACTGTGGTATCTGCTTCCCCTGACAGTGACGAGGACTGGGAAACAGCGAGTCCTGCTGCTGCCAGTAATGGGGATGGAGGTCATAAGGAAGAAGAGAAGAAGGTGGTAATTGAGCAAGACGAGAGTTCTGAGGATGATTGGGAAACTGTCAAACCGAGTAAGAGCAATGATAAGCCAGTGGCGCCTGTTCCCGAGGCGCCTCCAAGTGGAGCGGTTTCTGGCAAGAAGTCAGTGAATGGAGTGGAAGTGAGAAAGGTCGATGACGACGACAGTGATTGGGAAACAGCGAGTCCTCCTGCTGTGAGTGGTGGAGCTGCTGCGGGTCCTGTTGATGACGATAGCGACTGGGAGGTGGCGAAGCCCTCTTCTGTGGGTGACAAAGCTGTTGCGGGTCCTGTCGAGGATGACGACAGTGATTGGGAAGTGGCGAAGCCTTCTGTTGTGAGTGGTGGAAGAGTCACAAGTCCTGTCGAAGATGACGACAGCGACTGGGAAGTGTCCGTGCCTGCTGTACCTGCTGTGCCGAAGGGGCGGAAGGAGCCGGCGGTGCCATCGATGAAGACGGTGGAGGACGACTGGATGGCGGCGTCGCTGGACGGGAGTGACGAGGACATGTGGGGAGACACGAAGCCGGCGGCGAGACGAGAGGACGACGACTGGGAAGTGGTTGCACCCGAGGATGACTGGACTGTGACCAAGCCTTCTGTGAAGGAGGAGGAGGATTGGGAGGTGGCTAAGCCTTCTAGAGTTCCAAGTGAATTGAAAGCGCCGAAGCCGGTGAGCAGAAGGAGAAGGAGAGGTGGCAAGGGTTCTATAGTCAAGACTTCTGTAAAGAAGGAATCCGAGGATGAGTGGGAGTTACCCAAGACTTCTGTAAAGAAGGAATCCGAGGATGAATGGGAGTTACCCAAGACTTCTAGTAAGAAGGAATCTGAAGATGATTGGGAGTTACCCAAGACTTCTGTAAAGAAGACATCCGAAGACGACTGGGACCCTTTTGACTACTTCACCACCACCGATCAAAAGAGCTCTCCCTCTCAAGAGTCCGATCCACAATCTGCAACCCGTGTCAACGACGCAATCAAATCCATTCCAAACATTTCCTTTTTGTCAAAAGATATCTCCTTTCTTCCGTTGTGTGTTTCTTGCATACATGTCTTTCCAGTAAAACTCCCGATTTTGTGTTTCTTGGATTGTCCCGGATGTCCTCAGATTCCAAGAGTACTGCGCAGTATCTTATGCAGCCGTTACCGCCTCAAGCTGTTTCGAGGAAATTCTACAGAAGGATTCTCCCTGGACTCGTATTGCTTGTTTTCTCCTGCTTAGCGTTAGCGCCGATTAAAGCATATTCGAAGCATCATTGTGCGCAATGTGAAGAACGAATCCATCGAGAAATCCTGCCAACTCTTCTTCACCATCCACTGCAGTACGATGACCCCGTTTTCGTTAACCCCGCGTAGTGCTCCCTACCGGTGATGATGCCAATGGATGCGAGGAGGAGAAGCTTGTGTACACTTCTGAGACGGTTGAAGACACCGTGAATCCCGAGTGGAACGAGTTTGGAAACCCCCTAGATATCGCACAGGAAGCAAAGGACCAGAGAGGTGTGGATTCGTCGCCTCTCCTCATTTCTAGTGTTCACGCTCCGTGTTTGGAACAAGGAAGAGCAAGGCGATAAGCTAATCATCGAATCCCTCGTATCCATTCAAGACCTCGACTATCTCGCTCCTTTGGAAGCGGTCGATATGAGTTCGCTGAGCGACCTGAAGACCATCTCGCCGGTAGAGATGGAGCTGATTCGAGACAATATGAGCATCACCGCTGTGGAACAGATCTTCAATGTACGTTCCTCCTCCCTCCATCCAGAGTAGGCGCTTCCGTTCAACGCAGTTCTCTTCCACATGAACGACGGCTTCTTCGCCTCGCACGCCGTGTGCTCCTTCCTCCGCCGCGCGGGCGTGCTGAAAGAGGTCCACGCCCCCGAGATCCAGTCGGCGCCCATGGGCAGTCACATCGTCCCCGCCTCGCCGCCACCTTACCCCTAGTGCGACTTCCACTTCACGCTCACCTCGCTGCAGCAGCTCTACCTGCAGCAGTCGCGCACGCAGCGGAACGACGACCGCATGACGCTGATGAAGCGGATGGTGGAGGACTCCATGCGCGAGCCCATGGAGCAGAACGAGAAGGCGGTGGCGTGGGCGCAGAGCGGCGGCGTGACGCGTAGGTCGAAGTGTCTGATGAACGACATCCGCCAGCTGAAGGAGGAACAGGCGCTGCTCCAGAGCCACTTGGACGAGGGTGGGCACGGCGGGGCGCAGTGAGGCGTAGAGAACACGAGCGTGGAGGCGATGAAGAGGGAGCTGACGGAGCTGCGCGCCAGTCTCCAGACGCACTACGAGGTGGGGCGAAGAGAGGTCGGTGACGCGTAGGCGGTGTCCAACTACGACGACTCCATCAAGGAGAAGGACCACACGGCCGACGAGTTCCAGTCGTGCTGTCGTCTCGCCCTCACCCGTAGGAAGAAGGAGGAGGCCATTCAGCGCTGTCTCCACGCGCGCCGCACGCGTCTGCTGGCGATGGTCTTCTTCCTGTTCCCCGTCGAGCGCACCGGCGCGGAGTGGGCCGTCAAGAAGATGAAGCTCCGAGAGATGCCGCTGCGAAGTGCCTTCTTCGTCACGCGCTGACTCGTAGCCACCGGACAGGTCGCCGAGGCCTTCCACAACGAGACGAACGTCGCTCTGGGCTATCTCACGCGCGTCGTGACGCTCCTCGCCAAGTACTTCAACGTCCCCCTCCCTGGGCCGGGTGATGTGTAGGTGTCTCTCCCGTACGCGACGGAGTACCGCTCGTCGATGAGTGTGATCTATGACCCGAATCAGGAGCCGCCCGTGCATCACCCCCTGTTTGTCGGAAATCAGGGCCAGAGAGACGGCGACGTACGAACGGCCATGTCTATGATGCGAGAGAACCTGCAGCGAGTGGGTGCCGAGAGGACGAGTGACGATTAGGTGCTGGACTGCGAGAATATCAAGCTGGAGGTGGACGAGGACATGCTTAGTGGAATAGATAAGTTGTTTAAGAAGTACATTGTGTTTTGACCCAGTTATTTGTTGCTACGACAAATGAGCGAGGAGAAACCAGCAACCAAGTTTGAGAGCACGCTCACGTTTGAAGAGCTGCGATCAAAGATCCAGGCCTTCGTCGATGAGCGAGATTGGGAGCAGGTGATTCCTTCTCGTCTAGCGTAACGCATAGTTCCACACTCCGAGAAACATCCTTCTTGCCATGGTAAGAGAGCCGTAATTCTGTCACACTCAGATGGGAGAAGTCGGGGAGGTGTGCGAGATCATGCAGTGGAAGGGAGAGATGAAGCCGGGCGTTCCCGAGCTTACTCCCGAAGAGCGAGTTCATCTCGGCGAGGAGTTGAGCGACGTTCTCATCTACTTGCTGAGACTGGCCGGTTTGAAAAGGTGTAGCGAGTGAGGGAATAGACCGCTGTGACATCGACCTCCCCACCGCCGCTCTGCGGAAGATCGGGCTGAACGCGAAGAAGTACCCCGTGGAGAAGGTGAAAGGCTGTAGCAAGAAATACAACGAGTACTAGGATGGGCACTAGGTTTCACTGTTTGCAGTTCCGTTGTTTGTTGTGCACGCGACCGAATTCACCAGGGGAGTGCGAAAGCAGAACGACCTGTTTCCAGAAATCAAGCCGATTTTCCTCACTCTGTTGGGCTTAGTTTTCAATCAAAGAGGATGTCGTCTATTCATACCGTCGTTGTCCACCCAATTGTCTTGCTGGGTATTACGGACCACGTGAAGAGAATGTCCAAAATGTCAAAAGGAAGAGTGGTTGGCGTTTTGCTCGGCTCCTGCCGAAGCGGTGTCGTCGACTGCACCACATCCTTCGCTAGTAGGATTGGTTGGAGCGGGTTAGGCGTAGTTCCTTTTGAAGAGAACAAGACGACGAACGTGTGGTTCCTTGATACCGACTACCTAGACAAAATTGAAAAGATGCAGAAGCGTATCAATAGTGAGTGAAGACTCCTCCTTTCATTCCGTAGTACGCGAGAATATCGTGGGCTACTATAGCTCGAGCAACAAATTGAACGCGATCGATCTCGAAATCGACGAAATGTTCCGCAAATACTGCAAGGAGCCTGTCTCGCTTCTCTCCCTCCGTGACGAATAGGTATATGTCACGCTGGACATCCACAACCAGGTGGGAGACGTGCCGGCCAAGGGATACATCACTCAGGAATTGGTGGACAAGGTAGGTTCCTGTGTCTCGATTCACACGAAGAATGGAAAGGAGGGCGAGCGTATGTTCAGTCAGCTGAACGTGCGCATCGAGGGCCTCCCCATCGAGGAAGCCGGCGTGGAGCACATACTCCGCGGGATTCGCGACGCCTCCGTGGTGTCGATCTACAATCAAGTGGGGAAGACGAGTTGAGTGAATGCGTAGATCAACGACAAAGTGGTCTCGCTTCGTGGAATTGACGAGCGCATTCAGACGTGCATACAGTACCTGGAGTCCTGTTCGGCGGAGCACCCTCCGAACCGCGAGATCGTGAACGAGATACAGAACATCATAAACACGCTCCCAAACCTTCACGTAGGAGAGAGGGAACGAGGTGAAGGAGTAGCTGGATGTGATTCAGGAAGCGATGACCATGAAGATGAATGACATGTATATGGTATGTGCGTTGGGGTGGAGTGATGTGCAGCTGCTGTTCCTGTCCTCGCTGATCCGCACCGTGCTGTCATTGCATGACCTGGTGAAGAATAAAGAGGGATCGCTGAAGCGCAAGGAGGTCAAGGAAGAGAAGGCGGAAGAGAGCGATAGCAGTGACGATGGAGTCCCAATCATTTGGCGTGTTTCCTTCAAACAGAGTTACAATCGTTCATACAGAGCCACACACGACACCACCTTCTCGTGTCCCGTGTAGTGACGCACGATCCTTCCCGTCTTGACGTCCCACAGACGACACGTGTGGTCAGACGAGCCTATTCATCACCCACCCACCACAACGCAACAGGAGACGAGGTTCTTGCTGTCGCACGAGAAGCAGCAGTCCCAGACGTACTTCTACCCATCACTCCACCCACGCACCCCCACTTCATGCCCGATCAGCTTGGACATGTTGTCGAACGTGTTCATGTTCCACAGCTTGATGCTGCGGTCCGCCGACGACGTCGCCAGGATCCTACGGTTGAGCGGCGCTGAGGGGAGTACTGATTGTTCGGACTCACGCAGCAGGAGAGGATGTAGCTGTCGTGCGCTCGGATCATGGTTCGCGGCTGGATCGACGCACTGCCTCTCAGCGGGAGCGACATCACTTACTCGGAATAGAGCCACACGTACGCGATGCCCTTCTTACTACAGGCAACAAGCTATTCGTTATATATCCAACACGGAAATACGGTTTCGCCGTCTGGACTTATGCACAGGGAATGGATAGGCGTTTTGTCGTCTGGAGACTGTGCATTAGGCGGGGAACCAAATCGTACCATCTCAACGCGGAACCGGTTTGCAACAATGTCCCACACGCGAATGAAACCGCTCTCGTCGGCCATGATGATCTCTTTCTACTCGTGACTCGCCAATGCCGCACGCACTTGATTCGGGTGCAACACACAACCGTTAATGGTCCCGCGCGATTCGACGTTCAGCGTGCAAGCAGACGTCCGAACGTCCCAGATCTTGCACTGCTTGTCGTCACTGGCTGTGTACACCCACTTCCCGTCACTGCTGAATCCGATCTTGTTGACGGTGGACTTGTGTGCTTCTGGGTTCGAATACTACGATGGTTAACAGAGAGGACGAACTACCTTCGGACTCTGTCTATCAGAGTCCACCTCGTATATTTTGAATGATTTGATCGAGCACGCGGCCAGGTACGCTCCATCAGGAGAGAAGGCCAGCGAATTGATGGGCTAAACGTGACGCAATCAGTCTGTAATGTACGAGTTTGGCTTTCAACTCAGGATTATCCTCGTATTTCAGAGTCCTCTTCGTATGCCCTCCGGAAATATCCCAGAACCGAATGACGGCGTCGTAGCCTGCGGAAACCAGAATGACATTCCTGGAAGACATCCCCCTGCCGAAAAGAATGACGAACCGAAATGGAGAGGAAAACTGGAATCATTCTCTTGAACTTGATTTGGAGACAATCACTTGGTTTCACATCCCAGGTGGATGGAGAATAGGGGTACAGCGTGCGAAGATGAGTTGTCCCATAAGCTGGGTAATGTGGTCCTGGCTTGGTTCTCTTTATTTGTAGAATGCGGTAGTCCAGTGCACGACAAATGCGCTCATCAACGGGACTGCCTACGTCGTGTCTTTGGTGGAGTCTTCCCGAGGCGAGAAGGACGTCCCAGCCATCTTTGTATTTGAAGATATACACGACGAGGAGTTAAGTCACCACTACTTCTGCTTCAACAACAGCTCTCTGGGACCTGAGTTTTCAAAGAGCGCGTACTGGGTGGTCTCCACCATCTATCCACTCTGGTACGACATCAACGTGAAACTGTGTTGTGGAAGAATTGACGTTCTGGACGAGGAGCGCGTGATGTTTGCTATTGTAAATGGGGTTATAAGTAGATTGGAAATGGAAACGCAGACGATTCGTGATGGTTGGAGGATGATGGTGAGTTTGACATCGTCGCTGAATAAATCGATTGCGCAAGGTATGTACAGAACGGAAGAGCGAGGAGAGTGGCTATGCCCGTTTGCTTTTCACGGGAATCCCCGTTTCCATCGTTTGCGCGTGCCTCTTTGCCGACCATCCGGTCTTCAAGAGACCTGCAATGCTTCTTTTGTGGACGTGCGTGAGGGTGAGTTGAGCGAGTCGGAGAGTGAGTTGAGTGAATCCGAAGGTGAATTGAACCACTCAAACAGTGAATTGAACAACTCAAACAATAACAACGCTCGGGATAACAGCGAACAACAATCACACCTCCACAAGGAGTCAGTCATTCGCGTGTATCATCGAGACGACGCTATTGATCCTAACGAAGTGCGCTCCTTAGCCGCGTGCGCGATGGAGGAAGCGAAGTCGCGACAGGACACGGTGAAGAAGGAAATGGTGAAGCGCATCAAGAAGTTCCTGTTCGCGTCGGACCTGGACACGGTGCGTCCCGCAGATGTGCACAACTACATCCAGTCCCAGTTCTCGTGCTATCGCGAGCATCGCGACAAGTACCGGAGTTTCATCGACGAGAGCATTCTGGTCTGCTACGGACAGATGGACGAGGCGTCTCGCATTCTGCCCAACCTCTTCTTGGGGAGTGAGTACAACGCGGCGGACCACGACCGCTTGCGAGCCGCGGGAATCCGGACGATCGTCAACGTGACGACGGAGATTCCCGCCTTCTTCGAGGGAGAGTTCGTGTACCACCGCATCTTGTAGAGCTGACTCGGCCTCTTGAATGTAGTGTCGACGACCTGCCGGAAGTGACCATTTCGGATTTCTTTGATCAAGCGTTCGAGTGGATCGATGCTTCTCTTACGGCGAACAATCCCGTTTTTGTTCACTGCCAAGTAACGGAGAGGTGGAGCATTGACTGTAGTTGGGCGTGAGTCGTTCTGCCTCGATTGTCATGGCATATCTCATCAGGAAGAACAAGTGGACCTACGAGCAAGCCTTCGCATACGTGAAGGTGGAAACTCTATAAGCGCATGATTTGTAGTCAAAGCGAGAACAAGTGCGACCCAATCCCGGCTTCGTGAAACAGCTACAGCAGTATTCTTTACGAATCTGCAGCCATTGGTCGTCTTTGTTAGCAAGACAAAACGGAGTTTGCTAGTGGGAGCCACGCGCAACATATGGGTCATCGAAACCAAATACACCGTTTTGCCCCAATTGTGTTTTCCTGCAGAATAGTGCTTCAGGAGGAAGATACACACTAGAAAAGAGGTAAATTGAAGTCAGCGAACACTCATACGAAGAATGAATAAGGATAACAGTACGGCTGGAGACGGAGAGGACATTCCCTGCGACGTTACCATGAAGATCGCTCTCATCGGTGATTCGGGTATTTCCGTTGCGTCGGTGGATTGTGATTTATAGCTGTCGGAAAGACGTGCTTGTTGAACCGTTACATCCAGGGGACCTTTTCCGCGGAGTTTTACACAACAATCGTATGGGATCGAGACGAGGCGGCATTACGTCGTAGGGAATTGATTATCGTACAAAGGTGGAGACGATTGATGGGAAGGCGTGCAGATTGGAGGTAAATCCGCGCGTACTCGCATTCATACAGTAGGTGTGGGACACTGCGGGGCAGGAGCGCTTCAGAGCGATCACGAAGTCCTACTTGCGCGATGTGGCAGTAGATTCCTCCCGCTTGCCGCTGAGGAGTAGGGAATCATGCTCGTGTTCGACATCACGACGCGCTCGTCGTTCGCGAACATTTCTACTTGGATAAAACAGATCGAGGACGTTCGCGCTTCGTTCCTCGCTCATTCTGTAGAGTGGAGCGGAGGACGTGTGCTGCATATTGATCGGCACGCACGGGGACGTTCAGGACAAAAGACAGGTGACGGAGGACGAGATTAAGGATTGCGCATCTTCGCTAAAGTACAAGTACTTCGTGACGAGCGCGGTGGACGGAACGAACGTGGATGCTGCGTTCCAGGAGATGGGCCGTCTGATTCTGAGTAAAACGAAGAGCGAGGAGTCCGATATAAAGAGTGCGAAAGGAGGTGTGGAGTGACGCGTAGGCCCTGCTGTGGATTTGAAGGAGATGAAGAAGGAGAAGAATGGATGTGCTTGTTAACTTTTATGTCTGTGTGACAGTATTCGCAGCGGTGTTTGTTGAAGTGGGGCTGTTCACGAGAACCGTAGGACCGCGGAGGAGCCCGAATTCCCGTGAATGCGGCTAGGAAAGAAAACAGAATAACACCATCTCGTTCGTATTCGATACAGTAGGTTGAATTCCGTGCATGTTTCCGGGCAGGAGAGTGGGAAGAGACGGAGGCAAAACGTGTTTCCTCATTCTCTGGGATTGGTGGCCGCGTTGCGTCCGTTCTGACTGTATTCGTAGAAGATGTCTCTCGTGAATATCGGTAACAGCAACGACCCAGCCTATCGTTACAAGATGCCCAAGTTGCAGTCCAAGACGGAGGGTCGTGGAAACGGTATTAAGACGATTCTCGTGAACGCTACCGCGGTCGCGGACGCCCTTCACAGACCCACTTCGTACCTTCCTAAAGTGATTTGCGCGATGAATTGCGTTATTCCCTAGTTCTTCGGTTATGAATTGGGAGCGCAGTCTAAGTACGATCCCAAGGAGGACAAATCGTCGGTGAACGGCGACCATCCGAATGCGGACTTGGTGAAGATACTGAACAAGTTCATCGACGTGTACGTGCTGTGCCCTCGCTGCAAGCTTCCCGAAACCATCCTGGTGCTGAAGCACAAGAAGGACTTGTACCATCGCTGCGCTGCCTGCGGTGCCGAGTCCCCCATCGACGCTGACAACAAGATGAGTGGGAGTGACGGGTAATGGTGACGGCGTAGACACTTTCATTATAAATGAGATTAGCAAATCGTCCGAGTCTGGAAAGAAGAAGAAATCAAAGAAGAGCGAGGGCCAGGAGGGCGAGGCTGCGGAGGCGCCCGAGGAGAAGAAGCACAGAAAGCATAAGAGCTCGAAGACCCCGGAGGAGGAGGAGGAGAAGAAGAGCAAGAAGGAGAAGAAGCATAAGGACAAGGACTCGAAGGAGAAGAAGCACAAGCGCGACAAGGACTCGGACAAGAAGTCGTCGACCACCACCTTCCGTAGGCGCGCTGGGCGGACGTGAGTCGTAGTGGAGTGCGCGCAGAACGTGGCGAGCGCCATCACGGAGACGACGACGCCCGAGGCGCTGATCGACGTGGTGAAGGACGTGCAGAGCAAGACCTCGCTGTCGGTGAGCGACCGCGCCGCCATCGCCACCTACGCGATCTGCATGAACGTGGCGAGCTACCAGGAGATCCCCGCGGTGCTGGAGCGCTTCGGCAGCGTGATTCACAGCGTGGGCGCCGTGACTGCGCGTGACGTGTAGTTCATCAGCAAGTCGTCGATGGAGGAGAGAATCCTCATCTCGCTGGAGCTGCTCATGCTCAAGACGCCCGCGCTGCGTGCCTACTTCGCCGCCGTGCTGAAGGTGGGCGCGCTGATGCGGTCTGAGGCGTAGTTCATGTACGACAAGGACATTCTCAGCGAGAGCGTGATCCTCAAGTGGGCGGCGAAGCCTCTGAAGCACCGCTTCTCCTGCCTCACGGACAAGTTCCTCGGCGAGCTGAGCGAGGTGGCGCAGCCCATGGTGGAGTGGCTGAAGTGAGGGAGGGGCGAGGGAGTGAGGCGTAGGACGGCGGAGCCCAGCGACCAGGAGGAGGACACCATCGATCTCGGCAACCCCATTCCGGAGGAGAATGAGAATGAGAACGAGGAGAAGGACGACGACAAGGAGGAAGAGGAGGATGACGATAAAGCGGAGGACGACGAGGAAGAGAAGGAGGACGATGATGACGACGACGATGATGATGATGATGACGATGAGGACGACGAAGACGAGGAGGAGGAAGAGAAGTGAAGTGTTTCTACGGTTTAGGTTTGACTGTTTGTTGCATTTTGCATCATTCTCCTCTTTACGGAAAGCGTTTGCTGCTACACTGCAGAGAGGAATGCAAGGACAGCTTCCAACTCGACTATCGGACGCTGACGAGGGTTTGTTGGTGAACGTTCTTCGCCAGATACTGAATCCGGCACAGTCGTCTTCCCTCCTATCCGGCAAGTACGTAGAAGAGCTGCAGAGAGTGGATGGCTTTCTGGATGTGATGATGGTTGTTGTCACGCGAATGGCGCTCACGCATAGAAAATCGTGTACAGCACGAATTACGAACTCAACATTCGCCATCTGGCTATCATTATTGTGAAGAACTGCGTGGATCAGCGCTGGTGGGTGCATTCCCGAGATAACAGCGGGGCCTATCTCTCTGAAGAGCAGAAGGAGTCGTTTTCGGTATCGCTACTGGAATACGTACGAATGGTACATGGCATTGAGCGTAGTTATCTGCCCCTCTTCGTGAAGCAACGCTGGTGTCGCAGCTGTCGCTCATTGTGGCTAGAGTGGCTAGGATCGAGTATCCCACGCGCATGAGCAACCTCCTTGACGTCTTTCTCCGATTACTGTCGTCGCAAGACAGTTACCTCGTGTACCAGGGAATGTACGTTCCGTTCTCGTTGTTCATCCTAGACAATCCTTGCTGTGCGTCGTTCGCACCTTCTCCACGTGCCGGATCGGAAAGCAGCGACAAACCTTTTCCAAGCTGGCTCACGACTTGACTCCCTTCCTCATCAACTACTCCACCCAGCTGGCATCTTCGCTCCAGGACGCTCAGAAGAGCGATGGAGGCCAGCAAATTCTCGCCGAGATTCTCCACTGTGCGATGAGTGTACTCCGTGTGCTCCTTCCTCCACCTCTAGTCCTTGAACAAGCTGCTGATCCGCGGCGTGTGCGCGATACCGAACCACGATCTCCGCCCTCAGCTCGACTCCTTCTTCGACCAGCTCCTCGTGATCGTCCAGCTCAGTCTCGCCTCCTTCCAGTACACTCCCGACGGACCGCTCACCGCCTCCTTGCTGAAGTCCGTGAAGTGGGGCCTCAAGTCCATCCAGCAGTACTGCGCGTCCTCGCTCCCCATCCACGACGCGCTCTACGCGTCCTTCGCGTCGCTCTCCAACACGGTGCTGTTCGCCCTGTTCCAGGACCAGACGCAGTCCCTGTCGGAGAGCGTGTGTGTGCGTGACGCATAGAGAGGACCTGCTGCCGATCGTCGAGGTCACCGTCTCCATGAGCACCTCGCTCCTCACCAAGTCCGCCGCCATGCCCGCGCTGCAGGCGTTCTACACGCCGAGCTGTCTGCAGCAGCTGCTGCGCTGCCTCCAGTACTCCATGCTCCCGCTCAACCAGTCCATGATGGCGATGCTGCTGCAGGACGACGAGGACTTCTACCCTCTCTACGTAGGCATGTGTGGAGCGACTCACCCGCAGCAGGGCTCGTGCTACCGCAAGGCGGTGCTTAGCCTGTTCGAGACCCTCGCCAAGCAGCACAGCAACTGCGCCGTCCAGTACATGCAGGAGGAGTTCCAGGCGCTGGACCGGCTGGGGGAGCGCGAGCTGTTCGGGTTTTTGTGCATGATCGAGCGCGGATGCGGGTACGTGTCGAAGAGCATGAGCTACGACGCGGTGTTTGCGAGCGTGGTGCAGCCCGTCCTGTCGAACCCGTCCTCGCCGGCGCTGTGCGTGATGGAGTGCGTGCTGATCTGCGACGTGTGCTTCCACCTCTTCTCCGACGCGAACCGCTCCGAGTGCATCCAGTTCTGCATCGAGAAGATGGGTCACGCGGCGATCGCGGTGCAGCTCACCGCCGTGGAGGCGCTGAACCACATCATCCACAACGCCAACTGCAACCTGGCGGTCGTCCACCACCTGGCCGCCTCCATCGTGGAGAGTCTGCTCCGGATCTACCAGGTGGCGGCGTGGCGGCGCGCTCACGCGTAGAACACCCAGTCCAAGCAGTCGAAGACGTACATGATCTCGCTGCTGACGACGCTGGTGGAGACGGTGCCCGACAGCACGCACATCAGCTCCCTGCTGCTCTCCTGCTACGAGCTGATGTGGAACGAGGCCATTTCGCTGAGCGACGAGATGAGCCAGCTGTTGCTGGTGCGTCTGGCGTGTCTCATGGTGAAGGTGGCGCTGCTCGCTCGCGCTGACGGCGTAGAAGTACCCGTCCCTGCTGGAGTCCTCGCTCTCCTCCTTCTTCCAGATCGTGCAGTACGCCATCCACGACGCGAGCGGCGAGGTGATTTCGGTGCTGCTGGAGGACGGGCTGGAGCTGTGGAGCCTGCTGATGAAGCTGCCGTCGCTCCAGTACTCCGAGTCGCTGCACGTCCTTTTCCAGTCGCTTCTCCTGGTGTACTCGCACAACATGAAGTGCTTCCCGTCCATCATGTCCATCCTCGACTCGTACTACTTCATCGGGAAGGAGCAGTTCATCCAGAGCTACGCCGCGCAGCTGAGCGCCTTCTACCAAACCCTCTTCGCCGTCGTGTCTCCGCGCGACATGACGCGTCTCGCCACGTCCATTCACTGCGTGGCCCTGGTGTACCCGCGCGATAGCGTGGTGATCGTGGCCGACGTGGCGCGGCGCATTCTCCACGTGCTGTTCGAGCGCGAGCGAAGCAACTCGAACGGAGAGTGCGTGTGACGACTGCGTGTGACGTCTAGACTCCCCGAGTCGTGCTACGTGGCGTACCTGCTGATCGTGTCCCAGCTGCTGCTGAACGACAACGAGTTCAACTCCGTGATCGCCTCCGTCTGCCAAGAAATGGGTCTGAGTAGTGGCGTGGGAGAAGGGTTAGGCGTAGCGAACGACGCCTTCTTCTCCGGCATTCTGTCGTCTCTCTTGCGCAGCTTCGACTCGGCGGGAGGAGGTGCCATTGGGTACGTGCGGAGGAGTCTGTTCGTCCAGTGCATGCTCCTGTGCATCATGAGAGGGTCGCAGGAGCTCCTGTACTCCCTGGAGCAGGTGACTGACTGCATCGTGAACGTGCTACTGGAGGTGGAGGTGGGCGAAGAGAAGATGCGACTGCTGTTCTTGGAGTCATCGATGGGGAGTGCGGGAAACTACTCGAAGGAGTACTTGAAGTGCTTCGTGTCAGAGGTGAATGTGCAGCAGTACTGGGGATCGTTTATGCAGGTACGTGCAGACGGTGTGAGTAATGCGTAGCAAATGATATCTCGCTATGGAATGGACTCCATGCAGCAGTTGCTCCACTCTATGGAACCGGAAGTGATAAAGCCTCTTTTAGATATAGTCAAGATGTAACTTTTGAATGGTTTGTTTGTTATGGGCTGAATCGGACACTGTGTGGGGTGATTGTCTGGATGTGTTGTGGTTGGCGTTGGGATTGTGAGACAAGTCATATCATTAACAGAATGGACGACATGGTTTGACAGCGACAACGAAAGAGAATGAGGACCCTATTCCACTCTGTGCCACTATAACTTCGCATCCAACTGTGTGTGGTACTGCTCCTTCCCTCCCCTACTCTTTCCGGAGAATGAACCGTCATCATCCAGCGAATACATTCCATTTCAAACCAGCAACTACAAACAAAGGCTCCACAGTACTGCTGTTCTCTCGATTGCCTCCTCCCATCGAAGCGGGATATGGGACTCCAAGCGACTCAGATACATCCTGCCCATTCAGCACACGGCGTATAGACCTCCAATTCGACTCATCTCCGAGAATCATCCGCAAGGATAGCATCGTCCTACGCACTCCGCACACTTCGAACAACACACAGAGGGCGGGAAGGAGTCCGTCGGCGTCATCTGCAAGATCATTTCGTCATCACCTCGCAACAACTTCGTGCGCCAATCAGCTTTCGAGATGCTTCTACAATACTATCCCAGATAATCCTTTTGTGAGCAATGATGTTTGTGTTGTAGGAAGCCTTTTTGAATGTTGACCGTAGTGCCCTGCTGCTATCCGTCGTTTTGGCGTATCCTCAGTTCCCTGAGTATTATATGGCCAACGTCACGGTCACCCTCCCCTACGCTGACTTCGTGGAGCCGATCACCGTCTACTACGATGGTCCCTCGAAGAAGGTGCGTTTCGATTACTGTGAGGCTGTGGAGGCTGTTTCACCCTCTAGATGGTGGCATCAACAGATACTACTACGATATGACGAAGGAAGTCGGTTACGCGATCGTGCCCGTGATCACCTACGAGACTTGCTTCAACATTCTCAAGGACGACCTCGCGTTCAACTCCATCCTCCCCGATCTCGAAGGCTTTGTTCTCCAGGAGAAGACGGAAGTGGTTCGTGAGCACACTTGCCGTGTTTGGTACCACGAGGAGAAGAACGGCGACAAGCTGAACAAGTACTGGTACTACGAGTGGGTTGTGGAGCTGGGGACTGATCGGTAGGGACATCGGCAACTTCAAGCCCGTGCGCTTCTACATGATCGGCTACAACACTGTCCTGCACTCCCACTTCGACGAGTACATCTACGACTACCTGAACGTGGAGTACAAGAAGCAGGCTCCTGAGGTGTTCGAGGAGCCCGAGAAGAGCTGGACCTGCATCGACTTCCCCGGACCCGGCTCCGTGGTGGGCGACTCCCACAAGTTCCTCTCTGCCCGCTTCCCCCACCCCACGGATGTGGAGTTCGAGAAGTTCCTGAAGGACAACAACCGCTGCTACAACGACGCGGAGTACACGGAGCGCAGACTGAACTACATGCGCAACAAGGCGTACGTGGAGAAGGTGAACAAGGAGAACCGCAGCTACAAGCTGAAGCTGAACCACCTGGCGGACCGTTCTGAGGCGGAGCTGCGCGCGCTGATGGGTCTGAAGCACTCCCACAACAAGAACTACGAGGGCCACAAGTACACCATGTCCAACGCGAAGAAGCCCGAGTCGATCGACTGGAGAGAGCTGGGCGCCGTGACCCCCGTGAAGGACCAGTGCATGTGCGGCTCGTGCTGGACGTTCGGCACGGTGGGCGTGCTGGAGGGTCAGTACTACAGAAAGTACGGCAAGCTGGAGAAGTTCTCGGAGCAGAACCTGCTGGACTGCTCGTGGAACTTCGGCAACAACGGCTGCAACGGTGGCGAGGACTTCCGCGCGTACGGCTGGATGATCCACAACGGCGGTTTGATGACGGACAAGGACTACGGTCACTACCTGGGCATTGACGGCAGATGCCACTTCGACGAGAGCGCCGCCGCCATCAAGGTGACGGACTACGTGCTCACCAAGCCCTTCTCCGTCGAGGAGCTGGAGGACGCCGTGGCCAACGTGGGTCCCATCTCTGTGGGCGTTGCCGTGAACAAGAACTTCCTGTTCTACGCCGAGGGCGTGTTCGACGATGAGACTTGCTCATCCGCCGTCGAGGATCAGGCGCACGCGGTTCTCGCCGTGGGTTACGGAACGGAGAACGGCAAGGACTACTGGATCATCAAGAATTCGTGGTCCACCTGGTGGGGTGATGAGGGCTACATCAAGATTGCTAGAAAGGGCAACATTTGCGGCGTTGCCACTAGCCCCTCGTACCCGATTATCGCTTAAGCACTGAAGCGTATCGTTGTGTTTGTTGAAAGAGTATCGTTGTATCTGTTGAAAGAGCATCGTTGTGTTGGTTGAAGAGCACTCATTCTTTTGGTGCGTCGTCGCTTGCCCGACCGGAAACTAGATAGAGACTACCTCGATGGGATCTGGATCTGTAGGCGGGTAGAAAGAGCGCGTAAGGAGTAGGAGCAACGAAAACGTTGCCAAGACCTGGAATCGGTAGGCCGTGGCGGTAATCCTGTTAGAGAATAGGAGAATAAGGAATACCGCAAGCAGTTGGAGGAGAAGGAGAGGAGGCTGCGTTCTTTACAGGTAGATGGTTTTGTGCAGGAGGCTAACAGAACCAGGACGAGCTGAAGCAGAGTACGGAGAGGCTATCCAACTTCGGCTCCCGCATTGTGGCAGCGGGTGACTTGTTGAACGAGAAGAAGCGCGAGTTGGAAGTGCCTTTCGCGCTACTATTTGACTGTGTAGAAGATGTCATCCGAATACGCCGTGCTTCAGAATGAATACAACGCAAAGGTATTATTGCTTTGTGGATGTCACAATGCAGGCGAAAGAGAATGAAAATACGGTAAGCAAGCTAAAAGACAGGATTCGAGAGCTGGAGGGCAGTTTGGCCTCAAAGGAAGCACAAATTAACGGACTGAATGGGCGTGTGGAATCGCTTCTCGTGTCGTCGTTAAACGATAATCAGAAGCGAACCCAGCTCCAAGATCGGATCGATGTGTTAGAAAAGCAGTTGAAGGGGACCCAATCCAGTCTGCCACCCAGTCCTTCGAGTCCTGCCACCATCATGGACCCGGAGGCGACCCAGAGTCTGCTGAGTCGAACACATCAGCAGGTGGAGGAGCTGAGAGAGGCGCAGATTTCTCTAAAGAAGGAGAACGCGCTGCTGCGCTCCAAGAACCAGCTCATGAAGGAGGAGAACACGGAGCTGAAGGCGCAGTGCTCGGATTTGTCCTCGCGCGAAGCGGCTCTGCAGCAAGCGAACCGTCTCTTGCGCACGAAGCTCATCACCGAGGAGGGTCGTCTGATGGAGCTGAGCGAGAGCGCGGGCACCGCGAGCGAGACGAAGGAGGGCGAGGATCCGCTGGTGGCGGACTTGCGACGCCAGGTGGCGAGTCTTCGCGAGGTGAACCAGCGCCTGTTCGAGTCGCTGAAGTCGTTCACGCACTTCAAGTGCGTCCCCGTGGAGGGAACAGAGGACGTGAGAGGTGGGGCGGCGCGTGACGCGTAGTACATGCTGGTGCTGGAGAAGGAGCGCGATCGCTGCATGCGCGACTACTACGAGGAGCGGCGGAAGCGGAGCAGCGCGGAGGAGCGACTGGCGGCTGTCCAGGAGGAGCTGAGCACGCTGCAGCAGGACTACGACCGACTGGTGAACCCGGTGGAGCAGCTGGAGTGCTCGGCGGCGATGCACGAGGAGACGGACGTGGCGATTCTGCGCGAGGCGTTGGATGTGGGCGAGAGTGGGGAGGGTGAGGAGTAGGAGAAGCTGCGCCACCTGCTGGCACTGGGCGAGCAGCTGCAGGAGCACAAGAAGAAGCACGAGGAGGACGCGCAGACGCTGCAGGCGGTCCAGAGCCGGTGCACGGAGCTGACGAGCACGGTGAGTCGCCTGAAGGAGGACATGTCGCTGCAGGAGCAGAAGAACGTGCTTCTGAGGAAGAGCGTGGAGGAGAAGGAGAAGGAAGTGAGCGAGGAGAAGAAGCGGAACGACGCGTTGGCGGAGTCGCTGAGTCGCAGCGGGCAGGTGAGAGAGGTGGAGAGGGGTGACGCGCAGGCAGTGAAGCAGGTGAAGGAGCTGGAGGCGGAGCTGAAGAAGAAGGAGGAGTTCATCAACGAGCTGCAGGACAAGCTGGTGAACACGGAGACGCTGAACGACTTCCTCCAGTTCAGCGTGCAGAACCCGATGGAGGAGACGAAGTCGCAGAGCGATATGGAGGCGGCGCTGGAGGCGGAGAAGGCGACGAGCAAGAGGGCGTGCGAGGAGATGATGGACGTGAGCAACAGCGCGGTGATGTTCGTGTACACGCTGTGCGAGATCTGCAGCGGGAGGGGGATCAGCCCCGCCCTGTGCGACCGCCTGATTCGGACGATATCGCACCTGGGGACGCGCACGGTGAACAAGCACTTCAAGGAGGACGTGATGCGGATCATCGGCGACGCGACGACGCTGGTGGACACCTCGCTGACGCGGTACCTGGAGGAGAGCGAGAAGAGGTACAGCGCGCTGGAGACGGCGAAGGAGACGGAGCTGAGCCAGCTGCGCGACTCGTTCAAGAAGCAGACGGAGCTGATGAAGGCGCGTCTGCAGCAGCTGGAGGACCTCGACACGAACACGATGAACACGATGGTGTCGCTGGACCCGCAGGACGGGGACGCGGCGACGCAGAACACGCTGACCTACCTGCGGCAGCAGAACGAGAGGCTGAGCGCGGAGAACCAGCTGTACCGGAGCCAGATCAACGACATGTCGACGTACATGCGCACCGCCCTCGACCGGTCGTCTTCCGGCGCCTTCTCGTTCCACGGCTCCTCGCCGACGGAGGACCCGACGACGCTGAAGCGCGAGCTGGAGAAGGAGAAGGGCGAGCGCCTGCTGTGGAAGATCCGCGCGGAGCAGATGGAGGTGCTGGTCGGGGAGTCGGTGGAGAACCGCACGTGTCTGACGAACTACGAGCTGTCTGTGCTGGCGACCGTCATCGACAACCTGTTCAACTGGGTGATGGACCACTTCGTGATCGACTTTGAGATGGACGTGGCGATCGAGCCGCTGGAGGAGGAGTACACGCGCTCGGTGCAGCAGATGGAGAACCGAGAGCCGACGATCATGGAGATTAAACTGTACGCGATTCAGAGGATCATCGAACTCGCGGCGAACTACTTTTTGGAAAGCAAGTATCAGCTCGAAATGGACGTGGAGTCCGAGCGCGACCGGCGACAAGAGCTCGAAATGGAGCTGAAACGATAGGTTTGTGTTGTCGTTCTGTTTGCAGGAAACACGAGAGGAGTGGCCTCCGAGAAAAACGGTGTTGGAGGCGTTAAGCAGCCACAGTCCATTCACCACTTGGACGTTTTGCACACTGATCTTGTATCCCACTTGGAGCGAGGCAGTCAGGGACGGAATAGGGGAGTATTCGATGCCGTAGCAGGTGGTGACACCGTCCGTCAGTTCCAGCTTCAGCAATCGATTGGCTGAATCGGCGAACTGCGACTCGAGAGGCATTGTCACGTTTGAAACGGACTGAACCTACAATGAACGATTCCGCCAGCAACGCACCTGGAAAACGACGCACTCTCTGACGACATACGACTGCTTCTGCAGCAAGGCGGGATTGACAACGCCATTGGAACAGAGAGGGAAGTCCGTTTGCATGGCAGCGTTGAACAGCTCCGACTGGAGATTCATTCTACAGCGTTGGAGCGCGAGAGGGACACTACTTGGGGAGATTGGCCAGGACGGAGGCAATCCTACGGTTCACGCAGCGAATCGCTGCCTACCACTCACTCTTCAAGTTTAAGCCGCATTTCCTCAGAGACAGGGTCGCCTGTTCCATTCAAAACCGGATAATATGAAACGCCGAAAAAGCCCCGGAAAGTGGAGTGTCCAACGGACTCGCCAAATCCAAGAGAGTGGGAACAAGATGGCCTCTCCGCTGGCAGCAGAAGACGTGGGGTTTGTGGTGAGACCGTCGGATTTGGAGTCGAAGGGTATGTCTCTGGAATGGCGCATCACTGTTCAGAAACAATCAACATCGACGGATTTGCGTACCCGAAGAACATTCCCGACCCGATCTTTCTTGACGGAACGGCCCTTTCCTTCGCAAGGTACGGTTGTTGTGTGCTATGATGATCGCAGTGACCAGGCGAGGGACTCGGACGTGGTGCACTCGCTCCTCCCGTTCTATCACACTCCATCGCATTGCAAAGTGATTTCGACGCCTCACATACCGCAGGCAGGGAATGGATCCGTCCCTCATTCGATTAGAAAGACGTTCTTCTTGATTCCGGAGGTGAGGGCGTTGATCGTCTTGAGTGGGCGGATCTGGACGAAGATGAGACGTAGAGATGCCAAGAGGGAGTTGGACAGTCTGCGGATGGAGAAGAGTCAATATGCGATGAACGGGGACATGGAGCAGGTGAACGAGACAGAGAAGGAGATTGACCGAGCCCTCGTGCGTGTGAATCTCGTGTGTGATTGTTAGACACGGATCATAAGGCTACAGCTGCAACTGGGAAGACTCGCTGCGGGGAGTGACGATGACTCTGTGAATCCTCTGTACATTCGGGAGATTGAGCGGCTGTTGTCCGTGCTTGAGGACTGCGCTATCGAGTACCAAAAGGACAAAAGGGAGAATGACTTTGACCAGATAGAAGCCGATATTGACGTGGTTGTGTGCGCGACGCGTTACGCGTAGACACTGCAGCAGACGATGGATCTGTACCAGGACGATCCCTCGAGGGAGAGCGAGGTTCAGCTGAGCGAGATATACTACGAGTTGTTGGCGAAGTACGGCGTGTGAACTGTTTGTTTGGCGTTGCTCACAATTCTCTTTGTCATGTCGGATTCCAGTCAAGTTCCCTCGATTCAAAGAATAAAACGAGACGGTAGGGCGATGCCGCGTGGCGCTGACGTGCAGGCACATTCAGCCAGTTTACAAATCCGGACTTCGACTCGAATGCGTTCACGAGTGAGGTGCTGAGCGCGAGCAAGAACGAGGGACAGGGAATGGACATCGATATGTGTCTAAAGATGCTTTCCATCTATCTTGAGACAATTGACGCGGACTTGCGCGACATCGTGGTGCAGAACCAAGACAAGCTGTTCAATCAGATCGATGATATAGAAACGATGAAAAAGCAGTATGAGCGCGTAAACGGTCGCGTGGAGTCGATCACGTCTGCCTTTGAATCCATAAAGTCCGAGGTGAACTCGGCGTGCAAATCAATTAATGTGAACGCTGTTCGACTGTCCAACTACAATGCGGTGATACTGCTTCTTCGTCAAATCACGACGTTCCGGACTGGCGTCAAGAAGATTCGAGGCTACCTCGTGGACGAGAATCCTTCCCAGCGCATATGGCTTCGAGTACAGAAGACGTTTCAGGAGATCGATCGCGCCTTCGTCGAAGGGCAGCTTCAGAGTGGTTGTTGAGCATGCGAATGAGACGTAGATGTGAAGTGTTTGCAGGAGGATGTCCAGTACTTCAACGCCATCCGGGACGAACTAGTAAAGCATGTCACAGTAAAGAAATGAGCGGCTGTTTCCTAACAAACACGACACTTCATTGCGATGGCAACCGTCTCCTTCTTCGCCTCCACCTTGGGCATCGTCAGAACGAGCAGGCCGTCCTCGAGCTTCGCGGCCATCTGATTCGCGTCGCACTCGAGGGGGACCTAACCATCACACGGAATTGGGTGAGCAACCGTGAGAACGCGCTTGAAGGGACCGTTCAGACGCTCCGCCACGAGATACGTGTCCTTATCGGAGATGATCTTCTTCTTTCGCTTGCCCTCGATGAATATTCTGTTATCCTTCACCTGGATCTTGATGCGGTCCTTCGGGATGCCCGGAGCGTCACAGATGGCGACGAACTGTGTTGGAGTCTACAGGATCACGCCGAGTGCCGAATCTGCAACCTCGATGAAGTCTATGCTCATGTGATATCTGTCCTTTCCCGTTTCTTCACTGCACGATGAGGGGAAGAGAATGCGACGTCCTACTATCTCAATCTGGATTTGGCCGCTGTGCTGTATCCGTAGTCGTTGTCGTCGAAGAAGGAGTTGGAAGCAAAGTTGAGAATCGACATAATTGTGATTGTGTGCGAAAGTGATCCCAACAAAGCGCACTACACTCTAACAAAAGGACCGAAAATGTGGTAGTAGGGCCATCCCTTCCCATTTCTCGCGCACTTGCCACTCTGGATGCTAGCGGTCAGCGAACACAGTTGTTGCTACTATTCTTCCACGCGGAAAAGCGACTCGTCCTGCGGGCCCTCGACAATTGACTTGTAAACGGTAGAGAAGACGGGATACGGCTTGTTGTCGTCGTCGATGTAGAACTCCGTCGCTCGCACGGGCACTACGTAATCAGCAATCGATGTGGAATACGTTGTGACTTGGAGTCGTAGTACAACTCGATGTACTGCCGATTATCCTGGAAGGAGTAACCGATGGTAGAAATACCGCCATTCGTAACTTCCCCCTGCACATGAGCGAATCGCATATAAAACAACGATGCTGTCGTTCATGTTCTGCAGTTCGGGTTCCGGCATCGCTTCCGCCATAAAGCTGTATTCGCACGTTTGAATCCCATCCACCGTTTCCAGACGCACTTCGTAATGCTAGCGAATGAGAGAGTGGACGGATTTCCGCACCTCCTTGTAGTTCCGGATGATCGTGACTCCCACTTCTCCCTCCTCTTCGTAGGTGATTCGACTGCCACCAAGCGCCCGGTCCACATTCACTCGGTACTGTTTTACGCGCTGAGGATACTCACTCGTCTATCCTTGACAGAAGCGGCACGAGTCTACTTCGGGAATCTGGTGCGCAGTGGTAATGTACTCCCCGGCGAACGCCTCGGGAAAGGGCAGATCAGCGGTCGCGACAATCGCCATCAGGAATGCACACTGCCAGAGAATGGAATGCATCAGCGTCGTCGAACAAACAACGAATAGAGTTACAATTATGATAAACACAAATCCCTAAAACGACATAGTTTACATGAATGCCTTGTTGTACCAGTCATTGAAGACATCCTTCAAGAGCAGACTAATCATAGCATGAGGAGCCGAGCGGGCGTAGAACGTCCAGTAGCCTCTCCAGAACGTAGTGACGCCTTCGTAGCGGAAGATCTTGATGGCACAGTCCACCAGGTTCTTGTACGGCAGCTTGCCCGTGGCGGGGTCCACACGCATGTTCATCATACGGCACTTGATCAGATCAAACGGAAGCGTCGTGAACGCACACACGAAGCCAGAAATGGCGGAAGCAATCAAACTCGTCGTCTTGCCCTTACCCGTGTAGGGAGCAAGCAGTTCCTTCGACTGGTCGTAGGAAGCCATCATACCCGTGTTCATAGCGATGGCACGGAACACCATGGGAACGGAACCTCTCCACAGAGTCAGGATTCCCTCCTCCTTCACGATACGACCGAGAGCGGTGAACACGTTTGTATAACCACGTCTCTGCTCCACAGGAGCCTGACCATCGGCCTGCATACGAACCATAGCAATGTCGAACGGGTTGCCGGCCAGACCACCAACGGCACCAGAGATCATAGAGGCGGCCACCTTCTGGTAGAAGGGAATGGGCTTGCCTCCATTGCGGTCCTGGAACATCTTCGACAGCTGGTCATGAAGACCCAGTCTCGCCGTTCCGTAGACGGCCTGACGCAGGATGGCAGCGGACAGACCAGCGTACAGCTTGGTAACGCCTCCCTCCTGGATGATCGTCTTGGCCATCCGAAGAGACCCGACCTTCTTGCCACCGGCAGGGATAACCTGCACCTGCACACGGGTCTTCAAAAGATCGACGGGATGGACGCACATCGTAGCCACAACAGCAGCTGAACCGCCAGCCACGTAGGGCTTGAGGATTCCTGCAGTGGTATGTTGCTTATGACTCATATAAGGTAAAACGATAAAGGAAACAAAAAGAAATAATGAAATGAAGTTTACGGCTGTGAGGGTCCCCGCGACAAACCAAAATCCGGGGCGATTTCGGTGGCGCCCCCCGCAGTTCGCGCAATCTGGTTGGCTGAACGATTCGTTGGAACCTCACGAAAGTATGGAACATCACCAGCGGAACGCGTCGATACTGCCTGCCCTCGACTGCCCGATGAAAATCAAGCGTGTCGACCCCCATTCTTCGACCTTCCTCGCTCGATGGACACTCCCTCCCTCCCAATAGCCTTGATTCTCCTCCAATCGCCATTTTCCGTCATGGCGCGACCAGCACGAGTGCAATAAACACAGAGTGGGGAACAGTGAAACGCCTCCTTTGGAGTCATTTGCTCATTCTTAACCGCTTTCACGCCATTCTTTTTGCATATGCGTTTGGGCTCGGCGTCGTGAGTCATGTATAGCTGCAATAAACGCGAACTCTCGACAGGGCTATGTCATATGCCTCCTCGCCGGCATCGTTTTCGGCTTTGCGATGAACAAGGCGAGAGTGGTCGAGCCTCTGATCATCCGCGACCAGATGACCATGTCTCGTTTCGTTCGCCTCTCTCCCTCCTTCTTCACGCGTAGGTGATGCTGAAACTGTTCCTGACGGCGTCGGGCACGAGTGACTGTTGTCCTCCCTCCCTCACGACTAGGCGCCCTCTCCTTTGCACTACTGTACATGCTGAAGCCTACGCGTTCGAACGTGATTACCACGCAGAACAACATGGCGTCCTTGATGAATCGCGGGTTCCTTCCCTTCATTGTGGGAGGCATCCTTCTCGGCGCGGGTCTGGATCTGGCCGGAACGTGTCCCGGAATGATCTACGTGGAGGTAGCTGTGGCGACGCGTGTCCATTGTAGCTCGGCGCCTTCGTCAAGAACTCGCTGTTCACCTTCCTCGGCTGCTTCGTCGGCACGTACCTGTACGCCATGTTGAAGCCCTGTACCCTTCCTCCTGCCCACTGACGCGTAGGGATCGAGAAGATGTCGTCCACGGTCAGCAGTCGTCCGAAGACGGTGATGGAAGCCACGGGTATCAGCTACCCCGTGCTGGCCGTTCTCTTTGCGAGCATGATGTACGGCATCGTGTTCGTTGTGGAGAAGTGGAGACCGTGGCGCAGCGACGTTTCTTCGACGACGTCCATGTCGCTCTCTTCCTACGCGTGGTCCCCGATTGTGTGCGGCGTGATCGTGGGCCTGCTCCAGCTCCCGCTGAACGGACTGTTGGGAAGAATGATCGGAACGAGTGGCTCGTACATGACGATCTGCGCGAACGTGTACTCCTGCTGTGACGAGATGGAGGCGAGCAAGCACAACTGGTGGCAAGTGCTCCTGTGCGCTGGCTCCGTGCTGGGCTCCTACATTGCTTCCTATTGCTACGCTGGAAAGGCGAACGTGGCGATTTCAAGCATCCAAGGCGCTTCTCCTCTGGCGGCTTTTGTGGGCGGTGTTCTTCTGCTGCTGGGCGCGAAGATCATGCATGCGTGTACGAGCGGTCACGGACTGAGCGGGATGGCGCTCATGGCGATTCCCTCTATCGTTTCTACGTGTTGTATCTTTATCGGCGGTATCGCTACGGGAATGCTCGTCAATTCCAGATTGTAACAAACCCATATCCAATCATCTTTGTTACAGACCACGCTTAATTACGTGCAACTCCGAGCCACTCCACACGACGACAAACTCAAACGAATCATAGGTGACTACGAGATCATGCCCAATCCCAGAAACGACTCGCTAGCCGACGCAACCTCGTCTCTCCCGATATGTCTGAGTTTGTCAAAAGGCCGCAATCCTACACGGATGAAGAGAGGACGAGAGGAGCTACAACAATACAGCTGAACAGTTTGTCCTTGAGCTCCTTAAGCGACTCGTCCTCGATGAAGCATCCTTCCACCTACACCATCATGAACGCCAGGGACGAAACAACGGATAGGAACGAGTCGTCCTCCTTGCTCCACACGAACTTTCCAAGAACTTCGGTCATTCGGACTCTCTTTTGTCTCTTTCAATGAACGACAAAATGGAGCGTGTTTTTGGAATTCACTCCCCTTTGATGATTCTCCCAAACAAAACCCATGAGGAGCATATATACTATGTGCTAGAGAGAATGCATGAGTTATGGGAATAGCGCTTCATTCATGAGAGAGACAACGGAATCAGAATCGTTATGATGACTGGAATCGAGATTGCACCATTCCAACCGGGTGGGAGCAACCAGACAATCCTAAGAGAGAGAGCACCAAGCATGAGTTCTCAGCGTAGGGATCGCGAACATGATGGTGGCTCACGTGCTAGAGGAAAACGCTTCAGAAGTGGAGCTTCGTGAGTGGTTATCTCAGTGGCCGCACATTCAAAAGGAGTATGACAACTTCTCGATCAAGTTGCAGAGAAGGTAGTTGAATGCCGAAAGGAGCTTACGGTTAGAGAGATCCACTCCGCGTACGAGGCTGCGAATAAAACGATTTCGCTGCTGATTCAAATCGTATTGTCGTGCGAATCGTGCCGTTATCGTGTAGTTGGACGAAACCTCCTTGGTAAACTACACACAGCTCATTTCCAACATCAGACGACTGGCCTACTGCCTGCTGAGAAAGCAGCCGATGTGTGGGTCCTTTGTGCTCGTCCTTTCCCTTAGCGCTGTCGATTGGCTCCGTGACTCTTCGTTTTATATCCATCATCGAGCAGGAGACGATTGCTGCGTACAAGAAGGTCGGACTTTGCGCCATCCGTGAGTTCTAGGTGGGTCGTTACGGCATCGCCACTTCCTTTGGCAACTCCCTGTCCTCCATGTTTTACGAGAAGCTGACGGTGGACATGATGATGAAGCAGTTGGAAGACGAGCCGGCGCTGAAGAGCGTAGGAATTGTGGTGGAGTGTGAGTGGAAGTGCATCCGTGACGCCATTCAGGAAGAGATCTACTACGACATCGAGAACGCCGCGGACGAGATCAGCCACTACGGCTCCCACTTCATTCACTACGACGACGTGGTGATCACCTACGGTCAGTCCAAAGCCGTCGCCGCCTTCCTCGAAGCGGCGAACGAGGCGCACCAGACGAAGCACGTGAAGGTGATCTGCTGCGAGACCTACCCGTCTCTGGCGGGCCAGCAGTTCGCGCTGGAGCTGTCGAAGAAGGGAATCAGCACGCTGCTCATCCACGACGCTGCCGCCTTCACGGTGATGTCGCGTTGCAACAAGGTCGTCATCGGCTGTCACGCGGTGCTGGCGAACGGCGGCGTGTTGGTACCCTCGGGCGGCTACAACGTGGTGATCGCCGCCCTGCACTCCAAGGTGCCGGTGATCGTGCTGACGGGGATGTACAAGCTGTACCCGCAGTTCTGCTCCGACCAGACGACGATCAACGACATCGACTCTCCGAACCACATCATGCCGTACAGTCTGTGCGATTCGCAGTTGGCGGAGGTGGACGTCGTCAACCCCGTGTACGACTACATTCCGCCGGAGTACATTTCTCTGATTCTGACGACGAAGGGTAAGTACGCTCCTTCGTACATTTTCCGTCTGATGAAGGAGAACTACACGGACGAGGATATCCTCCTCTCGTTGAATAGTCGGTTTGGTAATAATTGAGTTGTTCCTTTGCCTTGTTTCTTTGAGAGCCGTCATGCGCATACTCTTATTCTGTTCGTCGATGGAGCAAGATTCTTCTTCTGACGCTTCAGTGAAGCCGTGTCCGGTGGAAGTGGAGGATCGCCTTCGTGTTCTGAAGGGACGAGAGCAGACGTTACGAAAGGACTACGACAAGTGCATTTCCTGGAGAGTGCGAGTCCGTTCAATATGAAAATGGCGTTATGGTGTAGTATTTCACGGGCTGTACGCTATTGGCGGTTCCGTTGAGTATATGGATGAAGCGGTACACTCCGCTTCTTGCAGGTGCTGTAATCGGTTCTGCGGGTGATGTTTGGGATGCCAAGGTGAAGTGTGGTAAGATTGCAGACGAGGTTGTCGATTTTGAGTTGAAATGACGTGCTAGCTTGATGATGTGATTGAAGAGAAGGAGAAGTTGGAGGAGATGAAGTGATGAACTTGACGATGATCGGACCCAGGTGTGGTTTGGTGCTGTTCGTTTAGTGTTTCATAATGTGGTTTTGTGTTGTTTGTGAGAGAAAGAAGAGTCACGAGAGGGAAACTCACTCTTCGTCAGAAGCGTGAGAGTCACGAGAGGGAAACTCACTCTTCGTCAGAAGTGGCTGAGAATTGTTGTTTCTCATTCTTTCCACAGAAGAATTATTCTTATACCATTGTTGATCCAAGGATTAATCATCAATCATTGTTGTCGCCTGTTTGGTTACCAGAAATCAATTGTTCTGGATTATTCCCCTTCACTCCCTAATGTGATTCCATTATTTCTTAGCCTCCTTTCTTTCTTCCATTATTGTTTCGGCATTCATTGTCACTCTTTCCTGTCCTTGTCCGTGTTGTCAACGAATCCAAAGCCTCTATTCCCTTTCTTACCACACTTTTGCCCGGATGCCAAGCATCTAGCGCGTTTCATTAACTGACTCTCCATGCTCGATGACCTCACCCACAGCCTGTTTACGGCGATTAGAGGAGAGACAAAGAGGATACAACGCCACACAGCCCGTTCCACGGCTCCGATTTGGACAGTTCACGAGAGCCACAAGCAGAACGGAAAACGGATCTTTTCCGGATTCTTTTCAGTTTTTCTTTTGGATTGTATTCGTAATGAGTGATTCTGCTGCCTATTATAGCGCTTACGAGGAGTATGTTCTGAGTGACGTAAGAGACGACTCTTCATCTGTAATCCCTAGAACAAGGAGGAAGTGCTTAACAGACGTTTTTCCGGGTATGAGTACTCACTTTACAAGGTTTGCTGGCTGTATCCGCTGCCTTACTCGTAGATCCTGTATCTCCAATCCTATTCTCCTAATTCGTACTTGGAACAAAAGATGTTGCTCAGGAGCGTCCACTATGAGGAGCTGATGCCCAAACTGAAAAAGCTCTACGATATCGTGAAGTCCCGAATGATTCTCCTGAAGCAGTCGCCTGAGACGGACGTCCTTCCGGAAATCAGTGAATACGTTATCGACAAGAAGGATATCTCCCTCACCGTATCGAAGCCTCCCATTATCGCGAAGAAGAGTAGCGATCCTTCCGAATCCTATCCTTCCTCGCTGAGTTATGAGGACATCGACGCCTTCCTGCGCAAACAACTCGACAACCACAACGTGAATACCGCCTATTGCGAGAAGCTTTTGGAAACGAATCGCGATAAGGAGTACTCCAAGTACCTCTTGGACAACGCACAACAGAAGGGTCTTCCTGGCGTGGTGGACAACATCATCCTCTACTACTCGACGCTGGAGAAGGTGGCTGACGGCAAGCTGTATCTCCACCTCCTCACCTTTGACGACATGCTGGCTCTCCAGGAGCGGTGTCTGAAGGAGTTCAAGATCGATCTCTTCTCGAACTCGAAGTTCTGCGACGAGTACTTGAACCGTTTCGGCTCCGTCACTCCGAAGTGCATCGACGACCCTGCTGAGGTGGACCGCGTCATCGCCGTGTACAATCGCCGTATCGACTTCGTGAGAGCGCGCTGCCCGGCGATGCTGGTGAACGCGTACGAGAGCCTGCTCCAGTTCAAGACGAAGGTGGGCGTCTTCGACGACGACCTGCTGGAGTACCTGAAGGTGAAGGGCAAGGCGTCGAAGAAGGAGCAGACGCTGAACAAGAAGAAGGTGATGTCGTACAACATGGGCATTCCCTCCTGGGTCGAGACCATTCTCTACCACCTCTTCCCCGCGCAGAGCGTGGAGGTCTATTTCCCCTACTACGAGGTGGACGACCTCCTGCGCATCTACGAGAGAGCCGTGCTGATGAGCGGTAAGGAAATGAAACCGACCGTTCTCTCGGCGCCGGAGGTGGCGGCTCTTCGCGAGGAGACGCGCCTGAGGATCCTGACCACGAACAAGCGGACGTACAGCACCGGCGAGGAGGTGAAGATCCAGGTGGAACTGAAGAGCATCGAGTCGCTGGAGGTCCGCCTGTACGAGGTGGACACCTACGCGTACTACGAGAAGAACGACTCCGACATCGCAGTGACGCTGGACGTGGACGGTCTGCAGCCCCAGTTCTCCCACTCCTACAGCTACAAGCTGCCCTCCATCGTGAAGCACGTCGAGACCTTCTCCTTCCCGGAGATCGACCACAGAGGCGTGTTCATCGTCGACTTCATCTCCAACGGCAGCAACAGCCGCTTCCTCGTGAGGATGGGCTCGCTGTTCGTCCTCTCTCGCAAGTGTCTCTCCGGCTATGCGCTCACCGTCGTGGACGAAGCCGGCAGTCGTGTGGAGCAGGGTCTCCGCGCCGTGGTGGACGCGCGAGAGTACACGCTGAACGACGACAAGGAGATCATCGTGCCGTACCTCCCTCCGTCCGAGAGCGCGAAGTCGGCGAAGGTGCTGATTTGCCAGCAGGTGGAGGCGCACTGGGAGTTCGTCACCAAGTATTCCCTCTTCATGGAGCCCGAGGCGTTCTCCCTGAACGTCGCCGGCAACGTGGACAACGAGGCGATCGTTCCGGGGAACGAGGAGTGTCCCCTCCTTCTCCGTACGAGCGTGACGCTGAACGGCATCGCGTTCCCCGTGTCGCTGCTGCGCAACGTGTCCATCACGCTCTCCATCGTCTCCATGCAGGGCGTGAAGTCGCAGACGGTGGTCGCGCCCAAGACGCTCGACGACGCCAAGGACTTCGTCTACACCTTCCGCGTTGCCGAGAGCACGGAGTCGGTGCGCGCGGACGTCTCCGGCGATGTGGTGCTGAACAACGGCACAATCTCCTCGCTGTCGGGCAGCTGCACGCTCTTCGGCAACGGCGCGAAGAAGCTGGAGGAGAACACGCTGGTGAAGTCGGTTCCTTCCACGCTCCACATGTTCCGTCGTCTGGACAAGAACCGCGCCGCGGAGTACGTGGTCGAGATGAACGGTCCTTCGGGTGAGGTGCTTCCCAAAGTTCCTGTGCGCGTGACGATGATCCACCGCTTCGCCTCGAAGTCCTACTCCACGACGCTTCAGACGGACGCCAAGGGCTTGATCCACCTCGGCTCCCTCGCCAACGTGGCCAGCGTCAAGGTCGAGGACACGACCTTCTGTCCCTACACCAACCACTACGACGTTCGCACGCTGTGGCGCGTGGCGGAGAGCGAGGCGACGCAAGCCGTGATCCCCGTCATGAGCAAGAATCCCGCGGACTACCGCCTCGTGTGCAATGAGACGCGTGACGAGTACGCGCCGCTCGCGAACAACATCGCGTTCGATGCCGGCTACTGCGTCGTGTCTGGTCTGAAGGCGGGCGGGTACACCCTGTACGTGAAGGACGAGAACGGCTGCAGCTACGCGATCGACATCACCGTCGCAGCGACCTATGGAGAGGCGCGTGTGTACGAGTCGTACGCCGTGTGGAAGAACGACGCTCGCGCTCTCCAGGACCTGCCCCTCGCCCTCGAGTGTTCCCTCAACGCGAACAAGCTGAGCGTGGCGGTCCACGGAGGCGACGAGACCCGTCGCGTGGCGGTGCTGTGCCGCACCTTCTTGGACGGGTTGGAGATGGGCGATGCCCTCAGCAAGACCAACAGAGGGGACAGCGTCGAGTGGTACAGCAACGACCTGCCTCAGTGCGAGATCGCGAACGAGCGAAAGCTGTGGGAGGAGTACACGTACATCATGGAGCGCCGGAAGCACCCGAGAACGCTGCCCGGGAACATGCTGCCCGCGCCCGGACTTCTTCTCAACCCCGTGGAGTTCTCCTCGACGACCACGAAGACCAGGGAAGCCAAACCGGAGGAGGACTTCGCCTCTGTGGAGAATGCCATGAGAAGGGGAAGAGCCAGAAAGGACTATGCTGGCAGGTTGGGCGCTGCCGCCAACATGTCGACGGTGAAGAGCGTGGATTCCATCGCCGTGCCGTCAGTGCTGATCGCGAACGTGGAGCTGAGGGAGGGCGTGGGCGAGGTGACGCTGCCTGCGTCCGCGTACGGAAGCGAGATCCTGGTGGTGGCGATGGACGCGTCGCACAGCGCGGACTCGCTGCTGTACATGCCCGAGGAGTCGGAGCAGAAGGGGGAGGAGAAGTGCGCCACCTGCCTTCTGAAGACGCAGTCGCTGGACGCTGCGTTTGACCCTTCGACGCACTACGTGGAGGAGAAGCACATTTCCGTGGCGACGAAGGAGGAGCCGCTGGTGCTGGAGAGCAAGGCGTCGATGGAGATTCTGCACTGTCGCAAGGACGTGTGGGAGTTGCTGGACATGCTGTCCTCCATTGCCAACCTGAGCAAGTTCAGCTTCCTCCAGGACTGGGAGTCGCTGTCCCCCGAAGAGAAGATGAGTCGCTACAACCGCTACAACTGCTCGGAGCTGAACGTGTTCATCTACTTCCGCGACCGTCCCTTCTTCGACCAGTGCATCAAGGAGTACCTCGAGTCGAGAATCGAGAAGAGCTTCCTGGACTACTATCTGACCGGAGGCGACGTGAGCGCCTTCCTCGAGCCCGCGCAGATGGCGCGTCTCAACAGCTTTGAGAAGGCGTTGCTGTGCAGCCGTCTGGGCGAGGAGGGCGAGGCCCTGTGCAAGGGCATGGAGCACGAGAGCCAGTACGCCGTGATGGACAGCGAGGACTTCTCCAGGGTCTTCAACACCGCGCTGAACCTGAAGTCGATGAAGAAGGAGGAGTTGCCCGTTGAGCCGGAAGCGGAGGCGGAAGCGGAGCCGGAAGAAGCGGAGGCCGAGGATGATGGCGTGCAGGAGGAGGAGGTCATGATGGACGACATGGAACGCAGTTGCCCTCCGATGATGCCGATGTGCTGCATGGCTGCGGCTCCTGCTCTTGACTATGCTTCGGCGGCTCCTTCCTCTATGTTTTCGTTAGGCGGAGGTGGCATGGGCTTCGGTGGGAGAATGAGCAGACCGCGCATGCTATGCGGTGGTCCGTTGACGCGCTCCAAGAAGATGAGCGCGGACGTGAAGAACTACCGGGAGAAGAAGGCGGAGAAGCTGTACGAGAAGATGGAGAAGACGAAGGAGTACCGCGAGGGTTACTACTACGGCGTGAAGAAGATGTACGCCTCGCCCTCGCTCGTCCCGCTGTCGCCCTTCTGGTCCGACTTCGCGCGCTACCTCCGCAGCGGCAGCCAGAGCCCTTTCATGTCGAAGAACTTCATCTACTGCACGCACTCGCTGTCGGAGGTGATCTTCTGTCTCGCCGTGCTGGACATCGCTCCGTCGGCTCCCTCCTTCACCATCCACCAGCAGGGCCAGGAGTACCGCATGGCGACCGAAGCGCCGCTGTTCGTGTTCCACAAGCTGCTGAAGACGACGGAGACGGAGGGCGCGAACGCGACGATCATCGTCCTGCAGAAGTACCTGGACAACAAGAACAGCACGGAGACGATCAACGGCAAGACGGTGGACCGCTACATGACGCACAACGAGTTCCTGCCCAACGAGCCGTACAGCTGCAAGATCATCATGACCAACACGTCGTCGCGCGAGAAGGCGGTCACGCTCTTCTACCAGATCCCCCAGGGCTCCTTCCCGCTCAGCGACTACCAGTCCATGCGCACGAAGACGCTGCTGCTCAAGCCGTACTCGACCTCGCTCTTCTCGTACAGCTTCTACTTCCCGACGGTGGGCGAGTTCACTCACTACCCCGCCCACCTCATCGACCCAGACGCCTCCTCCGTCGTCGCCTACGCCACGCTTCCCTTCGCCTCGCTGAAGGTGGTGAGCGAGATCCAGACGGTGGACGTCACGTCGTGGCGAGATGTGGCTGCCACGGCGTCGATTGACGTGGTCCTCCAGTTCCTGCGCACGCACAACCTGAACGACATCGACTGGGACTGCGTCACGTACCGACTGAAGTCGAAGCCCTTCTTCAAGGAGCTGGTGAACGCGCTGCGCAGCGTGGGCTACTACTGCGACACGGTGTGGAAGTTCGGTCTCGAGCACCGCGACTTCGCCGCCGTGCGGGACTACTTGCAGCGCCACTTCGTGGACGAGGTGGGACTGACCTTCAAGTCGCCTCTGCTCACGGTGAACCCTTGCGTGGAGGAGCTCTTCCAGATCCGCGAGTACAAGCCGTACATCAACAATCGCTGCTACCGCCTCGGCAAGTCGATCACCATCAATAACGACAAGCTGGAGGCGCAGTACGAGAACCTGATCACGCTGATGACGCAGAAGGTGCCGACCACGGACGACTACGCGCTGATGGTGGACTATCTGATTCTGCAGGACCGTATCGAGCTGGCGAAGCAGGTGTTCACGACGCACGTGTGTGACGTGGTGGACGGAGTGCTGGTGAAGAAGGCGGACTGCACCTTCGCGATCCAGTTCGACTACATGCTCGCCTACTTCGACTGCTTCACCTCCGAGCTGACGCAGGCGCGCGCCATCTGCAAGAAGTACGAGAACTACCCCGTGCTGTACTGGAAGCAGTTGTTCGCGAACGTGGCGTCTCTGGTGGAGGAGATGGATGGAGCGATGCAGGTGGAGGAGGAGGAGGAGGCCGTGGATCGCGTGAACCTCCCCGAGAACACCATCTCGAAGAAGCGACAGCTGGCGAGCCGCGACAGCTCGCTGGACATCGCCACGAAGGACAAGAAGCTGGAGATCACGTACCACCAGCTGGAGAGAGTGGAGATCAACTACTTCGAGCTGAACGTGGAGCTGATGTTCAGCAGCAACCCCTTCATGAAGGACTCCGTGTCGTCCTCCATCTTCACGCGCTCCAACTACGCGGAGATCGTGGCGCTGCCGAGCTTGGAGGAGAACGTGGCGTTTGGAACGTACGAGCATCCCATCCCGGAAGCGATGAAGAACAAGAATCTGCTGATCGAGGTGAAGAGCGGCGCGCTGCGCGAGACCTGCTACTTCTTCAACAGCCAGCTGATGGTGGTGCTCTCCTCGAAGACCGGCCAGCTGCGAGTGTACGACAAGGAGAAGCGTCTCCCTCTGGCTGCGTGCTACGTGAAGGTATACGCCAAGACGAGCGACGGAAAGGCGTTCTTAAAGGACGGCTACACGGATATTCGCGGTTTCTTCGACTACTACGCTGTCAGCAGTGATGTGTGTGACAGAGCGACGCGTCTCGCCATCTTCGTGGAGAAGGAAGGCTTCGGTTCTTGTATTCGCGACACCTGTCCTCCGACCTCTGCCGTGAAGACTCCTGTCTATTCGTATGTTTCTTACAAACAGGGGTAGAACGACTTCGTAGCCACGACCACTCCGTCCTTGGCAGGGGTCTCGAAGCCGCACGCGGCAGCCAGCTTCGTCATCGCGGCGTTGTCCTCGAAGA
>ERZ1106923.113-NODE-113-length-35550-cov-18.393943_pt1 | contig 35550 bp, 51 predicted proteins | sample MGYA00403657_ERZ1106923 | MGnify/ENA primary metagenome ERZ1106923 (study PRJEB35170, sample SAMEA104062425) | human gut metagenome | biome: human gut; feature: human-associated habitat; material: faeces | place: Denmark | collected 2012-06-19 ...
TCCAGCACCTGAACCGTGTGAAGGAGAACGACGCGATCAAGCGCGCCAAGAACGCTGAGAAGGTGTGCCTGAAGAGAATGCCTGCTCAGCCTCGTGCTGCTCACACTGTTGTTCCTGCCAAGCCCGTCAAGACTGTGTACGTGCTTCCCTACGAGATCTTGGCTTAAAGATGTGTCTTGTTGGAATTGGTGCTATTGTGTGTTTGTTTAGGAAAGAAGCGACTACTCAAGTTCAGCTACAGGTTCCTCTTCGGACTCCTCTTCTTCACGTCGGCTATGATCGATAGTGGGAACGGAAGGCAATTCGTAAGCGGGATGTGTCACAGGTTGTGGGGGAGTGGTTGGTTTCACTTGCTCAGTCGGTTTCTTCTCCTTGGGCTTCATTTCCGACTCGGTGGGTTTCACATCAACCGTTGTGTCACTTTCAGTTGGTTTCTTTTCTTCAGGTTTCACTTCACTCTCAGTCGCCTTCTTCTCTTCACCTCTCACTTCACCCTCAACCGGCTCCTCCACCATCTGCACCTCCGACTCAATACCCTCACTCTCAACCGGCGTCCCACCCACATCCATCGCCGTGATGTTCGCCCTGGAATCTACGCCTCACACACTCCCTCCAACACCACGCTGCCGCGCCTCCTTCTTCACACCCATCATTTCCATCTGCGACGAACTGTCGTTCACCACGATGCTGTTCACGCGCTCCAGCTGGGGGAAGCACCCCGACGACTCCGTCGCCTTCGCATCAACCACACTCCTCGTCTGACCCTCCTGCGGCTTCTCCACGCTGCACGTGGGGGGCAGTGCCGCGGAGAGCTCGGGGAACACGGACATGACAGACGCGGGAGCGTTGGCAGACGTCGTCTTCACATTCTCCTGCATCTGGAGAAGCATCTTCTGCTGGGGTGTGAGTTGCTGCGGCGGCACGTATGACGCCGGGACGGACACGCACTGTTCCGCCTGTTTCTTCACAGCAGCCATCACCTCGGGACTGGTGACCGTCTGCCCCACGGCGCGCACGAGTTGTGGGATCATGTCAGAAAGATGGAGAAGGTACTCCGCCTCGCGCGGACACACCTGCTGGATGAAATGGATCACTTCCAACACGGATTCAGCGTTGGTCAGAATTCTCGGGGTAAACTGGAATTGCTGATTCGGTCCCAATTGCGGCAGGAAATAGGAGCTCACCGCAGGAAGAAGAGTACTCATCAGATACTGAAGTAGTAACTGCCGACGGTCCGGGCTGGCCTCCTGAGCACGCATCTGCTGGACGAGTTGCAACGCGGGCAGCAATCCTTGCGGTCCCTGGTTCAGGTAGCCGTTCACAGCGTTCCAGTTGGCCTCCCAGCGCGCCTGAGCGTCGGAGTCGTTCGCGTAGCCCTCCTGGTGTGGCAGGTACGTGGGCGTGGCGGGCTTGAACCATTCTGGGCAGTATTTCTGGAGCATGCGGTAATAGGAGCGACTGTGTTTGGAGATGGAGGCGAGCACAGAGGGCAGGTACTGTGGATCGACGGAGTGCAAGATGGAGTTGGCGGCTTGAACGAGAATGGGACTCGGGTCATTCATGAACGTGTTTTCAAGTGTTAGCTAGAGAGTGAGCGAAGACGGGTTCAGAGCACCTTCATGCCTTCAATGAGATAAATGAGACACTGTGGGACGAATGAAACGCTCATTGTCGCGATGATCTTCAACGCAGGCACGGCGGCGATGATCAGATCTGACAGCCCGATTTGAATGTGCGACTCATTTCCACTCACACGCATCTCCAGACTGTTCGTGACCACACACACCATCACTCACCTCACTAGCACGTCGTTGAAGTACTTCTTCACCAGCTCGGGGTACTGCCCGATCTTCTCCAGCGCGCTCTGACGCACCTGAATGCTCTCGTCCGTCAGACAGTAGTACGGAAAGAGCTTCGCCAGCTCCATGCGAGCCGACTCCCCGGACAAGTGAATGCACTTCTCGATGACGCTGGTGCTTGTGTACACCACCTCGTCGTCCTCCGTGGGAGGGTCGTGCGGCGCGCGCTGAAGAATCCCGATGATGAGCGAGTCGTCGACGATCACGGATTTGGACGCGCCACCACTGCCGCTGCTGTTGAGATAGTTGAGGAGGAGAAGAACGCGTGTGGTGACTTCGAGAAGAAGGAAGGTAATTGAGGGGTGAATGACGGGTGTCAGTGCGCGCAGAAGCGGCAGGAAGCTACACTCAGAAGCGAAACAAACACAAACACAGTGGTCAGGTCCTCAGCGCAAATGGACATGCCGTCGTTGATCACCCAGTAGTTGATCGTATACAACAACTTGTTCTGCATGTTGACCGAAATCGTCTCGGTTTCGGCCAGGTCGCTCGACAGCAAAATGTCTCGCATAATCATCAGCATCTCGACGTGGTGAATTCGCAGGAACTGCTACGCCTCACGCTCTCCAGCCACGTCCACGTCCATCACACACTCGCTCACCTGATGGTCGAACTTGCAGTTGATTGTCGTCTCCGACTCCTTCATTCCCAACACCACCGCGATCACCTCCTTTAGCGCGCGCACGTCGCGGTGGCGGTCCTCCGCGTCCACGAATATCTCGCGGATCCAACTCGTGCTGTCATGGATCTTTGGGTCGAGCACCATTCCCGCGGGGATCGTGCTGGGTCGAATGGAATAGAAGGAAATGACGTTCGCTGTGATCTCGGGGAAGCGTTCCGTTTCGATGTAGCCCCGTCGCATGGCGAGAAGGAGACAGTGGAAGAGAGCGTGTCCCACTTCAAAGTTGATGATGCGTGTGGAGGAGTTGAGAATCAGCATTGCAATGTCGCGAAGAAGGTTGATCACGTCTTGATCGCTTTCACTCCCACTCACACCCGCGACGGACATGTTGGCGATCTAGCGATGAGAGGTGCGAGAGAAGGAAACGGTGCTGCGCAGATAGGGGTAGAAATACCGGAGGAGCGTTTCGTCGGTGTAGGAGTCGATGTAAGGTGATGTAATGGTGGCGACGGGAAAGAGGGAAGTGATGAGTGGTGAGAACAGAAGATCGAGAGCGTACCCGTTGTCTACGCTGGAGTTGGAGGGAATTGTGTACTGGGGAAGTAGTGTGTGAGGGACTGCAGAAGCGTGTTTCCAGCGATTAGCTCCTCGGGCGTGGTGGTGAGTTCTTGAGTGGACGACAACGGGGTGTTTTCGGCGACGATTCTCACGATGCTGCAGAAGTTGTAGAGGATGAGATTGTCGGTGTCGGAAGGAAGAGAGGAAACCTGCATTGCGAGTTTCTAGGTGTGATGCAGCGGATTCGCAATTACGCTCACATAGTCGTTTAGACTGTTGTAGTACACCAGAGCCATGTCCGCTCCGTACTGGTGAAGTACGCGCGTGACGCTCGTCTTCAGCGTGTCCACCGATTCGTTCGATGCCAGAATGCTCGGCGTCCACAGATGGGAACACGCCTCCATGTCCCGGGCGAGAGATGCAAGAAAAGGAAGCGTTTCGTTTGGATCAATCCGGAACATGGCGGAAACGGAGCGGGCAACACTCTGGCGCAGACTGAGGTTCTCCATCGTCTGCACATCAGGAACGGCAAAGATACCCACGTTGAACGCGATGGTGAGATAGTCGGGAGAGTAGATGGTGAAAGGGGAGAACGGATACACAGAGGGGTAGGTCTCGTTCAGCGAGATGCCGAACTCGAGGAGCGCGGAAATGGACTCTGAATATTCGATACGTGTGATGGCGTCAATCTGGAACATAACACAAAAGCGTCGGATATACCCTGTCATTTTTGGATCCTACGATGAGCTGCGGAATTGCGTTCTGCTGCAGCCTACGAATGAACTCCGTTGAGCGAAGTCACCAGGTGGTCGTTTTCATGAACTGGTTTTTGTCTCTCAGGACTTGAAATTTGGGTTTTGTTGTGAGGATCATAAGAATGTTGCGAAATCCTTTCATCAGGGAGGAGATCACGTAATAGTCCACGTTCATCTGAACAAATGTCTGGGGCGAGTGAGAGATGAACATCACGTGAATGCACTCGTCCGTGCAGTCCAGCATCCGCTCTATCCCTGAAGACACATCCCAACAAGTCACTCAGAGTCACTGTTCCTCCGGCAAACCGCTTCGCGATGCGATACCACTCGTCGAAGACCTGTCTCGCACCATCGCTATGAAGTCATGTCCCCGCAACGCGGACTACGTTTGTCTGAACTTATCTCGATCGACGAGAAGCCGCTTGATGTTGGTGAAATCCCAATCCGTTGATTGCATGCGTCAAATCCTGTTTGTTCTCAGACAGAACGGAATGAAACGCCCATCGATTCGTTTTGCGACGAATCCAACATGAGAGTGGTTGGAAAGAAACAGGGAAACACGTGGACATGCAATATTGTATCTAAAGCGAATGGTCTTAAATGGCAATGTCATCATCCTCTTCCTCACTATTCTCCGATAAGTGAATAGCGGGCTCGTTCTCCTTCTGGATCCTCGCATCCGGTTCAGCGTGCTCCTGCTGCGTTCCTCTCGAAGCCGTCGAAGTCACGGATGACGTCGAAGTCATTCTTCTTGTCAGTGCGATTGAATCGAACCGCGGCGGCACCACGAACGAGTTCTCGTCCACGCCCTCGTCTCCGAGAGACATGAGATACCGCTCATCAGCATTATCCAGATTCTCCTTCTTCTTGCTCTCAAACGGCATGGTTTCGAGGGAAGCGTCGTTCTCTTCCTTCTTCTGCTTATCCGCGTCAACATGACCAGCGCTCGCGAGAACATCCATCTCATACTCATTATCGACTCCTCTCATCTTCTCTTCCTTCATCATATCCTCAAGAGCAAGACGCAGAGGCACCTGTCCGGCCGTCCTTCCTCCCGGAATGAAGTGGAGCACAATCATCGCAATGAACACCACGATCGCTACAAATGAACCGACCACTGAACACGCACAAGGAACAAGACTCACGAGGAAGGGGAGGTTCATGTCGATGGAGAAGAGCGAGCCGAGGATGTTTGGCGCGAGAATGTACGCAGACTGACCGCCGATCAGAACCATCGACAACGCGACGCCCTGCGTGCTGGGCGTGCTCTCCGTCTGTGGGTGAGGTTGGTGGGAAATCCGTACGGACATGATGGTGGGCGCGGTGGGCGCGGCGCAGCCGTAGGCGATGAGGAAGAAGAGCGAGCCGATGAGTGCCATGACCAGGTTGGGCGCAGTCAGGCACCACACAATGCCGATGACTACATGTGAGTTGGTTAGGAGAGACTCACCGCCGCACACGCCCGTGAGACTGGTGATGATGGGGATCGACACGTTCCATTTGAGGAGCCTGTTGAAGAGCCAGCCCGTCTGGAGGATGTTCACCACGCTCCCCGCGGCTGATGCGAAGCTGTACATCATCGACGACATTCCGAACTTCGCCTCGCCGTACGCGGAGAACGTCACATCGAACACGTTCACGAGCCAGCGACTCGCAAACTCGCCGACGAGCGCAATTACCTAATCATCATCGGGGAGAGGAAAATGAGACCATCACGTAGTTCAGCTTCAGCTTCTTGCTCTTCTTGCCCGAGCTCGTGCTCTGTGCCGCCACCGTTTCATCTAGGAGTGAATCGACGAATGCACCACCACTTTGCACGTTGAGTTGGTAGAGAAGACGCTTCTTGCGCTCCTCGAACTCCTCCTTCGGCAGGTTCAGCGCCTTCAGATTCGCCACCATGCGTCTCCGTTCGAGGAGGACTTCGAGCGTTTCCGGCAAAAAGAAGCTCGCGAAGACCGATATGATGTAAAAGCAGCACCCGGCAAACCTGTGCGTGACAATCCCGTGAAAGACGTACAACGCGTGGTTAAGCGAGTACGCGGAGAGAATGCCTCCGATGATCGGGCCGAGGGCTTGCGAGAAGTTGTTCACGGACTCCAATTGGGACAGATAGAAGGCGCGTTGCCGCTGTGTCGTCACGTCGCCCGTGTAACTAGACATGAGAAGGGGTGACAACAGAAACGCTTGGAAAACGGGAGTCTGCGAATCAAACAGTCCGGTGAAGGCACGAAGCACAATGAACAGGCGGATGTTCTTCGTGAACAGCTGGCAGCAGGTAACTACACGTAATAGAGAGAAAGAGCATTCCACAGAACGTGATGCCCGAAAGCGACACCATTAGTGCGATTTTCCTTCCGTACATGTCGCTCACCTTACCGAACGAAAAGGAACCTAAACGTGAGCAAAAGGGCGCGATCTCACTGATGAGCTGGGTAACGTAGTACACGGTGAATACCAAGCCGTACTCTAGCGAAGACGCGTTCAAATTGTTTGCTATATAGGGAACGATCGGGAGGATCAACGCGTTCGCCAGCTGGTAGAATATGACCACAATATACAGTTTGATCATGTAGCCCTTCGTTGCCTTTTCGGTTATCATTTGAAGCGACCAGGGTTATAGAGTAATAGTCGAGAAGACTTGTAAACGAAACTCCCATCAAGGAACACAGAAAGGAAAAGGCGTATGAGGAGTGCATTGGAGAGTATGGAGTGGAAGAAAGACAACGTCACGGTCCACAGTACAGCTACGGAACCATGAAGGTGTACCAACAAAGAGCGGGAAATATAAACAAGTATTAAAACTGCGCCTTGAGAAGAGGTTCCTTCGCGTCCTCCCTTGTAGCAAAGTGGAATCTCTTCTTGCTCTCTTCAAACACGGACTTCTCCACCGCAGGGTGCTTCTTCGCCTTCTGGCTAGAAATGATACGTCCGAAAGCAATGCCATACACATAGTAGATCCAGAAGGCTCCAGAAACGACGGCGGTCACGAAGTACGCAATGGCTACGATTGTCAGCACGATTCAACGCATTATACCGGTCAGGAACACGCCCTTGCAAGTTTTGGCCGGATCCTTCAGCTCGTCGTACATCTCAGGCTTTGTTGAATAGATCGTGAACAGGAACAGCTAAAGAGTCATAAGTCGCACTCCCTCTCAAACCATGAACAGAGTTCCCACAATGGAGAAGATTGTATAAACTGCAGATGCTAAATCGATTACGGCGCACAGGTACTACTCACAGGAAGCGGATTTGCACATGACCTCTACACCCAAGCCGTTAGTGAAAAGAGAACAATCACCCAAAGAAGTCCCGATTTCGGTTCTCCCATTTCCATGTTTCCCCTTTTTATCCTCCTGTTCTATTTAGTTTACTAGCTGCCGTGTTGTAAGCAAGAAGAATACGTCTTCAACAAACAACCGCTATGATTACAGTTCATCACTCTCTCCAGCCAGACCATGATGGTTCGTTTCCACGAACCGCTTCAGGGAATCCGCTTCATAATCGCCCTCATAAACGACGCTCTCTCTCCCGTTCCCGCCCGCTTTGTAAAGAACCACGCGCGGGAAGTCGTTCGACGAAATGCCCGGCATCTCGTTCTTCGTCACGTCCACCTCTGCGAACGCAATGTTCGTGTCCTTCACGTAGAGCTTCGCGACGTCTTCGAAAACGGACTCCAAATCCTTGCTCTTTCCGTCAAACGCGGCGAAGAACCGCACGACCACGTCTCTTCTCACATCGTACACGATTCTGTCAAACGTGGTGCCCACCACCTTCTACACATCACGCGAATCCACAGCACCCAACAAGAACCACTCCCGTTTGCCTTTCGGGCTCCTCCTCCGATCGCAGGAAGGGTTGCAGCTCTCCGTGGAAGTACTGCTCAACGAAGCGAATCACATTCGACTCGTTCATCTCCTCCCTGAACATGTACTTCTTGTTCTTTCCGTTCTCGTATCCCAGCAGCCCGATCGTCGGCACCTGCCACTCGCGGATGCCGAAGTAGTCCAGCAATCGCGGGTTCTCCGCGGGAATGTGGAGAATCACCAGCCGACCTCTGTATCGCCCTGCGATGCGCTCGAGGAAGGAGCGGTACTCCATCACCTTCTGGTCCGGGTTGTTCTCGGCGGCGAAGAAGAGAATGAACAGCGACATGTCCAGGTCCTTGCTGAACACCTTCTTCGAGAAGAACGGGGTGTAGGGCACGATCAGCGGCAGCTCTTCCACGAGAACCCAGCGGCGAATGGCATCGATGGTGTAATCGCCCGAATACACCACGCTGTCGCCGGACGGCTTGTACATGACAATGGAAGGGAAGGGGACGTTCATCGTCTTCGCCACCTTCGGATTGTGGACAATTCTTCGCGTGACGTTCATCATCTCGTGGATGGCTTCGTCCACGGCGTTCTGGATGACTCGCGCACTCTCCGGAATAAACACGATCAGGGCGAGGGAGGACGACGCGATTGTCTTCTTCACCACCTCAACCTCCTCGTTGGCGAGACTGTCCTCCATCTCCTCTCTCGAGTGGAAGTACGAGTCTCTCGCAAAAGACACGAGTTCTCTAGTCATCACAGAAAGCAAAGAACGGGACTCCGTCGTGTGACGTCCCGGGTAGGAGATGGGATTCTGCTTCTTGAAATACATCAGCGTCGGTACTCCCTTCAACTTCAGCAGTCTCCCAATTCTGGGATTCTCGATGACATCGATTTCGGCAAACACAAGCTGAGGGCACTCCTTCTCCAACTGGAGAGCCGCTTCGGCGAAGTGGGGAGCCAGTTTCTGGCAGAACATGCAATTCTACGCATCATTACGTTCCTGTTGCTCGTACCGCAGTCATAAACTTCATAAACACGTTGTCGTGAGATTGGATGAAAGCGTCGTAAGAATCAGCGTCCAGAGACACGACGGCATTCTCTCCCGCGCAAATGGCGAGGAGATGGACAATCGCAATAGTCACGGTCCAGAGAAGCATTCGCTGTCGCGAAGATTCAATTGACCGAAACACGCGCGATTTCGGTTGATCTGCAAACGGTCATTTTGCGATGAAGTACAAGCTGCTGGCGCGGGATCTCATCACGATTGGAATCGAGGGCATACTGGCGCTCCTCTTTCAGTTTCTCATGCCCCGAGTGCCCACCATCTACGAGGGAGACATTTCCCTCTCCTATCCAGTTGGAAACACCATTCCGCATGCATTCGTACTCTTAGTAATGTGTAGCTTCTTGACGGTGCTGATGATCTACCCGATTCTCCTCATCCTCATGATTCTCTTTTGTGTGTACAAGAAGAAGCCGGGAAGGACCGTTTTGGCTAGCGACAAGTGTGATGCGTAGATCTACCAGATTTGCGTCTTCTTCCTCGAATCCGTGCTTCTGACCGAGGTCATTGCTGCATTCATAAAGAATTTCGAGGGAAGGCCCAGACCCTGTTTCTTCGAGGAGTGTGGCTATCCGGCCACGATTGTCGATGGAACGAAGGTGTTCGGCAAATTCGGTGCACTTGCCGACATATCGAAGTGCACCGCCAGCGCGAAGAAGATCAAGGATGCGTTGCGCAGCTTCCCCTCGGGTCACTCCGCTCACTCGATGTGCCAGGGCATGCTCCTGTTCCTCATGTTGTCGCGCTTGTTCAACTCGGTGAAGGGATTCCGAGTGGAGCTGAGACGCACATTCACCCTTCTTGCCCTCGTTCTCTCTCTCCTGATTCCGATCATTGTGGGCTGCTCTCGCATCGTAGTTCGTGGGGGTGGGCGTGATGTGTAGTGGGACTACAAGCATCGTGGCGATGATGTGCTTGCCGGGTTCCTTGTTGGTCTGGTGGCTACCGTGGGCAGCTATTACAACGTGTTCGGCTTCTCGTTCGACAAGGAGGATAGTCAGAAGAGCGAGGACGGTTCCTTTCCGCAGTGTCTAGTATAATAGTGTTGCCTGTTTGTTCGAGAAGGGCATATTGGAGGCGGAAGCGATGCCGTTTCAGGAAAGAGACTGGGTTCAGCGAATCAACTCTGTGAATGGAACAGAGGAGAGTATCAATAGTACGCTCTGCTGTTCATTCCGTTGTTATTCTTTAGGCATTGCAAAGTATATGATGACATACGGGAGTGAAGCGGCAACGATCATGCGGATTTGGCGAAATGTGTTTGAGGACGGTGAGTGTCTCTACACGCATTGATGTATAGTCTCGCCAAGCACCCAGCTCTATATGTTCTATGTCGTAAACGTGGTTCTTGTAAAGGAGAGGAATAGCGGGATGTTTGTGGTAAGGTCCTGTTGCATCTTTGAATTGCAGTACACGCCCTTCTTCTCCGACGCATTGCAACATATGGTTCACATCACCCTAGGGTTTGCTCATTTGGTGTGTCCTGATGCATAGGAAGCACACGCAGCATTCGATTACCGAAAAGGTATTGCGGCTCTTGAGACTGTGGAAGGAAAACAACGTCCTGGGTCGCAGCATGATGCGTCTAGTCCTTTCATGCGTCCCCCCTGCAGTCTTGTGCCCAATAGTTCCACAGAATCACGAGTAGTGATGACTTCCCGGAGTATCAGTCTCTCCAAGTCCAGTACCGCACGGACTCGTATGACATCCCCGACTCTCCTTCCTACACACGTAGTGGAGTTGTGATGGTCTGATGGGCAGCATCCCCGGAGAGAGAGGCGGAAGCCGAGCCAAAGCCCCAGTCCGGAATTGTACTCCCAACGCGTGAGCTGCTCACGACTGAACGGAGAAACGAGATGCGGAATGAGGGTCGATGTCCATCACGGAGATGACATGTAGTTCCTGAGCACATCGTGAACGCGATCGATTCGTGGGAGACGGAGTGCAACGTGATGGAGGACGTTCGCATCAACCGGTCGGCATTCCAGTTGAAGAAGGATCTCGTGAACAAGATGCTGAACACGGCGAAGCCGCACGGGGACGAGGAGCCGTACGAGATGACGCTGGGAAAGAAGGAGGTGGAGAAGATCATCGAGGATTACAAGATGGCGTGTGAAGACGCTATCCACCAGTACGACGTTCTGTTCGAGAATCTCGAGCGGATAAGGGAGGTTGAGAAGGCAGAGGAGGAGAAGGAGAGAGCATTGCAGAAGCGCTGCGAGGAGTGTGAGCCAATCATATCAAGCAACAACGTCGTGCTGGACGAGGAGAATCGGAAGCGATAGTCGTAATGGGAGTGGTGGGATGATTCGTAGTGCATCGTCAATCGACTCTCTGATGGACAAGCGTGTTGAATACGAGCCCTTTTGTCGTGTGTGTTCAACAAACACTCCACTGGTATATGTTCATCCTGTTGTCACAAATGTCCACAAACCCAACTGCCTCACAGTTCAGCACAGTGCGGCCGATGCGGTTGATCTTCGTCTTCCAGCTGGAGAACAGTCTGCTTTCTCCCACCGTTTCGGAATTCTCGTCCAAGCTCCAAATGAACGTAATGCTCCAATTGCAGTGGAAGGCGCGCTCCGTGTCCTCCGTGATTGGCTGGTAGAACGAGCTCAACAGCACGGCGTTGCCCTGCTCCTCCTCGTTCACGGCATCAATGAACGGGCACATCAGCTCCTTGCTGAGTGTTTCTGAGTTGAAGAAGACGGTGCGGTGCAAGTACGAGACGCTCAGTGGAAGCTTTTCTAGAAATGAAACGGGCGACGCACTCCCACTCATCTGGATCATGAACACTTGTTCGTATTCTGTTTGTGTATGGGGTTCCGGTGATTGTTTCGGTTCGGTATTGTCTTCCGTGTGAGAGAAGGCGTTCACGGGCTCTGGTGACGGCATCAATTCGACACTGGCTTCTGTGTGTGACAGGGCAGTCTTCATCGTTTCCGGTGACGGCATCAAATCAATGCTGGCTTCCGTATGAGAGAGAGAAGCCTTCACGGGCTCCGGTGTGGCATGGACACTACCCTGCAGCGACGAGGATTCCGTCACCTCGTGAATCGTGTCTAGTCCCGTCGCAGCTTCCAACTGAACTCCATCCTCCACCAGTGCTACAATCACACCAAAGGAAGCAACACAACATGACTCGACACTCAGGTGTTTGTTCTGTTCGTATAGGTAATCGTGGATATGGTCTTTCGTCGAACCGAGAAAGCCCTGAATGAGATCCAAATCTATTGGATAACGCACGCTCTCCACTCCCACCCCCGTCGCTGAAATTCATTTTGTACGGCGCCATGCACGACTTGATCATGTCTGTTGTCATCCTGTAGATAATCCCACAGCTTTCAAACCAACTGTATGTTACCCATCACGATCTTGAAATTGTCCTACAGCTCATCCAAACACGGAAATCGATACAATTGCGGAATAGAGGACATCCAGCTTGCTCTGTATCGAAATGCTACCCATTACAGTACGTTCAGTCAGCAAACCCGCTCATTTTCCCTCCTGGTAGTGAGAATGAGCGACCCCAAGAGGCAACCGAAATCGCCCCCAAAAGTGGAGTGAGCTCGTTGTTCGCCCATTATTGAAGGAAGAGCATGGAAAAAGCTCCCATCGAAGCCTTTACGAACCAGGTAGGAGGTCACACATTTGCTTTGCAGAACCAGGGCATGCTTCATCAGGGAAGCTATGTCCTGAAGCAGTTACAAGATCAAGGAAGAGGGTGATGATTGTGGTTGGATTTCATGTACAGAGATAAGGAAGTCGCGTTTTACACCACCATTGAGAAGACGCATCCCGAATTCATGCAGTGGATTGCAGGTTTTCATGGAGTGAAGGAAGTGGACGAGAACGGAATCGAAGGACGATTCATGGTGTTGGATGACTTGACGTATGGATACAGGAAGCCCTCAGTGATCGACCTGAAGATCGGGACAAAGACGTGGGAGGACGATGCGCCCAAGGAGAAGATTGAGAGAGAGTCGAAGAAGTACCCCCTTCAGCGAACGATTGGCTTCCGTCTCACCGGAATGCGGGTGTTTAACACAGACACGAAGGAATACGACGTATATGACAAGAAGTACGGGTATGCCCAAACCGAATCAACCCTGCCCACCCTGTTCGCCACCTTCTTTTCTCACATTCCTTCTCAGCATCGCGTCAGCGTCATCCAGTCCGTCATCGCCCAGTTGAAGCCGATTCTGGCGTGGTTTGAGGGTCCTGGGCACATGCAGTTCATCTGTTCGAGTCTTCTCTTCATCTTCGAGGGAGACGCGACGGAGACCTTCAACCCTGTTGTGAAGCTCGTGGACTTCGCGCATGTGAAGGCGCTGGACGCAGACCACGTGGATGAGGGGTGCATTGTGGGCATCCGTCGCATTCTCCGGGAGTTGGAGGGTCTTGTTCGTTTTTCTGTTTCTTCTAGTACTCGTTGAGTGATGTTTGAGAGTTCTTTCCACGAACACTAAGTGATGTTTGAAGTCCCTTTTCATGAACAATTGATGCTTGAAGCCTTCTTCCACAAACACTGAGTGATAGTCTCCTTTCCCCAAAACACACACAGCAATCCTAACACCACTTCTTCCAACAAACACCAAGCTATGCCGAAGGATACTTGTTGTTTCTCACACTCGAATACGCTCTGTCCATCACCATCTTCGTCACGTGCTTGTTGATCACAACGCCGTCGCCACTCGTGCAGTTATGCACCGCCGGCACACACTTCACCAACACCAACATCCGCGACACGATACGATAATAGTCATACCCCAACACTCTCGCCATCACCTCGTGCGTCTTCTTTGCGAGGTCAAACGGAATGATCTCAACCACAACGCTCTTCGGCACGAGGAAGAACACGCAGTCCAATGAATTCCCTGAAACCCCGATCAGGATGTCGGTGGACAGCAACACGGAGAAGTATTCCTTGTCGGTCAGCTTTCCCCAGTTCACCAATGAAACTCCTATCTATACGTGAGGTGAAAAACGGGGGGTCACTGTTGTGGGATAAAACTCGTGGATTTGACTGATCATCAGGTCGGAGTTCAGAAGCTGGTGGACGGTGGAGCCGCTGATGATCGTCGCATTCACGATTTCGTCTTCGTACTTCTTCTCAAAGCGCCACTGGAAGTGCTTATACACTGCGGAGCGAATTAACTCGATTGCAATATAGTTGCGGTCGAAAAACTCGGGAGATGTCCGATCCACATTGGGAAACGACTACCGCTCATTCCATCACCACAGAACGCACAATGGCTTTAAAGCAAAACGCGTTCTCGCCTAAACCCGAATCGTCCGAAATCACCGTAAGATGTAGAGTAGAAAACAGGGACTGGAAGACTGTGAAGAGCAAACGAATAATAGGATTCTTGCTTCGCGACAGGTCGTCAAACAACACGATCGTGTCAATCTACGCATCAGACGGCGATGAAACGCCAACAGGAACAAAATCTTTGGGATGAAGAAGCACATCAAAAATAAAAAAGACGTCGCGAAGAAAAGAGGACAGGGAGTTCTTTCGTGAACACGAGATCGCAACGGCGTAATTCCGGCTCGTTGCGTTCCACGACGACGCCTCTGAGGACTGAACTCTCTTCAAGGCTAGATGTCACGCGATCAGTGAACGAGTACAGTTGAACAGCGGAGAGCGAGATTGCTTCTGGACTGCCGTCTCCACGGTGCCGTTCTGGAAGGAAAGAGCGATCTCCGACCGCTTCTTGGAAATACAAGTGTGAGTGAGAACGAACCCCAGTTTGCAGAAATGCGCCTCAGATAACGAACTCTCCCTATGAATCAGCTGCCGCATTGTCGTTGACAAGTTAAACCGATCCCTCATAGCAATCTGCTCCTCCTTCAGAGCACTGTCAATAAGAAGCAGACTGTTGGAAAAGTCTCGTTTCCATGATTTCTCGTAATTCAGAGGGAAGAATACGCGCGTTGGAACGGATTTCACTGTGCCGCTGAGGTAGTTCCTTTCCATCAGTACTGTTCTCCGTAGCTTACAAGTTATCAAACTCACCGCACTGCGAGGAGTGGTGATTCATGATGGCATGTGGCCGTTCGTTCACAACCACTGGATTCGGTGTTTCTTGAGGAGGACTCTCCTTTTGTGACGGCGACGGCTTCTCCGCATTGCTCTTTGCACTCGACATGCTTTGGACACGGAATAATCGTCTATTCGTAAAGATCGAAGACGAGCAGCACTCTTCAATTCCTGATTTCCGAACCACTTGCAGCAATTTGTCGTTCGCGCAATGAACAAGAAAGAACGACGATCCAGTTAAGAGTAAAACGCACGCAGCCAGACAGCACAAGCATAGCACACTCTTAGGAGAAACCATCCTGTCCCTCCTTCGCAACAGATACCCTGCCGAATCGAATCGTATGCGAATGTGTTTTTGCGCTCATAACCGCGGTTCTCTGTGACATCTGCATGATACGTGATTCTGAACAACAAAGAGAGTATATGTGATAGTCTTTAAAGTAACTACGAACACAGTCCAAATTGAGCGAGATCAACGACTCATCTAGCTCTCACACAGAACACAACACACCCACTTGTGCGGGACAGCGAGGACACCACCATCATGGACGTGAACTCTGTAAAGGGCTTCATGCAGATAATCCGCTCTCCATCCTGGATTGTGAAGCCGTGGTAGGAGCTGCGGTACTTTCTACTTCTCACGAAGCGGTAATTTGGTATACGTGGTGATCAATTTGAACTGCTTGATGGTGTTGCTGATCTTCTCAAAGCGATAGGGGTCCAACGCGAGATCGTTTTCAGAGCTCGCAAGAACGAGGAAGGTGTTATGCTCGAAGAGGACGATCTCGTCGCACTCGGTGAATTCCGCCAGCGCATTCAGCTGCTTCTGCAGTCTTTGGGAGTCGGGAACGAGACTCTGTATCACGTTCGACCACGCCTATTCCTCATCCACTCGACCCGCTCGTACGAGGTACAATGTCTCATCCCAGATTGAGGTGCCGAAGACATGGATCGCCTTTCCGTTCGACAGCGACTTGGCCTTCTCTCTGTAGAAGTCTATTTTCTATTCGTCACTCGCACGACTCTCTTCTACACTCTGCCTCTGTTCCGAAGCTATCTTATCCATTTTGTGAACCAGCACATAGATCAAGGCATCCGGGCTGTACGCTGTGATCTTGTCGATTGCCTTCTGGTAGATACTCCAGTCTGTCTGCTCCTCAGTCAATATTGACATTGCTCACGGCGTACTGCTCCGACGCGACGTCGAACACGAAGAGCATCATACTCACGTCCGAGAAGATGTCCTTGCTCTTCGTTGTGAATGTTTCGTTCAAAAAGCGCTCCTGGCTATGCGTTATGTCGAATGGATGGTGCAAACCCTCCGCAATCCAAAATGTTCAGCACGAGATTGCCGAGGAACTGCACTTGCACCTGGTCGACATCATGTTCTTATGAAGGACACAATCACATGATTTTCTCGGTCAAAAGGATATAGGTTGCCGATAACAGCTTTGCGTCCTTCGCTACAATGAATAGCAGGAAGAACGTCCTTACCTTCGTAATTGGCAAAGATAATCGAGCGCATCGACGTCTTTCCTGCGTCACAGTTGCCGATTAGCAATACCTGCGCCGTTACGCCTCTCCGCCTCCCCAACCTTTCCACTCGAGCAGTCCTGCATTACCGAAAGGATACGAATTCGATTGCACAAAGATATGCTCGGAAAACGCGAATGAAACCCCTTCAGAGGGGGAGGTCAACGGAAGTGGCACTCTGCTGTGGTCTACGTGTCCGTTGTTTGGACGCGGAATCCGTGAGACTCGGACATAGTATTGCTCCATGTTTCGGTGTTCTCGTGCTGTTGGCATCGCTGCGTCGTACGTGCGAAGTCGACTCTTTGCGACAGCATCCTTCGAGGCGCGGCTGTGCGATTGCAAAGCACTGGCGGACAACCTCCAGAAGATAGCAGAAGCAGACCGCAAGTTCGTCACATTTGAGGTACACGCTTTGAATTGCGATGACGTTGCAGCCGGAGATCTGGGACACCCAGCTGGGCATCGCGGATATGGACGAGATGTACGGTACAATTGCTGTGCTTTGGGTGATGAATAGAGTGCTGCGAGGGCGATGAAGAGTCGCAAGCCCTCACCCAGCGGGAACTCGAGAGGTCGTATTTGCTAACGAAAGAGCTCGAAACGAGCATGAGTCATCTCCGTAGTATTGCCATCCCGTCGTTTATTGCTAGATGCGTCACCGACGCCGTTCACCACTGCATTCATCGATTTCCACTGCGGCGCTGGAGGCGAGGATGCGTGCGATTGGACGCGAATGCTCGTGGAGATGTATCAGGGCTTTGCGAAGAACCTGAACTGGAAGTGCAAATGCATCAGCTCACAGCCAGAAAGCACTGGCTTCCGTAGCGCCACTCTCCGCGTTGATGGAGATGATGTCGCTCCGTACCTCTCCTGCGAGAGCGGCATTCACCGACTTGTTCGGATTTCGCCGTTTGACAAGAACAAGCGAAGACACACTTCGTTTGCCTCCGTGGTCGTGTCTCCTCTGACGGAGTCCACGGAATCGATTTCGATTCAGCCAACAGATCTTCAGGTGGATCGGTTCCGTTCTTCGGGGCCTGGAGGGCAGCATGTGAACAAGACGGAGAGTGCGGTTCGTCTGACTCATATTCCAACGGGTATTGTTGCCGAGGTGCTTTTGCGGATATTGAGTGAAGTCTAGTGCCAGGCGGAGCGCGATCAGCATCAGAACATGGAAATGGCAATGAAGCTACTGAAATCCAAATTGGTGCAACAGAGCAAGGAAAAGGAGAGTGAGATGAAGAAGGAACAGTACAAGAGTCTCGATGCCAACTCTTGGAGTCACCAGGTTCTTCCTTCCCCTTTTCTTAACGTGCTAGTTGCGCTCGTACATTCTCCAGCCGTACACGATGGTGAAGGATCACCTGTTCGGTTATTCGGATTCATCCGTGGATCGCATTCTGAAGGGAGACATGGAGGAGTTTGTGAACGAACTGCTGCGAAGAAAGATGTACACTGATTACAAGATTCCCATTTAGCTGCTCTGTTTGCGTTTCACACCGTTTCTCGTTCCGTGCAGTTCTGTTCAGTTCAGTTCAGTTCTGTACAGCTCAATACAATACAAAACAAACACCCAATTCAACTGACTCATTCACTTGCCTCAATCGCCTTCATGCCATCATTCACCTTCTCAATCTCCGCGTAGTACGTCTTGTACAGCGACTCGAAATCAGATGCAAACTGGTTTCTCAATTCTTCGCCTCGACGGCGGAGTTTCATCCACTCCTATACGTCAAAAATCGGGACGATTCCTGCCATCTTTCGAGCGTTTCGGACGGGCGGCTTGCTGCACACCACAGGCATCATGTCCAACGCTGCTTTCTGCAACTCGCTCTGAGACTTCATATTCCCCAACGACGCCTGAAGATGCGTAATCGGCACTAGAGATGACTCGAAACACGCACAAAAGACAGTGATTTCCAGAGCTGGGCACGAGATTTCCATGAGAAGGGAAGAACTGACTTCGCGCCTGCTGATCGATTCCATTCTCCTTGGGAGCGGGATTCACCTCCTTCTTCGGCGCCGAAGTGATCGGGTTGATCATCATCACGGAGCGAGGCGTTGGCGCCACGGAGCGATATGCATTCATTACCGGCTTCTTTGGAGGCAGCTCCTGAATTGTGTTGTCCGCGTTGTGCACTTCCGCGGCTGAGTTAGAGGAGGTCGAATCGCGGTTCTTTCTACGGATGATCAACGACACATCATTCCCAACTGCAACACGATTGTGTTCGGCTCAGGCTCCGCGTTGTGAACTTTAATCGTATCGGACTGATTTGACTCCCTTTTCAGCGACACAACCGTATTCCCGAAATCAGCCTAATCATCACCCAATTCAACCCAATCCCGACTCCTCCCTCAGCATGTATTGATTTGTGTAGTTTGGCAAGCTCTTCTCTCCGCACCATCAGACGATCCACCATACTCTTCAGTACCTCCGAATACCCCTTGTTCGCTTCCAACTCAATCGCCACATCCTTGACAAAAGGATGCTACACGTCAATCACACGAAGAAGGACTGCCTGGAGCAATTCCTGAGCGGAGGGTCTTCGGTCCGGGTCCTTCTCCAAACAGGTCGCAACGAAATCAGCAAACAACGGCGACCACTTGTTACCCGTTCTGAGACGAGGAGGAGGACGATTAGGAATCATGAAGATGGCCTAGGATGGAGAGGAACAAACGAAGGAAACGCGCATGGGGTGGATGTTGGAATAGGGAGGCTGACCTTCGGCGAGCTCGATCGCCGTAATGCCCAGAGACCAAATGTCCGCCTTTCCGTGACCGTCAGTGGAAATCACATACCTTTCCGTTGTACGATATTTCCTGAATGATTTCGGGCGCCATCCAAAAGGGCGTGCCGATAACGGTATTCCTCTTGGACAGCGTCGTATCCAACTTGGCAGACACGCCAAAATCGGCAAGCTTCGCCTTTCCTTCTTTTGTGAGAAGAACGTTTCCTGCTTTGATGTCCTACAGATAACAGGATTACAGCGAATCGACTCGATGGATCTTCTTATGCGCGTGCAAATAGGCAATGCCCAACAAGATAGAGGCCAGGAGATACTGGATTTCTCTCTCGCTGAAGACTCCGCTTTCTTTATTAATCGAATCTGCTAGTGATCCACAGTCCCCAAACTCCATCACGATCTACACGCGTTACAACGCAACAGGGAGAGCAAACCCATAGATCACCGTCTTTGTAGTAGCTTCCATAATACCGAATAATGAAATCGCTCTTGCACTCCTTCAGAATCGTTATTTCCTTCATCAGATCATTCAGGTCCGATTCTGCAGGAATGATCTTTATGGCGACGGTTCGATTTGACTTCTTATGTCTCGCCTTCCAAACAGATCCGTATGAACTAACAGTCAAACCAGCTCCCAATCCAAACCCTTCTCCCATCCGATCCAATATTTCAAACACCTGTTCTGGATCTGTCTCCTGAGCCATTTTCGCTTTGAATTGAAATCGATCCTGCCCCTGATTTGGGTGAATGACGAAAATCGGGGGAATTATTGCGGTTCAAAGAAACAAGACACACATACGCCGCATAAGGCTCCTGGAGTGCTAGTTGCGAGGATTGTACTTCCCACCTCTGTTTCCATACCTTCGTCTACACATCACGCCCATACCTCACAACGACCCTCCCGTGCGATTGTTGCCCTTATTCTTGCCCTGCTCGCGCGAATAACCTGATTGCGCCGCCTCTCTTTCATTCTTCACATACCCCGCATTCTCCTCCTTAATCACCTCCGCCGGCTGCTGTCTACACCTCATACACCTCCTCGTCTCCCACGCCGCTCGCAGCATTTCGTTCTCCGGCAGCACCTGGTACGGGTCCTTCACCGAAAACACCTTCTCCAACTCGTTTGCCTTCGACGTCCAGCCAATCGCGTCCAAAAACTGGAGCTATTTCTGACACTCCACAAAACGCCCCTACATCGCTCAGATTGGCCGTGTCGCCCTCGTTGAGCAGCTCGTCCAGCTCCTGCTGCGACAGCTGACTGTTCTCGACCATGTTCATCACGTTCGCGATTTCGTTGCTGTTCATGACCAAACCCTCCTTCAGATCCCCGCGGTTCTTGTGGGGCAGCGAGTAGATCTCCTTCAGCGTGCGCGGGGGGTAGTGGGGGATGTACTCCTCCGAAGATACGTCCGTCGTGGATTTAAACTGAGCGGCTAACTCATCCTCGCTGTCACTGCTTAACGAAAGTCTGTCGTCTTCGAGAACGGAGCCCAGCATCATCAGATTCTCGGACACCTTCTTTAACTGAAGGCGCTCCTTAATGAATTTCATCTCCTCCACGTCCTTCTGCGTTCGGGTTTTGTTGATGTCTTCAACGTACTTGCGGATTCTGGAATTGACGTATTCGGGAGGGATGATGTTGCTGACGTGAACGCCGTCGTCCGAGATGTCGAGAGGGATGTAGGGAATGGTGTTGCGCAGCGGAGCCGTGGGGTTGTAGGGGAGAGAGCTGGGAGTGTAGTAGAGGTAGCCATCTTCCTTGTTGACTCCGGCTAGGGGGTGTGAGTGTGATGAGTTGTGAAGTGAAGTGAAGTGATGTGAGTTATGAGTGATGTGAAGTGATGAGTTGTGAAGTGAGTGTGAAGTGAGTGATGTGAGTTATGAGTGGAGTGAGTGATGAGTTGTGAAGTGAGAATGAGTGGAGTGAGTGTGATGAATTGTGATATTAAGTAATATGAAATGAGTGACACGATGAACAATGACACAACACAACACAAGTCACACAACCCACAATGAATATGCTTGAAGGAGCCATGGTTAATCAGACGCTGCAACACGCTCTCCGGATTGTCGCTCGGCAACACTTCGTTCTCGTGCACCACGTTCTCTGGCTTCTTTCCAAAACTCACATCATCCACCACATAACTGTCCGACAAAAACTCCTGACATGACGTCACCTCACGGCCCTATTTCTGACCCATTTACACAATACGGACACTGAACTTGCGCGCCAATTCCTCCACGATCATCGCATACACTGCCATCTTTCCGTTCTTCACTTCCAACACACGCTGCATCAACTCCAACAACACCTCCTTCTCCTGCTGCACAAAACCCCGCTGTTTCTGCAGCAGCGTGTCAAACCACGCGTAGTCACGCGCCATCACCGCATCGATGTGGTACGTCACTGTGTTGACGAAGGAGATAGGCAACACGTATTCCGGGGACTCGTCCACACTACACCTCACACCCTCTGGCAGCACTCACAGACGCGCGATGATGTCTCTCCAGTAGGTGAGAGAGAGGAAGAGCGTGCGCTGCTCGGGGCTGAGGAGAAGACCCATTCTATCCCTCACGCGACGCGCGATCACTCACTTGGGGATCAGCCACTTGCCCATCTCGAAGGAGTAGAGAGGCTTCTCGTAGGAGAAGAGACAGAGCTCGTTGCTGCGCGCCAGCACGTCGTGCACCTGACTGTCACACATACCCCACACACCCACCAGGTTCAGCTGCAGCGGCGACTGCTCGATGCATTGCTTCTTCATCGCACGGTACATCGTGTTCATGAAGTGCACGTCCTGACGCAGGTCGCGCACGTGCACCTCCGTGAAGGGACGCACTCTACACCTCACACACCTCACACACACACACCTCCAGTCAGCCCGACTGCACAGCAATTCACGATCCACGCCACAGAACCGCTTCAACAGCCACGCCATGTCGTCGCGCTCCAGCGACAGCACCTTGCTGCACTGCGGCAGCGAGAACAGGTTCACCACGTAGATGGCGAAGTCACGCTGAAGACTCATCAGTTGCTTTTCGTCGCCGCCAAAAATCTTGACGATTTTCTCGTTGGTGAAAACGGCGTTCAGGCTCCAGATGGAATCGTGGAGAGCGATGGTGTCGACGATGTAGTCGCACGCGTCCGTGCCAATCTAGGGGGTAATCGCGGAATTGGGATCATGTACGGAGATCGCGCAGATGAAGCCCAGGTAGGACCGGATCGTGTGCTCGCGAATGTCGAACGAAAAAACAGACTGGGACTGCAGGGTGGCGATCAGCCGCATCAATCCCTCCTCCGTGTCCACAATCTCGTACTTCGATTCGTCGAGAGGCTTCGGGACGACGATAGTCTCCGGGGCTTTGTCTTCGTCCTCGGGATAGACAATGTCTTCACATCACGCAAACCAACTAGTCATACGATTAATCTCGTACGCATACGGATTCAGATAACCGTGCAGCTCGTTGTTCTGCAAATCCATTCCGATCTGGCGGGAGAAGTCTTCCAGCAAAAACATGCTCGGCAACGTGTCATAGGCTACTCGTAACGAAAGCGAAACGGAACAACGTTCACAACGGAACTCTGCTTTGGCGTTATGCTTCTCCTTCAAATGAGGCAAGAAGCACTTGCAGTCCGTGGACACCGTGTCTGCAAAATGGATCTGCGGCTTCTCCATGTCTACCGTTTGGACGTATGGAAGGAAGGAGTAGTGGAAATCGTCCATAGGCTCATAGAAATGGAGCATGTCCTGCACATGAGTTTCGTTGCACAACTCCAATACATTCTCATCGGCAGAATCCGCAACGGAAACATCGGGACTCACTTGCTTCAAGCACTTTTCCACGCTATTCAAAACGGCAGAAACGAATGTCCCGAAGATGCAGTAGTCGTTGGTATTGCTGCTCCGGTCCAGCTCTATCATATCCTCAAAGCATGTAGGGAAGTACTACTGATGAATATTACGCATAGCCACGTACAGACCTCACAATTTCCTGCACAACATAGAGCGATTTTGTCTCGATATCGTTTGAGATGATGGAAAACTCAGGGAAAGACTTGAAGTAGGTAAAATCGCTCCCAGAAGGCACTTTCGAAGCCAGCTACAGATTAGCACGCACTCGCTTCCGATAACGGTGGCAAAACGCAGAAGCGATTGTTGAAGTTCAGCAAAGGACGATATGGGTGTCGCGCTACCATCCTCGTCCCTCTTGCTGCTCTGTATCAAGAAATCAATAGTGGGAAAGCCACTCATCGCCACGTCAATCATTTAGTGACAGTGTCTTCCTCCCCCTCTCGATCCGTATTCTCTGTTCCCACGTTCAGACGATTTCTATGCCGTGCTGGCTTTGTGATTCACCTTCATTACGAAACTATTCTCCCTCCATCCTTGCACAGCTGTGCTCCACGACCAACAAACACCCGTACACTAAACACAATTAGACATAGATGCCGCACCATTGAAGAAGGAAGAACGAACCAAGACCGAGGAAAACAGATGCCGCAAGACCAATCGATATATCCTACATCTCAGAGACCAGAAAAGAGCACACCTTGACAAAAGAGTTGGATTTCTGGGTTGCACTATGACTTATCCTTTGTCTGAAGATAGTACATGATATTGATTCCGGTGAGAAGCAATCCGATGATCAAGAACACCACACTCAAGAACCCGAACAGCTGGGGAACAATCACACCGTTGTACGCTTTGAACATCTATTTGTAACAAAGCAAGCTGCGCCGATACGATCAATACGCTGTCTGTATCGTTTTTGATGTCATGCTATTCCCTGTCGGGAAAACGTGGGATCCCACAGATAGCGAACAAACAGAACTACTCATACATTTCTCGCAAAGATTGTAGCACGGCCTCGATGTCCTTCTTCTTCAGCAGTCTCACCATCGACTTCTTCTGAAGAGGCAGCTTCTTAATCTCCTTCAAGTTCTCCAGCACGCCAATCAACGTCTACACTTCACACCTCTCATCCTGCTCTACGGGAATAGCCACAAACGGATACTGCTCGGAGCGGACCTCATCATCCAAGATGTCGGTGAGCTGTCCCGAGAGAAGAAGGGAGAAGAGCTGGTGCACGGCGGTGAAGCATTGTCTACAGTCACAGACGGAGCGAGAGCGCTACACAAGGTCGGGCACGTCCAACTCCTCCACAAACGCCTCCAACTCGAGAAGGTCCAGATTCAGGTTGAAAACGCTCACGACGCTAACAGCGTTCTACGCGTAACGACCCACCTCCACACTCACCTCCCCATCGCTGATGAGATTCTGGAAGAACTGCGCAATGTGGTGGCAGGTGGTGAACTCGCACACCTCCACCATCGCTCTGGGCAGGACGTCGATCTCCTTGAAGACACCCGTCAGGTACTCCTTCACGCTGTCGATGCAGTCGTGGCGTTGCTGGTTGAGATTGGAGGAGAAGAGAACGTCCGGGTCGTTGAGTTGTTCGAGGAGGGCGTCGCATTGTTCTTGGATGGATTCGACGATGGCGTCTTGGAGTTTGGACTGCTGGGAGACGAATTCGTGCTTTTGCTTGTCGAGGGACATGCTGCCGCCGTTCTGCTGGTCCTCGTTGGCTCTGGGAAGTGTGAGTGTGGTGTGTGGTGTGATGTGAGTTGAAGTGAAGTGAGTTGATGTGAGTTGATGTGATGTGAGTTGATGTGAGTTGATGTGATGTGAGTTGATGTGAGTTGATGTGAAGTGAGTAATGAAGGGATGCGATGAAGTGAGTGATGAGTTGTGATAAGCATGACCGGACAACAACACTTACAACAAGATACGCTGAAGCGAGTCCACCGCCTTCGCAAACGCGCCCCAGTTCAGACTCATCACTGCCATCTTGTGAACATCGCCATCCATGTTCTCCTCCTGCTGGTCCGCCAGCGCCACCACCACGTTGTCCAGCACCGTCGCCACCAACTAACCGTCACACAACTCCACCGCAGTCACCGTGTACTGAGACGAGTAATTCTCGATCACGCCCAGGTTGGCGCACACTTGCGACAATTTCGTAACCGAGTTCGATATGGCTTGAAGAACCGTCAGCACCGCGCCCGTGAAGGGACAGGTGAATGGGTATGTCTACGATGAAGGAGGAGGAGGAGGCGTACGGTGGGCACTTCGTCGAGGAGTTGGAACTTGGCGATGACGCCGAAGAAGTCTTCTGCGGAGTGGACGAGGTATTGCTCGTAACGGTCGTTCTCGATTGCGTCACTCAAGTCACTTGAATGGAGTTAGTTGCTGTCACATGATAACACATCACATCACATGACACCACAACACATCACAACTCAATTCACATCACATCACATCACATTACATCACATCACATGACACCACAACACAACCCATCACTCAATACATCACATCACATCACATCACATCACTCAACACATCACAACTCATCACACCCCCTACGTCACAACCGATCCCTTAATAATCGCAATCGACTGCTCCACCAGCTGCTCTCTCATCTCATAAATCGACTCCACATTGAACAGCAACGGCTGACCACTCATCACCTCCGCGTACGTCCACACCGACGTCTATCCCTCACTCCACTCACTCTCCTCCACCTCGATCGCCATCAGGTCATCCACGCTGCTCACAAGACGGAGGTGGTACTGCAACGCCTCCACCAACACCTGCAGCTGGTTGTTGAACAGACTCTGCATCTGCGCCTCACACCACACACTCACACCCACATGCGTCGAATCGCTGTATAACAACGTTCCACGCTGCATGGCGTCCTCCACGAAGAAGTAGCCAATCGACGTGTACAGCAGGCCATTCAGCCTATCACTCAGTCCACTCACCACCACGCACATGCGGCAGAACAGCTCCGTCGACATCGCCTTCAGGTTCTTCGCCGCCATCACCTCGAAGTCGCACTGCGGCTGGACATCACATCACATCTCCTCGCCCACCTCGCGACGCTCGATGTACATACGCTTGAACTCGGGCAGCTTCCCCACGTGCTCGAACACGTGCTGGTACTCGAACACCACGCTCAGGTCCACCTTCTCCATGATGTCTTCGATGCCCTCTTTTTCTAGCGCTCAGGGAAGGACAGAAATCGGGACTATATTTGACATCTGTGTTCTGCTGCTTTCGGTTGAAGGCTCGAATCATGCTGGCCTCGCCGATCTTCTGGCACACGGAGCGGATCTCTCGGCACCACTTGTAGAACGATTGGCGACATCGCTCCTACCCATGAGTATTCACCGCGTGCCGTACAATGATATCGTCCGTCTGAGGCTTGATGAACGCTTCCAGCACACGGGAGAGACGGCACTGAGGACACGATTTCAGATTCGTCTTCAACGTATCCAGGGTCTTTAACGCGAGGTAGTACTTCTCCTCGTTCACCTATTCGTGAAACGAAGACGCAGTCCAAAACAAGGTTCATGACACGCTCGGTCAGCAAGAGGAGGTTGTCGAAGACCACAACGTCGTCGTACGCCTTGTCGATATGCTCGTGCGTCTTCTTCAGTGTGATGTAGCGCTCCGCAACCTTCAGCGCCCTATTCCATCACAGACACGCAACACAGCCACTTCGATCCCGAAAACGACACCTCGTCATGGAAGTCGGTAATCTGCTTCTATGCACTCACCATTCGGAAGAACACACTACACTCATGTCAGTCATATCGCGTTTCATCGTGATCACCTTGTCCATGCTGTCGCAAATCTCCATGTAGTTCTTGTTGCAAATATCCTGGACAGCACTACACCTAATACACTTGGAACGCGTTCTACTGCTCCTTCTCTGCAACAAATGAGTTCAAACTCTTCATGAAGGACTCACTCCATCCTCGCTGAAGCGCCGTCTTCAACATTGGGATCACCTACACCATTACACGGATTCTCGCGTCACAGACTTGATAATCCTCATTCAGATTCTGAAGCAATGCCTCACAACTCTGTGTTCCGTCAGAACTGTTCTTGCTCATTGCATAATCTGCCCTTTTCGATGAGGGCGTTTCACCGACTCTATCTCGCGGATTCCTGTAGGATTCGCACACCGAAACAAACAACCAAACATAAATAATTACAAAAAGAGGTCTTGGATACCGAAATCCGTTGAAAACGAGGGTCTATTCCATTACGAGGCACCCGCTCCTCCTACACTTGCATGCTGTCTATGCCACTCATGTTGTTCATCCCCAAGTCCATTTGGGGTGTTGATGTCGCTACTCCATTAACACTCCCAGCCAGCACTACGAATCTCCACTGTAGGCGCTCTCGGTGTCAACGGTGGAGTTGCGGGTCCGGCAGTGGCATTTGCAGGGAAAGACGCAGCATTGTCATTTGCAGAAGGAAGGAGATATGTGCGGATCTGGCCACTCGGAGAAGACATGAAGATCTCGTTGTCGCGACCCCTCTCATTGTTGGTCACATACACGTCGGTTCCTACGCATGATCCTCACCGACAACACGAACCGGGAGGAGCACTGATCGCTATAATGGTCTGTGTTGGGTCTGCGTTGTTCGGCTTCTCGCAGGACGAAATCAACTCATCCGTGGTAAGAACGCAATCGGGCTTTGAATAGTACTATTCGTGAGAGAATTGGGGCGCAATGCACATTGTCTTCCAAGTAGGATGTGAAACTCTGAATCAGAGTATCCAGGTCGGCACATTGATGCTCCAGCATGTCGCGAGAGTTCTTCAACGAGGACTCGTCGCCTTCGGTGCTGCTCGTCACAGTGCCGCCTCTACCCGTGACACGAATTGACAGCTCCAACATCCATCGATAGCTGCTCTTTCCGAGCTTCTCCAGCACATTCGCACCAATCAACGCATTTGTGATATCGTAGATGCGTCGCTTCTCAACACCCAGCATACCAGCCGCATAAAGGACGTCGATTGTCTCGTTCTCCTGACTCTACCCCTCACCCCTTTTCCCATTTAAATACTCGAACCAACCGAACAAATTCGGTTGCAAGATAGGCGAGGGACTTCGTTTTCCGCGACTTCTGCTCCGTCGGCGTTGTTACGACGGGAATCGCTTGCGTAGACGGATAAGATGGCATTGCTGAGCGCGTTACTGAGTTCTACAACATGACTCCGCGAGACTGTCAGCACTGGAAGAGAAGCGGTTGTAGGAGGCACTCCACGATAGCTCATTCTCAAATAGTCTACTGGGATAAGAGCGGCCGATGAAAACGTCACTACCCACAGAAGAAGGAAGACGGCTCAATAGGTCTCAATACTGACGGAATGAAATGAGGTTCACCACCACCACGGTTCCTGGTGAAAACTGCTCTTGTGAAATGCGAATGTGGCGGTTATCCCGGTTTCCTCACATCGCCTCCTTTCCTTCCAAATCGTTCCATATTCACCGCTATTATCCTGAGAGATCCCCTATCCCTCGTTTTCGTGATCCTACGGTAGTGTGCTCTCTTCTTCTTCTTTCTATTTCCATAGTACGCACCATCAACTGTTTCAACCAAACAACGCATCCTATTGTATATGTACGGGAACACCCTTCTCCGCCCTTTCCTTCTTGGCTCTCTCGAGCACCTTCCTGAACCGTAGAACCCGTTGCTTCGGGTCTTCGATCGATAACACATTCACGACGAAATCGAGCAGATCCGGCTGGTTCACTTGCAAAATCGCATTCATCTCGGACACAAAGAACGAAAAATCGGTCCTATTGGGGTCCTGTCCACTGTCGGAATGACAACGGACATACCCCAGGATACACAAGCAGCACTGCGTGATCTCTTTCTGCGCGTGAGAAAAAATGCAAAACCCTACACAACGATCAGAGTGGGATGTCAGATAGAGATGGAGCAATAGTTGGAAAATGGACAGCAGCACCTCCTTCTTACAAAAATCGCACAGGAAGGGAAGGGAGATCGTTAGGAACGAAAAGCAGAGTTGAACAGCTTGTCTATGATAATCAAGGATCACTGAACCCCCACATCATTCCTGACTGAAGCACGAGCAGAACCGTATCGAACAGACGGTCTTTCAGCTGCTCGTTTGTAGTCAAATAGATGGCCGTGAACTGCTCCCTCATCTTCGCCACGCCTACCCTAAAGCAAACAATCATGTCCTACGCTCGTCGATAATGGCTTGGGTGTCGCACTTCTTCTCTTCAAATACCAGCTTCTTGCCCTGCGCGCAGTTGTTCAGCAGATAGGGCCGATTCGCCAACGACATCGCCATTCCTCTCATAGAATCACCAACACAATACAATAGAAAGTTCGAAACGCAGGAATAAAACGAAGACAGGTTGTTCTGGGTGATGATCTCCATCACTTCCGTCGTGAATCCGTACGGCCGCACTACACTCTCACCAAGGAAGGCAGCACCGACAGCACGATACATCAATACGTTGGGGTGCCCCAATAACCGCATCCAGTGTGTCGAGAAGCGCAACAGAAAGAGGGAGGGAAGGAACACACGACGGGTGACTCAGGTACAGGCTAGTCATCACCACAAGCAGTGAGCACGACGGAATCGCGATGCTGTGAATCCAGTCCTGGAGCATCAGGAGACGGAGGCGAGGCGTAATCTGTCGTGTGAGCGACTACCCATCAACACGCTCCTGCGACGTTACAGAGAGAGAGGCATAGAGTGTTTCAGAGTGGTTGTTCTCGTTGAGCAGAATCTCCTTCCAGCAGCGCTAACGGTGAGAAGGAGGTATGAGGAGTCACCATGAGGTTGTGGAAGAGAAGAGCTGCCTTCTCGCTGAACACGAACACTTGCGGCGAGTGCTGGTTCGACAGCTCGCGCTGCGTCGCGGCAGTCCATTGTGCGTCTGACTCTGTGAGGACGAGGGAGAGCGTGTGTGTGAGCGCGAAGAGCGATGGAGAGAGTGCTGGCAGCAGAAAGGCGGTGAGCTGGGTTCGCAGCGAGAAGACGGTGATGCTGTTCACAATGTCGGCGATGGAGCCGAAGGCGCCCACCACACGGTTGAGTTTGGAGAGACTAGAATGAAGGAAAGAGGTGAGACGCACTCGCCGAAGCACTGCACGAAGGACGCGGGCGACGACCAGATAGGTTGGGCCTCCGGTGCTGTGATGATTCTATGTGAGAGGGAGCGAGAAGGAGTACGAAAGGAACGACTCGACGAGTGTGTTGACGTACTGAAGCCTTGACTCCTCGCTCTCGAGGGCTACGACGATTTGGACTAATGGTAAGAGGCGTGTGGAGAGACGACGATAGGTCTGGAGAAGCACGGAGCGCGAGGTGTCGGTGAGCGAGTCGAGAAAGATCAGTTGCACGAAGAGCCCTGACAGCGACTCGAACTGCGCGAGGAACACTCCTAGATGACTCTGAACCAGAGAGCGGATCGTGTGTGTGATCTCCGTCTCCAGCGCGACACTGAGAATGACGAAGAGTTTCAACACTCACTTCAACTCCCTTCCCTGATTGACAAGAATGAACACAAGCGGCTCGAACGATGCTCTACACTCGTCCTGGGGGTCATCGTTACGAAAGACACAAACAGCACTCAGCTCCACGCAGAAGGCGAAGTTGCCGAGGATTTGAAGCATTTCGACCTGGTACGGGAAGTGCTCGAAGAACAAGAAGTGCTCCAGCTGGAGGAAGAGAGACTTGAGCTGGTCGTTGTTGACGCACGGAGCGTGTGACGACGTGAGCACGCGACTCCCCTCAACCACTCCCTTTAGAAGGGAAAGCAGAGCGAGGAGACTGTCGTTTGGCGCGGTTGGGACAGCGCTGACTCTAGAATGAAGAGAGAGGGTGAATCGCACAAGGGCACGACGTGATTCATCACAGCAGCGTGGTACAACTGGGTCAGCTGGGCACTACACTCTCGCACGGCCTTCTTCAACTCGCTCACACCGCGAAGAAAACTCCCGTGGGATTCGTACTCGCTGTTGCTGTGAGATAACGAGCAGACGACACGACTACCCGATGGCGAGATAACACGACGACGATGGAATGTGACACTGAATCGCCTGGAGAAGAGCGTCGGTGATCGCAGGAACCGCCTCGGTCTGAATGCGGCTACGCGTCAGTCACACCCCCATCACACACGTCTGGTCGAGATCGGACGGACTGCAGGGGTAATGGTACAACAGTTCCACGCACGCGATGGCGCGGATCTGCGTTGAGATGGAGGGAAAACGAATGGCGGTTACGAGCACGCCGAGTAACTGAACGTACATCTGCGCCTCGGCGGAGTCGCGTAGAGGCAGGAAGATGGCACTCTGACGCTGCACAAAGGAACACATGATTCTGTGCGTCAACAATCCGTTCAACCCCAACTCGTAAAACGTCTTCATGGTGGGAAAGAAGCCGTCGTCGAGGGTGAAGGATTGGAGGCAGGTGTGGACGTGGAGCAGGTAGCCAAGCAATTCGCGAACCACGGAGCGGTTCTCTTTGGCGAAGGCGTGGCTGTGAGTGAGTGAGGTGGAATGATGGTCACTTCACTAAGGAGGAGAGGTAGGCCAGGCATGTGCTGATGTTGTCTGGACTATCCATGTAGGGAATCACGACTTCGTTCACGATTGGAATCACCGTGATGATGACTTCTTCAGGAATCTGGGAATTACGGGAATATGGAAGGGATACGCAGTCGTAGAGAGAAACCACAAAGCGAATAAACGAAGAAAAGAGTTCCTTTGAAATGCAGTCATTACCTACACTACCGCTCGTTTGTTGCAGCAAATGAACGTAGGTCTGGGTTATTGGCAGAGCGTGAGGTGTGAAGCTCTTCACTCGCTTGCGACGGCCATTCACACAATTCATTTCCTCTTTGCTCGCGCCGAGATCAACACAAAAGTAGTGCAGGATTTCAAGAACAAGAGAGGCGTACTGAACACTTCTGCCCATCTACGGGAAACACGATCCACCTTGCACTACGTAATCCTCCAAGAGATCGAGGCTGCATTTCCACTGGCTCGGCCAACTAACCGTCATGGCGGTTGCGTACATTTGGGCAAACTTCTTCACTAGCAGGATATTGCCATTGAAATCGTTCTACAATGTCATTTTCAACACAATGATGCACAGCCACGTCATTACGAAAGTAACTCTCCAAGAATTGGAGGATTGTCGTTTGTTTTTCTGTCGGTGTGCACTTCCAGCTCTTGTCAAACACGGTGAGAAAGAGATTCATCGCGAAGAACTTCACATTGAAGGAAACGTCTACCGCGTAAGCTAGCGAATCCAAAGCAACTCCATTCGTGATGCTGGAGTATTTGTATCGCATTGTACCATCCATCTTCACTCTCCGAGAAACGGCTGATCAGAGCATTGGCGTGCTCCTTCTCCTCGCTTGTGCTTCTTCCGTTGTAGAGGATGTCGATACACTGCGAAAGAGTGAAGACATCGGATTGGTTCATGATGATTGTGAAGAAAGAAGCGCAGTGAGTGAATGGTCCATTCTATGGTATTGGAGGGGTTTAGAGGAGCGGGAGGGGATGTGGAGAAATGGAACGGATCGATGAGTTATTGAGTGTGTATCGCAACCAGAATGAGAAGAAGACGTGCAATTTGGGAATACAACCTTTCGTTCGGCCGATTGTGCATATCCTATACATTCCTCCAGAAATTGCATGAACACAATAGAGCAATCCACTTTCCGACGTTCTTTCAACACTTGACAATTCAAATCAACACCCAACCCAACTCGAAATCATCACCTATTGATGTAACCCTTCATTCTCCATCCAATGGCAACGTTCTGGGCCTCGCAACCCTGTCAATCCGATTTGAGAGCATCCCACATGCCCCCCAGATTCCATTCCACCACAAAGATCGGAGTTTCATCGGTAAGGTGAGAAGGGCATGCGACTTCCAGGCCCCGTCTGGGAGAAACAGCCCACGCGCCATGTACTGAAGTTTGAGAGAAGTCCAGAACGCTCGGCAATTAAGCTGCGTCCCATTCAAAAGGGAATGAAACTCCCTCTTCAACTACCACTCATACTTTCTTATTGAAGAAGACTATTTTGAACAATTCATATATGACTTGGTCATCGGTAGTTCTTTTTTGCTTATTTGCATCGATTGTCACCGCTCAGGTGCCTTCCGATTTCGATGAAACGGGGGCCTCGGATGAACAGTTGCTCTTTCGCTCTTTGAATTGATCGCCTAGATTGAAGATCATTGCTGAGAACAAGAAGTTCATCGAGAACAGAATGACGAAGGGTGATTACTCCGTCGCATATTCCGTTTATTTGGATATGCACCGCGATGTCTTTGCCAAGTACCTCACTCTGCAGGACCTTCGCTACACGGACCGAAAGGATGACCTGAGTTCCGAAGTTACGGACACGGACAAGAAGACCTGGGCCGAAACTGCTGAGCAGATTGCTGCTCTTCAGACTCCGCTGGACCTTTCGACCTCTCAGTACGGCTACCACAATCACTACGTGATCTACGGTGCCATCGACCTGATGAACCTCGTGTACACTCGCCAGTACCCTGACGACGGTATTAAGGTGGTGTTGTGTCTCTCCATTGACGTGTAGTGGTTGTTCTCTGCCCAGCAGGTTCTCGACTCTCTTTCCAAGGCCCAGAGAATCAACATCAAGTATGTGCTCTTCCATCTGCAGACTGAGGGTGTTTGTCTGGCCGAAGAGTATGCCAAGAATGGAGACAGCTGCCGTCGCGTAGGCTCCCAAACCCTCCCTCACGCCTAGTACTACATTGCCGGCTTCACTCGTCTCCAGGATCTGAGAAACGTCGACCTTCTCGCTGCCCTCAAGGTGAACCCCATGTACGTGCAGCTGGCTCTCGACCCTCTCTACTTCCAGTTCTACTCCCCCAACCACAGCCTCTACCCCGACCAGGCTGCCTACTACGACCCCAACGCTGACCCCAAGACGCGCCCCACGTTCGCCGGCGTGCTCTCGGGCTACGACTTCACCGACGCTGCCCACCCCTTCTGGGAAGTGTACATCCGCCGTCACACGAAGGACTACAACTGCGTGCACCTGAACCCTTGCTTCAAGAGAAAGGACGGCTCCAACAACCAGCCGTTCGCCGGCATCACCAGCCAGGCGTACTCCATCACCGTCACCGACGAGGCGAAGGACCACGGCAAGGACCCCGCCGACACCGACAAGTGCGCGGCGTTCTCCGATCTGATTTCCACCACGGAGCACCTGAGAGCGTACGCGGAGACGTGCGGACTCGACACCAGCGCCGAGAGTCTGATCATCGACGTGAAGGTGATGAATATGGAGGACGGCTGGACTGAGGTGGACTTCAAGAATGTGTTCAACAACCTGAAGTCCATCACCTTCCTCTGCAGCGAGGGCGAGGAGGACGCCGTGTTCGACAACGCGATGGAGGCTCTGATAGACTTCGAGGGCTCTCTCACCATTCAGAAGAGAGACGGTGGTCGTCGTCTGGAGGACGTGCTTCCCACTGGTGAGAAGGAGCGCGTGTTCAAGGGCAAGCTGACCAAGGTGACGATCGGCGAGGGTCTCTTCAACACCAACCAGTACGTCGTCATTGTGAGCAGTAGTTGCTGGAGTGTGGCGTGAGGCGTAGACATGACCAAACTGAAGATGATCAACTTCGCTGCCAACAGCTTCGTGTACACCAAGAGCTTCACTCTCGAGAACCTGCCTGCGATGGACAAGATCCTGATCGGCCAGGGCTCGATGAACGGCAAGACTCTCCTGACTGACGCGTCTCTTGTGATGAACAGTGGTGGTGCTTGAGGGCGGTCACGCGTAGACATCCCCTACCTGGAGACCATCATCTTCGAGGATGACTCCATGGACGTCTTTATGACGGCTGAGGCCAGCTACGTTGGTCACCATCCTTACAACAACAACAACGCGTACAACGTTGATGATTTCGTTGTCACCGGCTTGAAGGCTTTCAACAACTTGAAGGAGTACTACGACAAGAACGGTTTGCTTTCTGTGGGGTGTTCATGGAATAGAAGTGATTGCTCCTCTGAGTTTCTACCTGTGCGAGAAGGCGAGCGGATGCTCTAATCCCACGACTATTCCTCCTACTCCCGAGCCTTAAGTCCCGCGAGAATATGACAGTATGATGTGAATAACGACTGTTTGCAACAAACACTCCATGGTCTTCTCAGTTCACCGTATCCGTGAGCAGACTGACACTTGGAACCATACTTGCATCTTCCCGTGCGCATAAAGTGCTTGCAGAGTTCCGTCTTGTACATATCACTTCGAGCGCACGGAGGCAGGGGCTCTATTCTTCCACTTGGAATATGTGACGAATGGTCCTTGCAATAGGGTACCTGCTCATACGAAACACGAGATGCATAAAGAAAAGGAAAAGGGTCACGATAACGCGAATATGCATAATCGCAATACAACATCCTCCCTCCATCACCATAATAGGAAGGGGAATAGTAAAAACGAGCTTCATTCAGCTCGTAACAATAATGAGCACCATACGGAGGGCAGTTGTCGCAGGAAACATTGGATGAAGAAGACAAGTTCATCACCACCAGAAAAACGACAAACGAAAAACCAACTGAGAGTGATTGCTAGGAACTTTACCACTGACCTCTTTCTTTCGTTGTACCCCTCTGGATGACCTAAATGGGCAACTGTTGCGCGCGTTCCCCCAAACTCCA
>ERZ1106923.114-NODE-114-length-35486-cov-5.778245_pt1:10000-17500 | contig 35486 bp, 22 predicted proteins | sample MGYA00403657_ERZ1106923 | MGnify/ENA primary metagenome ERZ1106923 (study PRJEB35170, sample SAMEA104062425) | human gut metagenome | biome: human gut; feature: human-associated habitat; material: faeces | place: Denmark | collected 2012-06-19 ...
AATATCAATATTGTAATCTTTATTGTAATCTTTTTTTTCTATTACTCTAGATCGTATATAGTGTAGTTGTATATTTTCATTTCCGAATTTCATTTTTTGTTTAGCCACGCACCATTGCCTTAGGTTAAACTAAAAAAAAGACTATTTAGAAAACTAGTCAATGGTGGCCCTCCATGGATTCACCTATATAAGCCGCGGCTAAAGTTGCAAAAATAAGAGCTTGAATACCACTTGTAAATAATCCAAGGAACATGACGGGGATAGGAACCACTGAAGGTACTAAAGAAACAAGAACAACAACTACTAATTCATCGGCTAATATATTTCCGAAAAGTCGAAAACTAAGTGATAGGGGCTTTGTGAAATCTTCTAAGATATTAATAGGTAAAAGAATTGGAGTTGGTTGAATATATTTCCCGAAATAACTCAATCCTTTTTTGGTAAGACCTGCATAGAAATATGCCACTGACGTGAGTAAAGCCAAAGCAACAGTAGTATTTATATCATTCGTGGGTGCGGCTAACTCCCCATGAGGTAATTGTATGATTTTCCAAGGTAAAAGGGCGCCTGACCAATTAGAAACAAAAATAAATAGAAACATAGTTCCAATAAAAGGAACCCAAGGACCATATTCTTCTCCAATTTGAGTTTTACTCACATCTCGAATAAATTCAAGAACATATTCGAAGAAATTCTGACCGCCGGTCGGAATGGTTTGTGGGTTCCGAACGGCTAGAGCGGCTGAACCTAATAAGATAGCAATTACAACCCAAGAAGTAATAAGTACTTGGCCGTGGACTTGGAAACCCCCGATTTTCCAATAAAAATGTTGGCCTACTTCCACACCGGATAGATCGTATAACCCATTTAGTGTGTTGATGGAACATGATAGAACATTCATATTGCCCTCTGACAAAAATAGAACTTTAAACAAAATGATTTTGATTCAACCATCTCTTTCTCGACTTGACTACTTGAATCGTATATTTTGAATACCAACTAATCAAATTCTATTCCTTGTTATTTTTCTCTCTTTTTTGAGATTCAGAAATAGTAACCGATTCGATAAATCTATGAAGGTTCCGAAATGAAATAAGTTATTTATCTTATTATTAATCACGGATTTCTTATATAGCCAGAACGGCCCTCACAAATTGCAAATACTAATTTGTTAAGAATTAATCGGATTGAAGATATAGCGTCATCATTCGCTGGAATCGAAATATCTGCGAGATCGGGGTCACAATTTGTATCGATTAAACAAATTGTTGGAATTCCCAATGTGATACATTCGTGAAGGGCCGTATATTCTTCGTGCTGATCAACGATGATTACAATATCGGGTAACCCTGTCATATATTTAATCCCGCCCAGATATGTTTGCAAATGAGATAATTGTCTTTTCAACATAGCCGCATCTCTTTTCGGAAGACGGCTGAGCCCCCCTGTTTTTTGTTCAGTTCTCAAGTCTCTAAACTTATGAAGTCTCGTTTCTGTAGTGGACCAATTCGTTAACATACCACCGAGCCATTTTTTATTAACATAATGACACCGAGCCCTTATTGCAGCCCATGCTACTGAATCAGCTTCTTTATTTTTAGTGCCAACAATTAAGAATTGTTTTCCCCTACTTGCTGCATCAAAAACCAAATCACAAGCTTCTGATAAAAAACGAGCAGTTCTAGTAAGATTTGTAATATGAATACCTTTACGTTTTGCAGAGATATAAGGTGCCATTTTAGGATTCCATTTCCTAGTACCATGGCCAAAATGAACTCCTGCTTCCATCATCTCTTCTAAATTAATGTTCCAATATCTTCTTGTCATTTCTCCCCATACTGCCCCCCCTTTTTGAAAAAAGCGAAGAGGTACACTGAAATAAATAATTGTTCCGATGGAACCTTCTCTTCTACCGTAGATTGGCGTAGATACACAGCCCAAGCCATTATTCTTTTCTATTTGTTATTTTTTTGATTACTATTACCAAATCAAATGACTGCACCGAAAAACCAACGGATCCTTTTAAAAGATAAAAGAAAGTAAAAGATAAAAGAAAGGGGTGAATCTGCTCTTAGGTATTATGAAATCCTAAAAATCCTAAAAAAATGATTGTTCTTGTGTATCATGGAAATTCTTTGAAAGGCAAGAATCAAATCATTTTCTATGGTAGAACAAAATATCTTTCATTTCCCCCTCTAATAGATTCTTTTTTTTGAGTTCAAAGGCAATGTTGTTAGGAATGTTGTTAGGTTCGCTTGAAGGTGTTTTGAAGCCGCTACCAACAGGTATCATCCCCCCCAGAACAACGTTTTCTTTTAGGCCTTTCAACCAATCGATACGCCCTAGGAGAGCTGCTTTTGCTAAAACTCGAGCGGTTTCTTGAAAACTCGCTTCGGATATGAAACTTTGAGTATTCATGGATGCTCTTGTTATTCCCAATAAGACGGCTTGGTAACAGATCGCTTCTTCCAAAGCGCGCCCCATTCGTTCCGCTCGCAACAATCCAATTAGTTCTCCGGGCGAAAAAACATTAGACATTTCATCTTCTGAAACCAACACTTTTGATGTTATTTGACGTACAATAATTTCTATATGCCTATTATGTATCTGCACCCCCTGGGATCGATAAACCTTTTGGACCTTATTAACCAAAGAGATACGACTTTGCACTATAGTTAGCTTAGCACCAATAAAGAATGCCCAAGGAATTCCAAGAATTCTTGTTATACATTTGTTCCAACCCTCAATCCTCTTTTCAAGATTCATCGATATTGAATCAATCGAACGCACTTCTAACACCTGTTCCACTTTTGGAAGACCTTGCGTTATATCACCAGATCTTGATTTTTCATATATAAATGTAACTAATGTATCTCCTTCGTAAAGGATTTCCCCGTAATGTCCATGAACAGTTGCTCCTGGAGTAGCCAAATAAGGCTTAGCTGATCGTATTACCACAGAGTCAACTTGAAGAATTAGAACTTGACCTGATTTTAAATGCGGTCCTTTTTTGGCTATACATACATTTTCACAAAGAAACTGCCCAAGACTAACGATTGTAGATGTCTCTTCACAATAATTGTAATGGAGAAAATACCAATTCAATTTGAATGGATTCAAAATGATGTTACTGCATGAATAGGGATTATAAATTTTACCATTTTCATCCAGTAAATAATATTTAAGTATTTGAAAAATCTGTTTTAAATTGTCAAGTTGCAAATAGTTCGTTACCAAGATCTGATTATGGGTTATTAAATGGGAAAATAAATCGAAATGATAAATTGGAAAGCCTGTTCCTAAGGGGCCCAACGAATTCCTAATTGGAATTAGGGGGTCCTTTTTGATTGAGTCTTTTATCACATTGGGATATTTTACATCGTTGAATGGGCCTATTCGAGAACAATTGGATGATGACAAAATTATCAAAGATTGAGATTCCTTATTTCGATTCAACAATGTATGAATAGTTCCTTGGTTTGGATTAAGGGATTCTTGAATCGTTGCCTTGGAATAGGAATAAATGGAAGAAAACGGATTGCCATTAGCGCGATCTGATCCATTCTCAGAGATCAATCCTGAACCCGGCAGATCGTTCCTTTTTCCGGTATATGAAATAGGTGACTTCGCTAAGTCGATTCTTAGAAAATCTCTAATCAAACCATTTGTCCTTATTTCAACAAAGGAAGCACAGGCCTTTTCGATCTTTTTGTCTTGGTCCCAATTCAACACTAAACAAGTCCGAACTAATTGAATACTTGTGTCCCAAATTTCAAGAATTGGGTCGTAATAAAGGATATAATTGACAACTCGAAGTTGTAGATTATCACTTTCCTGCAAGAGATCCGCTGGGAAAAGTCTTCCTAAATTTATACCATCCGTTTTTTTATATGGGACTACGGGTTGAACCAAAACAAAATACTTTTTTTCATACCTGGAAAGTTTCATTCGTTGGATATAGAGCCAATTTTTCAATTTTTTGTATTCTTTGGAATTTTGTTTTCCCCCTCCCGGTGGTATCAATCGGAATGCCTTATTTGTCTTTCCAGGAAAATGGATATCTCCAGAAAAGATTATCAGTTTAATTTTTTCTGCTTTTTTCTTCACTCGGACCAATCCACCTACCCGACTTCTTCTATTTAAAGTGATTTGTGTATCTACCCCAATAATACTATTGTGCCGTACCATTATGGAAGAAGATTCGGCCAAAATGTGGACTTCCACGGGAATAAAAAAAAATGGATTGACTTCCTTTTGATATTTTGGCCAAAATACCTTGACTCCTCGATACTCAACCAAATTCTCTTCGTTGACGATTGAATTCAGCTCTCTAGTCTCATATTTAGTAAGTCCCGAGCTCTTTCTTATATATCGAGGATCGTCGAAATAAGCAAGAATACTATTTCTACGGAGAATACCATTTCTGGGGATTTCAATTGAGATACCTGAAGAAGGTATTAGTTGGTTCTCGCCTTCTTGAATCGAGTCGAGTGGGATGATGACTCTATTTCTTCGCCTCTTTGCCAATAAATCAGAATTCCCGTCGAGAATGCCCGGATATCTGAGATTACAACGACCAGTACATGTCATTCGATTAAGTTCTGAATAATCAGGAATCCTATCTCCTTTTTTATTTTTACCAGAAAAATACGAACTAAAAAATTTGTGTCTCACTTGATTATTAGTTACTGAGGGGTTAGAAATATATCTTCGCTTAACAGAAAGAGAATAAGCGTTCATTTGATCTTGATCCTTGTGGATCGAACAGGGGCCTGGACTAGATCTCCAGGGCTCCCCTAATAATATCCATAAATGACTTGTTTTTGGTAAGAGATGAATATTACCATATGTAAATTCAGGTGCATGGTACACATCGGTATTCCAGTGCATTTCGCCCTCTGAGTCAGAATAAATATGTTTTCGAACCTTCTCTTTCAAATTCAAAGTGGATGTTCTCGCGCGAATCTCAGCAATGACTTGTTCTGATTCTACATATTGATCGTTTTGAACTAAAAGAAAACTTTTGGGCGGAATACACACATTGTGTATAATATCTTCACTCTCAATAGTTACATATAAGTCTCTAGAACATAGAAAAGCAGGATGTCCATGACGTGTACGTGTCGGATGAACCAAATCCTCATTGAATTTTATTTTTCCATTAAAAGGGGCTCGCACATGTTCTGCAGTACCCCCTGTGAATACTCCGCCAGTATGAAAAGTTCTTAATGTTAATTGAGTACCCGGTTCTCCAATAGATTGACCTGCAATAATACCTACAGCTTCTCCCAATTCGACCAGGTCGTCATGAGCTGGACTCCGGCCATAACATAATTGACAAATCCAAGATGTACTCCTACAAGTAAAGGGGGTTCGAATAGAGATTGGTTGTGCTCTAAAAGTTATGAATCTATTGACAAGTCCAACCCCAATATCTTGATTTCTAGTAGCAATGCATCGCGAACCTATATATATATCATCTGCTAATACACGGCCAATTAATGTTTGGATAAAAATCCTGTCCGCCATCATTCCATTTCGAGGACTTACAGAAATACCGCGAACGGTGCCACAATCTGTTCGACGTACAACAATGTGTTGAACTACTTCAACAAGTCTGCGCGTGAGATATCCTGCATCTGATGTTCGGATAGCGGTATCCACAACTCCTTTACGGGCTCCGTAGCAAGAAATAATATATTCTGTTAAAGAGAGTCCTTCGCGTAAATTGCTTTGAATGGGTAAATCAATCATTTGTCCTTGGGGATCCGACATTAATCCTCTCATACCTACTAATTGATGTACCTGAGACGCATTTCCTCTGGCTCCCGAAAAAGACATTATATGGACTGGATTAAAAGGATCGGTCATCCGAAAATTAGGAGTCATTTCTTGTCGCAAATATTCACTTGTGGCATACCATATCTCGATTGATTGACGTAATTTTTCTACCGCGTGTACATTCCCATAATGATGGTGTTTTTCCAAAAGAACACTTTGTTGTTCAGCGTCTTGAACGAGCCATCTTTTAGAAGGTATTGTTAAAAGATCATCAATTCCTAATGAAATGGATGCGGCGGTCGCTTGTCGGAAACCCAGAGTCTTTACTTGATCCAGGATATGTGATGTATATCCTATTCCATAGTGATCAATAAATCGACTAATAAGTCGTTTCATGGCAGTTCCGTCTATCACTTTATTGTGAAAGACCTGAGTGGGCCGTTCTGCCATCAGTACCTCCATATTGCGTTGCGCTGAGTAGAATTTGACAATGGGTTTGAGTCAGTGATTGGAAAACTTCCTTTTCTAGATCTTGATTCACGTAGAAATTCCGCATTTCTAGTCCTAGTTAACCCGGTGAGACTCGAATTCGCGCTGGTAGCATAGAATTATAACAGCCCTGCCAAAACCCCTGTATGGCTTCTTCTATTTCTCGATAAAGAGAAATATGACCAAGAGTGGTTCGAATATATATATAAAGAATTTCTTTTTTTATACTTCTTACTATTAGATAGTGTCCATAAATCTCATAATAGGTCCCCAAAGATTCATAGTGAATTTCGATAGGAGCTTCTCTTGCAGCAATAACACGTTGATCTAGTCGCCACCGCAGCCACAAAGGACTACCTAAATTGATTCGTTTTTGCCGATAAGCTCCAATTGCATCATAGGCATTACAAAAAAAGGGTTCTTTTTTTTTTGTATACTTATAGTTATTATCTTCATTTTGATAGTTTCTACGATTACATGGATTATACCTATTTACACAAATACCCCGACGATTTCCACTCGTTAAGACATAGAGTCCACTAAGCATATCTTGAGTTGGTGCAGAAATGGGATCTCCAATAGTTGGAGACAAAAGATTCATATGAGAAAACATAAGTAAACGTGCCTCTGCTTGCGCCTCTAAAGATAAAGGCACATGAACAGCCATTTGATCCCCGTCAAAGTCTGCATTGAAGCCCTTACAAACTAATGGATGTAAACAAATAGCACGCCCTTCCACTAAAACGGGGAGGAATGCCTGTATACCTAATCTATGCAGAGTAGGCGCTCTATTCAGCAATACAGGATGGTCATCCAGAATTTCTTGAAGTATTTCCCATACAATAGGTTTTTTTTTCCGAATTTGACTCTTAGCAACTCCTATGTTCGAAGCAAGATGTTTTCTAATTAGGTCACGAATTACAAATGCCTGGAAAAGTTCTATTGCAATTTCGCGAGGCAATCCACATCGATGTAATGAAAGTGAAGGGCCCACGACAATCACTGACCGCCCTGAATAATCGACTCGTTTACCAAGCAGAGTCTCGCGAACTCTTCCTTCTTTGCCTTCAATTACATCTGAAAGCGACTTGTAAATTCTATTATGATCATCCCTCATTGGTTGTCCGCAGATTCCATTATCAAGAAGTGCATCCACGGCTTCTTGTAGCAATTTTTCCTGAGATATTATTAATTCTTCTGGTGTAGCTATACTTGTTGTTAATAGATCTG
>ERZ1106923.114-NODE-114-length-35486-cov-5.778245_pt1:22500-32500 | contig 35486 bp, 22 predicted proteins | sample MGYA00403657_ERZ1106923 | MGnify/ENA primary metagenome ERZ1106923 (study PRJEB35170, sample SAMEA104062425) | human gut metagenome | biome: human gut; feature: human-associated habitat; material: faeces | place: Denmark | collected 2012-06-19 ...
GCAATGATGGAATTTCGATTCTATGAATCTTTGACTGGAATCTATGAGATAGGTGAAATAAAAATGGATACTGAACTTATTTTAAGAAATGCAACCGGAACGGAATTGATAAAACAGTCCTAGAAACAGAATTCTACCATTTAGGCTTACTCTGCTTTGGGATTTTTTTTTAGAATATCAAAATTGATTCAGTTTATTATTCAGTTTCTTATATTATAATGTATAACGGTATTGAAATTCTAATCTACTTGAATATTGAATATCATAAAACTATATGAATGTTGTATTTATTAACTTAACGTTAACGCGCGGATATACCTAATCTATATTTCCGTCTTCTCTCTTCTTTTATTGCCCTCCTGTCCTGTCGTCAATTGACAGTATGACGTAGGGCGCAATATAATTGAAGTGGTCAAATCCTATTTTGGTAAAGCAAGCACCTTGAAGTAAAGGATCTTGGATCCAGACCCTTTTGTGAATGAGAAAGATAAAGACGATAAAGACCAATGAAATCGCGTTTTCAGATTGTAAATGGTAAAGTTTGATTACCATTAACCTCCAGAATAGTTAACGAGTTTTTCGGTTTGATTCATCTCCTAAAGGCGGCTCTCGCCCTGAGTTATTTTAAGTTAAGAAGTTAAGGCGGCCTTAGGCATTAATTACCTATGGTATTCTTCTTATTACCTATTGTATTTCTAGTGCTTTTTTATTAGAGGTGGCCGGGACCTATTATTTCGAGTTTCTTTTTGAATCAAGGTGGCCATAGGCCCCTATGGTCCAGCGGTTACGACCTCTCTTTTTCACGGAGAAAACGAGGGTTCAAGTCCCTCTGGGGGTATACTAAGACTCAAGACGATAGGAGTGGGATTTTCTATCAAGTGATCTATATTTGTCAAGTCCTTCTAATAGTCTACTCAGTGGGACTTTGTATTTTAGATCAAGTGATATGTATTTATCAAATCTGCCTGGGGACAATATTGTGGAACGTCTAAAATAAATTAGGCGTTGGGTCGATGCCCGAGTGGTTAATGGGGACGGACTGTAAATTCGTTGACAATATGTCTACGCTGGTTCAAATCCAGCTCGGCCCAATAATTCGCCAATCTACCATGAGATGGTATAACCCTTTGTTCTTCAGAAATACCTGAAATACAAAAGAATAAAAATTTCTGCTATATCCCTTATTTCCCTGGGATTGTAGTTCAATAGGCAAGAGCACCGCCCTGTCAAGGCGGACGTTGCGGGTTCGAGCCCCGTCAGTCCCGACGGATCCAATAAGTACATCAATTCGCCTCTCCATGAAATCTGTGAAAGAAGGGACAGAGAGCATAATTGAATTCCGAAGGGGTTTCCCTTCTTTTTTTCAGGATTCTGTCGAAGAAAGAACAAACCCTAAACTAAAATGAAAATAACTAAAATAGTGAAGTTGATAGAATATTCCATCTTTTCTCCTGCGACTCATCTTTCTCATACTTCCTTGTCTTCCAAAGAAATTTAGATAATTAAAATTTAGAACCTAATTCCTCTCTTTTTCCACTTCGTTTGTATTGTTTGTTGGGGTTTTGTAGTTCGGACGGCCGGTTAGATTTCGTTTCGTTTGATGGTTCTATAAGGAAGACCTAAGGTAGGTTATAGAAAAGAAAGAACAGAAAAGAAGGATACAGAAAGTAAAGCAACTTTTGGTTGGTCCGGGAATCCAAGATTGGATTTGGTATGGATAAAAGATGTTCGTATGTTATACTATTCAATTCTCGACGACGAATTAATTTAATAGCTCAGATATTATTATTCATGATATTGATCCGATTCAAGATCATCGATAGGTAATGCATTCATTGAATTGACAGGTGAAAGATTTATCATCTCTATGGGATTAAATCCCGAGTTATTGTGAAATAAAAAAACGATGAGATTATGGAAGTAAATATTCTTGCATTTATTGCTACTGCACTGTTCATTTTAGTTCCTACTGCTTTTCTACTTATAATTTACGTAAAAACAGTCAGTCAAAATGATTAATTACTTTAAATGAAACTTGACTTCTGAATTCTTATCAATAGTTGAAGAAATCAAATGAAAAGTATTCTATTTTTACGTCTTAAATGAAATCAACGGGCTATCATCGGCGGTCTTCTATGAGATCCGAGAGTATGGTAAGTAAGAAATAAATTTCTTACTTACCATACTCTCTATTAGTGTTATAATAGTGTATAAAATTGTTTCTAATAAAGTTGGTATACTATATTAGCTTCTATCTTCAATATTAGCTTCTATCTTCAATAGATGTAATTATTAATCCATATATGTAATTGACGTAGGACCCAATTCTAGTTCGTTTGATACATCTATTTATTCCGATGAATCTGAAATAATTGTTTTACTGTTATAGAATATATTTCTCCACTAGAATCCAATGGAATTTGAAAATGAAGATATTTTGATTTGAATTGAAATAATTTTCAAATCAAAAATGCGTTGCAGAACGATCTATAAAACAATTGATACCGTTTCATTCCTCAACTAAATTAGGAGTGCTTCTAAAGTCCACTTCTTCCCCATACTACGAGTGAAAGGGAAAATGTAAAGACTACCATTAAAGCAGCCCAAGCGAGACTTACTATATCCATGTGAATTATGTCCCTTATCTCTATGATAGAATTATTCCATTATTGCTCACTAATAATAGTAGAATTAATGGTCCAGAGTCAAAAAGGGATTCTGGCCGAACACTATTGATGAACCAATCAAATAAATCCATTTCAAAAATTCCTATATTATTTCTAATCGGGAAAGACTAAACACAAGTAAAATAAAAAATAACATTACAAAGGAATGTTACTAATGGAACATCTAGTAATAAAATAAATAAGAGGGTCCATTCATTTTTTATTGCCCTTCAAAGTAAAAATAGATCAATTGCTATCTATTACAAAATTTTCCTATTTGATCTAATACGTACCCTTTCCCGATTGTCTCTCTGAAGGAGTTGAGAGATAGTATATTATACTTTTGACGAGGGGTTAAAATTTTTTTTTCACTTTTTATTTTCTATAAAAAAGGAAATTATCCATCTCAATCTAATCTAATAGTGATTGAATGCCTAAACACTCAGAGATTCTCGCGAGTCTATATATGTAGATTATAGTATAGAAAGAACTTCCCCCAACCAGTAGTTAAATTATCTGCCGGCTATCCAAACCCAATCAGTAGACATTACATTAGTAGTAGAAAGGAATCGGGAAGTCTTGCTTCGACCATGACAATCTTTCTTTTCATTTTCGATTCAAAAATTGATTTACAAAATATCCAGAACGGATGTTTAGAATCAATCAAGTATTAATAGTCCCCTTATTCTGTTCTGCTGGATAAAATTTGGTTGAGTTATATCAGCAGAACAGAATAAGAGATTTCGATTCGTTTGTTGATGAGGCGGCACCCGGATTTGAACTGGGGAAAAAGGATTTGCAGTCCCCCGCCTTACCACTCGGCCATGCCGCCAAAACGATACACAATAGGATCAAAATTTCCCTTTTGGGTTGTATTACTAAATTTTAGTTTATTGTACTTGCATCCTGTTTTTAATCCTTTTTTTAATTTAGAAAAATTAGAAAAGAAACCATTTTTCCCCTTTTGATTGTCTTTGATCTACCCCTTCGATTGATTATATAGTATCTCAAAACACACAATGCCAAAAAGCTTCCCCTCACTTTTATATTGAAAAAGAAAATGTATATTTTCACTCAAAAAAACCAAAATTGATGACAAATGGGAACCATTAACTATTCGTTGACTGAGAATTCGTGAATGATTATTGGATTTGAATCTAAAATTTGGTTTACCTAATGACATAAGAAAATACAAATTGATACATACTTAATTGATTCTTTTGAATCAAAAATCCTTCTCAATTTCCATTATAACAAAAATGATAAGTATATGTAAACCCCAGAACGGAAATTGTTACAAAGATACAAAATTGGCTATTTAGAGTATGTTGCCTATAAATAAAAAAGAAAGGGAATTTTTTGGAACAAAAAAGGCCCGGCTGGGTATTGACCGGGCCAGGCCAAAAGGGCGCTTCGAACAAAATAAAAGCAAGAAGGTCTTCTTTATTTCTTTTTCTATTTGGATCTTTCGAGCATCTAAATGGAATTGCTAATTCTATAATAACGATAAAGAATGTGAAAGAAATACTTTCTTTAATCCTTATTTGATGTGTAATGTAACATAGTAATTATCTTTTTCAATTGGGAGAGATGGCTGAGTGGACGAAAGCGGCGGATTGCTAATCCGTTGTACGAGTTATTCGTACCGAGGGTTCGAATCCCTCTCTTTCCGTTTCCGTTGATGACTTTCTATTTTTTTTCTTTCAAATTTAGCAAATCCCTGTTTATTTTTTTCATAGTGAAATGTGTGGAATAGCTAAAATAAAATATTAAGAAAATTGTAAAATTAAGCAACAAAAACGAAATTTTTATTTTATTCTTCACGTCCAGGATTACGTCCTGGATCATTGGATAGGAATCCAAAGATGAAGAGAGAAACAAAGAATATTACTACTGTGTAAACGAAAAGTTTGAGAGTAAGCATTACACAACCTCCAAGATCATTTTTTGAAAAAAAACGAGAAAAGAAAAGATAATAGATCCTCCTTTTTTATATCACATATCCTATTTTGACACCAAGAAATGAATTATAGAAATAGAAAAGAATGTTCAGAAATTCAAATGAAGTTGAAATTTTTAATAAGAGTCTTTGATTACCACAAATCACTTTCATACCGACAATTAGATATTGTAAGCGACCCTAAGCTAATAAGGTATTTCGCCGAAAAAAGGAGAAAAAGGATTAAAATCGGGAAATGGGGCGAGCCGGATTTTTTGCGGCTATCCGAAATTTCAATGTTTGAATTGAAGGTTCATACTGTCAGACTTATTTGATCTTCTCGATTGTTATCATTTTTATATTGTTATCATTTTTATCAAAAAAAATGAATTTTCTAGGATACTATTAAAGATCTTATCGAAAACTTACAGCAGCTTGCCAAACAAAGGCTAAAAGAAAAAAGAACAGGGGTATGACTGGCATAACATCTACGATTGGATTCAAAAAAGCATAGGCTTCGGGCAATTTGGCGAAGAAAAGACTACTCGGATAAAGGGCAGAATTAAGACAGATCAAACTAAAGATATTAAGCATAACAGACATTTTTTTTCGTCGAGATAATTGCATTTTGATTGAGTTATTGATATAAGGAAAAATGAAGAAAGTAAGGTAGACAAAAAAATCCTTCTTTTTCCACTCAATCAAAAATCCTCCAATTCTCAAAGGAGAATAGAAAAAATCATACTTTCATACAATATCTTAATTGAATTATATATAATGATCAATAAATTCAGTTGAATTCTAGATATACACATGTCAAAATTCTAGCAACGAATCTATAATCAATTCTATAAAGGAGAAAGATTTTCTATAGATAGTTGGACTGGAATTGACGAACACTTAATACCAATATTATTCTTTATTAGTATTAGTGTCCAATAAAAATAGAAATGGGGCGTAGCCAAGCGGTAAGGCAACGGGTTTTGGTCCCGCTATTCGGAGGTTCGAATCCTTCCGTCCCAGAGCATATCCCTTGTATCCGAATACTTCTTTTTTGTTCAACAAGGTTCTGTTTCAAGGTCTAATATTGGATAGAATATGATTCCTCTTTCTTTTTTGATTTTGAATGATTCTTTTCGAAATCATATCTTAATGAATGATTCTTTTCGAAATCATATCTTAATTTTTTACAAACTGAACTAAATCGAGTTCAAATTACATGCAAAAGGAACTAAACCTATGATCCAGATAAAGATAAGATGGGGCATAGATCTGTAGAAGGATTACTTAACCTCAGGTTAAACAAAATATGAATATGAAAATACATATAAAAGAGGAAGTGCTTAGCTTATAGGTATGTATTGTTTCCTATTTCAGTGACAAAAAGTCTTTCCATTTTTGTGAAAAAGAATTTGCATTCCTAAAAGATTAAAATTGAAATATTTAACAATGATATTTCTTTTTATTGTTCGATCTATTTAGATTATTTGCTTTACATCATTGACAATTCCATTCGAAAAGAAACAGAAAATTATCTTTTTTATGATAACCAAATGGAGTCTTTACTGTAAAACATGACTCAAATTCAAGTATAAAGATTTGTAATGATTCTTTATGGATTGAATCTTTGGGAAGTTTTGGGAAGTTGGAACGGGTCAGTCTATCTTATTGAGTCACTTGAAGAGGCAGAGTCAAATAGAATTTATTTATTCGTGTGATTTCTGTTAGTTATTTTATTTCTATATTCAGATTTCTGGATATTTCTGTTAGACATTTTTTTGAGATAGAGATTTATAGAAAAAGTTCCATTCATACAAAAAACCGGGGTCTTGCTAATATTTATTCAGAAAAATTTTTTTGATCTTTATTATCTATTTTATTATCTATGTAGATAAGAAAAAATAGAAATGACTGTGTCTCTGTACCGACTGAACCAATGACTATTCATGATTCCACAATTGAATCAATTCCATACTGGTTCCAAATTAGAGGAATGTTATGGTAAAACTTCGTTTAAAACGATGTGGTAGAAAGCAACGTGCGACTTGAAGGACACGATCCGGTGTGGATTCTTATTCTTACATCCACCATTTTATATAGGAATGAAGGTGCTCTTGGCTCGACGTCGTTTTTCTATTCTACTAGAATCCTTCTTTTTTTGATTGGGTTTTAATGTAAATATGTAAATAGTTCGTGATGGAGCTCGAGTAGAAAGTATTGATGAATTTCTCAGGGGCAACGATCTAGGGTTAATGCCAATCAATAAATTGGAACAACTTCGTAAGTATATCTTCGATATAGAAATCGAAAGGATCCGATTCGAGCAAATTTTTCAATTCAAAAAAATTTGTTGGAACGGCTAAAACTTTTTCGATCCACAGTGTATCGCGCACGAATCAACCATCGGTATGATTCTTTGATAGAAAGAAATCACAAAAGGGGTATGTTGCTACCATTTTGAAAGGATTAAGAAGCACCGAAGTAATGTCTAAACCCAATGATTTAAAACCAAGATAAAGGATCCCAGAACAAGGAAACACCACTTCAATTGTCTCACGGATCCAAATAAAGAATCCAAATATATTTGAAATGAGACGAAAAAAAAGGGGGGGTTAAAGACCACTCAAAAAAAAAAAGAAAAATCTTAATTTCTTTAAGATATTTGAGAATTTTTGAACTTGAGTTATGAGTACAAATGATTTTTTTTCAGGAAGGAAGCTAAATAAAAATGACTATGAGTTAAATTATAGACTAATTTATTTTACGGATTCCTTTCCTATCCTATTTATTCTAATTTTTGTCTATGGATAAAATTAGAATCGTTTTTTATCGAGCCGTACGAGGAGAAAACTTCTTATACGGTTCTAGGGGGGGGTTCTTTTTTATCTACATCTATCCCGATGAGCCGTCTATCGAATCGTTGCAATTGATGTTCGATCTCGAAGAGAAGGAAGAGATCTTCGGAAAGTGGGTTTTTATGATCCTATCAAGAATCAAACTTATTTAAACGTTCCCGCGATTCTCTATTTCCTTGAAAAGGGCGCTCAGCCTACAGGAACTGTTCAGGATATTTTAAAAAAGGCAGAGGTTTTTAAGGAACTTGGCCCTAATCAAACGAAATTCAATTAAATTAAGGAAATAAAAACTAAGGATAGGATAGTGATTTCTATATCATTTTGGATATCTTTTCTATACTATGTTTTTTATTTCCTTCTTTTCTTGCTCTATTCGTATCTATTTATCATTGCTTTTATAGAATCTTTTTCTAACTTTGATGAATCCTTACAAAATAGAAAATGATGGCATTACCTGCAACCTGCAATCGGGTGGTTTTCATTCGAACTCGAATACCAAGTAAGAAAAAAGGAATCGAAGTTCTGTATTCGACTTACTTTAGTCGACTTATTTTATATGGATTCAATACACTATTGATTGCATAAATCCTTTTTCTACTTTTTCTTTATTTATTCTCCATCTAAACTAAAATTTTTAGTATATATGCATATGCAGTGCCAATCCAACACAAGTCTTTTTTTTACTATTATTTCAATTTTAGTTCTTGTATTTTTTCCATCGTATTCTTTTATTAACCTTTATATTGACAATATTGTATCGAACAAATATAATTCATCGTGATAAGCAGCTCTATTTATTTCCGTCCCATAGGTTTTCTTTTTTACCTGTTGATTCAAATGATGGGTTCGTTGGATTAGCTTTGCTCCTCGGATTTTTGATTGAAAAAGTGGATAACATAAAAATAGGGGATGGTCCAGCATTTTTTACATTTATTTCTTTTTTTGATTTGATCGGGAAATTTTTTCTTTTTTCATCTGATTTAGTCATTTTTATGTTCCAAATATATTAGAAAAATTTTTTATATCTTTTTTTATTTCGTAGATGTAGATTAATGCTTTGATTTAATCATTTTGTTTTATTCTGATTGTATCTACATACCTTTTTTCTATTTGGGTTGCTAACTCAACGGTAGAGTACTCGGCTTTTAAGTGCGGCTAGGATCTTTTACACATTTAGATGAAGCGAGGGATTCGTCCATACCATCGGTAAAGTTTGGAAGACCACGACTGATCCTGAAAGGGAATGAATGGAAAAAATAGCATGTCGTATCAATTAAGAGTTCTGAGAATATTTTATTCTTTCCGGCTCGATACAAAGCCTTCATTTAAAATTTAAATTATTCATTTAAATTATTCAAAGGGAGCAAATCGAAGTCAATTTCAAGTTGGGTCGAATTAATAAATGGATAGGGCCCCACGGCTTCAATTCATTTCATTTTGATTATAGGGAAAGAAAAAGCAACGAGCTTCCGTTCTTAATTTGAATGATTACCCGATCTAATTAGACGTTAAAAAAATATTAGTGCCCAATACGGGAAGGCTTTCTCCCAGGAATGTATTCTTGATTTTTTAATGAATCCTAAATATTACCACTCTCCATTCCATAATGGAGAAGTATGTGTATAAGAAACAGTATATTGATAAAAACATTTCCAAAATCAAAAGAGCGATTGGGTTGAAAAAAGTAAAGGGTTTCTAATCATCTTGCTATCCTATAATGAAAACGAACAGAAATACTTCATTTTAAAGGGAAAAAGAGAGGATAGAGAATCTGTTTATAAGTTTATCTGTAGCCGAGGTATCTATTCGGTTTGTACTATAATACCTTGTTTTGACTGTATCGCACTATGTATCATTTAGAACCCCCAAAATCCTCTACCTTTCATTTAAATAGACTTTCAAATGGAGAAATTCCAAAGGCTAGATAGATCTCACTACTTCTTATATCCACTTATCTTTCAGGAGTATATTTATGTACTTGCTCATGATCATGGTTTAAATGGATCGATTTTGTTGGAAAATGCAGGTTATGACAATAAATCCAGTTTACTAATTGTGAAACGTTTAATCATTCGAATGTATCAACAGAATCATTTGATTCTTTCTGTTAATGATTCTAAACAGACTGCATTTTTGGGGCACAACAAGAATTTTTATTCGCAAGTAATGTCAGAGGTTTCTTCAACCATTATGGAAATTCCATTGTCTCTGCGATTAATATCTTCCCTAGAAAGGAAAGGGGTAGTTAAATCCGATAATTTACGATCAATTCATTCCATATTTTCTTTTTTAGAGGACAACTTTTCACATTTAAATTATGTATTAGATATACTAATACCTTACCCAGCTCATCTGGAAATCTTGGTTCAGGCTCTTCGCTATTGGATCAAAGATGCTTCCTCTTTGCATTTATTAAGATTCTTTCTCCATGAGTGTCATAATTGGGATAGTCTTATTACTTCAAATTCAAAGAAAGCCAGTTCTTTTTTTTCAAAAAGAAATCACAGACTATTCTTCTTCCTATATACTTCTTATGTATG
>ERZ1106923.115-NODE-115-length-35428-cov-18.119102_pt1 | contig 35428 bp, 48 predicted proteins | sample MGYA00403657_ERZ1106923 | MGnify/ENA primary metagenome ERZ1106923 (study PRJEB35170, sample SAMEA104062425) | human gut metagenome | biome: human gut; feature: human-associated habitat; material: faeces | place: Denmark | collected 2012-06-19 ...
CAATCTCCGTGAGGATCTCAACCGTCTGAAGAAGATGCGGTAGTTCTTTCCTTCTGGCGTGATTGTGTAGTGCCAACCGTGGTCTCCGCCACTACTGGAACCTGAAGGTCCGTGGTCAGCACACCAAGACGACTGGTCGCTTCGGCAAGTCTGTCGGTGTGTCTGCCAAGAAGTAAGTCGAATCACGAAGGATGTTGAAAGGTGGATTTGTTGTGTTTGTTTCGAGGAACGAGGGGTCATGTTTTTTGTCACGTCTCTTCCTGTCTCTGGATCTGCTATGTCAGACGCTAGTGCCAACGATTCCATCATGAAAAGAGCGCTGGTTTGCCGTCTTCGTGAATGGGCAAAGAAGCAGCCGAACAAGGCAACGGGTTTCAGCAGCGTGTCATGGCGTAGGTTGCTATCCGTTATTGCAATGCCGACGGAAGCGAGGGTTCTTCGCTGACGTATGATGTGTTTCTTTTGTCATTTCCGTGACGAACAGGAGCTAAATAGAAGGACATATAAAATCGCTATGGAGTTGAGAGAGAAGTGCAAGTAGGGAGCGTTGTCGTGTCCTAAGCATCAGAGTCGGGGACAACAAGTGCGTGATGCTCGTATATCCACCGTCCATTGATTTCATCCTCGTCTTCATCTCCTGTCTTCGAGCCGGGATCGTCGCCGTTCCCGTTTATCCCCCTAGTGGGTTTTCCTATGACGTGTGATTCTAGATCCGTCCGGAATCAAGAAGAACGTGCATCTGTTCTCCGGTATTCAACAGAATTGCAAAGCCAGAATTGCTCTTTGCAACGGGTATGCGCTTTGCGAGTAGAACTCATGGTTGCAGGGACTACCAGAAAGTGAAGCGTCTCACGGACATGAAGGCATTCTTTTCTCGCACGGGCGTCGAATGGCCCGAGATGGAGTGGGTGAACACAGACTCGATCATTCGCGATAAGAATCTCCCGGAGGTTCCTGAGGGTGGGATGTGCTTCATTTTCCTCACTTTCAGACGAGCCCGCTCTTCACTTTGCTCCCAACCAGCTGTGCTTCTTGCAGTACACATCGGGGAGTACCTCGGCTCCGAAGGGTGTAATGATCTCATGGTCCGCTCTGACCAACAATATGGCAACCATCGTATATTCCCTTGAAGCAGACACCTCCACCGTGGTCGTGAGCTGGCTGCCCCAGTACCACGACATGGGCCTCATCGGCTCATTACTGTCCATGTTGTACATATCCCCTAATCATTCCAAATTGGGTCCTTCACCGGCACTGTGGAGGCAGCGGCGTGTACTTCTCTCCTCTCCACTTCATTCTCAACCCCATGTTGTGGTTACTTCTCTCGACCAAGTACCACGCCACCCATCTTCAGGGACCCAATTTCGCATATGCCCTCTTACTCCGCCGCCTTCCCTCCTTCCCCTACTCTTCCACGCTGGACCTGCGCTCCATCCGACACATCTTCAACGCCGCCGAACCCATATCCGTGGAGGTGGCGACGCAGTTTATCGCCACCTTCGCCAAGTTCGGGCTGAACCGTCAGGCGATGACCGGCGGGTACGGACTGGCGGAGAGTTGCGTGTATGTGTGCGACGGCGGCCACGGCGTGCTGACGGTGGAGCGCGAGGCGTACGAGAAGGACGAGGTGAGGTGCGTGCGGTGGTTCGACTGTGTGAGCGAGAGTGTGCGTGGTGGCGTGGCGTGAGGGGTAGAGACGGTGGAGTTCGAGAAGGCAGAGAAGAAGAACGAGATATCGCTGTTTAGCTGCGGCGATGTGACCAAGAACGCCGACGTGTGCATTCGCATTGTGAAGGAGGGTCGTTGCGTGGGCGTAGCTGTCACGAGCGTGGAGTCAGACGTAGGAGGATCGTGTGGGCGAGATCTATGTGAGTTCGCCGTCACTTGCTCAGGGCTACTACCCCGACCACACGGAGAGTTTCACAGTAAGACTGACTCTTCGTTGTTACGCGTAGAAGCGTATTGAGGGCGACTCGCGCAGCTATCTGTCCACGGGCGATTTGGGGTTCATTCACATATCCTTTCCCTCCACAGTGTTCCCCCTTCACTCCCCACAACAACGAACTGTTCGTGTGCGGTCGTCTGAAGGACTTGATCATCATCCACGGGAAGAACCACTATCCGCAGGACATCGAGTACTCCTGCCATACGGTGAAGGAGGTGAAGCAGGGCAGCATCGCGGCGTTCGACGTGGTTGGAGGGAAAATATGTGATGTTTAGACGAAGATCCAGGAGGAGGAGCAGCTGGTGGTCTGTTTGGAGCTGAAGGAGGGAAAGTACAGTGATGACGACTACGCACGAATTGCGCACGAGTTGAGTAGCGCCATCTCCGCGGATAACGGGCTGCTCCCCGCGGTGATCGCGATCGTGGCCCCGAAGACGATCCCCAAAACGACGAGTGGGAAGATCAGTCGGTCGCGCGTGCGCAGCGAGTTCGAGAGCGGCGCGCTGAGCGTGGTGTTCGAGTGGCGGAGCAAGTCGAGCGAGGAGAGTCTGAAGGAGGAGGCGAAGGGCGAGCGCGCGATGGCGTCGGACATGAACGCGCTGGAGATCGAGGACTTCAAGCAGGCGGGAGACAAGAAGGTGGATTCCAGACAGGCGGGAGATAAGGCGGAGACGAAGGAGGAAGAGTCAATGAACATGCTAAGCACCATTTCGGAGAAGCCTCAGGAGGAGAAGGACTTCGAGGTGACGCTGCCGTCGCAGCTGGATGGCGTGGACACGGTAGGGGCGAGAGGGGAGCGTGAGGCGTAGTGTGGGCTGCACGGAGAGGAGTTGGAGAGTGTGCTGTTGGAGGACGTGTGCTCCTTGAGCGGAATCCAGTCGTACACGGTGAACATATCCAAATTGTTGGGGTGGTGGGGGACTTAACCGGCACATGACGGATTCGTTAGAGATGATGAGTCTGGATTCGCTGAAACGCGCTCAGTTAAAGAGCGTGCTGGAACAGTATTACGGAGCGGATGTGGCTCCTGAGTTCCTCTTCGATGTGAACACGACCTTCGCACAGCTGTTCGAGGCTGTGGATGTGAGGGGAGACGGGGGTTGTGACGTGTAGGCACAGAAGAATCGTAAGCCGATCATCCGCGAGGTCCAACTGAGTATGGGGGAGGATGGAGAGGAGCACAAGGAACCGGCGGCCGCCGTGTACACGCCGCCTGAGCGAACGTTCTGTCAGAAGTTCTGTTGTCAGATTCGATAAGTGTGTTAGTATTGTTTGTGGGATGGACACGATCGACTACGTCAAGAAGTACGGAGTGCACTCTGCTCCGTGTAATGATTAGCTATTTCCGAAAGCTGGCGGATGACGGGATGTTTGTCCACGCTTCGCTGTATGCGGACGATCCGTTTATGAACGTCACTATGCAAGCTCACTATGATGGAATAGATCATCTCAAAGTGCGGCCACTTTTCAACGATTTTGACGACGGAGGGAGAGCCTGTCTATTCGTTCGAACGTTTCGGTAGTTTTGTTGTGATGCGTGCCCATTATCGTATAGTATCGGAGAAACAGCTGCTCTCTCCTCAAGTCACGCTGTTGCCGAAGATCTATTTGCCCAAAGCGCCGATATCCGATGTGTATAAGGAGAATCGAGCGATTGTCCTGCTGACATCGCCCTTTGCGTTGATCAAGGAGAAGGTCGTGTCGTTTTTGCAGAACATTCCATTCCTCAACGTCAACCTGTTCTTCAGCGCAGATAGTGACTATGTCATGCAAAGGAATCTCGATGACAACGAGTCGCTGAATCAGCCTAGCAAAGCGGTCACCTCCCTGTCCTATGTGACGGAGTGGCTGTCGACAGAATTGAAAGATACACAGAAGGTGATTCACGCCTATTCGCTGAGTCTGAATGCGCTTCCTCTCTTCTACAGTACGTATTGCCGTCTCTTGTTGATCTTACAGGTCCTTACACACGAACCAATATGGTCCGCTTTTCGGATCCTGTCTCTTTGCTGTTCTGTCTTAATCGTAGTCCCTACAAGCCGAAAACTATGCGATTTCTACGGGTATGCATTCTTCTCATAGTGTCACTGTAGACAAGTGGACCACCTCCATCCTTCGGTTCTTGCATGCGTATGAGTTGGACGTGAGCGATTACGTCTTCTACCTCGGGTAATCGAACTATTCACTGTTGAGGAATAGAGAGAACGCGAAGAGCGTTGCAACGGTGATCAAGAACGAATTCAAGTCCTCGTCGGACAACAAGGGTTTTTCGCTTCTAATCGCAGACCACTCGTCTGACCTCCTTTCCGTTGCGAAACAACTGCATTCAAAGGACCTCCTTGCATTCCTGCGCTGTTTGTCGATTCTTCCTTCTTCTCACCAGTCGTCGCTTCTTCCCTTTTCATCGAGTGAGAACGACGCGGATCTGCTTCTCGAAGAGTGGTTGCGCACGCTCACTCCGAAATCAGCGCCAACCGAAGGCAGCTTCGTTTCTTCCGTGTGCCATTATTTGGAGGACGTGCGAAATCTATTTGAGCATCACGATTAGATCTGCAACGAGCGGCATTTGCATTACGCGAGCGAAGCTCCCAAATCAGTGGCGGAGTGGCGAGCGTATGTGAAAAAGCTCAACCGAATCATTCGAGAGGAGAAACAGTCCGACTTCTTTGAGCTGACCTCCCTCGTGGATCGCTACTGTGTTCGCGCTGGACGCTTGACTGACGAATAGAATCGGCTGGACTTGGAGGGAGATGAATTGTGTTCCCACGACTTCTTCGACTCCCTCTCTTCCATCACCTCGCCTTCTGATTGGCTGGTTACCTTCTATGAAACTCCCTGCCGTTTCTGTGGCGCGCTGCCTTCCCTCCAAGATCTGATTGACGTTCTCGTTCTTCTCGTGTCCAGCGTACTCTCCCTCCTTCCCGTTCATTCTAGAACGCCTTCCCTCCATCTTCCTTCGACCAGCTTGGCGGGGTTCTCTCCGTCTGCTGTTCTCCCTCTCACAAGGCCCAGCTGGTGAAGGTGAATCGTGTGGTGACAGAAGAAGATCTCGCGCTTCTCCAACAGGGCGACGACCAAGTCACACGTGATGTCTGGGAGCGCATCTGTCGTCCTAGCGGGAGTTTCCTGTCCCTCCTTCTCGCCGCCAACACTTCTCCCTCCACTGTGCGTTCCCGCCACTTCAAGGACAACAAGGGTTTCTTCGTGCGTGTGAGCGAGGTGTATTACCCGTAGATCAGAGGCCTTCTGGAGTGCGTCGAGGAGCCCGTGAACGCCTCGACTGACGACGCGGGAGAGCGTGTGACCGACATCTATTCGACGAAGGTGCCCAAACCCGCCGACCCAAATCGGGGGTATTTTTCGTTTCTGAAGTCGTTCATTTCGGTCGACCACGAGAGCGTCCTCTTGGACAGAGAGGGAATTATTCTTGTCCTACTGGACGGCGTTGGGAGCGAGGAGGTGGTGGAGATCCTATCGGAGATGAAGTGGAAGAATGACAATGGTGTGAAAGATGTGAGTGCTTGCACGGCGTGGATTATGTGTAGTTGATCGTGTGTAGTCACCGATTTGGGGAGAGGACGTCTGTTGTCGATTCTGTTCTTGCGAGCGAGGCGGAATGAGGGTGTGACTTGTACCAGTCGTGTGCTTGTTTTACACGCAATGGAGTGTGGTGATTCTCTCTGTGGAAGAGTGGAATTGAGTGTGATGATTCTCCTCTCTGTGATAGAATGAAACCGACAATTCTCCTCTCTGTGATAGAATGAAACCGACAATTCTCCTCTCTATGAAAGAGTGGAATCAAGTAGAGATTCACTACTGAGTTTTCTACCCCCTCCTCACTGGCCACTCACATCACAACACGCTAACCACCCCCTCTCGGCGAGGATCCAAGCGAAAACCCAATTCACGGGTGCGACAAAAATCGAGACCATTTTGTTTGCACCTACAGATCCTTTTGTACGGATTGTTCTACGCATTTTTCGCTCCGTCTCACGTAACCATTCAACGAAACAAACCAAAATACGACACTTGCCTCGAGACAGGGAGGAGGCGAAATGCGGTGTCTGCAATTCTCGGTGCGTAGGTAGCGCATCCCAAGCCCTTTCAATGTCTCAAACCGGAAGGAAAAGTGCGGAATTGAATTTTCCACGGTGATTATTCTTCGAGAAGCACTTCAGGGAATTGGGGAAATACGTTTTGAAAACCACTCGTTTTGCCCCATATTATCTTTCGTAAAAGGCGATTTAGATGCAGCACAATGAAACGTTTGATATGTCGAGCCTTCCGGCTATCTACTCGAAGAGAAAGACGAGGAAGTGCTCCTCTTGTAAATGCCTCAAGCCCATGGACCAGTTCCTCCCTATTGTGATTAACAAGAAGACGGTGATCCCTAAGACGTGCCAGTATTGTAGATCGAGACGTAATTCCTACTACTGGAGTACGGGATGAGGAGTCGAGCTGATGCAGTAGACTTTGAGTCCAAGAAGACGAAAACAGAAAACAAAATGGGTTCTATTCCCAAGGATTACACTCCCATGACTTCTGGGTTTGTCGAGAAGCCAACAAGCTATAACGCCCCTGTGGCTCCCGTGATGCCTATCGTTCTCCCGACGGTAACGTCTTCGGCTACTCCCGCGTATCCCTCCCCTGCTCCGGCGGTCGATAATGTGAAGCCGGTGGAAATAAACTTCAATGGTTTGAACCTACCATCTCAGATTCCACCCTTCAAGCGCTCCTTCTTGGAGTCCTCTCTGGCGAACCCAGAAGCGGATGCCATGGACGTCCCCACGGCCATTGATTCTGAAATGAAGGTGAAGGCCGACGAACTGAGTTCCATGAACGATTACGAAGCGGTGACGAAGAAGACGTTCAACGCGGTGGAGGATGCTCTTCCTGAGTCGTACGATGTTGATGATATTATCCTGGAGCTTCAGCGACAGACAGTCAACAGCATGATGGATGAGTTGGTGAACATCAGTGATATCCTCGCTGCGAGTCAGCTGGATGTGTACAGTAGTAACGAGAATGAAGTTCCGAGTATTGATTCTGACCTCTTCCAGTTGTCGAATCTTGTGTAATTCTGCGTCTTTTATGCGTTTTTCCCTGTGTGCTTTTGCTCCGTTCTTGTTACAAACACGCCACAGTTTCGTTATGGAGGGAGTGTACATGCGCTTCGCGGCGATCGCACTGACAAGGGAGGCGTCCATGTGCGAGCAACGGAATCGCTTCAGTTTGTGAAGTGCGTCGGCATCGACGAAAACCGCTTTCAGAGAAGGCACGTTCCGCATCTCCAGCGTCTGGCAATTCCAGAACGACTCCTTTCCAAAGCGGACGGTCGTCAGGGAAGGCAACGACGAAAACAGCAGATTCGCCCGCTTTCCCTCGTAGTTCGCAAACGCATTCGACAGGAAGACGACGCATTCCAGACGCGGACAGCCTATAGCGTTAGTGACGCGCACGAGACGGACATCGAATCTCCACGTCGGAACAATAGAAGAAAGAACAACTACCGAAACAGAGAGAAGTCAGAGAGGGCATATCTACGCATCACACCCACGAACAATCATTGCTTGAGAAATGGAGCGATTTGCACCAGTAGAAGTTCAGCGACAGTTCTTCGCCGAGCCAGCCAAAATGACAACTCTCCAGGGAAGGCAACTCTAGAATGAAGCGATTGGCGCAAACGAACCCTTCATTTCAAGAATGGAGTAATCGCCAAAACTGTTCCCGCCACACCGAAACGACGCCAGGGACGGGCAGTTCGCAATCACCGCCGTTCGCCGTTCCGCCGTGATCCGGGTTTTGAAGCGGAACGGATTCGGCTGTCCGTGATCATCGTACGAGTGGAAGAAGGAATTGTCGCCAATCTCAACAGTGCGGAGACGAGGCAGTTGCCGAATAATGAAACGCCGCGCCTGCGTGAAACAACGATCACCGATGTGAAGAGACTGCAATGCGACGCAATCGGACAGATCCACGCTAGAACGAGCCATCTCAACGCCGTCAACAACCGTGAGGTGCTCGGTTATCGTGCTCAGACGCGGCTCAGGAAGGGCGCTTAGGACGACAGCGGAATCAACCTCAGCATCGCCGATGAACGTCTTGTCGCTCACGTAGTCACCGTTCCGGTCATACACTTCCACCGCTCCATAGAGCTTATCGCCGCACCAATACCCTCTGCTCATCATCACGGGAGACGGTTGCTGAAAACTGTAGTACTCTTCTCCGACACCACATCGGTGATCTCGGAAGTAGTATCCACGAAACACGAGTGAGTTGTCTTCGTTGTACTCCTCCACTTCCTCGTAAAGCATTCCGTTGTAGCAAGGACCCTCCCAACGGTAGCCGCCGCACGCGTCCACGATGCATCTGTCGCAGCACGGAATGACCACCTCTTCGCATCCGATGAGTTTACCCTCACAGAACGTGTACACGCTCACTACCGCCTTGCGCTGAATGTCGTACAGCAGCGAAGACCCACTCAATTCGCCTTCCACCCAGGTGCAGAACAGGGCGTACTGCTCTCTTCCGTCCGCGTCGAAAAACACGATCATTCCATTTCCCTCCTTTTTGAAGCACGGCAAGAGACAGTACTCCTTCCGCGGAAGAGAGAGCACTCGCTGTGCACTGTGCAAGTCCACCTTGTCGCACCCACTTGAATAGGCGCGTTGCGCGACTCGCATGAGCACGGAAGCGTCTTTCTTCTCTTTCGACGGGTAAATGGGCGAGTCCATTTCCAGAGATACAGTAAATGGGAAAAAGAGACTGCCACTCCCCTCGATTGGAGAAGCTTCTTGACAGCGTGGTCGAGAATTCGTGGGATGGGTGGGGCTCTGTATGATACTACCGCAGAAAGACTTCTCCGGAGGGAGGGAGAGAATGATCGATGAAGAATCCTTTTCCACTCTGTGGAAACTGGTGATTGTGGGCGCCATCGACCTCTCTCTGATCTGTAGGAGCAGGATAAACGGATACAGGATTTGGTGAACGAATTGCTAGAAATTCAGCCGCAACTCCACCGTCATGAACTGTGTGAAGTATTAACGCAGTTAAACAATTCCGGAACCTTTACACAGCAACAGGTAACCCGCTATGCGAGCATGGAGTATTAGCGTGTAGTTGTGTTTGTCATGTCTTCTTTTGGCTGTTGGATTCTATGACGAGAATAAAGATTGTAACATATATTGGCCGCACATCATTTCGGTCGCAGACACAGTGTGCTCATTGGAATTCCCTCACAGTTTAGGTATTGTCCGACAAAGAAGCGTCGGTGCTCTGGAGCGTACTGAGTCAACGAAAATCACCCGAGACCATCACACAACACTCCTTCGCGTTCCTTCTTTCACAGGAATCCACCGTTGCTTTCGCGTCGCTTTTCTCACGGATAGCTGAACTCTGAGGAAATCACCGTTCTGAAGAAGGAGTTGTATCAGCAGATCTTGCGTTCTCTTCATGCGATTGCATGACGATTAGACAATTCCCTTTCCCTGTCTGCCTACGTTGGGGTCCCGCGTCGTCCCTGCATCAACAGCTTTTCCTGTTCTCAGTTGTTTTCTCTCTATTCTTCTTCGCACATTCCGTCCCTGGGCGACGCGGACGATCTCTGCGAGTTCGTCTTTCCGAACAACGAGTTCATCCCGCAACCCGCCGATGTTCGTGTGATCTCTTCCGATCATCCGTAGGTGAGGCCTGCTCTGCCCGTAGTCCATTCATCTTTCATGTTCGACCCCATTATCGAGCAGAGAATGTCTGGTGAGAGGGTGAGGGTAATCGTCCGGGAGTGTGTGTACAGGTACCCCACGAACGAGGAAAAGGCAATCGTATGCATTCAGAAAGGGAATAACACGAAGGTTGAGAGGAATCCCTCAGTGGTAACCCGCATCATCAAGCAACATCTCGATGGCGAGCTGTCGATCGTCACGGCAAGCAACATTCTGCAGCTCATCGACAGCTGGAAGGACCTCGCCGTCGCGTTCCTGTGCGGGTTTCTCCGTTCGGAACACACGTTCAACTTGTGTGGATCGTTGCGAAGAGTCACGCTAAGATTCTACCAGGTTCTGCTGAACATGAACCTCACCGAAAAGCGCCTCGACGTTTGCATGTCTCTGATGATCATGCGTCTTCTTCCCTGCAGCATGGTCGTGTCAACGATCATCACCAAACTGCTGTCGATGGGAATCACGCTAAACGTAGTTGTACGCTATTCGGTGAATGTGTAGAAGCGCATGATGGCGTCCTTCTGTCAGTTCCTGCAAATGATGATTATGAACACGAAGGAGATCAACGCGGTATGTCTCGTCTCCATGCAGTAAGGAATAGGCGCTATACATCGAGATCGAGAGCTTTTGCAGAGAGTACTCATCTCTCAGCGAAGCGGAGGAATTGCTCAAAACGCTGGAGGACATGTTTTTCTTTTAAGGATACACTCATTCTTCCTGTTTGTTCCTCGTTCAACAGATTTCTTTCATTGTTAGCGTTCATTCTCTATGAGGAAGGAATCTCTCATTGTCGGGGTTCTCCTCATTCTCTGTAGCACTGCTCTTCAACTGAGGTGAGGATCACGGAAGACGAGCCACTCACAGAGAATCCGCATCAACCAGTCCAATCTCCTCTATTCCTACCAAGAATCTGTCGGGTGTGTATCCGTTCATGAAAGCGAGCCAGCCAGGGAACGCAACCGTGCTTGCTCACTGCTCTACTTAACGATAGGACAGCACGTGGATCAATGGACTTGTAAAGAGGTTCGACTCCGTTCATCGGGTCATGCGTAGTACGGTATCCGTGTTTGCGGCAGAATTCGGCGACAAGACCTTCTTTATCAACTGCATTCTTGCAATGACGAACAACATGTACGCGTTCTCCACACTTCCTCCCGTAGATGGGTTGTGATGGGTGCCGTCGTCGTTGCCGTCCTCTTGATGAACATTTTGAGCTGTCTCTTGGGACTGATTCTCCCTCTCTTCCTCTCTCGGAAGGTCACTCTTGTCATTGCGGGAGTGCTTGTATCGTCTCGCAGATGGATATGAGCCATAGTTTGCCGTCATTGGTCTCGTCATGATGATCAAGGGTTGTCGGGATGATGAGTATTCGTGACTCCTCTGTTCCACATGTAGCGATGAGCAAGAGGAGGCGGAGGAGGAGCTCAAGAAGAAGCACAAGTGCCGATGGCTGTATTCCGGCGTGTTTCTTCAGGCATTTGCTCTCAACTTCTTTGCTGAGTGGGGAGACACGAGCCAGATCACAACCATCCTCCTGGCGGGGAACTATCCCGTGTGGTCCAGTCCCTCTGTTCTCGGCGCGTGATGTGTATTATTCGTCGGCAGCTCCGTTGGGAATCTTGTCTGCTCGCTTTTGGCAATCGTGGGAGGGAAGCTGCTGTTGGGTTGCATCAAGGCGAAAACCATGGGAGTGATTGGAGGAGCGGTGTTTCTCGTCTTTGCTGCCCACACATTCTTCTTTGAGATCCCCAAGGCCTGATGGGAACAAACAGTGCTTAACCTGTTTATTAGAAATGGAAAGTGGTGTAAGCGAAGATCCAGCTCAACAAGAACAACGCGAAAGTGGGCATTGCTCCCTCCGAGAGGATGGTCATTGCGTCGAAGTCGTCCGTGTTCACGCGCAGGTAGCGGTTCGCGTAGAAGAGAGGAATACCGAAGGAACAGATGACACCACTACGATGAAGGAGAATAGAGTCTTCTCACCATATTAAGCCGAAAGCGCCCGTCAGAGGAATAATTCCCCACGTGACACCAATAATGCTATGAATAACGACATCCCACAGACCGCACAGTGCGACAACCTGCTTCACGAAGTATATGAGATCGAGGAAATCGGGAAACGTTTCCTGCAACGTCAGCCACGCCAATACGAGTCCCAACCTTGTCGTATTCAGCATCCTTCTTCAACGCGAGCGTCAGCAAGTCAACGCTCTCCTCCGTCTTTCCGCATCGAATCGTTCTTCTGAATCTGGATTCACTTTCAGCCATGGTAACCAAGGGAAGGATTGTGTGTCTGGACAAACAAGCGCTATGTACAATCTCTACTTCTTCTGGACGCTTCTTCTCCGGTTTCGGTTTCTTCGCTGCTTGCGAACATAGGTTGCCACTTCCTCTTCCACTTCTCCTGTAAGCATGCTCGTGTAATCCACACTGTCGACAGAGAGTGTGCGAGGACGTCCCATGCTAAACGCCTGGTCAATGGACATCGTTCGTCCCTTCTGCACCAACTCCACGTTCGCGTTCTTCTCGATCTAGCTGTCATCGCACAACGCAAAACGAACAGCGAGGGAGTGATCTCCCGGAGTTGCGATCGGAGGCAGAGACAGGTCCTTAATTCCCTACTCGTGAACTAGGAGTTTAAACAGTACGTGAACAATGGAAAGAATCTCGTCGGGCGTGTACTTGATGTAATGCCCGCTGTAGCCTTCGGGAGCCGTGGTGGTAACGAACGGAACCTCCGTCTCTTTCACCTCGTAATTGAAACTAGATTAAGAAACCAAACGGGATCGTACTTCAGATTCGGGTACAGATTCGCATCGGTCCAGTAGGAGCCGAATCCGGGGACTTCGTCCTTGATTTCCTGCAACTCGTCCGTCATCTTCATTTTCAAGTTCAGCTCCTTCAAACGCTCGGGCGCCATTTCGAATGGACGCGCGTTGGAAGAGAGCTTCGTCGGGGTGCTGATCGGTTTCGTCGTTGCCATGACAGTCTGCAGACGGCGCATGAACACCTTCATGTAGAACTCGCTCTTGATTCTCGCTTTGATGGGTTGCTCACCGATCGTCATGGTCTGAAGCAGAGCGATTGCCCTAGATGCCTCCTCCTCGCTCAGCAGGGTCACAAACCAGGAGCGACCGATCTCTTCCTTAATCGACTCAACTGTGAACTCGGGAAGAAGGGAGCGAATCGTGTCCTCAGTCGTTCCCTCGGGCGTGTCCCGGATGATAAGCGTCTTTCTGGCAACCGGAAGGGAAATGCGGACGCCCTTGTTGTCCGAGGAGAGCGAGAGTGCCTCCATTTTGCTGATTACATCCACCAATTCCGGAATCGATACACCAAAACACTCCAACGAGGGCAATGAAACCAAATAGGACAGAGGCATATACCCCTCATTATCCAACTTTGACACAAACGTAGGTGTATCCGCCATATACTGAAGCGACAGGAGACGCTCGATCTACAACGACATTGAAAGCTGTCACGCGATACCTCCTTTCTCACCATGTCGCACTTCTTTGTTGCGTCACTATCCACGCCAGCACCACTTGAGCTCATACTCGACAATGACTACTTCATGAAGAAGAGAGTGCAAGGAGATACAGAATGAACTGCAACAAATCAAATTCTTGAAGGAGCAGAAAAAGGAATAACTGGGCAGTTATTCAATGAGAGTGACTTCATTCCTAACGAAGTGTGTCGAGAAAACACAACAATTCAACGCATTCAGCAGTCCCGTCACACTGCTGCACAGCTGGAGCGATTCGGATAAGCGCAACCGCCATACACACAATCCGTCGTCTCCCTTGTCAAAAGTCAGCGTAACAACGCTCGGATCGTCCTTCTTCTTCGTCATTTTGCTCAAGGACTCGATTGGCGAAGAGTCCGCAATCGTCCATTTCGTCGCTCCAACCGACTTGGCAAGGAGGAGGGCGCTCTTCCCGCACAGAACGCAGTACTCCTTGCCTCCGTCGATGCCCGAAGACGTCTTCACTTCGTCCACAGAAAACGTCTCGAATTCTGCCTTCTTGAGCGCCGCTGCACTCACCAAGTCTCCCTTTGCCAATTCAGCGTCCGCAGGGATGAGCGTCTCTGGTTCTGCTTCCTCAGAAGGGAGTGGTTTTGCTTCCTCATAAGGTACAGACTTTGCTTCAGAAGGAGGGAGTGGTTTTGCGTCGGTGTCTGAAGGAATCACCGTTTCTTCAGGGATGCGTGCACCCTCCTTACCACCCTCTTGTGAGCCCTCCTGTGAGGAGACCATCACCGACTCCTTCTCCATCTCCGTCTGAATGTCCGCAGCCAGCTCCTTCGTCCACTTCAGCGCCTTCGAGAAGAACGACTTCTCCTTCTTCGGCTTCGCCTTCTGTTTCTGCTTCTGCTGCTCCCACGTCTTCTGCAGACCCACCTTCGCCTTCGCGAACCCTTCTTTCGCCTTCGCCGCTACACCGTCACGCTCCTCCTTCTCCAATACCCGTTTTGGAGGCGATTTCCGAGCTCACCTCCACCGCGCGCTGGATGGTGTCCGAGAGAAGGTAGTGCCGACACACCTCGCACTGGTCCTGGCGGTGGTCCACCAACCACTCCAGTCTGTTGATGCGACGAATGTACTCGTGCACGGCGAAGAAGCCGCCGCTGACCACGCACACGCACGGGTAGTCGGAACGGAGAAGCACTTTGACCGCGTTGTCAACTTCTTCGTCTTCGCGAAGACTGTCGTCAGGGTGACCGAAGTGCATGATGGCGATTCTCTTCTAAGGCGTCAGAGTTGGCAGAAATCGGGACTTTTCCTTTCATCTCTTGCAGACAGCGCATCACGCCCTCCAGCATCAGCTCCTTGCTCCACACACGTCCCTCCACGTTCATTTCCGCGGGAATGGACCCGCAGTTCAAGTGTTCCTCGTTTCTCAAATCCACCACAAAAAAATCCGAAGCCGCGTTCTTGAACACGCCCGTCAACACGTCGCTCGCCGCCACCTCCAGCACACGGTTCTTCTCAATGTCTATCCGATGACAGATGGAGGGAAGAGTCACCCGCCTCGCGCGCCATGGTGGAGAAAGACGGATAGAAGATGTCACGCGACAACACACGATCCACGCCGTAGTTCTTCAGACACGCCTTCTCGAACACCGCCTCCTGTCCCTGCCACTGCTCCAGCAGCGAGGGCACGCGACTCCGCTTCGACGGGTTGAAGCACCTACGCCTGACAACACGCACCCTCTCCAACTCGTAAAACTCCGTCATACGAATCGTCCACAGCTCCGGCGAGCCCTCCACCGTCGTCGGCAGCAGGCCCGGCGAGCACTGAGACAACACGCCGTACAGTGCGTACAACGTGGACACAGGCGTTGTCGCCATCAGCGCCTCCGCCTTCTCGATCAGCGCGGGCATGTCGGCAGCGAGCACGTTCCACGGAAGGTTGATCAGCGTGTCGCGAAGGACCGAGGCGTCGTTGACCGCCAGGAGCTCGGATGACTTGGTCTGGAGGAGGCCGAGCAGCGCGAAGAGCGTGAAGGCGCAGTTGCCCTCCACCACCAGGCGGTCCAGCAGCTGTTCAGTGATCGTTGACGACCATGGATCACTGTCATTGTAGATGTCGCAGTTCATGAAACAGCTGAGCAGCCAGGCGGTCGGGATCGCACCCTCTCGCTCGCTCGCCGTCTGGTACGGGTTGGGCGAGGGCTGCGTGTTCTAGTGGTGACAAAACGGGGAAGAGCGAACGGTGATGAAATCATCTTGTTTCTCGATGGGGTAGGAATAGGGACACCACCAGTCAGATGCCACCTTATCGAGGTGGGCGCACAGCTCGGGGGCGTGGAATCGCACCAGGAGGTGGAAAAGAGCGTGGAGGCGGTGAGCCGACTTGCCGCGGGAAAGCGAGAACAGTGGCAGACGCGCCTCGTCGAGGATGTCGCGCTTCTCGTTGAGAATGGGGTCTGTGTTCGGGTTGAGACGAAGCGCGGCGGGAATGGAGGTGTTTTGTGGAGTGTCAGAAATCGGGGCTTCTTCCTTCTTCGGCATGAACTTGGTCTCAAACATGCTGAGGATGAAGAGCAGGGTGAATTCGCGTCCGATGTCGAAGCGAGAGATGAGAAGCAGAGCGAGGTTCGTGATGACTACAGATGAGCGACATGATCAATGATGACAGTGGCTGTATGGAGCACTCGTGTTCACGATGACGCCGTGCACCACCCACAACACCTGCTCTGTGATGGATGACTCGTTGGACTCTGAGAGATGAGGCGGAGGAGAATGAGCTACGGTTCTCGGCGAAGCGAGGGAAAACGTGATGGATATAGTCTTCGATGATTCCGTCGTTCATCGTCTTCACGGACCACGTGCTGTCTGCCAGCTGGGCAACGACATCAGAATCGACGTCCAGCAGAACGGAATACGCGCGACAGCGCAGATCCTTGTTCAGTGCATACTTGGTAGCACGCAACACTCTGCGCACAAAGTCCACATCTGCACATCACACACCCCAATGACCCACACTCGGACTCTGGCGTGCCAATTCCTTCTGGAGAAGTGCCTGCGCGGCAGAGAGATCCGTCGGAATGGGCTCGCTCAGATAGGCCGGCTGGACTTCCATTTCCTTATCGGTCTGTGGACTAGACATGAGAGAGGATGCGTTGCAAAGCCACAGGGTTGATTCGTAATCACGATGGAGTTCTCCGGAGATTCCGTGCATCACTTCTGCGAGATCACCTATCGTTGAGTTCAAAAAGCACAGCACACTATCCGTATCACTCGAAGCGTCATCGACCCCATCGAGGAACTTCTCAAAACGGTGGATCGTTAAGAACACACTGCGAGTAGTGCACATTGGATATATTCTCCTTCTTTTCTTCTTCAGGAGCAGCGGGGTTCTCCGTTACAGATGCTTCTGTCGTCGTCGGTATCTGTTCTTCATTTGCTTCATGTACGACTTGTGCACTTGTCAAGTCTAGTGATCACTGGAAAAGGACAATGCACACTCGGATCCCAATCGTCATTTCCGTCCGAATCTTCGACAACAAAGAGATTACTCATACTTTGGGTTGTGGGCTTGATTATGCGATTCTTCGAGTTCAACGAAAACAGGGGCGATTTCGGGGAGTCTGTTTCGTTGTGGGCTCCCACAGATTTCAATAGGGGAGTCAGTGAGGGATTGCGCGTCTTCATTTCCATGCGAAGCGCGAGTCTGTTTCAGTGCAACAAACAGGGCCACAGATAGAAGCGAGTCAAAGCAATGCAAAACGCCTGAAACAGAGACAGCGGGCTCTACGAATAACCGCCCAGCCCTGCTCTTACCTTGAAATCCATCGTGAACACGTCCTTTCCGACTCTGCCGAACTGCATCACGATTCCCCTCGTTTCACTCTCCAGCTGGAAGTTCTTGATGGAGGGGATCGTCACTCGGTTCTTGAAGTCCATGCAGTACGTGCGTAACTAGAATGAAGCACACTCACAAATCGCACAAACGGATCCCATTCGGGTTGTTTTGACTGGAGAACGGTGAACGCAGGTTCCTCGCGTATGCCTGTTGCCGTTTTAGGCACTGGCAGTGGCTCTTGGAGATACACGCACATTTCAAACGGTTTCCACGACCCGAACAGATTCAGCTTGTATCGGATGAGTAACTATGGATCAGTTCGCTGCAATACACCCCACCTCGTTATTCTCTACGAGTTGCTGCTCGTTGATGTACTGGATGAGTTTGCTATCCACGCACGCATAGTACGACGTGTTAATCTCGTTGGAGCGGAGAGTGCCGATCACCAACCGATCCACGCCGACTCTCTTTCCATGCAGAGGCTGCGCGTTATGTAAATCGTGGGGAATGGATAATCGAAGAACGGTGTGAATCCCCCACTCTTTCCTCCGCGCCGTTATCAGGTAGGTATTCACTCTACGCATTACGAACGCATCGAGCACGTACCCTCCCATCTGCAAGTAGAGGTCGAAGTACTCCGTTTTCAACCATCCCTCATACCGTCTCTTTATCAAGCACATGCACACGGACTCGTTATCGGGAGGCGGAACGAATAGAAGGGCAATACTCTTCTGTTCGGTTGGATTCTCCAAAAACGCGTGGAGATCGCGGCTGACGCTCGTCATCAACGCAAAGTCATAGTTCATGGTGAACGAGGAATAGAAATGACGCGAATGACCGACACGACGATCAGGCACGACATACGATCAACGTGGTTGTGGGATGCACAGTGAATGCATACACCTCTCAAATCCAGTTTCTGTATGGCATTCACATGATCCACCCTTTCCCTCCACCCACTCCTTCCTCTTCTTCTGTAGACTCGAATTATGAAACGGGAAGACACTCCACTCCATCGTTAAAGAGATAGACTGGTCCCACACGATCAGGAAATCCCCGTTATTCTCGCCTTCTTGTTTTCACGCAGAAAAGGGCGAATACAGAATGGCTGAGGAAAAGACGCTGGTGGATCACAAGGTGGAGCTGGTAGGACGCTTCCCCGTCATGTAATGCGCAGGGAGTGGGAATGGAGACTGCTCGTACGTTTGTCTTCTATAACGAAGGCCACACTCTGGGAAACCCGATGAGAACGATTCTGATGCAGCAGTATCTAATGATTGTTGAGTGCGTGATGGCGTAGGGAGGGAATCGAGTTCTGCGGTTATTCTGTGCCCCATCCCGTCGAAGCGAAGATGCACCTCCGCATCCAGACAACGGGTTTGTCGTTGGACTGTATGGTTACGTTTTAGGTGAGAGTGCGACCAAGGCGCTCGTAAAAGGCTTGCACACGTTCGAGCACATTTGTGATGTTATCGGAGACCGTTATGAAAAGGCTCTTCACTAATCTGTCGTTTATGTTGAGTGTTTGATGAAAACAGCGTTTACATATCGTCAAACACGGAGTGCTTTCCGCCTCTCCCCTTCCCGCGGCTTCCGCCTCTTCTCCCTCTGCCTCTCCCTCTGCCTCTGCGATGCACGAGACTCACGTGCTTGTTTCTCCCGGAAATCAGCTCGATCATTCCGTTCAGCACGTCGTCGCACATGATGCAGCCAGAGTACTCCAGCTGCCCATCGGGCAATGGCGAATTCAGCTTGTTGAACACCACCTTCACCAACGACGCATTGCACTCCTCGCAGTGCGACTTCAGCACCTGGATGTCGTGAATGCTCGTCGTGAACCGAATGATCTTGTTGCACCGATTGCAGCACAGCTTCCAGTTGGGGTGACTCTCGCGGTCCAGCACCATCATTCCACCACACGTTCTTCCCTCCAAGTTGTCGTCCTCCTCGCTGGGACACCTACCCCTCACTCCCCTCCACAGCTCCTACGGACACACGCCGTTGGCAAGAAGCCCGTACTTGCAGGTGGGGTGAAGGCACTGATTACATCCCATGCAGGAGAGTCCTTCAAACGGCGGGTTGTTGTAGCAGAAGGGACACAGCACGAAGGTGGTGCCCACGAAGCGCTCCGAGTTGCCCAGAGAGAAGAGGAGAAGATCGAAGCCGTCCAGAGGACACTTCAGCTCCTTGTACAGCTTGATCGTGCCGTTTGGCGGGAGATTGTAGCTGGGCGTTACACCACATCACTGTTCCGACGTGACGTTGCACTCGCTGCAATACAGTCGCGGTGGCGGATTCTTCACGTACTTCATGAAACGCTTGCAAATGCCGCAGCGAGACAGCGGTTTTCCCGACTCAGTCAATAACGAGAACTCCGACTCGAACAGCGTATCCATGCTCTATCCCTCAACTCAGTTTAAATCCCCCACGGCGATGTTCTCCTTGAAGAACACGAACTTTTCTTTGAACACTTGGAGGGAATGTTCCACCACGTCCTCCAGTCTCGCCTTGCCCTGCGCGATCAGCGTGCACTCCTTCTCGATGTTCCCGCGCACGGTGGGCAACACCAACTCGGGGTCAATGTAGTAGTACCCGTGGATGAGAACGATTCCGAGTTTGGTGGGAATCAGCGTGCCTACGGGTAACGAAAGATACTCAGTGTAACGGTGCGCGCCGAGCGTGACGTAGTTCCTCTCCACGATGTTCGCGATGTGCACAGGGATCGACGCGTCGGTTCCGATTCCGTTCTTCTCCATCAGACCGATTAGTTCGCTTTCCGTCAGGTACCCCGGCGCCGTGGTCAGACCCTCTCTCGTCGCCACGTTCGCGATCTCCAGGTCCTCGCCCTGCACGTGACAGCACGTATGTGTTGGTACCTGAACGAAGTCGAACGCGGAGCCGTTGATCTCTTCCTCCTCCTCGCTGTCCTCGTCTTCGAACTGTGGGTCAGACGAAGGACCACCACCCACCTTGGAGGAATACAGTGCGGAGAAGCCGGGCTGTGTGATCCGCTTGAAGGCGTAGGAGAAGGTCTCCTCGCCCACCTCCAGGAACACGCGCGTGTTGACGAACTTGCAGTCTGTGAGTCACCTCGCACCGTCACCTCCACCGTCACTCACCGTCGACAGAAAGTGCTTGCTGATCAGGTCGTACAGCGCCGCCTCGCCGCCAGCCAGCGCGTTGCTGTCCACCGAGGCGACGGGCGTGATGGGCGGGTGATCGCCCATGTCCACACCACGGCGCGGCACCTTCAGCCCCTTGGCGATGAGATCGCTCACGTAACTGCCCCATTGCGGGTTGGACGCGTGTTTCTCGACAGTGCCTCTATTCGTCACGCAACACCGCAAGCACCACAGAATGTCGTAGTGTTCAGGATACGCGGACGACTCCGTGCGGGGGTAGGAAATGTACCCCTTCAAATATAAACGTTCCGCGTACACCGTGCACTCCTTCGGACCCATGCCCAGCACCTTCGACGCCAGCTTCAGCATCTCCACCGTGTTCATCGGCAGCGGACGCTTGCGACAGCCCGCCGTCTCCTTGATGCCCGTGACGCGCGCCGAAGAGAAGGCGGAGAGCTTCTTGGAGAACACGAAGAAGGTCTAGCGGTGATGGGGTGTGCGAGGGAGAACTTCCTGACTGAAGATACGACCGCGCGACCAGGTGAGGGGGATCACACGGTTTTCCTTCCGCACGCTCACTTGGAGGGACCAGTATTTCTGCGGTTGAGACGACGGACAGCCACTACCTCGCCTTTGAAGTGCTGGATGGAGTCGTAACGGTCCACACAGAAGCCCAGAGTGGGGATTTGACACGGACCGTAGGAAATCACCGAACTGTCGAGATTGCTGTATTTGTTGCGGAAGAAGGTGGTCTGGTAGCGACTGAAGGCCACGCCGATCTTCAGGTCCAGCTCCTGGCGCGCGTCGACGGCATTCGCTTCATTCTGGTTCGGGTCCGACAGCGACGCCATGGCGTGGAGAATATCGGGCGTCGTGATTGCGGAGTAGCGCGCACGGTAGATTCGCTTCTTCTCTACGCCTAAGAAGACGGACGATTCCGCCACCCTTCCAGTTCTTCATAACGGGTTTCACGCACGACAGCACTTCAAAGCAAATGTTTTCACCCTCTCGATCGCAATCCAGCCAGAGAACGACGTAGTCGCTACGGAATCACCAACAGTCGTGAAAAGGGCCAACACGTTCTTGCCCACGTCGCGCAGATGACGGATGACTCCGCCGCTCGCCTCCTTGTGAATGGTCTTGGCAGCAAACAGGTCCACGCAGTCCGTCTTCTCCCAGTTCTGGTACTCCGGAGCGAAATCAAGGTTGAAAACGTGTCCAACGACAGAAGTCACCTAATTCCCTCAAAACCACTCCCCCAGGTCCATACCTTGAACATCACTTTCTGCCCCATGAAGGTTCCCTCGAAGTAGTGCACAGGCAGCTTTCCACCTCTTGTGTCATGCTTCCCTTTAGAGAGGATGTTCGCAACACTTCCCGCGATTGACGGCTTTTCCGCCACCATCAGCACCTCAGGAAGACCCATTGTTCAATCTACCAAAAGAATAGTGGCCTCTCCGATTCGCTCCACATGCGTTGCACATTGAACATCACCATTTGCGATGCTAGTGAGGTGGATCTGAACAGTTCCCAGTGCCAATCGGCCATCGACGAGGTTCCGGCTGTTTTGTTCTCTAATCCGCAAGGTTGCAGAGACGGTGAAGAAGTTCAGGAGGAAAGAAGACGCCCAAGTTGGTTTGACAAGGGGCAGTGATCTGTAGATGGCGGCGTGCTCCTTTCTGCTCAAGAAAGCGCTTGTCAATCAGTATCGGAAAACGGACGCGGATTGTTCACTCTTGACAACTCGCTACGGGAAGCCGCTCCTGAACGTATGGACTGATGGCTGGATTTCATGTAGTATCGATCGTCCCTGTCGGCGTTGACCTTCAGCATCTCGCATCACAGCGGCGTTGTTGCTCTGGCGGAATCGGAGGATCTGTAACTCCCGTTAATGCGTTTTACGGAAAGATTGGTGGGAATCGATGTCATTGGGTGGAATCCGGCTCTCCCCTCTCAGCAAGTCCGTTCGTTCCTCTCAACGATGAGACCGTATTGCCACATCAACGAGTACCGTTTCATTCAGTCCTTTGCAGACCCATCGATTCAACTGCGCACGTTCCACCTCTTCTGGTCCCTTAAGGAGGCGTTGCTGAAAGCGATCGGATGTGGGATTGCAGATCCTGCTCGCCTCTTGTCGCAGTATGACTTTTCCAGATGCAGGAAGGAGGGAAGGTACTGGTTGTGCAATGTGGAACCATCCTGGGTCTGCTTTGCATGGATGGAGGACGAGCACACTATCCTGGCTGTTGCAGCGGGGAGAAAGGACGCGGTCGATGATTCCGTGTCCTCCCTTGGAGGAGCGTGGATCGATCCCGATCCGATCGCTGTGAGTCGTGTGTCATTGGAGAGTGAGAACCGGATCCGATTTGATAACGGCGACTGTCTCTTCCACATCGAGCACACCACTTGGAAACAGCTTTTATCTAGCGCACAACCCGCGTGAGTTCCTTTCTTCGGATGAAGCAAAACGACTCTGTTCTGCGCAGTGGATTGCTTCTGTTGACCGCCTTCGTGATTCTGCTGTTTGTTCCATTCCATCTCATTCATCGAGTAGGTGCACGGCTGTGAATTCGACAAAGTATTCGAAGTTCGCCTCGGAAACGGAATCGTCGAGAATCGTGAAATGGAAGTCTACCGTACCTATTTGCTTGGAAACGGTTATGTATAGCAGCAAGAGAGAAAGCAGCATATCCCCCAATCCCGGGTTCAAAGAGCTGAGACAGCAACGCAAGAAAATCGAAAGTATGATGTGACATTTGTTTCGCAGGGAACGTACATTGCGTCTGTGTACTGTGACCATTCAGATTGAATCGATGGAGCTTCATGCTGGAAATCGCCAGTAGATGGAGCGGGTAGTTGGAACGGAAAGATTGTGACGAATAGCCCCATGTCCATCGTGTTTTGCATCCCCCCTTCCGAAGTCGCGAACTTCACGAGACTCTACCAGTCTAGTGCCATTCGACGCAATATGAAGATCACGTACTACGTTCAAAACGATCCGAATATGTATCCGGTGAACTACCTGCGCAATCTTGCCATCAAGCAGGTGAACACGACCCATTTCTATCTTTCTGATATGGATGTGTGGCCTTCCTGTCCCTCTAAGTGTACTTCGACTCATAGCTAGCGTCCACGTATCGAGCTCTCCTCGCATTACCTGACTCGACCCTGGAGGACGATTCCCTTGCGATCATTGTTCCCGCATTCCAGATGAAGAGTCCGCCGTGTGATTCCTTTGAGAAGTGCACGCATTTGTACCCTCTTCCTTCCAACTTTCAAATAGATACCACTATTTATTCCCGAACACAAAGCAGGCACTCCGGAGCTGTTTGGGACGAAACCAGTGTCAGACCTTCAGACCCGGCGAGCATCTCCACGACTACTACCGATCGGACTGGTTCTTCGCGGCTAGCAAGCTTCTGGATGTGAAGTGCTTGCGCTCTGACACGCAAGAGCCCTACGTCGTTGTGAAGCGACATCCGGCATTACCGCTCTTCAACGAGTCTTTCGTCAACTACGCGTATAACAAGGTGCAGTGGCTCGAGCACTTGCGTTATGTGGGCTACCGCTACGCCATTCTTGTGGATGGGTACAGCGTGGACATTCCGCACCCGCCGTTGGCGAATAGGAACGGAGTGACGAATAGATCCACCTTCAGACAGCGGTTCTTCAAGCAATTGAAGGAGACCCGAGTGTTCCCCATGTTTGACACCTACTATGATTTCTTGCGTGTGCTGAACCAGACGGTGGAGAAGAAGGAGGTCCTGCACCTGTGTAGCAAAGCCTATCTGAATCCGAGAAGGGTTTATTACTCCTCGAAGAAGTCGAAGAAGTGATTGTGTTGTCCTTTTCAGTTGAACGGTGTGTTTTCCTGAGCAAACGCTGCTGTGATGCGAGAAAGCACCACAATAATCCACCTGTTGAGCACTTGACGTCATAATGGGCAAGAGAAGAGCTGGACCAAAACGTAAATGGAAGAGCAACAAGAAGCCGAAGGAGAATGTGTGGAGACCGAAGGAGGAGGCCATTCGCGAGAGCCCTTTGTTCGAGGAGTATTACAAGCTCCAGAAGATTGTTCCTGAGGGAGAGTGGGATGCGTTCATCGAGTGCCTCGTGATCTCTTCCTGAGCACCGTTCATGAATAGAAGAAGGATCTCCCCACGACGTTCCGCATAAACGAGGCCGATCCCAATTATGAGATTATCAAGAAGAACCTCAAGACGAAATATCACTTCGACGGGACGATTGAGTTTGAGGGACAGCAGATTCCGTGCGTCCATCCCATCGAGTGGTACGAAAACGAAGGGGCTTGGCAAGTAGTGGAGTTCTCTCTCGTTGAGCGTAGATCGACATTCACCGCAAGAAGCTGCGCAAGGTCGAGCAGTTCAAGGAGCTGCACAAGTACATGATCGCGCTGACGCTCTCCGGCCACATCGGAAGACAGGAGGCGGTCAGTATGCTTCCTCCCATGTTCCTGGACGTGCAAAAGGACGACATCGTGCTGGACATGTGCGCTGCTCCCGGCTCCAAGACGCTGCAGATTTTGGAGAAGGTGCATCGCAGCGAGGGCAATGGCATCGTGGTTGCGAACGACGCCGACAGCAAGCGCGCCTATCTCCTGGTTCACCAGGTACTGCTGCCGATGCGCATTGACTCTAGACTAGCCACCTGAAGAGCAGCAACATCGTCGTTACGACGCACTTTGGTCAGCAGTATCCCTTCTTGAGGTGGGATTGCGTTTATCGCGTGAGGCGTAGATTCGACGATTCCCAAGTGGAAACTGACGCGGCCAACTGCCAGAGCGGCATATTCGATCGCATTCTGTGTGATGTGCCCTGCAGCGGCGACGGAACGCTGGTACGGTCTCATCCGCAATCCGATCATCACTAGCGCAAAGCCCCCGAAATGTGGCAGAAGTGGAGCGTTCGCGCGGCTCTCACCCTCCACCCGCTCCAGTTCGCCATCACCCTCCGCGGTCTGAAGCTCCTCAAGGTTGGCGGGAGATTGGTCTACTCCACGTGCTCTCTCAACCCGCTGGAAGACGAAGCCGTCGTCATGGCGCTGATCCAGCGCTGCAAGGGCGCCGTGCGTATCGTCGATGTCAGTGATCGCTACCCGAAGCTGCGCCGCGCCGCGGGTCTGACGACGTGGAAGGTGACGGACCTGACCAACAACGTGTACGAGTCGTTCGAGACGATTCCGGAAGACGACCGCAAGCTGTACCGCGAGACGATGTTCCCGCCAGGCGAGGCGGTGTGCAAGGAGGCGCACATCGAGCGCACGATGCGCTTCTTGCCGCACCAGCAGGACACGGGCGGCTTCTTCGTGTGCGTGCTGGAGAAGGTGGGGGAGATCCCGCGCATGGAGGTGGAGGACGAGGAGGAGGAGAAGGTGGAGGAGGTGAAGGAAGAGAAGGTGAAGGAGGAGAAGGAAGAGTCTGAGGACGACGTGGACGGCGATCTGCGTGGCATGGTGAAGGAGGACCCTGAATCGGCGAACCGCAAGTACAATGTGCTCATTCCGTGGGACCGCAAGGCGTAGCGACACCAGCGCGGCGTCAGAAATAGACTGGACGGCCTGAAGAGCTTCTACGGCATTTCCGACGACTTCGACTGGAACCTGTTGTACTCGCGCTCTGCCAACCATCACGTGAGCATGCCCTCTCGACATCACTCGCAGATCCTGCTGTACGTGAACCCGACCATCAACCGTCTCTGCGTCACCTCCAAGTCGGCGCGCAAGCTGAAGATCGTCAACACGGGTCTGAAGGTGTTCGAGTTCAACACGCGACGAAGCGAGTGCTCGTACCGCGTGTGCCAGGAGGGTCTGGGCGTGATGCGCAAGTACATGACGAAGCGAGTGTATCCCGTGTGCCTGCAGGACTACCTGCGCGTGCTGGAGACGCAGAAGCAGTCGGCGGAGATCACGGATTTCACGGAGAAGACGCGCGCGCTGCTGGAGGGCGAGGCGGCGGGAGCGTGCGTGTTCGTGCTGGATGACGAGGCGAAGAAGGAGCTGAGCGCCAAGTGGCCGTCTTTTAAGCGTTACTTCGATGAGATGGGCTGTTGCGTGTGGCGTGGAGTGAAGAAGTGAGTGATGGGAGTGGGCGTGAGGTGTAGCATCAACATCCTGGTGATGGAGTCGGATATCGATACGATGCGTCGCGTGTTGACTATGGAAGCGTGCTGTGTTTGTTAACAAAGAGGAGAGGATAAGGCATATGGTACAAAAACTAGAAACCTTGTTGCTTCCGAATATGATTCCACATATTCTTCACAGCATCACGATGCCGATTATCCAACAAACGACCAATCTCCGTATCGCCAAGCATTCCTTCGCTCTTCAGCCGCGCCAGCTTCTCCAGCTCCCACTCCGCCCACGGCTTCGTGTTGCTCGACAGCTTGCGCATCTGCTGGTAGATCTGGATGTACGTGAACTGCGGCATCAGCGCGACGATCTCCTTCTCCTTCAGCCCGCGCTTCATCAGCTGCTGCAGCTGCTCCGACGACTTGGACGTCCATCGCTCGCGCTTCTTGCAGAGACTGTTCTTCCACTTGTTGATACACTGACCCATGGAGCGCGTGCCCACGTACTTCGCCACCTCGCTCCACCGAATCGTCGCGCCACTGTTCTTCACCGCCTCTCTCAATCGCTGGCACTCCTCCTGACTCCACTTGTTGGGACGACTACGACCATTCGAGGAGACAGAACTGTCCTTGTCCAGCGAATCCGCCCAATCGGCATCGTCATTGTCGACGATACGTCTCGGCTTTCGCTGCGCGCGCGACTTGACTGGCGTCTGTTCCGTTGCTTGAGGATAAGCCATGACTTCCGAAGAAATATCTGAAGAAGTGCCTTCCGTCAAACTTGTGGCGGAAACGGGTTGTGGATCGTAACTTCCATTCTGCGCCTCCACGGGGTACGCAGTCGAAATCTCCGTCCCTTCGTTCGAATCCACCATTGTCGGGGCATCCACAGAAGCAGGCTCTTCGAAGCAGGGCAGGGTCAGGGAAGTCGCAGTGTACAACGTCTCGTTGTGCTCACTCGGGTGAGGCTGCACAACAACGGCATCAGCCACTGAAGTGCTTTCCTTCGAAATCAACTGGGGTATGTCATACTGCGGTACGTCAGTGCAGTATCCGAAACTCGGAGTGGCCACTGAGGGTTGGAAACAACCGTCGTAACAGCATGAGCATAGAGAACTATCGACCACCTCGTATCCCGGCATTACGGGATAGGCAGGAGTAACAAAACCCTGGTAACAAGCGCAGGGATCACACTCATAGTAGGGCATGCAACTGATGTAGTTGCACATCTGATTGTTACCACAACAATCAGCGCCGTAATTCTCGAATGCAGGAAGCCCCTCCACATTGCACATACTCGCACCACACGCAAAGCCCATGCAGCAATCGTTCATCGCTTCCATACCTTCTACGACACGGAAAATTAAAAATGTGTGAGTCGAAGAAAACGTCCTTTCCGATTGTATCAAGAAATTTCCGGGAAGGTTCTTGATCAGGGCAAATGACGCGGAGAGAAGTCGATGCCCGGTTTCGAGTTGACTGCATTTCGTGGGCATGAATACGGATAGCGACGCAAAAGGAGTGCCATCGAAGTGGATGGTTTTCCATTCCGTTCCTTCTCATTCTTTTCCATCATTTCCACTTCTGTCGAGGTGAGACTTCCTTCTTTCAAAAGAATGAACGATCATCTGTCCACAACGTCGCCGAACGACGAGGAGAAGCGGTTCGAGGAGAAAAGAGCGTTGGCCGAAAAGCGGAGGCAGCTGAAGTGGATGGAGAGTATGGAGTGTGAAGTGTAGACTGGAAAAGAAACTCCGCAAGAAGCAGATGGGCGCAAACCAACGAGATGAGTCAAAGTGGCCAAAGTGCCTCTTCTGGATATCGAAGTGTTCGCGCTTCTGCTCCGGCGACCGAGCTCCAAATAGCAAATACTGCGTGAATCACATGCATATGAGCGGCTCTGCGAGTGAGAATGCGGGAAGCGAGAGAAAACGGGTGGTATGCCCCATTGATCCTTCCCACACAGTGTTTGAAGACCGTCTCGAGAAGCATATGCGAGTCTGCAACAAGAACAAGCAAGAGCGCGCCAAGTCCTCCTGTTCGTTCTTCATTCCCAATTTCAACTGCGGAAACCAGTTGCTGACGTCACATATGCAGTTTGGCAGTCCAGACGAGGTACAGCAGCATTGCGGCTGTGATGCGTAGAAACGCGCTTTCGAGTTGGAATTGGAGAAGAAGATCCGGTCGATCTATTCTTCCTTGTTTCCGAACGGGATTGCAACACACATTCTTCGTCCCGCCCGATTCGACCCCTTCATCGCTGACAAGGCAACGAGAGGAGCCACGCAGGAGTCGCTGCGCCACTTGTACCAGCAGGTGAGCATGATATGCAACATGGAGGAGCAGTGCCGTTTGCTTCGTTCTCTTAGTTGTAGTGGAATGATGAAGGCTGATCCCGTGTTCGTCGAGTTTGGCGCGGGACGGGGAATGTTGAGCTTGGGCATTGACTTCTCTCTCAACGGCAGGCTCCCAACGGAGGAGAGGAAGGATGATGTCCAAGATCGAGGCAAGTACCTTCTGATCGACATGTCTCCCGTGCGGTTCAAAGCAGATCGGTGGCTGCGTCACAAGGAGAGCAACTTCTGCCGCATCACTGGGAACATTCGCGACATCGATCTTCGTCGCATTCCCATCTTTGAAAAGAAGGAAAACAACCAGTTCGTCGGAATTGCAAAGCATTTATGCGGCGTTGCGACGGATTACGCCATCCGTTGTATTCTGAACAGCATTCACAGTGAACAGGAGGTGAACGGCTTGGAAGTATTCTCTTACTAGTGAAATGGACTGTAGTGCGTTGGGGTTTGCATCGCTACCTGCTGCCATCACCGATGTCAGTGGCACAGCTTCGTGGGCCAAGAATTCTATCACAAGTTGGTAAGTCAAGCGTTTTAAGTCTAACGCGAAGGGTTTGAAGGACGAGGAGTGGGATTACCTTCGGAAGATGACGAGTTGGGCTACGCTCACAGTACATGTATTTTTGGCTTGTGATTGCTAGAGCAAGGAGCACTCCTCTGGCGAAAAGGAGGAAAAGGAGAAGGAGGGGGAGAAGACGGAAATCGTGAATGAGGACACGCTCACGCTGAATCCGGTGAAGATTGAATATGTGCCGTAGGGTGGCTATGGGCTGGAGTGAGGATTAGGATGGACATTGAGTTGGGGAGGATGTGCAAGCGCATCATTGACTACTGCAGAAGCCGCTTCATCGAGCAAGAGGTGAACGCCTTGCTGAAGGAGAAGAGGTTTCATTCGGAGTTGGTGTACTATTGTGATCCGAAGGACAGTCCGGAGAATTGCGTCATTTTAGGTTCGGTTTATTGTCGCGCTTTGTTTTCATTCACTCGATTGTTGTCACTTTCTTAATAGTTGTCACTCACTCGATTGTTGTCACTCACTCAATTCCTACCATGGAACTCCAATCCTGCCTGTGGAGCCAGGAAATCGAGAAGAGTCCCATCCCAGAGGAATGCCTGAAGGAGGATGTGATTGTGGGCATCGATGAAGCGGGTCGTGGCCCCGTTATGGGTCCTTCCTTCTTATACTTCTGACGAGTAGGACCTATGGTATATGCAGCCGCTTACTGGATCAAGTCAAAGAATGATGAGATCACGAAGATGGGATTCAACGGTGGTTTGAACGCAATCCAAATCATGCATAGATTCAAAACAACTCACTGCACAGAAGAGAGAACACTTGCTAGGCGACATTCAAGCGGCAGACTCCATCGGATATGTGATTCGCACGCTGTCCCCGAAGGAGATTTCGGCCAACATGCTTCAATCGAAGCCCTTCAACTTGAATGAGATGTCGCACAAAGCGGCCATGGACATGATCCGCGAGTTGCTGCGAATGAAGGTAAAGGTTACGGAGGTGTACATCGACACCGTTGGCGATCCCGAGAAGTACGAGAGCAAGCTGCAAGCGGCGTTCAGTTTCACTACGATCAAATTCAAAGTGTCTAAGAAGGCAGATGCGCTGTACAAATGCGTGTCTGCCGCGAGTATCGTTGCAAAGGTGGCTCTTCTTTTTCCCTCTCATATACAGACGCGTCGCGACCACATTATTGAAAACCACACATGGGAAGAAGCGTATATGGAGGGAAAGGACTTCGGAGGCGCCGGGTCTGGGTATCCGAGCGGTATATCGTGTTGTGATCCCTTTACGAGTAGACCCGAATACGAAAGCGTTCCTTGCGAACTGTATGCATCCTGTGTTTGGATTCCCCACGTTCATTCGCTTTAGTTGGAGCACAATTCCAAAGCTAATTCAGGATAAGCATGGCGCTGTTTTTGTTTGGTTGGCTTTGATTCGCGGTTTGACGGCTAGGAAGGAGGATTTGGAAGACGAAGACTCTCCCTACAAGAGGCCACAGAAGAAACATCGCAAGGAGGAGTCTGTGCTGTGCCTGTCGCATCATGTTGAAAGGAGTCGCTTTTAGAATCAACACTGTTTTATGGTATAAATGAAATACAATTCGGATTCACAACGAAACAGCAACTACTGGACTCGTCTTTCCCATTCGTGATTCGGAATACGGTCTTTTCGCTATTGGAAGGATTGGATTCCCTTTTCACGAGAAAGCGATTGCTCATCAGCGAAAGCCATCCCGAGATGGGCATGTAGTAAAAGGAGGGATTGTTCATAAGAAGTCCTATGCTTCACTCTTCGTGACAACCACTACTCGGAGATATAACGACGAGGGACGCTCTCTTGTCACGCAGTAGCGAACGGAGCAGACGCGTAATGGCGTGAAAGAGGGATTGGTTGTTCTCGTTACTCGAAATGTCGTATATGATGGAACACAGCGAGTCAATCACGATAAGACGCGGCTTGTCTACAACTCACGCACTCCCAGCACAACGCACTACTGGCATCCATATGGATCGAATGAAGCAATAAGGAGAAGTGGACAAGGTCCGTCGGACGGTACACAGTAATTCGACTCACGGTCGATCGGTAGCTCTCCAGCCGTATCCGCTCATCTGCGATGGAGCGTAGTCTTGACACAATCTCCTGGTCTAGACGCGACACTCCCAGCTTGCAATCCATGTCAAAGAGCGCCACAGGCAGCTCCATTCCGCCAACGGAACGGGGTAGAGCAACCGTTGCAATCATCGAATAGGCCAGCTACGAGTGAAAGGGAGCACGGATTTCAAACAGCGCTCTTCCCTGTTCCGTATTTCCCGATAATCTCCATTGCTTGATAGGCATCCAGACTCGGCTATGATTCACTGCGAATACAAGGGGTTACGAAGATGGGGATTCCCGTGGGAATGGGGTCAATCGTTGTGCTCGCAATGAAGTCGTACCCATTTGTATCGAACGAGAGGAAGTCATTTCCAACAACGGGCGCGATCGACTTCAAGATCTCCTCGAAAGCGGGTTTCTTCGGAGGGCAGTCACCGTCGACCTGTCTCTCCTCTCTGCCACTGTCCATTCCGAACAAACAAATCGATTCTGCAAAACAACACTATTCCGGCTTGACGGTGAAGTCGTAGGGCTTGAACATTTCTCTGAACTTGTTCGTCAACGCGGCTTCTTCCTCCACGCTCTTCTGCAAGCCCTTCCAATCGGTGCCGACATTCTCCGTTTCCAGGAGAGAACCCACCGCCTGATGGAAGAACTGCATGTGCGGACGTCGCTCCCTCACGACATAGCCAAACCGCTTCGGCTCTTCGGCACTCACGCCCCACACCTCGGCGTACAAGTAGTCTTCGTTCCCGGCGAAGGCGCTCAATTCTTCTCCCTACCCTTAACACCCACAAACACCCCCACTTTTGGAATCTCGCTGAAATGGAAGCCGCGCTGTGTGGCGGCAGCGTCGAGCACAATCTTCACAACCGCCTCTATTCCTCATTCTCTCCACACAGACACACCCTTCGCCGGATCGATGGGAAGCACCTGGATGTGGCAATGGAGAGGGTTGCGCGTAGTCAGATTGCGCTCCAGCAGAAGCACTGCCTTCCCCTGCTCGCGGAACATTCTATCCATAACGCCCTTCGCAAACCAGCACCGAATCAACGCCGACTTAAACTGGCCGATTTCTGCCATCGCCTCCTCGGGCAGTTGCAACGTGTTTTGACGGTGAATCACGGGAATGATCAGAACATGGCCCTCCGTCAACTGGCCCTTCGGCAGCGCCAGGTACGCGTTCTCGCCCACACTACGCCTGATTCACTCAATGCTCCTTCACCTCACGATCAACTGTTTCTCCACCTTCGGCGACGCCAGGCAGAACCAGCACTCCGAACGACCCGGCGTGGACTGCATTGCGAAGCGGAAGTTTTGCTGCGGCGCGGGCGTTTCTCTCTCGATGCGCTTCATCGTTTCTTCGGAGAGGGAGCCTTGCGGCATGGAGGGGCGTTTCGGTGTATCGAAGGGGGACGCCGTGCACGTTGAGTCGCACTCCGTCAGTTCCCGCTCTGGCATCTGGAGACAGGGAACAAGATTCAATGCATGCAGCCACTTCCGACTCTTGTCGGAACCCGCCTTCACAGGACCCAGGTAGACCAGACGCGTGATGTGCTGGTTCTCGTTTCGGTAGGGAAGACGCTCGTAGAAGATGTTCTGTTGATGATACACATCGCAAAGACAAACCATCGAAGCAGCGAAGTGGTAGCGCGGCTTCACTGTCTTCAGCACTTCACTGACCACGGGAGACCCCACGGAGGTGCAATTCGGAATGGTTGGGTACTGTGTGGAGTTGATGAAGCGGAGCATCCTACGCTTGACCACTCCACACGGCAATACCCTGCAGCCCATTCGCCCGAGAGAACGAGGTCAACGGGAGCTTCGTCGCTCTGTTTCAAGACAGCGTCGATTTGGGATTTGCGGTAGTAGCAAGGAGAGACGTTGGATTCGTCCAAATAGCGCTGCGGGTCGTAGGCACCCGGAATACACAGCACCTACCCGTTATGAGGAATATCGACTGTCACTCTCAGGCCGAGGATCGGTACGTACTCCACATTCGTCACAATCGTCAGGTTGGGAATCGCCTTCAGCTTTGCTAGACACTCGGAGGCGATGATATCGTCCTTTATCACCACGAACGTTGGTATCGGAAATGCGGTACCCGACTCTAAATGTAAGCTCGCTATCGAAATCGGGATCCCCTACTGATTTCAATCGAATTGTTCTCATCCAGGAACTTTCCGACGCAAAACAGCACGTCAAAGGGCCCCAGTTTGCTGCCGTTCAACTTCTGAACCTTGGCCAATACATCCCCGATATGGCCTTCAATATCACCGCAAAACAGCGCCTAGACGCGTGATAAAAGAAGACGCAACAGGTACCTTCACCATTCTCCTTGTTTGAACCAGACTTCAAACAAACAGCGGGATTCGTAAGTTTACAATGGCACAATAAAAGATTCAAACCTGGAACGACGGGTGGCCCTTCTTCCGATGCTTCTTCTTCATCCGCTTCACGGTGATGTTTCCCATCCGCTTCACGCAATGCACACCCTACGGATCACTGCACGGGAAAGAAACGACGGGTTCCAACAACACGACTCCAGATCCCTCCTTACTCGCTTCAGTGACTTGCACTCTCTCCTCTCGCACCACTGCCTTCGGTAGCTCGGGGGCATTCCTATCCATCACGGAAACAAGACTCAAATACCCAATAGACTGGGTCGGATTCATGGCGACGGGGAAGAGCTTCGGTTCCTGGGACTGCAGCACCTGAACCAGACCCTGGAAGAGAGAGTCGTTTCTTTCGATTTGGGAGTGCGGAAGGTTCTGGGACAACACCTGTCTATTCGATCAGAGGCTGTATCTACCCGCTACGTTTGCTGACTCGATGACAATTCTTGAGACTGGTATTGGAAAACGTCGTTTGTCGCTGTTCGACGAGTCAGCAACGAATCAGGAAACAAACTGTCCCCGGGGGAGCCGTTGCTCGTTTTCATCAAGCCCTCTTGCATTCTGCTAAAGTCACCCAATTCCTGGGACATGGAAAAGCGAAAGTCCTGCGAGGACATGGGAGAGAGGAACGACAGCACCTTCTCCTCCTGTTTGCTCAACTCGTCGTTCCGCTCCACGTCTCTCACCGACACAGTTGCGCTCCCACTCGCAGTCGAACCACTCGGTGTTTGACTCATAGGAAGGGGAGTGTGGTTCTTCCCCATTCGTCATTCTTTCCCTTTTGCAGTGAATCCAGTGAAGAGAATAGGACTATTGCGTTTTGCCCAACAAACAGAACTGGATTATGCTGCTTAGTGAAAGAGATGCCAGATCGATTCTCTGACGATGGTAGAAATGGCTGTCGCCCCAGCAATGGCTACTCTACATTGAAGAGAGATATGCAGGATTACCCCGTTTTCACAAGATCGCTCTTCCCGTGCTTCTTGCATTTCTTCTTATGCGAGGAATCAGAACTGGAACTAGAGCTGGAACTGGAACTGCTGTCCCTGCGTTTCTTGTGCATCTTCCACGTCTACGTATCAACGACAAACCTGGAGCTCACATATCCACAAGCACACTTCTGCTTCCGTTTTGAACGGATGGGGTTCCGAAAGCCGCATCGTGGACACATGACGGTGTTGCTCACCACATCACCACTCGAATACGCTTGAACGCTGTCCACACAAGTCTGGACGTTGTAGGAATAAGCAGCTGACAGGCCAGTGGAAGCGGGCTGATTCTGATAGTTTGACGACGGGGGATTGGAGTAGACGGGATAGGGATAGGAGTAGGGCTGGATTGGGATGACGGTGGGAATGGGAGGGGGACGCGAAGCCACCTGCGTGGACGGATTCTGAACGACTTGCGTAACCTCCTCGGTGATTTCATACACTTCCTTCTTGTCTCGCTCCATTTGTTGTGATTCTCCCAGGTATATCCCAAACAAACACGACAATAAGACAATTACAGAGCGTGCCGAAAAACGTATTGGGACACGTTATCAGAAGCTAAACTAAAGGATACCTCATGTTCACTGAGAAGACACACATAGGTTCAATCAAACCTAATACTCTTTTGACGATCCCCGCTTCGCATCCCTCGCCAACTCGGACGCGATAGATCGAATAGCACTGGAAGGGGGCGTGTGGATCGAGTCGGACCGAACACTCTCCGATGAAGAATGCTTCACGGCAGCAATCACTGGCGCGCCGCTCGGCTCCGCCGCCTCCTCGCCCGCGTGCGCTCCGTTTCGTGACCGACTCAACGCTGTCCGACTCCTCCTGGCCTCCACAGGATAGAGAGCAGCTTCACGAAGAAAGAGGGCGTGTAGCACCTCCAGAGGAATG
>ERZ1106923.118-NODE-118-length-34650-cov-18.067264_pt1 | contig 34650 bp, 38 predicted proteins | sample MGYA00403657_ERZ1106923 | MGnify/ENA primary metagenome ERZ1106923 (study PRJEB35170, sample SAMEA104062425) | human gut metagenome | biome: human gut; feature: human-associated habitat; material: faeces | place: Denmark | collected 2012-06-19 ...
GTTCTCGGATGTGGGACGATCTGTAAAGACGCTGAAGGAGCTGCAGAAGGATTACCTGTATAACGAAGTGGATTGTCTTGTTTGTTAAGTGGATTCGTTACTCTTAGCGTGTTTTGGTGAGCGAAATCCTGAAATGCGTTGTCCTCAGTGTGGAAAAGACATCTTTGGTAACTGGTGGGTGTGCGAGAAGTGCGGTCGCAAGTTCTGTCTCGGCTGTCGTGGTGCGTGCTACCATCCCCATTAGAGTGGTGGAGAGGAGTTGATGGTGAGATCACTCGGATTGTTTGTTTGAATCACTTTGTTCTCGTACTTGTTGAGGGTAGCTGTGCACTTTGGTGGGTTTCGTTTGAACAACACAATCCCTCTCACACACATCGTTCTTTCACAGAATCATGCTATCGCGTGAGGTACGTTATGGATTTCACAATCATTCTCAGAGATACTATGTTACAGAGGAGATGCTCGCATCTCTAGTTCATGACGGAGTTCTTTCACAGGAACAGATGGATAAGGTGTGGACTTTTGTGAGAGCAAATCAGAAGACAGTAATCGGGAAGATGTTCATGGAACGAGCGCAAAGCTTTCAGGGGGCTTTCTTCTGTTTGAGCTAGTTTGTTCTCCATGTAATTGCCTTGAGAGACGAGTTAGTTTGGCTGTGGCTAAAGGTGCGAAACTCTCAGAATAACCGCGGACAGTCAACAATCAGGTAATGAATAATCATTAACTGGACAAATACGTTGTTCAGATAATTGTAATCATCTACAGTCAGGAATCAGACTTTATCTACCCAAAGATCAATGAACACTGAAGACGATTATCCAGTAATGGTCCGTTATCTCTTTCTTATCACTCAGATTCTTGCTGAAGTCGCCAAGTATCTAGTATCTCTCCATTCTCCGAATGTGAGGAGTGACTATGTTGATTCATTGGCTTCTGGAACCGTTTGTACATCCATGTTCTGCTTATCGTCAGATTCTCTGTGACATTGTGAGCGACTATATCGGTTGCGATATGATCGATTCTTATCACTTGGATGCTCGTTTGGAATGAACGTGGAATGGTGACGCAATAGATAGCGAATCTGCCCAGGCTGAGGAGAATCTACTTATCTTTGGTGTTGCCTGTGAGAGAATGCAGATCCCTCGATGGTGCGTTGCCACCTACAGGGACTTCAAGGAGAAGAACGTATGTACATGCGTACTGAATTCTAACATTGCAGTACGAGAAGATCGAGTTGACTCTCGTTCTGTTCGTCATGCGTGGTTTGGCTTACAATCTTCCAAAGACGGAATCGATTATGAATGTGCTGAATGGTGGGTTGCGTTGCGTGACAACTGAAGTGTAGATTACGAGCTCGGCGACTATCCTAAATCGAAGAAGGATCATAAGGTATGCGAGAACATCATTCGTGTGTTCCGTTGCGAGGAGAACGACAAGCCCACCCCCATGACGGACAGTAGCGAAGATGAGTGAGTTACTAATGAATTGCATATTGATTTGTTGTCCACACTCGTTCTAGAACAAACAACACACAACCTCTTTAGCAACAGAATGACTCGCATTACTCACCCTTCTCCTTCTTGGCATGAACCCACTATACTTCACTCAAGCATTCAAAACATCACGTTCTTCCGTCTCTGGTTCAGCATGTTCATGATCATGAAAGGACCGACTATTCTTATCACCAATACACCAAACGCTACGAGGAATGTACAGCAACAAGTAGAAAACCGAAACGGCGTAGTAGTTGAAAGCGAAGTTCCAAGCGTTAGGAAGAGCGAACGAGAAGAGGTGCGTACTCTTGATGAAGGGAAGAGAGCGGTAAATGGTGAGAATCTCGCCGGTAATGCCCGTCGGGTACAAGACCAAGAACAGGTTGTACCGGAGGAAGAGCAACCACGAAGGCATCGAAACGTTCAACAATTTCACGATATAGAAGAGATAGCGGGGCACTTCAACAAGAGACCAACTAGGCATCACCAGTCACACGAAGGAATACCTCAACACCATAAGCTTTATTCCAAACGAGTCTTGGACATCAGGGCAGGGATTGGCGTATCCCCAGGTGAGAATGAGCCGGGAAAAGACTGCTCATGAGAATAAAACAGGAATGACAAACCTTGGAGCGCTGTTGTCATGACAGGGGAGCGGACAATCCCCATCATGGAGTGAACAATCTCCATCACTGCTGCGGTCTGCACTGCCTTCAGTGCAGTTCCAATAGAGTCCCAAAACAAGGTGGTTCTAGACAATCACGGTTCTTCTCTTTCCTCACTCTGAGACACTGTAGCAATAGAGTAGGTACCATATGTATAGCCATCCCGCCATGCAGGCAGCATTGTAGCAGATGAGGTAGTCTACGGGGATGACGAGATTAGAGGAGCGAAAACAGTGAGCAATGGGTGAGTTCTCCTTCGCCATTGAAATAAGAAATGAGAAAGGGAGTCTTTCTTGTCAACGACGTCACTCCTTTCGATGATGACATACGAGTGCTTTTCTTTGAAATCACGGATTGGCTTATGAATTACGAAGACAGGGAGTGATGCTCCTGTGTGAACTCTTCCTTTGTTTATTCCGTTTTGCTTTTCCTTGAACAAGCGAATCGTTAAGGCAATTCTCTCCATTCCTCATCGTGTGGATTCTGATCGACACCTCACCGCTCCATCCTATTGTCCAACCACAATCAACGCAGTGGAATTGAACGAATGTGACAATAGTCGCCAGAGTGAGTTGTGTTAGGCATGCACCAATTGTAAATGGACCCTATTATGAATGGGACGCGTTCTCCCACCAAAAAGAGATACGATGGAGATAGACGATTTCGTCGACTCATACCCAATGGACTTTCCTGATGGAAAGGTAGGGCCGAAGAAACTGACTTTGGAGGAGTGAGTCATTCCGACTTGCTTTCACGGATAGGATTATTGAGCTGGATCGCATCGATCTCTTTGACGAGATCCAGAAGTTCCCGTACTCAGTTATGCACTTTCACGAGGGGAAGTGCGGGACGGAGATGTATGACGGCATTGCGGAGTACGATGATGCTGTTATGCTGGAGATCAATTCGAAGAGGATCATGGTTGTTGATGTGGAGAAGTATGCGTTGCTGAAGCTTAACGATGTGGATTTGAGTAAAGTGCAACATAATCAGGTTGTGGATTTGAACAGCAACGGCGATCGCTGGGAGGGGGATGTGCTGAATGGCGTGCCATGCGGGGTTGGAACCCAGTACGACAAGAATAACAATGTGGCTTTTGAGGGTTTTCGGGACGGTGACACGATTTGCTGTTATGGTCGTTTCTTTTACCCTGATATCCATAAGATTGAGTACGAAGGAGAGATGTGTGACGGGAAGAGATGGGGAAGAGGTACCCAGTTTGATCGCAATGGAAATGTGCTGTTTGATGGAGAGTGGGTGAATGACGTTCACTACACGGATAGAAGTGTGACGGTGAATGAAGATAATGAGTGCAAGGTTGTTTTGAATGGTCTGATTGAGGAGTTGGTGATCGAAGATGGTTCGGGAAGAGGGAGCCAGTGGCGCTACTTGGACTTGCGTCTTATGTCGTGTCTCCGCACACTACGCATAGGGGACAACTGTTATCCGCGGGTCGATGGCTTCATGGCGACTGGAATGAAGTGCTTGGAAACGGTTCACATCGGCAAGAACTCCTTCACACTCCCTGGGTACCGTGAGATAAAAACCACCGATCGCTCGTTCTTTTTGGAGGACTGCCCGAATGTGAAGGAGTTGAAGATCGGCTACCACTCCTTCTGCGACTACAACTTCTGCCAGCTGCACGTGCTGCCGGCGCTGGAGGTGCTGGAGATTGGAGACATGCTGGAGAACGAGCGCCACGGCTGCTTTACGCAGGCAGCGGTGGAGCTGGAGAGTTGAATCGCAGTGTGGTGATCACGATCAGACTTGCCGTGTTTGAAGACGGTTCTTTTCGGTAACGGCGTGTTCTCCGCGTGCGAATCTGCGCGTTTCGTTAGTGAGTGTTTGCTCTTGTGCTGATGCGTCAGGGTTGCCCGCGCTGGAGTCCATCCAACTGGGGAACAACGCGATGGGCTTCCTGCGGTTCAGCAACTACGCGCTCCTGGAGATGATCGGTCGGGCTTGCTGCCGCCGCTGATAGGTAGACCTGCCCGCGTTCACCTCGTTCACCACGCGCTCGAGCACCAGTCTGTCCCTGTACGGCGTGAACTCTGTCCATCTGGAGAGTGCTGGAGTGGTGGTGGTGTGATGGATAGACCTGCCCGCGCTCGCCACCGTCGACCTCCCTCGCGCCTTCCACGCCCTGTACGACTGGACGATTAAGAGTGGCGTGTGTCTGGCGTGAATGACGCGTAGACGCGGGAGCCTTCGCCCAGCACCCGTCGCTGCCCATTCCTCTTTCCCACGCCAACGTGCACTCGGGCACAGAGTGGAGCGCGCTGGACGCGACGGTCACCAGCATCGTCATCGACAGCGCGTGCGACGTGGAGGGAGCCAGCGTGACCGTTCTGGACTTCTCTCGCTTCGCCAACCTGACCCACGTCGAGGTGGGCAACTACGCCTTCCTCAACGTGAACGAGGTGAAGCTGGTCGGACTGGGCGCGCTGGAGAGCGTGGTGATCGGCAGGAACTGCTTCGCGAGCGAGCCCGACAGTGACGCCCCCACTGTGCGCCGTTGCCTGACTGTGAAGGACTGTCCGAAGCTGACGACGCTGGAGCTGGGCATGGGTTCCTTCAAGAGCTACAGCGTGTGCGCGATTGAGAACAACGCGGCGCTGGAGACGCTGGCGTTCGGCAAGGTGAGCGAGGAGATGTCCATGTTCTTCTCTGGGTCGTTGGAGCTGAAGAGTGCTTTCATTCGGAGTGAGTGATGACTAGACATGTCTTCGCTCAAATCGCTCGAGTTTGGCAGCATGACGTTCTCGTCCTGTTCCCGCGCTGTGTTTGAGAGTGGCTTCTTCGCACTGGCGTCATCGACTAGACTTGCCCGCGCTGGAGTCCATCAAACTGAGCAGGGACTCGCTGGTGTTTAACGGAGGCGATGAAACGGCCGCGCTGGTCATGCGAAGTGGCTCAGAGGGGATGAAGTCATTGACTAGACCTGCCCAGACTCACCTCTTTCACATCCGTTCCCGCTCTGGATCAGCGATCGCGGAGTAACCGAATACTTTCGCTCGCGCATGTGCGTCACCTCGTCATGGAGAGTGAATCAGCAGTGATGTGCTGAGGAGTAGATATCCCCTTGATATCCACGATACTGTTGCCTGGTAATGTGTTTAACGAGGTTACGGACGTGACGGTGAACAGTAACGACGGTTTTGGTGAGTTAGGGAATAGATGTTGGCGCCTTCATGTCCGTGCTGTCTCCCGTGCTGGATCGTATCAATAACTAATTGTTGTGTTGTTTGCTGCAATATACATTGAGTGGTGATGGAATTTCGCACAAATCGTCAATGACTGGAAATGCGCGTGGTTCAATAAACACCAATTCACGGACACTTCTTCTCTACAATCTGCACCCCATGCTCCTCGTATTCCGCCCTTGTCACGACGAACTCTATTCATAACTGCATTTCTCTTCGGCTACCCGAAAACGAGCCGAGGGAACCAAGAATGCTCGCTCCGAGATACGGGCTCGTCCTGCTCTCCTCCTCAGGAACAGGGGCCAGGCGCGCAGCCTATGCAATCACTCGCATAAGAAGAAAGCACTCCGTTCGACATCACATTCAATTCTCGGTCCAACCGCTTCGCAAATCCTTTCATTCTCGACACTCCACCGCACAGCATGACGCACGACGCGATGTCCCTCGTTGTTTCTCCAGCACATGCCGTCAGTCTACCTAAAACGCGAGCACAACTCATACTGGTCGGCAATCATCAGTTGTAGGGACTTGAGCGAAGGATCTCCCAATGCAGTGGGATAGAAGAGCAGCTCTGGAATAGAATTCCGTTCCTTGCCTATTTGGATCTAGTCATCATCTCTCCATCACAAAACCACCGATTTCCCGTCAGGGAGTGTGAATGAGACAGGAGCCACGGTTGAATTCTCATTCTCGATGTAAGGGTTTTCCGTGACGATCGATCTACAATTTCAGTGCTGCAAGGCACAAGGACAGCTTCTCGTTCATTTCCCTTCCAACGGCATTGTACAAGAACGTCTTGCTTGCAGGAGTCATGGCTGTCTATCGCTAAAGAAGAAACGAAAACGAAACGCATCCTCTGGGCAGCAACTCCGGCTTTCCCTTCATTGCGGGCACAAGACATCGCTGGACGTACAAATCGCGCAACCGGGATCCGGCAAAGCGCTGGTACGACACGTAGTCCCTGTCGACAAATCCATCGAACACACCGCAGCAGCGAGTCAAATCCTCTCCGATGTCGACCACCATTCCCATAGTTCGTCCGCGTGAGAAGCAAGACAGCGCGGCATCCTTGTACATCATCAGACTGGGGACGCACATCTTCTCAAACAGCATTTCTGCGAATCTAGGATGAACAGGAGCACGAATACCCACTTTTCCCTCCGAGAGTGCTTCACAGTGGGAGGCTCGACAAGCAGCACCGGATTGTCTTCCGTAGAAACGCACAACCAGTCCTGCATCGCGTGCTGGATCATCCGCTCCACGCCCTCCCAGCTACGAACTATGCATCACCATCCGAGAAGGAATTCTACTGCTCAAGTCACGAACAAGGGGGGTGATCTCCGCGTCCTTGTATCTACACATAATCGTTCGCTCCCTTTCACACTTCCAGGGTTTTGATTCTCCGACGATCGATACCGTCTGCGTTGTTGGCTCCTTTGTCGAATTCCGCTTGACGTTCGTTTTTGAGTAATATACAATATTGGATGGCAAGTTGATCTTAGAGTAACACCAGAGACGCATTCCCTGCTTGAGTTGATTCATCGCCAGCAAAACCAAAACGAGACTCGCTCGTTTCGATATCAATAATGATAACGTTTGACTTTGCTAAAGGTAACGACAACCCCGAAGGATTACGCGGATGCGGTTCTGTCATAAACAAACAATGACGGTTCATTGCAGCGCCACTTCGGCCGTGTAGTCGAAGTTGATCGACGGCACTACGGACATGATGAACTTGAGAAACAGGAAGAGGTAGTTGCTGGCATCCACGTTCTTTCCGTTCTCTTCCATGAGGCTGAACATGCGATCCATTGTGGTGGCGTGCATGCACGGGTGGATACTAATGCAGTCGTGGTTGTAGAAATGGAAGGGGTGGGGGTCGATGGTTACCGTCTTCAGCACATAGTCCTCGTCGACGTCCTGCAGCATTTCGTGGGGCGTCAGATACATGCCGTTCTATGTTTTCACCGAGATCGGTGGTTTACGTTGTTGTATCCACACAAATAGACATGTGGCGTTTGGTAGTACGGATCGTACGTGATAGAGACGTCGTAGTATCGAATGGGTGGCTGGTGTTTCCTCGCCTCGTACTCAAAGGAAGTTGATGGGTTGACACTGTCTTTGGAGGACGAGATATGAGATACGATCACTTCTTCTTCCACACTACGTCGTCAGTTGAAGATGAAGTGCCTACTCGGAAGCGATCCATGTGAAACTGTCGTTGTCCACGACTCTCTTGTCATACACTGCCTTTTTGAGCTGATTGAACCGTCGACTACAGGCCACTACGGTTTGTCCCAATACGAAGCGCTACCATGCCGAAATAGCAGAAACTGTTTGTCCGGAGGCAAATAGGATTGATGAGAGGATGAAACACTACCCATCCACTCCCAGACTGGAGACTTCGCGATTAACATGTCTCCTGCATCTACAAATTGCTGGGGAGACAGCTTACCCCGTTGGTGTTGGGGATAGATCTTCGGTCGGTGAATCGTCGTTACCACTTGCCTCCACAGTAGTCCCAAGCGATGCTTTGCATCCTGCATATTCGATGCACTGAATACTATCCATGGCTTCGCGCGGAAGAGCAGGGATTCATCAAGAGAACAGATGTGCGTGTAGTGGTCTTTCATTACGAAGTCCCAAGAATTGGGGTGTGCGGCTTGTTGGAATTGAGGGGCTGAGGGTCTTCATAACTATCAACAAGACTGTCCATTTTGGATAGTACTCGTTCTGTTCATCATCACTATGGATAGGAGTTGGCTGTTGAACAATCATGAGCTCTCCTCGTTGTTTGCAGAGGTACTCTCTTTCTCCCGCCATACAACAATGCATAGTTCGCAATCTGCAGCACAGTCATTCATTTCGCACGTCATTCGTTTTGACAGAATGAAGTCATTTGATTGGCTGCACGAATCTGGAGTTGTAGTTTCTCTCGTACTTGCCATTCAAAACTGCCTCCACAGGGGATGATCATTCCTATCCTTTTGTTATGTACTCTATCCACTGTTCTGTATCATGAATAGTCTGCGCTGTTCTCGGTGAGTTGACGTGTAACAGCGGAGAGGTCTACGTCGCTGTTACGAAATAGTGCGGCGCTGCTGCTACCGAAGAATCTTACCAGATTCTGTCGGGTTCTACTGTATTGAAGACGAGTGCTGCATTTGCTGATAACGAAAAGCGCACGGATGAGTTCTGTCTTTCTGCCACCACGAATAGCCAATACACCTTCAAGTTGTTGGACCCTGGAGGTAATTCTTGGAGTGCTGGCTCCTGGGTGAGTGCTGCTGGCATCTACGGGAACACGGTGCTGAAGACATTCATGACTGATAACGGAGAGGAGAATTACGCGCTTTCTCTCTACTACCCTGTAATGAAGACTGCGGAGTGGAAAACGACCTCCGCATCCTCTACTATTGCTTCGGATTGGAATAGCCAGTCCTTCACCGAAACGGATTGGAATACGGTGACTCTCGGCTCCGCTTCTGCGGTTGCTGGCACCCAGTACTTCCGTAAAGCGTTCAATGGCATTCCCAGCATGGCTGCCTACGAGCTGGAGTTGAATTACAAGTTCGGTATCATTGCTTACATCAACGGTGTGGAGGTGCTCCGCGACTATATGGCCGATGGCGACGCCACTCCCTCCACTCTCTGTTCTGGAGGCTACGAAGCCTACGACTATCGCGGCGTGATTCGTCCCGCTGCCGAGATGGAGGGAGAGAACAACGTGCTGGCGGTGGAGCTGCACTTCCCCGACCTCACCACGGAGTACGCTGTGGTCTTTGACGCCTTCATGGCGGCTCTGGCTCCCTCCACGCCCATCACGGAGAACACGCTGTGTTTCGTGTACCCCTACGACGTGACGGTGTCTGCTGCTGACGGCACGAGTCCAGCCAGTCTCTTCAACTTCAACCGAATGGATGCCTTCATGGTGTCTGCTTCCGCCCTTCCCACCACTGTGAGCTACGGGCTGAGCGGACCGCGCCCTCACGTCAACGGTCTCCGTGTGTGGCCCTACGCCTTCAACGATGAGATTCCCGCCACCTTCACGCTTCAGGGCGCGATGAGCGCCTCGGACGCCTTCACCGATGTCGTCGTGGCGTCGAATGCGCGTGGTGCCGCAGGGTCCCCCAAGACGTTCTACAACTACTTCGCCGCGCAGCCCTTCGCGAACTACCGACTCGCGATCAGCTCGACTGCGACGTCAGGGTATGTGTTCGGCACGGAGGTGCAGCTCGTCACGTGCCACGACAAGCTCCCAAGCGCCATCACCTTCAACCCCTCCTCGTTCGTTCTGTACCCCCAGTTCAGCATGGCTACCATCCAGCCCGAGCTGAGCGGATTCACGAACTGCGCAGTGGAGCCCACGCTTCCCGGCCAGTTCGAGATCGACGCCGCGTCCTGCGTGTTGAGAGGCTTTCTGCTTGAGGACTACCCACTCACCACCTTCACGATGACCGCGACGGTGAACGGTCAGAGCTACCAAGGCACCTTCACACTCCAGAGTGCTACGTGCACGGACTCCCTCGTGGTCCCCTTCCGCGCCTACGGCTCCAACGCCTATCGCGAGTCGTTGTCGATCATTGAGGTGGCGACGGGGGACGTGGTGTACAGCGTTGCCTACAACGCCGGTCAGCAGGACAACAGCATGGACATGTACGCGCTCTGCCTGGCGGGCGACAAGTACGAGATCGTTCTCGACTCCTCCACTGGCGCGTGGGGCGAAAACTCCGTGCTGGCAGTGAACACGTACATCTCCATCTCCGACGCCACCTGTCTGGCGAACGTGCGTTACGACACCACGCTGGGCATGCCGACTCGCTACACCATCAACGTGAAGTGGTCCGTGGCGCCTCGCAGCGAGTGGTTCTACAAGCTGAACGCGCTGCCCGCCGACTGGTTCAGCGCGGACGTCTCGGGCTGGAGCACGGGCGCGATGGGAGACTTCTCCGCGCCCAACAACCAGATCCAGCTGTACAAGAAGACTTTCACTGTGGCGTCGCTGACCGACGTGGCTGGCTTCGAGATGGCGCTGCGCTACCTGTATGGTTGTGTAGTTTACATGAACGGACACGAGGTGTTCCGCAACGGCGTGAGTGGCGAGCTGAGCGTGGACAGCGTCAGCAGTGACATGTACGGGATGGAGAACTACCACTTTGCCACTCTTCCCGCGAAGTCCATCGCCGTGGGTGAAATGCCCGCCGTGAACTACCTCCGGGAAGGCGCGAACACGATCGCCGTGGCCCTCGTGGGTCAGGCAGATTCTGAGACGACCACGCAGTTCGACTGCGCGGTGCGTCTGGTGGTGGGTTCGGAGTCGCACGTGTCCCTCGGCACGACCTCGCTCTCCGACATCGATGGGTCTCCTTCGAGTCTGATTAACCGCTACTACAACTCTCTGGTGTCCTCCTCTTCCTGCTCGAGCAACTACTGGATAATTTCCTTCTCCGACGGCCGTCGCGAGTGGTTCTCCGCGTTGACGCTGTACCTGTACTACACGCAGTCGGACAAGCAGCCGCGCCAGTTCCTCGTGAAGGCGCGCAACACCAACGAGGAGTGGACGCTGCTCAAGAACGTGACGGACGTCACCTGGTCCCATATGGGCGAGCACAAGCGGTTCTGGCTGGACAACGACAAGGCGTATAGCGAGTACATTATCGAAGACATCTCCAGCGGCGATCCCGACAACTGCGCGTGGCAGCTGAGTAACCTGGACTTCACCGCCGACGCGGCTCCCGCGGACATCCCGTATCTCGCGTACGAGGGCCCGCTCACGCTGACCAAAGACTCCGAGATGGAGAAGGTGTACCCTAACTCCGAGTACTACTACGACTTCACTGTGTCGCCTGAGTTGCCCGCGGGTATGACGATAGATTCGAATAGCGGTGTTCTGTCGGGCAGACCCTCGGAGGAGGGCAGCGGCACCTTCACGATCACGGCGAAGCAGTTCGGTGGCGGCATGGTGACTGTCTACGTCGACATCTCCGTGGTCGTTTGCACTGGAGGCAAGTCGCTGGTCTCGCTGGCGGCGCTCACGGACTTCTACGGCGCGTACGATTCGTGGGCGCTGTTCGCTGGCAAGGACACGAGCGGATCCGCAGTTGCGTCGATCGACGGCTTCTCCGTCGTGAACGGTCTGAACTACGCCGACTGGTGTCTGCCCCACGGCCTCTACACGCTGGTGCTGAAGAGCGACACAAGGGATGGTTGGACTCACCCTGCCGGTTGGTACCTGGCAGTGGATGGAGGCGAGATGGTGTTCGAGACGGGTCAGGTGCCGCCCGGCGTGGACTTCGTGACCACCACGTTCTCCTCGTACCTGCCCTTCCAGGCGGGCTACGATGACTGGAAGGTGTTCAACAGCGCGGAGGCGGTGGCTGCCAACTGGAAGAGCGTGCGCTTCGACGACTCCACGTGGGAGACAAAGAAGGCAGCGGAGTTGGGCAGTCACGCGAGCACGACGGCGTATGTGAGACACGAGGTGAGTATCCCCGCGATTGAGGACTATCACGTGCTGAACGTGCGTGTGAAGTATACGGGTGGTGTGGCGGCGTACTTCAACGGTCGTCTGGTGGCGCGCTTCAACCTGGACGAGAAGTTCGACGCAACGACGGAGGCGCTGGCTGCGCACGACGCGACGCTCTTCTCCAAGTTCCACATCATTCTTCCCCTTGCTGAGGCGGAGACGGGAAAGAACATGATGGCGTTTGAGATCCACCGCGCGTCGGGCCAGAGCGCGATCGTGTTCGACGCGACGGCTGTGTTCGGCGTGAACGACTGTTCTCCCGTGCTCGACAGCTTCTCCGCCATCGACGCCAGCGAGGTGTCGGGCTGTACGAAGGAGGACCTGCTGGACCTGAACCCCACGACCTACGGCAACATCCCCAACACGGCTGGCTCCTACCTGTCCTGGACGGTAGAGAACTTGGAGGGCTCCTTGTTCAACAGCTTCGCGCTGCAGACCAGCACGGCTGCGACGGGCTACGGCTTCTCTGTGCAGGGTCGTTGGGAGAGCAAGTATGCCTACGCGGATGCATTGACCGTGACGGACCAGAGTACGATGGACAGAGCGCGCACGACGTGGTCGGTGCCGAAGGGCTTCGCCGGCTTCAATCAGATCAAGTTCGTGGTGAGCACGCCGGCTGCCGTCGCCGTCGCCACCAGCGCGTACATCACGCAGTACTGCGTGCCGAGCGGAGAGGGCGCGTGCGCTGGCGAGGACGAGTACCCTGCGGTGAACAACGGCGAGTGGTCGGTCGCCAAGTGCCCCAAGTTCATGTCCTCCTACACCTACCGACAGTGCGTGGACGGAGTGCTCGGCAGCGTGACGCGCGCGTGCGAGTACAAGCAGCCCGCAAACCTCGCGTATCCCGGCTTGTCCAGTGTGATCACCACCGTCGACAGCGTCTCGTTCACGCCCACCTACACCAATTTCATCTCCCTCTTCGAAGTGACGGAGGGCGCGCTCCCCGCGGGTCTGACGCTGGACGCCGCCACGGGCGAGATCTCGGGCACGGCGACGGGCGCCAGCTGCACAAGCGGCTGCTCGGTGACCATCAAGGGCGCCAACCGCGACACGTCCACCTCCGTCACTCTCTCCTTCCACGTGATCGGCGGCTCCTTCAGCTACCCCGTCATCGGCGCGGGCGTTCACGTGACGTTGGGCGAAGCGGTTTTTGTCGAACCCGTCATTTCTGGAGAGTCGTCGCCCTTCACGCGCTTCGAGGCGACGGGTCTGCCGGAGGGTCTGTCGATCAATGCCTCTACGGGTGAGATCTCGGGCACGGCGACGGGATCTGCGCAGTCGGAGGTGACGGTGAAGGGATTCGTGGGCGACACGGTGTTCCTCCCTGTCACGTTCACGCTGTTCGTGCACGACCACAGCGCCGCGCAGCCCTTCGTGCCCGCGGGCGCGTCTTGTCCGTTCATTCTTCGCATGTATGCGACGGGTGGAGCTGAGGCGGGCACTGTGTACCTAGACTCCGCCTCCTCCACCACCTCGCTGGGGTTCACACGACCGGCGATGGAGGTGGGAGAGGTGAAGTCGGTGTTCGTGTGCCTGCCGGACGCGGAATACATCATGCACTCGAGTGGTGTGGACCTGCTGGTGTTGAAGGGAACCAGCCCGGTTGCGATCTTCGTCGATGGCAATATTGTGAACGCCTTGTTCTCCACCACGCCCGTGTGCGAGGAGTCGCTAGACACGGAATGCGATGTCGTGATAGGCAAGGGCGTGACACTGAAGGAGTCGGGCGCCGAGAGCGGCACTGTGCACGCCAACAGAGATATCGTTGCGTTGGATCGAAGCAAGACCTACGAGATGTGAGTGCGTGTGGGGGGCGTGAGCAATAGGTCCTGCGACAGCGCGTGCCTGCTGTACAACTCGATGTTCGAGATCACAGCGTACTTCCAGAAGCAGGACGGAGGCGCGTCCTTCATGCCCGTGCAGCGTGCGGTGGTGTGTGGCGTGAACGAGAAGATGGTGCGTGCGCGCATGGTTGTGACTGGTCTGAGGAGCGCGATGCGCTTCTGCGTGGCTGAGGACGCGACGAGCATGACAATGCCGCCCAACCCCTAGTGAATGAGAGAGAGCGAGGTAACGTATAGCAGTGCTCTGGGCAACGTGGAGTTCACGATGGCGTTCAGCTCGCAGGTGCTGAGTGTGGCTAACAACGTGGTGACTCTGTTGTCGATGAGTGAGGAGGCGTGAGTGTGGAGAGAGCGAGTGAGGCGTAGGAAGACGCAGCGGCACGCGTTCCTGCAGAGCATCACGACGGGCGACAAGGTGATGTACGCCCACACGGTTGTGGACGGCTTCTACGCGGGCGTCGCGGACTACTCTCCCTTCGTCCTTCAGGATGTCTCCATCGCCTTCGGCGGCGTGTCGCACTCGTCTGTCGAGACCTTCTCCGCAGCACTCCCGGTCTTGTCGATCGTGGACCTCAGCGCCTCGGCTCTGTCGGTGATGAATGGTCAGCTGCTGACTGATGCCGCGGGCTACAGCAACTACGTGGTGCAGGCGGTGCTGAACGCGATGAACGTGATCCGTCTGAAGAACGACGCGAGTGTGGACATGGCGAATGGAGTGAGTGATTGGGAGTGAAGTGAGGGGTAGAAGCTGTTCAAGGTGAATGACGCCATGCGCGACGAGCTGAACGGGGCTGACGCGAACTACTTGGAGTCGGTTGTGAACTACGCGGAATCGACGGGCGTGTGTTTGGATAGCGAGTGGAGCGAGGACTGTCAGCGCGTGAGTGAGTGGGAGTGGAATGAGGCGTAGTACAAGCCCGTGGTGACTCGTCCCGGAGAGGGAGAGCGTAACATGAAGTGGCTGTACGAGCAGGTGAACGCGGGCAACCCCGTGGTAGTGATGATGTCTCTGGACACCTTCCAGTTCCAGCACAGCTCGCCGCTCTCGCTGCGCCCCATCGACGTTGCCCAACCGATTATCGGCGGTGAGTCCTCGTTCACGTTCGCGGGTGTTGTGATTGGATACAACACCGAAGACAAGGACAATGCTTACTGGACAGTGCTTGTGCCCCGTCAGCCGGCTGACAACTATTATGTGAAGGTGAAGATGAACTACTTGACCGACAATGGAAAGGACTTTGGCAGACTGAGTCGCAGAATGGTGGCGATTACTGGCCTTGCGTAAACCCGTATGATCCTTCCAGTGTTTCCTGTCAAAGAGGGTGTTTGTTGTCCGTAAAGCGCGCTGTTCTTGAAGAGAACTATTAATGAGAAGGAATCCTCCACCCCTGCAGAAATGGAATCACAATCATGTCAAAAAACTGCAACAAACAAACAGGAACTAGTTTGACAATCTCATCTGCTCGAGGACGCGATTAATCGCATTCCGCTCGTCCAGATCACTCCACGACCTCGAGACTATTGTAAACAGACGGTACAGCGTGTCGTAGTGCCTTTCCCCGATGATATCCTCCACATAGGTGCTCTTCGACACATGCACCGCTAATTCGCAATACAAGAGAACGCAGCCGAATCGAAGATCGTGTGGAATTGCGGCATATTCCGAGGAATCAAAGAGCACTTCCAGATACACCGAAACGAAACGAAGGACATGTTCACACAAGGAGGGCTCTTTCAGCGCCACTTGCATAACGCCGATAAGGAGACGAAGTAGTGAAGCCGTTTCCTGCGGAGTGAAGAAGGCCGGACTGATCAGATCATCATCCACGGACACAGCGGGATAGAAGGGGTCCAAGAAGAACTTTGCTGAGAAGGCGCTGATGAGCGAGTCGTGGAGGGAGGACGCCAAAAACAGAGGAGAATCCAGTAATGCGGCAATCAGCTCAATTTCCTTCTCTTCTCTACCCATCAGCAAGTCCACTCCTTTCCTACCGAAGAACGCGTATTTGGTTCTCTCGTACAGGCTTCAGGACGCTCTTCGTCATCGTCCGCCATTTCGTTGTGATTCCCGCGACCAGCGCCTCCTTCTCGATCAGCAGTCTCACAAGCTCGTCATTGATGTGTCGGCCGAGGAGCGAGAGCGCGGCGACGGCGAGGACATCATCCGCATCGAACGCGTCTTCGACGACGATCGTCAGCGCGTCCGAACCCAGCGCAAACTCGACGGAGCGGAGCAGGAGGTAGAAATCGCGTCGGGTGGAGGCGTTGAGACGGGGCAGGAGGGCGAGGAAGGAGAGGAGCGTGTGTGGCTGCGAGAGCGAGCGTGTGAGAAGGAAGATGGAGGAGAGTAAGAAGGGATGCGAGGGAATGAGGCGCGTGAGTGTGGCTTCGACGGCTGCGGAGGCGATGAAGGGAGTGTAGGCGTGGTTGGGTGGGTCCGACAGAAGCAGGAGCAGCTGCGTCACGGGTGCGACGGATTCTTGGGTGAGGCGTGTGAGGAGGGGTTCGATGGTGGAAACATCTCCCGCCAACTGCTTCACCACGGTCAGAATCCTCTTCTGGGTGTGGTCATCGCAGTCGGTGAAGAAGAACAGTCCCGCGTTGCAGACGGCCACCACAGCTAGCGCGTCGTCGCAACTGCCACCAACACAGCACGCGTTGAAGAACTGACTCCACGAACCCATCTCGCTCTTCATCGCCTTGAACACGCAGTGCAGGACCTGTTGTGCGCTGTGGCGATCCACGTGTGTCACACACCGGCGAAGAAGACCCAGCAGCACGCTCCGTTGTTCGCTAGCCGCGAGGGTCTGATTGAGACGCGTCATCGCGCACTCCAACGCCTTCTTCTTCGTCAGCAACACGTCGGTCACGACATCACGCCCACTCTCCAGCACGAAACTCTGGTACGACTGCACCAGCGCCAGCACTCTCGCGTCCTCGATGCACTGCAGCAAGCAGATCAGCGCCTTGCTGCTGAGTGCAGGAACGACCACTCCAGACAGCGCGTCGGCGGCGATCTGCGCCACGGCAAGCCCGTCCTCCTCCAGCGGGTCGAAGAGCGGCGTCAGACAGTCCACCAGACGCGGGGAGAGAACGTCGTGGTGCTGGTGGTGGAGGCGGCGGAGGAGGCGAAGGAGTGGAGACAGAGCGGACGACGAGCGAGAGCGGAGGAGGCGATGAATCAACTAGACATAAGATGGGGGCGAGACAGCGACGAAAGTGCGCCAGTCGAGGAGAGATTGGATGGACAGCGCGTCCACGTTCTGTAACGCCGCACACAACAGATCGCAGCGACTCGTGTCCGAGAGGGTGGTTCGCTGCAGCGCGTCGCGAGCGAGTTGGAGTTGGGCGTCGTGCGACTTGTCGTGCATGCACGCACACATCATCTCCACCTCGCTCTCGCTCCAGCGTTGTGGCGCCACGGACGCAGCCGTATTGCGCAGTTGCTTACAGTCACAGTCTGCGGCGAGAAGACGACAGACGCTCTCACACACATCCTCGCCTCGGAGGAGGCCCACGCACACGCGCTCCACCGCACGCTCCACCTGCTCAGCGGACAAGGCACTTGTCACATAACAACTCAGACGCGCGGCGTCGGGCGTGAGGGCGTGGGATTGGAGCGACTGCGCCACCAGGCTGGTGAAGGCGTCTGTAGCGGAGACCGACAGCACGGCGGAACACAGCGCGAAGACGCTCGTCGCCACTCCCTCCTTCTCGGAGCGCAGACACCACGCACAGTACGCCTGAAGGCTCGCAACGAGTTCTTCCTGAATGGCTGTGTGGCGGCGCAGCGCGGGTTGGAGGGAACGCAGACGGTCCGACAGAGCGATCACCTCCGTGTCCTGGACGTGCTGCCAGGTGAGGAACAGGTCGTGGAGGACAGAATTCGAGGGTGTTTTGTCCACGAGTTGATGGGCTTCAGAACCGATGGAAATCGCATTGGTGATGGGCTCGGTTTGTTCAGTCACGAAGGAGGAGAGAAGAAGAATCGCTTCCACGTCCAGAAGGCCTCGGACATCGTCCATCTCGTAATTGGAGACGGAAACGAGTTGTGTTGTGATGAAAAGACATGTCGGGAAGGAGAGCTACGACTGAGAGTCAAAGAAAAAGGAAACCTGCTGAAGACAGCCAATGTGGTATAGACACCCTAGGAGAATGCAAATCTCGTCGATAAGGAAGGGTCGGAGAACATGCATGGTGTCGGAGCCCCGATCCAGCACCCTGTTCAAGCACTCAACGCTGTAGCGCAGGTACTCGAGCAAGTGAAGGGTCAAACCATCTTCAATTTCATCTTTGAAAAAGGAGCGCAGCGATGAATCCTCCTTCTACACATCACATACCCCATGAAATCACACGATATGACGCAGCAAGCACAATAAAACCAAAAATCCGCTCTGTCTGCACGCGAAATAACTCTTGCAGAAGCAAGTGACCCAGGAGGAATGACTGGACAGACCCAGGAGCATTCGCAGTCGACTGTCCGTGCAGCGGTTGTAAAACGGAATCAGGTGGATAGAATGAATGCCGAGAATCTGCGAGAAGGCGCTGATCTCGTCACTGTCAACATCATTCGCAGTTAACACGCTCATTTCTTCTTCTTCCGAATTGTCAAACAGGGAAAAGTGGTTTCGTTTGCTTGGAAGTGCTCTACACATCAACAACACCCACAGACTCCACATATCGTAGAACCCCCTTTCGATAACGAGTTTGGGGTCATGCAAGAAGCGAATGAAGTGTTCGTTCCGACAGGCCTCCTCCATGTGCGAAATGGAAGCGTCTTTGAGAAGCGAGCGGTAGAGCCGCTCCAGCTTGGAATAGGGAATATCGTCCATACACGCAGATACGAACAAACAATCCGACAACTTCATTGTACAAGTTCAGTCTTTCCCAGAGAAAAAAGGATGCATGAGCGCTTCGGCGGCCGTGATGCGTCGACTTGGCGAGATGATCAGGCAGCTCTCCATCAGATCCAAAAAGTTGGGGTAGTCCTTTCCGATGAGCCCTTTCAGCGTCTTCTGCTCCTCCACGTGCTCTCGCTCCGTGTGGTGGAGCTCCTCCAGCAGAAAATGACCGTCTCCGTCGAAGTACTGCCGCTTCCTGGAAGACAGCGAATTCAGCATCTTCTCCGGAATCTTCCCTACGATCTTCTCGATCAACGCGAAATGCAACAGGTCGTCGTGCTACACATCATCGCTCACGCCCACACCCACCGTCTGGAACAGCAGGTCGCCGGTGAACAGCTCCATGGCGATGCACCCCACGCCCCAAATATCCGACTCCTCGTCCCACTCCATGCCCAGTAGCACCTCGGGCGCGCGGTACTGGCGTGTGTTGATAGTGCCTTTCCGACGCTCGTCGCTGTATGTCGCGCTGCCGTAGTCGATCACTACACCTAACGCACACCTCCAAGCCCTGCCTGCAATGTGGTGGGTGTTGGGAACGGAGAGCGTTTCGTGGTGATCATTCTCGATCACCACGTCCTCCGCCTCCGTGGCGAACAGCACGTTCTCCAGCTTCAGGTCCGTGTGGGTGAGGCCGATGTGGTGGAGGAACTGCAGCGCCTCAAACAGCTAGCCGTCAAGGGAAGAAGAAGGATGAACTTCGCGAAGAATGTCACGAAGAAGCGTGATGGGGAAGGGCCTGTAGTCGTTCGCTTTGAGGACCTGGTACATGCTCTCTCCCAGCAGGGGCATCACCATGCAATAGTGGCCTTTGAACTCGAACTCATCCTGACTAGATGTCAATGCGCACACACAATGCTACAGGTAACTGCAGTGACTCGTGTGGTTTGGGTCCTTCTCTGCAATGTCCTTCATGATAGAGGCTTCGATCTTCGCATGACGACAATAGCGAGGAATGGCGCGCACAACCTTCACAGCGGCATATTCGTTTGTCTTCAGGTTTTTCACCTCAAATGCACGGGCAAATGTGCCCGTTCCCAATTCCTTCACGATCTCATCTACTGTGAAGAGGGCTCAACGCACGGTACACTTTTCCCCAATGACATCACCCTTTCCCCCCAAATAGTGTCCAATGGAGTCATCCTTCTCACTGTCGTCGTTGTAGGAGACGTGTGAGTGCTTGTGACTATAGGACGTGGTTCCGTGTCTACGGCTGTGTGCACGATGTCTACTGTTGAAAACGATCTCAATACGCGTACCGGTGATGATGACCGTGCTTGTACTCTTTTCTCGTGTGCGAGTGCTTGTGCGACGAAGAGTAGCCATGGTGGGATGTGTGATACGAGTGGTGCCTTCGCGTAAGAACGATTCCGTGTTACTCACCTTCTTGACCCACTTTCGCGAGGAGAATGCGAATAGGAATGAGTGAGTCTACCCCGTGATTCCGCCCAATAGGACCCAGTACCGTCTGCTTCCGTTTTCACGATGTCTTGATCTGGAACGGCTTCTACTGTCGCTCATGTCTTGTATCCCTCTCCAAGTCGCAATCCGGATGAACGCGGGACAACGAGCGTGTCTATTTGTTCAAACCAAGTCGACCGCGTGCCAGAAATACGCCCCTTTTTGGCTTACGCGGAATCAAAGAGTGGGGATCGCCTTAATGAAACGCCGCCTGTCAGGAATCGACGAATTCTGAAGCCTACCACCATTCTGAAATGCGTATCGGGTTTAGCATCGTCGGTGAAACGAAGTTGAGGTGTTTTGAGCACAAGCCTCATCGTTTGATGTCACCACTCTCGTCATTGACAAGAAATAATGACTGCTGGAGCAACAAAGACAAAACCAAGGAAGTGAAATGCACATCGACGCCCACACTCGACTCAAAGCAAAGCCATCCTCCCTACAACAACTTTTGAATGCCACACCGAATTCCACGTCCAGTTCATGGAAACAGAGCCGGAGAAGAGACCATTCCTCTGTTACGTAATCCTCTTTCACGATGCCTTTGCCTGCAAAGAGTGAAGTGTTGCTGACGTTTTACGCCGAGTACAAGGAAGTGAGGGTGGCGCCCTGTGTTCATCCTAGAACAAAATGCTGTCAAACTGGGATCGTTGTGCTGTGCAGCTGACCAGAAGGTACCTCCTCCTCACCTCGTGCGACGGACAGAAGGTGATTGCCAAGATCACGATTCCGGACATTCTGACGGTCATGAGACAGCCGGCCACGGGCGACCATCCGTATACTGTCCGTCTGCAGGTAGATTTCGCAGAACGGAGTGTGAATGGCGTAGTGCTCTTCCTGCCAGTTCTCGCTGAGCGTGAACGACGAGAACAACATAAAGGTGTTCCAGTCGTACTTGGAGGAGATCATCAAGACGTCCAATCAGGTGCGTCTCCGAACCCACGAGATGATATTCAACCGCAACAATGTGGACGTAGCGCTTCGTGCTCCTGCTGACTTCTAGCAAGAGTGCGCCGATTCCGTGTTTGCGGACATCCTGTCGCAGCTCTTCCAGTGCAAGGACCCAAAGGACCTGAAGCACCTGCTCGGGAAGGTGAAGGACTACCAGAACGAAACGGACATTTCCATCCTCACGCTCCAAAAGCCATAGTATGCCTCTCTCCGTCGATTCACTCTAGCTATCTGAACTTCGTGGAGTGTCTCCGCTACCTCAACGAGGACCTGGTGACGGACGAGCTGATGCAGTACGCCGTGAGTCTGATCGACGGTTTTGACGACATCATCGACGACCCCTCCGTGGGGGACGAGATGAAGCCCACTCCCGTCAACATCCGTGAGATGTTCACTGGCGACAGCGTAATCGGCAAGGGCAAGTATGGCACCGTGTACTGTGGAAGGATTCGCGGTTCCTCCGAGCTCATTGCGTTGAAACGCATCAACAAGGCGGTCATGACGCCCCAGGACGCGAAGAACGTCATGGTAGAAATCGGTTCGTTTTCTGACACACAGAAAGAGGCAGCGATCATGTACAAGCTGCGTCGCCACCCGCACATCGTGGGCCTGCACCACTTCTGGGAGGACCAGCACAACTTCTATCTGGTTCAGGACTACATGGCTGGTGGCGAGCTGTTCAACGCCATCGTGCGCGCGCACTCCTTCAGCGAGGCGCAGGCGCAGAAGTGCGTGCTGACGCTGCTGTGCACGCTGGACTACTGCCACCAGCGCGGCATCGTGCACCGCGATCTGAAGCCGGAGAACCTGCTGCTGGCGGAGAAGGGCAACCTGGACAGCATCCGCATCGCGGACTTCGGTCTGGCGAACGAGCTGGACATCAGCAACACGCTGAAGAGCTACTGCGGCACGCCGGGGTACATCGCGCCCGAGATCGCGCTGAACAAGCCGTACGGTCCTGCGGTGGACATGTGGAGTCTGGGCGTGATCGCGTACATCTTGTGAGTGTGAGGTGGTGGGGTGATGATCAGACTGTGCGGGTATCACCCCTTCCCGCAGGACAACGACAAGCTGATGCTGTACAACATCTGCCACGGCATCTTCAACTTCAACGGCGAGTCGTGGAGCGACAAGTCGGAGGAGGCGAAGGACTTCATCACGCGTCTCCTGTGCGTGGACCCCAACCAGCGTCTGACGGCGCGACAGGCGCTGACGCACCGGTGGATGATGTTCGAGTCGAAGAGCACACTGAACATGAATCGCGCCGTGCAGGAGCTCGAGCGGTTCAACGCGCGCAAGATGGCGCACGTGGTGGGTGGGTGATTGAGTGGCGCGTGAGGAATAGACGCTGAGAAGGCGGGTCGCTACGGCGTGCAGATCGTCAACTTCATCGCGATGTCGGACTGCCGTAAGCACGCGTGATCGTCTTCACTCTAGTGATCTACATGAACCCCACCACCTCGCAGGAGGCGCTCTTCTTGCTCCCGCGCGGCACCGTGCTCAGTGCAGACAATATGGTGAGTGCGCCCGACGGCGTGTGGATCCACGTATTCGACTACACGGGCGGACAGGACGCCGTGACCAACCCTGCTGGCAGTACGCGTCAGAGAGAGGTGTGAGGCGTAGAGTGGGCGTTGGCGGGAAGGAAGCTAGACAACCCGGTGTGCGTGCCCGTGGGGAAGGAGGTGTACATGAGCAAGTTCAAGCGCGGCAAGGCGTTTCATCTGGTAAAGAAGTCGCCGTCGCGGGATGAGCCGCTGAAGGTGCAGGTGCCCGGAGGACTGGCGATGATCGCGGACCGCGTGTTCGCGAACAACGAGGGAACGTGGATGGAGATCAACAAGCAGACGCTTGACCAGCTGAACATCACGCTGGAGCCGCCGCTCTTTGTTTGCCTGATGCTTGGAGAGAACGTGTTGTTTAATAAGATTTATGGAAAGTGGCGTGTTTGTGGGAAGACGGTCATTCTTCTGTTCGCAAATGCTCTATGGAAAGACGATCGAGTACGCCAGACGAGGGAGTGTAAAACTGTAGAACGGAGATGCTCAAGTTTGAGCCCGAGGCGATGCGAGCGCTTGTCAAATACAAGGTGCTGAAGAAGCTCATTGGGCAGTGCGTAGACCGGCGACCGAAAAAGGACGCCGAGGGGGTGCAGCAGGAGAAAGAAGACGAGCAACTGACCGAGGAGGAGAAGGAGAGAGATCTGCAAGCGATGAAAGGGTTGCGCATTCGAATTCTGTGTCACATATCCAGGTTTATCGAGACGATCATTGAGGATGTGATTGCGGCGAACCAGTACTACACAAAGAAGCTGAGCGCCATCAATCAGGAGTACGAGGACCTCAGCGCGATTGTCAGTGAAGAATTGGTGAAGGTTCCTCTTCTCGCGCCCTTTCACGTGCAGAAACGCGGCTTCTTCTCTCGCCGGAAGCGCGATCATACTGTATTGCAGCGCATCTACACTCTGCTGGGGGAGATGCTCCTTCTCCAGTACTTTAGCGCAACCAATTATCAGGGCATTCGGAAAGTCGTCTCTGTCATCCGTATTGATTTACAGATCATCAAGAAGTTCCGAAAGGTGACGCACAGTTCCGCCGTCGACGGGCTGATGACCATTATCACCAACTCTCCCTCCCGTGACATTACAACGCAAAACGACATCATTTCCGATATCATCACCCTGTATTTCGTCCGTAAGATGGACGATTCGCGCATCAAGGTAATGCGGGGTTGTAACAAGAACGAAGTGTACAGCTTTGAGGAGATGAAGGAGCGGGCGAAGGAGGAGGAGTCGCCCGACGAAGTCGTCGAACTCCGCGATCACAGCATGCAGTCGGTGATCGAGCGCAACACATGTGCTCTCTCCACGCCCCACTCACGCGTAGCCATGCCGGGCAAGGACGTTCTCCGCGACGTGGTGTTCCGCGGCAAGCGCGTTCTGAAGAGTCATGGTGAATCACTCCCATAACCCTCAGGTCGCATTCCGCGAAGACTCAACTCCATGCACATTCCTTCCGCCGAGTCGGACGCCTCCGCCGAAGAGCCCGTCGCCGACAGCATGCTGATTCAGATGGCGTTTTTCTCCATCCCCGCGGAACTGTACGAGAACGCGGAGGGCGAGGTGATGGACTCAAGCGAGCTGATCGTGTGGGAGGGAGTGATGATGCGACGAGTGCATGTCGTCACGCACACTCATGTATAGTATTCTGCGCTGAGTCAGTGGAAACAGCGCTACGTGATTCTGAGCAATAAACGGCTCTGTTTCTTCCGCACGAAGTATGGCGCACTGAAGAAATCCGTGCTGTTGCGCAATGTGGTGAGTCTGTATTCCGGCGAGACGTACCGCTTTCCACAGTGCATGATTCTCATCACAGTGAAGGTGGCGACGTGGCGTGATCGACTAGAACGACAACGAGGCCTTCTGGTTCGCCAGCGAGGACCAGGAGCAGTACGCGCTGTTCTTCAAGTCAATGAAGGACCTGTTCTCGCACTTGATCGTGGAGTTCTTCAAGGTCAACTCGGTGTCGAAGCGGAGTTTCAGGAAGGGGACGGAGCCCGTATTGTACCACAGTATTGGGACAAATCAGCAAAACGGTCCCAACTCAACCGTTCGGAGCAACGCGTCGGCGCCGCAGTACACGCCCATCACGAACGTATTCAACGCAGTCGGGAAACACGACGAGGGAAACGAGGAATCGGCGAAAGGGAGGGAATTGGTTTCCACGGTGGATGGGGAGAAGATGAAGGGTATTCTGGTGCCCGTGTTGGAGGACGAGGACAAAAAGGTCAAGGAAATGGCCCAGGAGATTATCCGCGACTTCTACGGAATAACCGCGGAAGTGGACATCTGGCTCGCGCTGCAGCGCTTCGACTCCTTCCTGCAGTCGCGCAAGACGGAGGGAAACCGACCCAGCCACTCGGCGAACTCGCAGAAGACGTTCAAACGCGAGGTGAGCAAGTGGCGTTGCGTGAGGCGTGTGAGGCGTAGAATCATCGAGTGCATTCAGGAGTGTCAGGCGAGCACGTCGGATCTGTGGAACGACATGTTGATGATGTACGCCGTGAGCATTCTGCGGTGGGACTACCCCGATCTCAGCGAGCTGCTGCAGGGCAAGAAGGTGTTCGACGAGAAGAAGATCCAACCGATCGCCGTGCGCATCCACAAGCTGTTCCGCTACGAGCGCCAGATCGGCGAGGGTGGGAGCGCGATGGAGGTGTGATGGGAAGGGCATTACTCGTCCGTGTGGATCGCCGAGAACCGCGTGGACCACCAGTTCTACGCCGTGAAGAAGATCGGCGTGTTCTCGCTGGACAGCTACGAGCGCGTCACGCTCTCCGTCGCCTGTGGTGTCGCGTTGTGATGACTAGAAGGAGGTGTACAGCATGTTACTGCTGCGCGGGCATCCGAACATCATCAAGTTCTATGGCTTCTTCGCCGACGACGAGTACATATACATCGCGATGGTCGTGCTGGGAGCGTGGTGTGATGTTCAGGAACTCGCGCCGGGCGGCAGACTCTTCGACTACATCAAGCAGCGTCAGCAGTTCACGGAGAGCGACGCGCGCCTCATCACGCGCTGTCTCGTCTCGGCGGTGGCTTACTGCCACGCACACTCCATTGTGCACCGTGACCTCAAGCCGCAGAACATCCTGTTGGTGGAGTGCGTCTCCTGGCACACTGTCACATATAGCGGCTCCGACCTCGCCTCGCTGAAGCTCACCGACTTCGGCTTCTCCTCCTCCATGCACAACGGGCTGCTGAAGACTTCGCTGGGCACGCCGGGCTACACGGCGCCCGAGGTGCTGCGCCACAAGGAGTACAACGCGTCGGTGGACATGTGGAGTATCGGCGTCATCACGTACATTCTGTGGGCGAGTCGAGGCGGCGTGAGGTATAGGTTGTGCGGCTACCCGCCCTTTCCCTCCAACAACGACGCCGAGCGGTTACGTGCCATCAGCACGGCGGAATACCGCTTCTACCCGGCGGAGTGGGACTGCGTGAGCGAGGAGGCGAAGATGTTCATTCGTTCGCTTCTGGTGGTGGATCCGTCGAAGCGGCTGACGGCGGCGCAGGTAGGAGTTGGGTGGCGCGTGTTCCGTAGTGCTTGGAGCACCCGTGGCTGAAGAAGGTGGACGTGGGCACGGTGAACCTGGCGAAGGTGATTTCGGGCATCAGCCACATCCAGAAGCGATGTGAGTGGTGGAGGAGGAGTTGACGCGCAGACGAACTCAAGATCTCGTCCTCGAAGACGAAGCTGACGGAGGTCAGAACGCACCTGTGCCGGTCGTGTGTGGAGGTGGCGGTGTTCGCGTCGCACCTGAAACTGAGCACCGTCTTAATGAAGATTCCCTCAGGTAGTGGAGTGAAACTCCCGTGATGGGTAGACAGCGTGCTGGAGATCGCGAACGAGGTGTGGTCCGACGGCGTTCAGTACGGTTATCTGACGGAGCGGTGTCGGCGGTTCTACAAGATCCAGCAGGGCGAGGCGTGCGTCGCGATCCAGAATGACGATACGGTGTTCTGCGTCCACGCGCTGGCGTACACCTTCAAGAACATAACGGAGAAGGGAGCGGTTCCGATTTACGCGTCTCCGTTGGACACGACGTGTGTGATCGGCGAGTTCACGCGTCCGCTGTTGATTTGCGACACGCTGTTGATGATCGAGGACGTGCAGTGGGCGATTCTGCACCACATGATGTACACGCCGCTGAAGCTGACGGGTATTCCGCAGGCGTGGGTGATTCTGAAGGACAAGGAGGGCGTGTACTTTGAGAAGATGGAGGCGAGTGATGTGTTTAAGAAGCAGCTGGCGTCGTACCAGTTGCTTCCCAAGTAATTATGTGTTCTTTGTAATAGGGTGTTTTCTGGACAGTTTTTGAATGCGCAGTACTCTGGTTGAAGAGAATCGTTATCTGAGTGAACAGGATGAATCCAAACAAACAGCAACAACCAACTAAAGAATACCGAACCGCGGATCGCCTCCTCGACAAAAGAAACAGGAATAAAAGCTACACGTCACGCTCTCCCACCTCCCCTACAACAAGAGAAGCGACCAGCGTGATCCAAATCCAAGCCGAGTGGATCGGCTTCGGCACAGGGTTCCTTCCCATCGACAACGCCGCCCCGTACGTCCAATCCACGCTCTCTCCGTGAATCGTCTTCAGAAACTCCACTGCGTGGGGGCCCACGTCCTCGACTGCGCCGTTCAGCCGATACCCCTGCTCCAACAGCGTCACAATGTACGCGATCTAGCATTGATCTCCGCCTCCTCCACTACCTGAAAACAGCGCTGTTTCAGCACCTCGTCGGAGGTGAATCGGTGCTTGCCCCCGTACAGCTCCTTCACCTCCGACCACTTCAGCGAACAGAACGAGCGGCCGTACGCCTTCAGCTCCTCAACGGAGGGCTGCACGTGGTCCTCGAGAAGGTAAATGGCCTTCACGAAGTCGACGACGTAGAAGAACAGCGACATGGCGACGAAATCTCCGTGAATCGTGGGAATTGAGAGCGACCAAAGAGAGCACTCTATCTCTAACATGACGGAATAGGACTCACTTGATGTGGGGGTGTCCACACAGGGCGTGTCGCCCTGGAGAAGGGCCGTCAGGATGGATTCGCACTTGTCCAGCTGATCGTGATCATCGCCATCATCACCCACATTGCCCGTTCCCTCGTGGAACAAGTCGTCGTACGTGCTCGTCTTCCCGACCAGACCCTCGTTGTTGCACGGGTTCGGTACGAAGAGTTTGTTCGTGCGGTTGTCGAACGACGATCGTAACACCTCACGATTGCTCATTAGATAGTTCTCGAAGCGAAACTGCGCTTCCTTCGCGCCGTAGGAGAGGAAGGACTTGGAGAAGATGTCGTGAGCGAAGTCCACCTCCTCTCCTGCGTTGCGCGGCACGAACTGGTACGCGATTTGCGTGGATTCGCCTCCAAGGTCCAACGAACCGATGGTGTCGCTGTCGGTGTATCGGAGCGAAGGGGTGATGCGGTTGTTCTAGAGTGACAGGGGAGAGAGAGGGGTACGAGGACGTTCACGGTGATCCAGCCGTAGATTGCCTCCTTCTCGCCGTCAATTGTCTGCAGCATGTTGCGCTTCATATAAAAGTTGAGGTCCGACTGGAGGTAGTGGGAAAAGATGGCGTTGTAGATAGCGTTTTGGTCACTCTTGCTCAGCACACGCATTCCCGCCGTAGCGTAGATGTACAGCGGAATATTCCTACCCATGAACCGGTGAAAGGGAACGCCGTGCTTTACACTCGATGAAACAATCTTCTCTGAACCCTTGATCAGCTTGTACAGCGGAGCCCACACGTGATCAAGATCGTTCTTATACGAACTACGCGGTGAACCGAATAAGGCATGGAGTACTTGATTCCAGGCTGGCACTCGTCCGAATACACTTCGACCATCTTGGTAATCTCTTTCGCACTGTTTCGTGCTGTCTTAAACAAGTAAAACCGACTTCCGGTACTAAACTCGTGTGAGAGAGGCGAACGACGGCTTTTAGGAAACACTTACCTTCCAGCGTCAATAATCCCCAAATACTTGGAGTACTCTGTTCGAAATGCGGGGAGAGCATCTATGGGTCATTCCGAGCAGGGAGGCCCAAATACAGACTGCGACAAGGAGAAGACTCCACATCGCAAGGACGACTTCCGTTCTCCTCATTCCTTTCAACGCTGAACAAACAAGTGGAACTAAAGAAACACACTACAGAATACCCCACGTATGCTCGAACGCGTTCACCAACTTCGAGATTGTCACTGCCGTGCTGAGCTATACGTGACTTCCGATAGGATGAGCCTACGGGGTAGTTGGAAACGGAGATCGTCTCTTCTGTCTATGGATGAGGCTTAGGACGCACGACTTACGTAATTCGGAATCGCCTTTCCGGAAGCAAAGCATCCAAACGACAGAACGATCGTATCGGAGTGAATTGCGGGATCGTCCACGTTGCTCAGCACTTGAGCGAATTCGAGAGGATCCACCTGCCGGCCCGTGACTGAAGTAGCTATGGGTTACAGCACCCGCAAGTCGGAACCAAATCGTCTGCTGTCGGGAGGAAGAACGGATGCCACGCTCTGGTGAAGAACCTTCATGAGAGTGGCGTCGTGCTCGGTGGTTTTCACCTTCTCCTTGTGCAACAGCTGGACTACGGGATCATCGCTTTCCCTCACTGCTACCCATCAGACCGGCAAAACGCTTGTAGGTTCGGGGAATACGGATATTGGAATTGACTTCAATGAGTTGATTCTTGGTCGTGTGGATGTACACCTATTCCTTTCACAACCATGCAGTACAACGCACTTGCATATGGCCCGCCTTATTAAGAGGACTATCGAGCAACGCCAGAAGACTCTACCCATCAGCACACGGAACAAGCAAAACCTGGTGACAGATATCGGGTCTGGAGTTCACCGGATCCAGATTCATCTTCTTGTGGAGCGCTTGGTGATCGTCCGAGTTGAGCAATGTAAATCCCTACGCATGACACGGATCGATTCTGCTCGGAACCTTTTTCGTTTTCACCGTTTCCAAGCAGGCTCCTTCCAGAATGCAAATCAGCTTCATCTTTTTGTATCGCGGAGACTCCACAATCACTGCATTTCCTCGGTCCGACATGATCAATAAAGGAAAAGGATCCGGTGATGGACAAATATGGAGGAGGGCACAAAGACGGCGTTTTCTCTTCATTCTGGCACTACCGCGATGCTCTCTCTTTCACGCAGTGCTGTAACAGCGGCAACGCGCCCGATTCTTCGTGCGGTTCGGGGCTTTGCGACGATAGAGGAGAATACCGTCAAGACGTACAAGGGTTTCCTTCTCTTGCGCTGCTGAGACGTAGATACCATTTTGGAGAGTGTTTTGGAGAAAACGCAGACGAACCGGTATGCCACGCTCGTTTCTGCCACAGGGACGAGCCTGCTCGACGGCTATTTCGAAACGTAGTAGCATTCTGGGCGTGTAACTCATTAGCATCAACCGAAAGACGGACAGATTGCTGGTTGTGTCGAATGGAACAGACGGCGATGCGATTGCGAAGCGGGCGATTGCCATGGGAATCCCTACAGAGTGCGGAGTGCATTGAAGCCGTTAGGAGTAGATGGTCCTGCCATCCCATGTTTCTGCCCATGGACCCCGACGAGGCGGCGGAGGACGTGGTGTTCCGCGAGCGCATCACGCATGCGATCTTCGTGCATGTAGAATCCTTCACCGGAGCGATTATTCCCCTGCGTCAGATCATTCGCAACCTTCGCAAGGTGCGCAAGGACGTGTCCATATGCGTCGACAATCGCAGTGGCTACTGCCTCCATCCGATGCCGCAGCTGGACGAGGTGGTTGATTATTCCGTATTCCCTTTCCTCCACACTGATTCCCCAGATCCACGAGACCAACAAGTTGGGGGTATCCCCCTCTTTCGGATTCATGGTGGCGCACCTTCCCGCCATCATCGCGGAAGCGCACCGTTACCCTCACCACGTGCTGGGCTCCATGTACAACAGCGGCATGACGGTTGATCGCATGCTTCCCGCTATCCAGAACAAGTACTTGAAGGCCTTCGAGGAGACCTCGTGGCAGTCGCTGTCGTACAAGTACGAGGAGACGAAGGCGCGGCTCGTGAACAAGGTGAAGACGCTGCTTCCATTGATTCCGTTCGGTCCGGATCAGGTTCTCGCGTGGGAGTGCGATGAGGTGTAGAGTTGTTTTAGCAGCGCGTTTCTGGTGCCGCAGGAGGTGTGCGGGCTGCAGGAACTGCTCCAGGCCCTCTCGGAGATCAACGTGAAGGCTTCGAGTCGTTTTCTTACACCTGGAGTGGGCAGCATTGCTGATGGCTGTGATGGGTAGATGCCGATGATTTCCTTTGCAACGTCGGATTTGATTCAGTATGAGGAGGATGGGTGAGAGAGGAAGAGCGGTGTGAGGAGTAGAGGCGATCTCACGGAGATCTTCAAGTGCGTCGAGAGAGTGACGCGGCATCGGAAGATGAAGTTTGTCCCCGATGGCAACTTTATCAAGCAAGAAACAGAATACAGGAAAAAGCAAGTGTATGGCGACAAAACCGTTCATTGAAGTGTACTATTCTATTCTGCTTGTTTGTTGTCCAGAATGCTCCTGATCTTGCTCACAATCGTGCTATACAAGGGATGCTTGCGAATCCGATCTAGGCTCTCCCTCATTGCCGCCTCATTTCCACTGCTGATACTCTCCATAACGGAATCCATCCCGGTCGGCTCTTCAGTCTTCAGTTCTTCTGGTTCGTCGACAGAATCGGGTTCGTCAGGGAGCTCGTTCATCACGGGGATGGCATCCTTGGGGATTGTTGCAGAAGGAGGGACAGTTACGGAATAGCCCATGCTGCGCATGACCGCAATACAGTCGCATGCTTCCGTCACTGCCTTGAAGTTGACGATGAGCAAACGCGTGGTCTATTGGTAAGCAACATCAGAGGGAGTACGTCCTTCTGGAGAAACCCAATCTTGCGTTGAGAGAGTCCAAGCTCGATGTTCCACTTTTCCATGTCATTATCTATTGCTGAAACGATTCCGATGACAATTACAAGGGATTCTGATCTATGGGTCAATTCCGTCGACAAGACAAACAATGCTTTTGGTGATGATGGTTCTGGAGACTTCTCCAAAGAAGAGGAGAATGTCCTTCGTTCCCGCATACAGAGCGAGCTGCAACTCCATCCGAAGCGTTTCGCATCTCCCAGATGCGTTGCTTCGTGTCAGTGTGACAGACCACAAGTGTCCAGAGGGCATTTGTCTGTTGGGGTGATGAGTGACAGGAGACGAAGAAGGCGAGGAAATCACTGCATTTCATTTCTATTATGGATGAAGAGTGGCAGGGCTTCACTAGACGTAGAAATGAGTGTTCATCGCGAGAGCGATGGGAAAAGGGGGTAGGAGCAATAACGAGCGTTTTGATGACCTGGAATGGTGTTATATTGGAGAGAAGGAGTCCCCATCTCATCTTTCATTGTTATCATGAGCATGAGCTGTAAAACTCTCTTTACCCCTTCTCCTTCCATATGGACGTGAAATGATTGAGAAATCGCGATTCTGAAAACGAACGAAAATCGGTTCTACTTCTGGCGCTTACGTCTTCCCGAAAAGCAACGCGTCGTTGCCAAACAGAAGATCATCCGTTCTTCTGCTTTCACCATCGTGCACTATGGATACGTCGCAGCTGAACTCCATGCTGTCCTACGTCTCTGGACGAGATGGAAAACGGGACCCATCTCTCTTTGACAAGGGTAATGCTGTAAACAAACACTCGTAACAGTGTAGAGGTCAGATCATGGCTTATGATGGCAACGGACTTGGTTCCTGGTGTTCGGAGCGATTCTCCCCCCTTTCCGGATTCGAGTGCTTACAACAGTACGAACATTCAATGTTACACTCATTTTCAGTAAATAGTCCTTTCTTCCCCTTGCTCTCTCCGATCCCCAATCCACTCATCTCAAGGAGCTCGCTACCGATGGAACCCTTTACGCTTGGCGAGGGTGCTGCACCCACTTCTTCCGGTTTTACTCGAGCGAGCTCCGAATTGCCTCTCTCTGCTATCACACCCAAATCGAACACTGTGTTTTTCCAAGGAGACATTGACAGCGATATCATAGCATCGCTTCCTCTGCCTCCTCCCACATTGTGCGAAATGGAAGTGAAACCAGAGAATGCGACTGGTGGGATGCAAGTGAAGCAAGAACACGGGTTTCTTGACGTGCAAGTGAAGCAAGAACAAGAGAAACCAATCCAAGCAGCAAGGAACAAAGAGATCAGGGAGAACGCAGAAGAGATGAAGAAGAAACGGAGACTGGAGAAGAATCGCGAGATGGCGAAGAACTGTCGCCGACGGAAGAAGGAACACAAGGAAGCTGTGCTGCAGGAGGTGCTCAAATAAAGATCAAGTGATGGATAGATCGCGGCGCTGAGAGAAAGCAACGCGCGTCTGCGCCAGCAGCTGGAGCAGATGAACGAGGCGAAGGAGGAGGCGCAGAACGAGAAGCACAACGCGTTCCTGTCTCGCTTGAAGCAGTACGTGAAGGACCAGGACGAGGCGAAGATCCTGGAGGAAATCTCAACGTACTACAGAGAGTGGAGCGATATTGGGTCGCAGCGGAAGGATATGGCGCACGCCTATTTGGAGCAGCTGAAGATGCTGCTTCTTCCAACGCAGGTGGGCGTCGGCTGCTGGAATGAGGAGTAGATGACGAAGATGTGTCTGTGGTCGATGGGTCAGGAGGACGAGTTCTACGACGAGAAGATAAACGAGCTGAAGTACGGAGGCGGGATTTGGAACCTGCTGTCCTCCGTGCTGCACTTTACGGAGGAGCAGAAGAAGAGCATCATTGGCAGTCGTGGGGGGATGCTGCGCCAGCAGGAGAACATCGCTTCCATTCTTGATATCGTGAACACGGTGCAGGAGAAGGTGGAGAACAACATGGAGTCGATGCAGAGACAGATGCGCGGCATTCTCGACACGCTGACTCCGATCCAGCAAGCACGGTTTTTGATATGGGTGGAAGACGGTATGAATGGCGAAGGATTAATTGCCTCCGTGAAACGCGTGCTGCACATGAACACATGTTGCGACGAGGACGGAACTTCTCTATCTCTCTCCGACCTCGACTCGACGACTTCCCTTTAGTTCGATGGTCTTCAACAAACAGAGGAATGATCGAGCTTTGAATGAAGCGAAGCCTCGCTGACCTCCTTCACCTGGTTTAGCTTGGTGATCATGGCGTCAGCGTTGAATATATAATCTGGATGAGACCACACGGGAGGAGGAACGTCCGTTCCCGACTGTTCCTTTTTGTTCTACACGTGACTGAACGAAGGACGAAGAGACGAATAATGTAAACGCCTTCTTGGGTCTGCGATCCTCACATGTCTTCACCACTTCGCCGCACTGCGTCTCCAGTCGGCTCAGCGATTCTTCGATTTCCTCGAGGGCTTCCTAGGGATGATTAGCGACAACGAGCCCGACATCGACGAAGTCAATGATAGCGAAGTACGACTTGGCCTTTTCGGCCTTATTACTCAGCTCGTTCAAGATTTTCGTCCTCTTTTCGACAAAGTCCTGTATCAACTACGGCGTGACAACGCTCCCACAAACTCACTATATCTGGAATAGCCGTCGATTCCAAGTTCTTTCTATACTCTTCGAGCCGCAACTCCGACTCGGAACATAACTCGGTGAGTTCCGTCACCATCTTTGCAAACTGTGTGTAGATGCTATCGCATAGTGCTTTCGATTCCGCCACGCCGGTGAGAGTGCTCATTGCAGGATTTCTATTGTGTTTCCGACGCGCTCGACAACGCGTTTTGGGAGTGAGAGGGATGCATAGAGGTGAGCAGATGGAAGCGCCACTTCCCCAGAGAGAATCCGCGGACGATACGCGACTCACTTCCTCGTGAACACGACCGTGTTGAATCGCTCCGTATTCCGCCGTGCACCATCATTCCCATGTGGCAGTATTTCGTTCTCCTCGTTCATAACAACACCATGGGTAAAAAGCAGGATCGTCGTCTTACTTTCATGCAGAACTTCATTGCCGGAGGTATCGCCGGTGTGGGTTCTCGTACCTTCACCTCT
>ERZ1106923.120-NODE-120-length-34405-cov-18.029869_pt1 | contig 34405 bp, 53 predicted proteins | sample MGYA00403657_ERZ1106923 | MGnify/ENA primary metagenome ERZ1106923 (study PRJEB35170, sample SAMEA104062425) | human gut metagenome | biome: human gut; feature: human-associated habitat; material: faeces | place: Denmark | collected 2012-06-19 ...
GACACGATCCGCAGTGATTTCCATATAAACTTCATGAATACTGTGTTCAGGCAATTGGGTGTTTGTTTTGGAACAAAGACAGACACACAATCTATTTGGGTATAGCACAGGCCGTGTGCATGACAACGCCATCCGGATTCCACGTGAACACCGAATCGCCAATCACCCTCTTGCACACAGGGCAGATTGTCGTGCTGGTATTCTCAAAAGAGGTATTGCGCATATTCACATACTCCTCGCTCACGTCCAACCTTCGCACCTCCGCCAATTGTCTCAGCATCAGCGTGCTCCTTCTCTTCTCGTCCAGCTTCGTCAGATTCACCTCAATGCTCTCCATAACCTATGTGTGAAGTCCGCCGACCACAGCCACATCCTCCAGCGGCAGCGAGTCTGGAAGGAGGTTAATCACCACAATGGGATCCACCTTGCTACAAATCATTGATTCTCATGAACCACTGTACTCGTAGTGATTGCTGAACACGCGCAGAGCGAGGTGAATGCTCTCGTCCTTGCTGATCGCCGAGTCCTCCGGCGGGTACAAGTACGTCTTGATCAAATGGAGGAAAATGTCCGGATTTTTGCCGGAGTTGTAGATCTTGGTGCAGTAGGCTTCAGCCATCGGCAGATTGCCGAGTCGGTGGGTGATGATCGTTAGCGCGTTCAAGTACTCGCCGATCTTCGACAAGATGATCTACACATCAATTCCCGCCAACGTCCGAACAGCGCGCTCCTCCAAGAAATCATTCCCCTCCAACTTCTGGAGGATCTCAGAGGCGTCGTACTGGTCCGACAGCTCCAGAAACTCCAGCAGCTCCTTCTTGCTCCGCACGAGGAGTTCTTCGCGCTGCGCCACCAGCAGCGAAATCCCGCCAATCATCGAGGACAGGTCCGCCTCCGCCTCTGTTCCCTCCTTCTCCTTCGCCGTGATTTCCTCGCTCTTCTCTGCATGTCAAAAATCGGGACGATTTCTACTCTTCAGCGCCTGCACGCTGGCGTTCAGACTGGAAATACTTCGCGCATACAGCAGCACCAGCTCCGTGTGGAACTGCTGACGCGTCTCCTTCTTGTCGCCGATGCAGTGCCGCAGGTACGTGATTTCCAGCGCGTTCTTCTCCCACTCGTTCTCCAGCTGCGCGTCGTTCGCCGCGAGGTCGTGCAGGTGGTGAAGGATCACCTCGCGGTCGATGGGGTCGCCGCCGTCGACGGGGCTGTAGCCGATGAACAGCTCCAGCACCAGCTGCCGCGACTCCTTGTAGAACATGCGACTGCAGTCGAAGATGAGCTCCTGGTAGTCGCTGCCGAGGCGTTGGAGGTAGTGGATCAGCTCCACCAGCCGCTTCTGCCGGTCCGCGGGCGAGAGCGAGGCGTTGCTGAGGGGCTTGAGGATCTGCGCGATGGCCTAGGCATGAGGCGAAGCGCGAGGCGCGACGAGGTCGTGCTTGTGGTACACCGAATAGAGCGTGATCAGCTCCGACTCCATCCCCGCTTGCGCCAGCAGCGTCTGCGCGTCGTCGAAGGAGCAGTAGTTCTCGTTGCGCAGGAAGGGAATGATGGCGGGACGGTTGGTCCGGATGTACGCGCGCAGCAGTACACTGTCGATCAGCTCCACGTCCTTCCACAGCTCGCTCTCGTCCTCGTTGTCCATCGTCAGGTGGATCACTGAGGAGTACTTGAAGCTCGAGGAGTCGTCGTCGTGGTCCTTCCCGCTCAGCGTCTCCAGCTGCTTCAGCTTCACCTATCCGTGACGCATGCAATCGGTGCGCACGAGGAGTTGTTGGCGTCGCGAGTTGAGGAGCGGCAAAAGGGCTTCGATGGCTTGATTCTCTTCGTAGCGCGAGGCAAACACGCGCTGTGGGTAGGGCGAACTACTTCTCACACACAGTGACAACACGCACATGTTGGTTGGGAGCGAGGACGGGATGATCGACGGATACAATGAGAGGACTTGTTGTGTGGGCACCATACCGCGCTGAAGATAGGATATGGCGCCATCGTACTTGCCTTCGCTGAAGAGATAGAGTCCTTTCAAGCGAGATATCTGGGTTTTGAACTGGTCGCGAAGTTGCTCCTTTCCCCGCGGGAATAGACTGCACAGTGTCAACGCGTCGTCGAAGCATTTGTATTGGTCGGAAATGAGTGTTGTGATCTACGGATTAGGAATTGCGGGGGCGCGAACCTGCTGCGGAAGCGAGAGCATTTGGATCACAATCACCACTTGCTGGGAGCAGACAACACAGCCATCCACTACGAGTGACGACGCTACACGAAGAGAAACCAGTTTGGTCATTGCACGAAAAGTGGGCTTCTTCGATGCACTTCGGAGACGTGATCGGGATGTTCTACAACTCACCCTGACTTTCCAATTGCACCTGAATGCGCTGATATCTCCAGGAGTTGAACACCTCGATTCCATTGGTTGTGAGGGCTATGAAATAGGGGCAGAGATAGGCGCCGCCCGTGGCGTCGGACTGCCACTCGAGATGCTGGCCCTTCTACGACTGAATTGGGAATTACGTCATTACGCCTCGCGCCGGGGAACCAACGAAATCGTAAAACAGTCCCTTTTTGTCGTTCGCCAGAAGCATTTCGCCCTGCTCCTTGCTCTCGTTGTCATCATTGTTGCTCGAAAGACCCTCGCACTGCTCAATACGAACACAAAACGGCTTTGTGGTGTTCTTGCTGATCTCACAGATATCCTTGCACGGACGACCCTGATTCAGATCCACAAGACAATACTCGCGCTTGTATCCGACGAAGAGGAGAGAGTTGAGGAACTCCATGCACAGAACCGTGTCTATTCATCAGCATCCCCGATAGAACAAACCCGGAAGAATGATCTCCTTCACAAAGGACTGATTGATTGGGATGCCGTCGCGGAGCTGGAACACATAGATCTTGCGTTTCCACGAAGCAACGACAATGTGGCGACTCTCATCAAATGCCATCAAGGCGCAGCCACTCGTATTCGGCAAATATGTAAATTCCTCAAGATGGTCCAGTTTGTGTATCTACTATAACAGATCAGTCCAAGCACTCACGGCAATTCCCTTGTCATTCAGCACAAAGAGGAGATTCCACTTCTGTACGCAATGCATCATAAGGGCACCTCGTTTCGATCCAGAGAAACACAGAAGCTCGCTGCTCTCACGAAATTGCAGTCCAGAGCCTATTCTTGGTTCTCTCCAATTCCATCTTACCATTAATTACTTCGTACACCAGAAGCTTTCCGTCCTTGAAAGAAACGTAGATGTGTGTCGCATCTGAAGTAACCGATGTGATTTTGTTCCTCGCACTTGCCACTACCTTGAATTCGCTGAATACTTGGATTGACATCGTTTCAAGAGGTGCACTTTCCACTCTTCTGGGAATGGGGGATCCCCTTTTCTCTTTCGAACAATCACGAGTGAGAAGCAGACGATGCGTATGGAACAAAGACAAGAATAGCGATTACAATGCACAACGAACTCCATCTCCTTCACTTTTGCATAGTAGTCTATCTCTAAGCGATGCCCACATTCACTACTCTTCAGATCCTCGAAAAGATCAATCGCCACACTGAATTCACTCTCAATGCTCGTCATCAGCGAAACAAACGAGAAGACAAAGCTCCTCAACTATTCGTCACACACCCATCTCATCTCCCACGCGTTCGTCATCTTCACGCAGAACACTCCTCAAGTGCATGGCGATCAGCTGCAGCGAGGGGAAGAGAACCGTCGACATAAAGTGCTTCTTCAGCTACACATGAAACACATCGAGGAGAGTGACCTTGATACGCTGGCTGTCGCTGGTCTCTTTATCCCGCGCGTGCTCGTACCACCACAGTTCGTGGAATATGAACTGACAAGAATAGTCGATATTTCGCTCAACAACTCGGGTCTCGAGATCGGCGCTTTGGAGCTCATACACCGTGACGAGGAATCTAGGCATGAGGCGGAGCGAGAGAGCGGACTCGAAGACGGGCTCGTCGTGAAACACAAACAGGGGTTGTTTTCGGTCGGAGAGATGAACCTCCTACGGATGACGGAGCCGATGTGTGGTGACGAGGATAGGAGTCACGATGCAGGGCAGCTGCTGCTCTTTGAGGTAGCGTGTGTAGTCTATGGGTGATCGCTGAGACGTGCAGGGACCCTGAACGGAGAGCGTGCTGGATGTGACGGTGGGTTTGTGGTGTGTGAGTGAGGGCGTGGAGTGCAGGTAGCTCAGCAGCAGGCGCGTTCGGTCCTAGCTGTGAGAGCGGGAGAGCGCTCCTACAGCGCAACCACGATGGTTGATGTAGATGAACTGGATGTGGGTGATGGGGAGAGATGGGGTGTTGCTGGACTGCACGGGTTGTGGGATGATGTGCGGGGGCTTGAAGGCAGAGTGCACGCTCTCGGAGGAGGCGATTTGGTGCTCCATTGCGTCGAGCACCTGCTCCATGCGCTCTTCCAAGGTGAGCGGGGATGTCTTCGGTTCCACTCCTTCCTGGGAGAGGTCGATGTGGATCGCTGCGTTCTCGAGTGGGAGTGTAGGGTTCTTTGATATGGATTCAGCGTGGGTTGAGAGTTCTGTTATGGATTCGGAGTGAGTTGACGTCTCTTGTTTATCAGGCATGGATTCAGAGTGAGTTGACGTCTCTGGCATGGATTCAGAATGAGCTGACGTCTTTGACACAGACTCAGAGTGAGTTGACATCTCTGGCATCGACTCAGAGTGATTCGGGAATGCTAAAGACCCTTTCGGAGAAAGCGACTGATTCTCCGACGATTCTTCTAATTGAACTAGCGGTCGTTCAGACTCTCTTGGCTGATCCTCTACTTCTTCTGGAAGAGTCACTGGCTCTTCTGCCACAACTTGGGGCTGAATTGGAGGTACTTCAATCACGGACTTCTCCAACACATTAGGCGTCGGATGGACATCAGTCTCATCAGAACACACCACTCCAGGTTCCACACAAGTGTCATTTCGGGACTCTTCTCCACGGTTCCGCGGCAAATCACTACCACTCTTCTCCTCCTCCTTTTGTAACTCACTTCCACCCTTCTGATCACGAACCGCCACCATGTCTTCTTCCCTCCTCTTCCCCAACGACGGACACACGATACTGTTACCACTTGAAAGACAAGCTCTCTTCACCGATTGGCTGGCCTCGTCGTCAAGCAGAAGGACTCGCTTGAGATTGGAGAGAGTATCGGCGATTGTCTTAAACTGGTCCGACGGAGTTGACATTGTCTATCCAAATAATGGATGGACTGCCGAGGAAGGAACAAATCCCGCCATCTCGGCAGACAGGGGAATTACCTAGCGGAAACGGACAAAAGCAAGGGATTGCAGCTATCACCAAGTCCTTCACGCCTTCGAGACAGAAGCCACCATTCTGGATGAAGTGACGTCAGACGGTGCAGTATAGGGGAGTAGAGCAGTTGCGCTCCTTGCGAACCACGGGCAACCAGTCATACAGAAGCAGCTGACGAAAGACGGGGGATGGTCCTTGAATCGAAGCCGCGGAAGAGAGGAAAGAACCGCGGTCGGGGAAAGAGAGGACCCAATAGGAACGGGATTCTCGTTCCAAGGCCAGTCTTTATTGAAGGATTCACTTCTCCCCTTCTTCCTCGCATTCTGCTCAGTGGATTATGAACGACAGTCCGAAAGCTGCTGTAGACAACAAAAAGGTCGATGTTTCAAACAACGAGTTGTCGGCCGATGTGAAGCCCGCTGTTCACGAGGTCGTCATTCCGATTAAGGAAAAGAAGGAGGAACCAGAGACTCCGAGCGTGATGGACTTCACCATCACCAACTCCGAAGTAGCGACAGGGGGTTGAAGTGAGCTCTAGTTTTCTGTTGCAATTGTGAAGGCGGTGACGGGAACGGGTTGCTTGTCGATTCCGGCTTCTGTCCTGAACGTTTCACCTCGTTTCTGCTTTCACGCCGTAGATGGGAATCATTCCGACGATCTGCATCTTCCTGGCTGTGACCTGGGCGAATGTGATCAACACGAAGTACCTCATCAGTGCGAACGACGGTCTGAAGAAGCGAAACCTCCAAATCCGAAACGGTCTGGTTATCGAGAATGATTACGCGAACCTGATGTATCAAGTAGCTGCTAGTGGGTTTTGTGAGGAGTAGTTGTACGGCATGCAGGGATACTATGTGTTCCTGGTTTTCTTTTACATGACCGTTTGGAGCGTCATGCTGGGAACGATGATTGGTATGTTCGACTTCATTAAGCAGCTCCCCTACCCCGAGAACTTCCTCGGCGGAAAGACCTCCCGTGACCTAGTTCTCCACATCGCCTCGACTCTTCTCTGCTACGTTCTCTGTTGCATCCGCAACACAAGGTAGTTTGATTCCGCGCCAATATGAGCGGTTAGGCAGTTGTTCTTCGTTTCATGGTTCGGCATCTTCGCTCTCGTTCTTTCCTACGCTGTCGTCTTAATGTCCTTCTCGTGTTCCCTCGCTCACTCGCAGATACGGTTTGGCGACCATCAAGGTTCACTTCGACCCCTCCATTCTGTGGGCCCACGACATTCGCTCCTTCTTTTCGAGCATCGGTGTTGCTCCGTACTCCCTGGGATACAACTTCTGTTTCTTAACGTATTACGTTGTCCTTCTGTGGGCGTTTCACCCGTAGAAGCAGGTTTCAAAGAATCAAATCTCGAAGACGTTCGGAGTCACCGTGAAGAGCATTTTCGCCGTCTGTCTGGTTTACCTGGCCCTCGCGATTCCCTCGACCATCGTCTACTCCTCCGTCCGAGACGCCGACGGCAATTTCATGATTCAGTCGAACATCGTCTCGAACATGCCGAGCAATACGGTGTGGGCTGTGATGATCAACGTGCTCATGTGGCTGTCGTGCATGTGCTCGGAGCCCGTTCTTCTCTCGTCCACCAATGAATTGCTGGAGAAGAATTGTCGGCGTTCGGGGCTGGGAGTGATCAGTAGGCCCGGTGAAGAGCAACAGCTTCCTCGTGAACGAGCCGAAGCGGTTGTGGGTGCGCCTTGCTCAGATTGCGGGATTGAGCTTCATTGCGTACGTCCTGCCCTTCTTCGGCAGCATTGTCAATTTATATATCCTTTGTTTGCGCTGAGGCTGATTCCTTCACTCGCACTCGGTGGTTTTGCGTTCGTTGCGACATCCATCCTGATTCCCGTGATCATTCACTACTCCGTGTACAAATCAACGATGCGCAACAAGGAGAAGCTGGTCCATTTCTTACTGGGACTGGCTGCCTTCTTGTTGATGGTAGTTGCCACCTTCTTCTCTGTCATGAAGCTAATCAACGATATTCTGAAGAATTGAAGTTCTTTTATCACTCTACAGTGTCTTTGTTGAAATCAAGGGTCGATTGCACATCGTGTGATTCCAAGGCGGTCGTGTCGACACAAACACCACAAAAGACATTACCTTCTCTTCCGCTCCGCTTTCCGCTCTTCCTTCATCTTCGCCTTCAGCATCTTCTGCTCCTCCTTCGAAAGATGCTTCTTCCCCTTCTTCTCCTCCACTGCGGGCTTCTCTTCCACGCCCTCTTTCCGTTCGTTGTCGACTCCCTCCTTCCGCTCTCTCTCCAGCTTCTTCGCCTGTTCCACCTTCATGATTTGCTCCTTGATCATTTCCGCGGTTATTCCCTCGTTCTTCGTCTTCCCGGTAAAGATGTTCATCACGCTGATCCTCGAATACACGGAGTTCCCCAAGTCCTTTCTTCGATACAGAAGCAAGTACGCGTTCTTCGTCACCACCTCCTCCTCGCGAATTGCGCTCACGCAGTTGTCGTTGTACTCAAACCAGTTGTCCAGGCCGTTGAAGCCGTCACGGCAATATGCGAAATAGTGCCCGAAATCGGCGCCTCCCGTGTGGTTCACCACACACTGCAACTCGTACAACGCCTGCTGCGGGCTCGCCAAGTGCTCGCGCGCCGACGGCAGCAGGTACTCCGTCAGGTCGAAGTCGTGCACGGGGTACTCCACGTACGTGCAGATCTTCTCCTTCCCGAACGACTGCTTGCGCGAGACGGCGCCTACACTTCAGCAATGCCAGAAATCGGGACTGTATTTGAACCGCTTCAGCTGGATGAGGAACAGCGAGGGCAGTCTGCAGAGATACGGCGTGGTCACGACCGTGGAGGACTGATGGCAGTACTGGCAGGTTCTACGCCTCAGCACACTCGCGCACCACGCACCCCGACCCTGTGAGCATGACGGTTGACGGCTTCTTCAGCTCCAGGCAGTCCGTCAGCTGCAGCTGCTTGGGCTTCTCCAGCGCCGGCTTGCGGCCGCGGCTCTTCGCGTCCTCCACCGCCTGGTCCTCGGTGTACGCGATGGGTGCGGGGTCGCAGCGCACGGCGGCGGCGAAGGAGTTGAGCACGGCGTTGGCGTCCTGGCAACGAGAGAAGGAGAAGGAGGAGGCGATGGTGGCTCCCCTCACGCGCGTGGCGAGATAGACGCAGCGATAGTCCGTCTTGTTGTCTGTTGAGGAGAAGGCTTCGAGGAGGGTCGTGGTGGAGGGAGCAGAAGTGAGTTCGAGAAGCGTGCTGGGCCTGAGGGTTTGCTGAGAAAGAAGGGAGAGCGAGAGGCAGTAGAACCGCGGGAATTGTAGGGGTGGGTGTTCAGGTGGTTGGGAAGCGGTTTCGTTGGTTGTGGAGGGGGTTTCATTGGTTTCGGAGACAGTTTCATTGGTTTCGGAGACAGTTTCAGGGGTATTTCCCTCCAAGTCTTCCTTCACTGTCTTTCCCTCCTTTGAAACACTTCCCTCTTCAGAAGAACCACTCTCATTCTCCTTGGGAACACCATGCCCCTCGAAGAACACGCTGTTCACGTAATTCACCATGTCCACGTAAATGGTGCTGTACAAGTCGCTGTAGCGCAGTATCGAGTTCTTGTCGCTCAAGTTGCTTCTTATCCGATGCTCTCGACTGAGCGTCAGAATGCGACGAATCTGATTCTCCAGTTGGGACACCGTCGCTTGCTTGCTCATGGAAAGGAGCAGCGGAATCGGATCCGTTGTCAGCTTCACGGAGTAGGAATCGAGGGAGTCGGGAGCATCCGCGTTGATCAGCTGCGTCTTCTCTAAGAACCCGGCCTGAAAGAAAATCGGAATCGTTCCCGCAGGAGTAGGCGGAATCTGTACGATGAAGCAACAAGAAGGCACGTACAAAGAAAGCAAAAATGGAGGAGTTCTTCGCGTTTGCAAATTCTGACACGCACGTAGAAAACTGAATTCTCGAGTACTACGTATCAACAGAATGCACAGCACACACCTGACATGTCCTCGAAGTGGTCTTGCGCAGCACATACACGAACTTCGAGTCCTTGATGAAGTCCTCAGGACTCATGGAGATCGTGTCGGACGACCCATTCACGGCTTTGAACCGTTCGTGGAGACGCATATCCAGCATCTTGACAGAGTCGCTCGCTTTGAGAGACAATTGGATGGTGAAGTAGTTCACGCTGATTTCGTCCGCTTCCGGTGAATAGCACTGAAGAACGAGATTCACTTTGAGAGTGATCGTGTTCTTCTGGATCGGAACGTAGAGCGTGTTGAATGCGGACAGGTTGTACACGCACTACGGATCAGAATGAAAGCAAAGGGGATGCCTTCTTGCAGTTCACGCACTGAATCTCGTTGCACACCTCGCCGTAAAGCACATCCGAAATGAAGCAGTCGTTGTTGTACAGATAGTCGCTCCACCACTCTGTGGAAGCGTCGTACACCTCTTCTAAGACCATGGACATATCCGCGTCCTGTCCGTCGTAATACGTGGGACGCACATTGCTGTCCATCTTCTCTCGATGTGGCTTCTGCTTGTTCAACTCCTCTTCAAGTCCCTGCAGGACGAAATTCTACGAGTCACACGAAGGAGTAACTAACACCATCAGCTCGTGAGAATCATGCTGGTCACCATCACACAAATACGGCGCGATATTCTTTATAGCCTTCCTTATGCCCTGCGTCGTTTGCGCCTTCAGTGACGTTGAATAGTGATTGCGAGCCAACTTCGCGAACTCCCTCACCAATTTGTATTTGTCGTTGGTCTGTCCTTCCTACGCGTTATGCATCTTCACCGTTTGCACGATAGGATTCTCCTCTGTATCAAGGAAGGGAACGACTAGCTCTGGCGCATGCAATAAACACTGAAGGTTAAAGCCAACCAATGAAATCAACTTGCAGTGCAGCATTCATAAAGCAGGTGTTCCCCGCATTTTGGAGACCCGTTCTTCCTTTAACCACTTCCTTCGACATAGCTTGCTAAAACGAGAAGAAAAAGAACCGTTTTGGCAGCTATTACTGAATCACGATTCGCCCTCATGTCTCTCCAACGAAACGCTGCTATTCTAAGGAATGGAAAGAAAGGGCAGAAACAAGGAGGACGGGCGAAGAACGGAGATTGGTGCTCATATGCTTGGTCATGCACTCTGGAATGCAAGGATACATTCCTACGAACTCCATACACTTCAGAAGAGACAGGACCCAAATCGACTCAAAGGGTATCATAATTGCGGAATGGACCCGAATCCATGAACACTACTCTATTCAGAGAATTGGGAGTGAACTGGTTGTGCAATGGGTAATACGATCATTTACTCGCAGAGCAAGCCGCATAGTATTGCGAACTCCACCACCTCGGACGGTCATTTCATTCCGGTGTGTTTTATGTGGTTCGCTTTATTGTAGTACCAAATCGGCAATGGAAAGTACATGAAGACCGGACTGGGAAAGAACGCTAACGGTTATGTCGTCATCAAGGCGTTCCAAGTTCCGGCGGAGGGTGTCAACATCAAGGAGCACCAGAAGTACCTGGAATTTGTTAGATCGAAGCTGGATCCATTGAAGCAGCCGAACTTGGCCCCCTTCACGGTAGGCTCCCTCCTATTGCGTTGAATCTAGCGCGTGTACTACGATGAGCGAAATAGGACCGCTTATATGATCAGACCCTACTTCAACAACTGTCTCAGCGCCCGCTTGAAGTAGTTGCCACTTTCCGTGTTTCATGTAGTTCGCGTCCTTTCCCTACCACGATTGAAAAGATATGGATTGTGTACCAGTGCCTGCAAGTGCCATTTCGTGTGTGCGTTCACTATAGGCATTGAGTCAGCTTCATGATGCCAAGTTGACGCACGGAGACGTGAAGCCGGAGAACATTGTCGTCACGTCGTGGGGCTGGGTGTATTTGACATATCCTTCACACTGATTGTGAACTGAATCCCTAACGGCACGGACTTTGGCTACTACAAGCCCGCACAGCTCTCCATCGAGGACAACATCTTCAGTAGTGATTTCTCCGCATCTTCACTCTAGCCTACTTCTCGTACTTCTTCAACACACAGAACCGTCATTCCTGCTATCTCGCTCCGGAGCGCGTCATTCAGCAGACTCTGTTCTGATGTCAGCGTCGTCTCATGGTTAGTCAGAAGAACGATACGCCAACGACCTATCCCGCGGAGTACACCGACGCGACGCTCCCGCCAGACCAGTCGTGCTCTCTCCAGTTCCCGATGCGCATTCTGTTGACTCGTAGCTGGAGCAGCGATATCTTCTCGCTGGGCTGCGTGATCGCCGAAATGTTCAACAAGGGACAGGAGCTGTTCGATTTGAGCAACCTGCTGCGATACTGTAATGATGACGATTACGAGCTCTCGTCCCTGAACCGCATCGACAACGAGAAGGTGAAGGTAGTCACAACATGACGCGATGACGCACTAGGAGCTCGTACTCAGCATGACCGCAAAGAGCGACCGTCTTCGTCTGAGTGCCGACGAGTGCGTTTCATCGGGGAGTTTCATTGTCAGATACCTGTCACGCTGCACCGGCGACGGTCTTCTCTTCCCTCCACTCTTCCGCGACCTTCTCTTCCCGCTCTTCCGCGAGTGCCTCAAGCCGGAGAACGTCTCGGGCGACACGCGCATCCTGCTGGTGTTGAGTCACTACAAGGAGATCATGGAGAGTCGCGCAGGCGAGGCGGTGTGACGCATAGAGATGGTGGGAGTGCAGAACAAGCAGCGTCAGGCCTTCTACGCGCGCTACACGGAGCTGCTGAGCGAGGTGATCAACGGGAAGCCGAAGGAGGTGCGCGAAGACTCCGTGCAGGTGATCACACAACCTCTCATCTCCACCGACTACAAGAGGCGCTTCGACCAGCTCCACCAGGGCATCGAGGCGCTTCAGGAGAAGATCAACCAGCTCCGCGACACCACGCACGACGAGCAGAACGTGAAGACGCCCTCCGTGGAGGTGGAGGCGGCGCCGGCGCAGCACTGCGAGGAGGACGTAACGCTGCAGGCGAGTTACGAGGGTCGCGCGTGCCTGCTGGTGCTTCTGCCACTCATCACCTCCTCCATGCACAACGCGCGTTTTGCCGAAGCGAAAATGGCTGCCATTTCGTTCCTGGCGGACCTGACGCAGTACCTGGACGACAGCGTGATTCTCCAGCGCGTGCTGCCCTTCCTCGTGAATGTGCTCACGGAGGCCAACGACGGCCAGTTCGTGAAGAGCGAGACGGAGTACGCGTCGGTGATGAGTCTCGCAATTCGCGCGATAACCGCGGTTCTGAAGAACATCCACTCGCTCCCGCACTCCGACTTCAATCTGGTGACGGACTATGTGCTTCCCGCCATTGCGCGCGTGCAGCAGAAGTAGCGACGATTTGTGGAGTGTCAGAAATAGCGAGGATTACCAGGTGCAGCTGACGGTGGCGGAGTGCCTGGCGGACCTGGCGCTGTCGGGCAAGCGTCTGCTGAACGTGGCGCAGCAGGAGAAGATGAAGGAGGCGTGTCAGCAGAACGCGGGGAAGGAAGAGGAGCAGATCAGCGTGGAGAGCGGCTATCGCGAGGACATTCACCGTCTGCGCCGCAGCGTGAAGGACCTGCTGTCGTACGCCATGTGCGATGATGACGAACTGCCCGCCGTAGCGTCGAATCGGTGGGATCACCCCTAGATCGCGTGCACGTGCATCAAGGACATGGACCTGTACTACACGTTCTTCGGGTACAAGCTGTTCTTCTCGGAGATCGTGAGCATCTTCCTGGGCAAGCTGAACAGCAACTCGCTCTACGTGAAGTTCCTCGCCATCGATCTCTTCACGCTGCTGTATCGCCGCTCCAGCCGCGGTCTGAAGCCCTTCACGGAGACCATCGTGAACTCCGTTTACAACCGCCACCACCTCGTCATGCTGAAGGTGCTGTCGGTGTTCGTGTCGCTCCTGGAGGACAAGGAGAACGTCCTGCCCAAGGAGACCGCGGAGGACATCATTGTCGCCATCGTAGGGCTCGCGTGCGCGCGTCAGCTGTAGCGTCCGCTCCTTCTCCACCCCAACCCGGCCATTCGCGACAAGATCGTCGACTGTCTGCTCCTCATGGAGCGCGTGTACCCCAAGCCCACCACGCAGGCGATGATGGTACGTCCTCTCAACTCTCCGTGACTCGCAGATCCGCCTCATTCAGGACTACTACGACTGCCCCGTATTCTACCTGCCCTGGACCAAGGAGGCGCTCACCATCCACCTCTACTCGCCGCTGGACGAGCAACAGATGGTCGACGCGGAGCTGGCCGAAATCACGGAAAAGCTCGAGAAGCAGCGGAACGCAGAGGCGCCCAGCCCAGCTGCCAACTCGGTGTACCTGGACTTCGACATGGGCACGGACCTCGTGAAGCCGGACGTGTTCACGAAGCAGATGTACATGCGAACCTTCCTGCGCCAGATGATCGAGCTGGACAAGAGCGCGGTGAGCGTGTACTCGAGCCGTACTCGCGGGAACACGGCCTTCGACGACGCGGCGTCGCGCGCGCGGTCCCGAGCGTCGTCCGGGTTCGGCGTGGAGAAGGAGGAGAGTCCGAAGACGCCGACTTCGCCGATTCCGCTGAGAGAGGTGAAGAGTGAGCGAGGCGCGCGTGGCTGAGGCGTAGATGTGAACAACTACGTGCCGGAGGGCGCGCTGATTCGCGAGGTGATGCCCGGCTTCGAGTGCAGCGTGAACAAGCTGGCGTGCTGCGCGGTACCGGAGCGACGAGTGTGTGAAGCGTAGAACTCCACCACGGTGTACTGGGGCAACGAGAACGGCATGATCGGCTGCTACGACGCGCGGCGCGTGGCGGACGCGGAGTACCAGGGCATGGTGATCACGCAAACGACGTCGGGCATCAACAACATGCACGCGTGCGAGGACGGTCGCCACCTCCTCTACTCTACGCGCGACGGGCTCGTGTCGCTGCTCGACATCGAGTAGTCGTGGTGCGGCGCTGTGACGACTAGAACACGCTCGCGCGACTCCTTCTCGCAGACGGTGGAGTTCTCCAAGGCGGAGCCCACGATCGTTGTCGCCCTCTCTTCGCCTCACTCGCAGATCACAGCCATGGGCAGCTCCTCCTCCTGCTTCTTCTATTCCGCGCTCAACCGCATCTATCTGTTCGACATCCGTGCGCGCGCGCCCGTCATGCCCATCCAACTCAATTCCTCGCTCGGCGCCGCGTCCTCGCTCGTATACGGTTCCCGCGTTCTCCTCGCGTAACGCGTAGACAGCGTGAATCACGTGCTCGTGGCGGGAACCACCCGCGGACACATCGCGATCTACAACACGCGCTACCCTCTGCTGGTGAACCTGTGGCAACAGTCCGACGCCGCGTGCATCGACAGAATGGCGCTGGAGCAGGAGTGGGGCTTTCCCGCGGTTTTGACTGTAGTCTTTCCTACGCGCCTTCGGTGTGGACGGCGAGTGGCGATAATCGGGTGTATTTGTGGAATGTGATGAATGGAGAGTGCAAGTGTTCTCTGTCCGTGGCGGGAGGCAAGGAGGACGACGACGTGGTGCTGAATCGCGTTCCGATTCGTGTTTGTTCAGTGGTTGTTGGTAATCATGGATAGGGGTTGGACGAGGTGTTGGGCTCGTCGCTGGTGACGAAGGAGAACAAGTCGCACCAGCACCGCGTCAACGCGCTTGTGTTGCCGCCAACGCTGCGCGCGTATCCGCAATGTCGGGAGAGGGACGATTGATGATGGGTAGATTCGGCGGCGTACATCCTGACTGCTGGCGGGGATCGGTGTGTGCGCTACTGGAGCTTCGACAACAACCAGCGCAGTCGCACTGTGTGCGAGATGGGTCAGAGCGATCTGCATGATGTCTACTACCAGAACGGCAACATGTACGAGTGCAGACGCGAGAAGATGCCTGCTGCGTCGATTCCCCACACGAACGAGGTGAGACCCTACCATCCCGAGGAGATTACGGACATGGTGATCAGCGGAGAGAGCAAGGAAGAGATGATTCTCACGAGCTGCACGGACGGAAAGATCCGCATTTGGAAGTAAGAGGGGCTGTTTGTTGCACACTTTCTTTGAGCAGCGTGTCTGTTCGTTGTTGCTGCGATATCTCGTATGAAGGAGCAGCGAGGAGTGGAGTCAGCAACGGTTGACAGTGACAAGTTGCGATCAGGTATGTTTGCTCAAGGCGATTACGTATCCTTTCCCTTGAGCCGGTGCTACTACGCCCTCAACGATGATCTGGAGCTCTCAGGCAATGGTCTGTATGTGGAGAATGAGAATGTTGTTTACTACGTCACCTGGAAAAATGGCGTTGTCGACGGGGATGTGATCGTTTTCGACGTCCGGTCGAAGAGTTTACGCGGTCATTATGATGTACGACACGGTTTCATTAAGCACTCCCGGCTACTCCCTACAAAACAGTCGTCGCTCTTCCTATACGATCACAATATCCGTTGGGAAGGCAGTATCACTTCCCAAAAGGAGCGCTACGGATGGGGTCTGTTTTACGACGCCGACGGCAAGCTCTGCTACGAGGGATTCTGTATTGGGAATATGTACCTCGGCTACGGCCGATTCTATCACGTGCTCTCCTCGACTGTCGAGTACGAGGGTACTATATGCAACAACATGCGCTGTGGATATGGCTCGCTCTATAACGAAGAGGGGGATCTCCTGTATCAAGGATCATTCATTAACGATAAACCACTCGAATGGATTTGTTTATCTGTATCAATCGGTGGTAGCGCGCTGAGTAAACTGGCAAATCGCGTCACGAGTGTTGCGATCGGCGACTCCTGCATGAATTCATTCAGGGGCATAATAGACTTCTCAATCCTTCCATTTCTATCCGAACTCCGTATAGGAAATGGTTCCTTCCGATCATGTTCCGGTTTCCGCGTTCGGGGTCATGAGTTCCTGTCTTTGATTCAGATCGGCAAGTCCTCCTTCACTTACAAAGAGGATAAGCGAAAGAAGAACGCTGAGCCCATCAGCTTCATTATTGACCATTGTCCCCTTCTTCATTCCATTCATGTTCAAGACAGTGCGTTCCCGCACTATTCCGTATGTACCATTCAATGTAATGCATTTCTCTGGCTCCTTACCGTAAGCTTGTCGATCCCTTACGAACGTGGTGCTCAGACCCTGCGCGTTCCATGAAGTTCAATGTGTCACGCTATCCCGTAGGGCCGGTGTCAGTCAATCAAATGTAGAGCTGGATACCCTTTGCGCGATTGTCCTGAGTCGAGGTGTGTTCTGTTCCTGTCACACTGTCTGTATTGCCAGTCGCTCGTGATTCCCCGGCTGACGCGTAGACTGTGGAAATCTGGAGACTATTGTTTGTGGCTGCAACTCTCTGTGCTTCTCTAGTGCTCTTTCTGATAATACCCTTACTATGAAGTGTAGGCATCGACTCTTCTCATTCACATTAGCTTTATCGTCGTTGCACTCTATCATTCTTGAAGACAGCTGTTTGCTGAACCTGAATACGATGAATATTGCTCGTGGTGTTGACTGATGGCCTCTGACTTGTAGTCGTTCCTCGTCTGAAGGCTTCCGCGTTTCACTTCTATATCGAGGAAACGGCGTTGTAATCATTATTGGTTTGTATTGTGAGCTACTCGAGCTGTTTGCGCCAAACACGACAGAACTAAATATACTTCAGACTCTCTCTCTCCTGTATTCTTACATAAACATACTGAATCACGGACGACACCAGTCCCAGAATCGCGTACAATCGTCCCATTCTCGTCTCTGAAAAGAGTCCCACAATGCACAGCAGGCCAAAAATGGCAACAAACGTATCGCTCATATAGTAGAAGCCACTGCTCAAACAGAACGCGGAGTAATAGGACGGAGTCACGGCGCCAAAAAGCAAGAATTCCCGCACTCGCCGCACTCGCAAATCGGTCAGCAGGTAATACAGCCAATCCATGTTCTGCTTGTTGATCGGCGCCTTCATTTCCGCGACCTCGAACACAAGCTTGATTACGCTAACCAAAACGAACGGAGGAATCAGCAATCGGCACTTGTTCACAACCAGCTCCATCCATTCGTTCGTATCGAGTTCGTTGTCCACCAACAAGAGAATGAACGGAAGAAGAAGCAGGTTGCCACGAAGAGTGGGAGATGCAACACAGCCCGCGAGAGACATCGCGAACGCAAGAAGCACAAACGCGTTGTTTATCCACAACGGAGCGATCGCAGTCTTCTTCGACGACGGATCCGCCAACAGCGATGCGGTTGATTCCGCTGAATTCTCTCTCGAATTCCTCATAATCATCTTGTACTTCATGTGGTAGGTGAAGGAGAAGATCAGTTCCATGCTCACGATCAGGAATAACGAGTGACGAAGCGTGTGCGTCAAGTAGTCTATGATCATCAACCTATCAAATCACTATACTGATCCCATTCTTCTGCGGGTAGCTCTTGAACGTGGAGTAGCAGATGAACAGCAGGAGGAAGGACAAGAACACCCACAAGGTTGCACTACCCATGAGCTCGGACACGCATCATTTACAGGAAGGAGGTGGCGTGGACAAGCAGATTCTTGTTGTTGGAATTGAGCGAAGAATCCACTTGAAGAAGAAGCAGCAAAAACACGATGATGTTTAGGTGAATCACAAATCGAATCACCGTCACCGCGGGGAAGAAGCTCTGCGAAACGAACAGCGCAATTCCTTCGCCAATGCCAACAACGGTGAAAACGGAGGCAAAAAAGGAGGGTTGGATGATTCGCAGGAATCGCGCTGCAGTGAGCAGAATGGAGAAGGAGAGGTAGAAGAGAGGGTGAATCGTGCTACAGTGAACAGAATGGAGGGAGAGTACAATTGTTCGGAGAAGGAGTTCAACCCGCTCTCATAGAGAGGCGTGAAGTCAGGCTGGAAGGAGAGAAGGAGAACAATGACAAGGAGGAGGAGAAGCATGACACGACGGAGGAAGGTGACGTGCTGCGAGGAGAGTGTGGAGGAGTAGAAGGAAAGGAGGAGGAGGAAGGAAAGGAGGGAAAGAACTAAAGATGACGCAGTGAGACAAGCGAAACTGATTGCAAAAATGCAGGAGAATTGTGTCGTGGTGTAGGAGGCGAAATAGTCCACGATATCTGGAAACGACAAAACGTCGATGATGAAGATGATGAAGGAGGAGACGAAGAAGTGGTGAATTGTGGTATTCCACAAAAAGGGGGTGATCAGCACGAAGATCAACGCGAAGAAGAAGGATATGGATTTCATGGAATTGCTCAAAACAAGGGAGATTTTGGTGAGTGAGAGAGCGAGGGAGAGGTGTGTGGTGATCGCGTGCAGCGTGCCGTTGGCGTGGAGTCTACGATGAAGCGAAGGAGGGAGAGAAACCTGAAGGAGAGGAGGAGGGAAAGGAGGGAAGTGGCGAGAAGGAAGGAGAAGGAATAGACTTCGATGGAGGCTGGGAGTCAGAGAGAGGAGAGAGAAAAACAGTTGGTGAGATCCACATGGATGTTGATGAAGAAGTACTCGAGGAGGGAGAGGAGAGCGTGTGTGAGGAGGTAGCAGAGGTTGAAGAGTGATGTGTTGTGTGAGAGCAGGAGACAGCCCGGACACAGGACGGCGAAGAGGAGGAAGAGGAAGAGGAGGCGAAAGAGGTGTGTGGTGAGTGTTGGAGCGAGGAGGTGGCTAGGTGTTGAGTGAAGAGAGAACGTGGACGTGAGGGAGGTGAACAAGGAGCGGAGGAAGAGGAAGAGAAGAGTGAGAAGACACGCAGCAAACGCCATGTAAGACTAGAATGAAAGGGTGAATCCACGATTACGGCGAAGGAGCGCGAGTAGAAAAAGAAGACGAAGAAGACGCCGAGTGTGGTGACAAGAAGTGTTTGGACGAAGGAGCAATGGAAGAAGGAGCAGAGAAGGAGAGACGCACAGAGAATCGACCCGACGCTCCAGCGACGCGTTCTTCTTCTAGAGGTGGAGGGAACGACGAGAAGAGTACCCTGTGAAGTGGAGGGAAGAGGAGAGAACGGGGAAGAGGCAGAGAACGGAGGCGAGGAAGAGGAGAAGGTGATTGGCGAAGGACGTGTGAACCGACACGAGTTGGATGAGAAGAAGAGAGAGGCAGAGAAGGACGAGGAAGATCGCTTTGAGCACGTGCAGGCGGTCGAGGGAGAAGGCTAGAGTTCAAGTGGGGTGGGGGTGGTACTCATCCAGGGGTAAAAGCGAATGGAGAGAAGCCCGAGGAAGATCGAACCTGGTGTGAAGAAGAGAGCGATGCAGTAAAGAAGGTAGAGGAGGGGATTGGAGGCGAAGACGGAGAAGGAGGAGGCGGAGTAGAAAATGAAAGGGAGAAGCGTCGCGATGAAGAAAAAAGCCCAGATTTCGAACTGAGAGGATTGGACGCTGTTCTCTTTGGAGGGAGAGGCGAAGAGGAGAAGGAACGATATCAGCAGGAATTGGAAGACGAAGGGAACGTAGGGGGAAGAGTGGAAGAGGAGCACGACCGTGGTGATGAGGATGGACATGGTCAGCGGATACAGCACGTTTTGAATGCGCTGAAGTGTCTACCCATAAGGTAGCAATGAGACGGAAACGATAAGAGTCTGCGAAGAGACCACTTGAGGGAATTGGAAGAAGAGCCAGGAATCTGTGCATAAGGAAACAGAGCATGGGAAACAGCAGCATGCCACGAGGAGGAAAACGAAATAGAATAGGGGAAGGTTGCTCAGACTGAAACTACACATAAGCAGACATCATTAGGAATACGGATAGTAGTTGTGAAACCGATAAAAAGCAAAGAAGGTCGTGCAAACCAAGGAGAGCCCAAAACACTGTAATACCCTTTATCTGAGGAAATGATAGGACGCCTACCTCTTCGTATTCTCTCTCATGTCAAAGAATGCTGCCAAGAAGCAGGATAATGTGAAGAGCACGATTATGCTGAATGGTGACGAACCAAAACAGAGAATACGTTTTCCCGCATACCAGATACAGCGTGAATGCAAAGACGATGAAAAAGAAAAAATTCAGTGAAGCACCATCTTTCAGAGACAGAGATCTCTTTGATAGGGAATTCATCCGGTAGCTGTTGTTGCTATCAATCAGAGAAAACGTATTGACTCACTTCACACTGACAAATGAATTCTGAAACAAACACACAACTCAATAGGTTTGGTATGGTTTCTTGTAGCCACTGTATTGGTTGTTCGGAGATGGAGGAGGAATATTACCAATGCTCGACTGAGGAGGATATTGCGGCTGAGGAGGGTAAGAAGGCTGAGGAGGATATTGAGGCTGATAAGGCTGGGGCTGGGGAGGGTACTGCTGGGGTTGAGGAGGATAAGAAGGCTGAGGAGGGTATTGAGGGTTTCTGGGTTGAGGCGGGTACTGCTGGGATTGAGGGGGGTACGATGGCTGGGGAGGGTATTGAGGCTCCTTCGGCTGCGGCGGGTACTGTGGCGAGGGCTGCGGGGAGTATTGAGGTGAGGGCTGAGGAGGATACGAGGGTTGCGGAGGGTATTGAGGCTCCTTCGCCTGTGGAGGATACGAGGGTTGAGAAGGCTGATAGGGTTGAGGGGGGTAAGAAGGCTGAGGCTGAGGCGGATACTGAGGCTCCTTCGGCTGAGGCGGATACGAGGGCTCAGATGGCTTCGGCGAGGGCTGAGGAGGGTAAGAAGGCTGAGGCGGATACTGAGGCTCCTTCGGCTGAGGCGGATACGAGGGCTGAGGAGGGTAGGGTTGAGAGGGCTGAGGAGGATAAGAAGGCTGAGGAGGATAAGGCTCAGAAGGCTTCGGCGACGGCTGAGGCGGGTATTGAGGCTGAGAAGGCTGTGGAGGATAAGGCTGGGGTTGAGGAGGATAAGGCTGAGGCGAGGGCTGAGGAGGATACTCAGGGTTTCTGGGCTGAGGAGGGTATTGAGGTTGAGGCTGAGGAGGATAAGGCTGAGGCGAGGGCTGAGGAGGGTAAGAAGGTTTGGGAGGATACGGCTGAGGCTCCTTCGGCTGCGGCGGGTACTGCTGGGGTTGAGGAGGGTATTGCTGAGGCTGTGGAGGATAAGATGGCTGAGGAGGGTATTGAGGCTCCTTGGACTGAGGAGGGTAAGGCTGCGGCTGCGGCGGGTACTGCGGCGGGTACTGAGGAGGATACGACGGCTGCGGCGGGTACTGCTGCGCGGGCATCACATATGCGGCGTTGTCTGCCGCCATCGTGAACTTCGCCACGGGCTCCTTCACCTCTTCGCCGTTGCCCTCGCCTCCGTACAGGTTCATCGACACTTCATTCTCGCCTCCAGGAACACCTCCGGGAACACCTCCAGGAACACCCGCTGGTGCGGGAATTGGCGCGGGAATTGGCGCGGGAACTGGCGCAGGAACTGGCATGTCAGGGTTGGGGAAGGCGGGAAGCGACTGCGGCGCGACGGCGGGCATCTGAATGGAGTCGCGCTCATAGAAGAGAAGAACGGGCTGGTAAGCGGCTTTCACGCAGTGCTCGATCATGCCCGCGTTGTCGGTGAAGTGCTGGAACTTGGTGTCGTTGCACTCCATCCAGTAGAACTTGCCCTCGTACTCGTACAGACACATCGCCACGTAGTGCTGCCCGTAGTACAGAATCATGCCCGAGAGGTGGTACATCACGGGCTCCGTCTTCTTCTCCGTCTCACGCGTCAGCGCCGACCCGTTCAGCGGCATCACGAGCGACTACGCCTCACACACTCGCACCGCCCGTACGTAGTACAGAGGACGCAGCTTCTCCTTCTCCATGTGGTCCGTCGCGTACACGAAGCTCATCGTAAACACATTGGGGTAGCTGCAGAGCACGTCGCAGCGGCAGAAGGTGCCGGGGCAGCCCGCCGAGAGGAGACAGCGCGGGTAGTCCGTCTTCATCGAGAATAGCAACAGAGTCGACAGGTAGTCGTTCTGCGGGATCTGCATCGTCTTGTAGTACTCCATGCCTGAGAGAATCTGCTCCACGGTCACCTGGTAGAAGTACCGTGTGTCGATCGGACCCTGCTCCTCGCCGCAGTAGCTGCAGATGCTCTTCTCGCGCAGGCTGAAGCCGAAGAACTACGTGTGATGAGGGCGGGAGGGGCGAACGTTGTGACTAATGCAATGCGCCTTGTCGGTGCTTGTCATGTCGTTCGTGCAGAAGCCGCTCAGCGAGTGGATGTACTCGAGAATGTCTTGCTAGTCGTTATCGGAAGGAGAGCGCAAGTACGAAAACCTCGTACGAATCCTCCATATCGTTTGCTCTCGTGTTGTAGTATGTGGCGAGAGATGTACGGAAGTCGTTGGCACTCAGGGTCACGAGGGAGGTTTGCTGATCGTAGAGAATGAGGAATTCCTGTTTGTCACGGAGTTTGACTGTTGTTACTCTCAAAGCGCAGTAAATGCAAGTGCACTTGCCCTGGCCATTAACTAAAACTCACCCAAGCCCGAGACAAATACTGCTGTTGTGGGGAATGCACGCACTAACAAGAGTGTCTTTGAACGGTTTGATGTTCCAAAGATTCTACCAAAGTCACCAAAGAATCACGACTTGTACTTGGATGATACTGTTCATGAAACAGAAGTTGGATCCTCCGAGATTGGACAGAGGCTGAAATGCCGGTTTACTCATATCGCAAAGAAATCTTGAGAAAGACGACCGAGTGTAGTGAAACTCCTGCTTCAGAACTGGATCCCAGAAATGGCTTCGCGTGCGATTCGACAGGAGACCCTGAGTACTCAAAACCGATAGGATACGGACTCAGGGTGAGCAGTAATGACGGAGTGTCGGCGGGCTCCTCTCCGTATTCCGAGCTATTGGAAGTGAGGCGGTCAGTGAAAAGGAAGAAACGACTCTCTCCGTAGAGAACACTAAAGACGCAGAATGAAACTCCCGTTCTAGTAACACACTCACTTTCCATTGTACCATGCCGATTCTCGCCGATTACTTCATGTCCGTGACGGTCCCTCCAACCGGTATTCCGTGCAGCGTTGCTACGACGATTAGAGGAGAACATCGGTCTTTCGAATCCTCCCGTTGTGATAGTGGACAGATATCCCGTCGTGGACCACAAAAAGCACAGATTTCCAGAGAACTCACAATACGTTCGATGCCATTTCGGGTGGCATCATCCGTAGTGCTGTATTCCTGGATCGGCGAAGATCCGGTATTTGAAGAAAGACAAGAGGCGCCCCTACTTCTTCACTTTCTGCTTCACTTTAGAGCGCCTGCTTCTTTTCTCTCTTTACGTGTAGTGATCGTTCGCGCAGCTATGGGACTTCTCTGTTTTACTATGAAAAGCTGAGTAGGCGCAGTTGTCGTGGGTGAGGAGTAGAGATTGACGGAGAGTACCGCTTAGACGAAAAGGGACGAAACCTGTACGTCCCTAGAGCGATATGCGTGCTGTCCCACCAGCCCATCTTCTCGGCCTTCAATGCGTTCCTCCGAGAACTCTACCGCAACTCCGTTTTTGACTCGGAGGATTCGCTTGCAGACGACTCCTTCAGCATTCCCAGAGTGGAGTCCTTTGAGGCGCTGCTACGGAAGGGTTTGGAATGAGATTGATCTCCACCGTAGGCTCTATCTGTTACATCCTTGCAGATACTTCTGGTATTGAGATCCCTCGTAGGCTCATTATCTGGCCTCAATGGTAGTGGAACGGCACATCAGTCACTTCGTCGACTTCTGTCCCTCCCTAGATCCTGGTTTGATTCTCTCTGTTTTCATACGCTTCTCCGTTAACAATAGATACCCATATTCCAAAAGGCATTCACATTACGCATTCCGCCCTCCTACTGTCTTCCGTATGTCGACAAGCTCTGCTTTGACTGTCTCTTTACCTCGCTGTCGCCGAAGAACATAGCGCGAGTGGTATCGGCGGCATTACAAGAGCATCGTCTCCTCCTCGTGTCCGAGCAGGCTGATTCTCTGACGCTGTGTGCTCAAGCGATTCTTGGACTGCTGTACCCGTTCCGGTGGTTTCACCCATTCATTCCAATTCTCCCTCTCACTGTCACAGAAACCATTTCCGTTTTGTTTCTCTCTCCACCCTCATTCCACAGGCAGAATTCCCGTACATCTTCGGAGTGACCGCGAAGCAATTCAAATCCGAGGAGTGCCAGTCGAACTTGGAGGGAGTGATCGTCGTCCAACTGGACTACGACAAGGTCGTCGTTCCGAAAGAGGTCGAGCTGCTGGAGTTCAACCGGAGTTTCACCAAGCGTCTGGAGAAGCGCATGAGTCGCCATTTCCCTCCACCTGCGAGTGAGTGTCTTTTCCCGCCATCACCCTCAGCCCGCGTCCTGTACTGCGACAGTCCCGTGGTGGACCAGAGCCAGCTGGTCGTGTTTGAGATCGTGTTCGGACCGGGGAAGCTGGGCATCCGACTGAAGACGAAGCAGGCGGTACTGCGCGAGGGCGAGCCAGAGTCCGAGTGCGTGTACCTGACCCTCATTCCAGACGAGGAAGCGACCAGCGCGGGACCAGGACGCCGCGTGAAGCTGTTGAAGCGCGAGCCGTGTGTGTTGGCGGTGAATGGACGAAGTGTGCTGGGATGCACCAGCAAGGAGGTGAAGGCGATGATCGAGGAGGCGAAGCGCCCGCTGCTGCTGCGCTGTCAGATTGGCGTCGCACCGATGTGTTCGATTCGCTCGCTGCCCTCCACGCCCTCCGTGCAGCGACGCACGCTGCGGTTGAGGGAGTCGTTCGACCCGAGTCGTTCGATAAGCGTGGGTCAGGAGCCGGGTTCTTTGGAAGAGATGTCTCCGTCGAGCAGCCTCCAGAGCCAGCAGGGCGGGTTGACGCTCTCCTTCTCTGCCTCGAACGACGCGGGTCTGCTGTCTCCGTTTGAGGAGGAGCAGACGCACGCGCACCGATACTACCACTGTGTGTCACCCAGCGTGGAGAAGGAGGAAGTGAAGGAGGAGAAGGAGGTGAAGGTGAAGGAGGAGGAGACGAACGACGACGAGAGAAGGATGAAGGAGATGGACTTCATCGAGTCGGTGCGAATCGCCTTCATGATGGAGCTCTGCAGTCTGATCGGCCACTACCGACAACACTTCCGTAATCGCCGCAGCAACGCGTAACCCGTAGACAGCAACCTGACGAACGGCGCGTCGCTGGAGGAGATTCTGGACAAGAAGTCGTTCCTGCGGGCGGTGGACGAGGCGGACCGTCCGTTCGTGAAGCGCGTCGCGAAGACGCAGCTGTTCCGACACTTCATCGAGGACGCGTTCGAGTACGAGGACAACTACGAGATCAACCTGTTCAACGACTGCGTGGCGATTATGGGTGGACTGAAGGAGTACGCGGAGGTGTATCTGTTCGAGCAGTTGCTGCCCTCGCACTGGCAGCTGAAGAGAGTGGATGTGAGTCTTCCGACGAACGACGGAGTGCCTGACGGGTGAGGGACGCGAGCTGGGGTGAGGTGTAGGTGGTATGAGGAGGAGTTGACGCGCGACTTCGACTGTTTCCCTCGTCTGAAGGAGGCAAATTACGGGATGCGAGTGTCGAGGATGAAGGTGGAGACGAAGGAAACGAAGAAGAGCATCGTTCCGGAGGACATGAAGAGTTTGCTGAAGAAGTACCGACAATGGCGTGTTTGATACAAACAGAAGGCATATCTTACAAAAGAGAAAGACAATCCATTCTAGTTTGGAGTCTTTGAATCCATGATGCCCTGCAGAACTTGAAGAAACGCATCTCGATCCTGGTACTTCAGATACTTGGCAATCTACGTCTCATGCCTCTCTTCTCTCTCTCACCTCATACACAATATCCACGTCTCCTCCTCCCAGCAATGCTAGCAATCGTTCAATCGCCTCGTCGCACAATGCGCCTCGCATCGACTCGATCACCGCCGTCGCGTCCTCCTTCGACGGCAGCTTCATCTCCTCCTCCACGACCGTCTCGCCGTTCTCCTCCGCGCTCACGCCGTCGCCCATCACCATCAACGCGCTCACCAGTCCCTCAAAGTCGCCCGAACGGCAGTACTCCTCGTACAGCCCGCACAGACACTCGTCGGGCTCCTGCAACAAGCCGTCCAGACGGCTCGTCTGCTCCTCGCTCAGTACCCCGCTCGACGCCATCTCCTTGATCAGCACCGTCAGGAACTCCTGCACCTCCGAGTTGCGCTGGTACACGCAGATCATGTTCATCAGGTTTCGGAAGAGGGCCACGAACCCGTCGACGTCGTGCGTCTCGCAACACACGTCGAAGCTGTTGAGAAGCACCTCGTTGCCGTTGGCGTATTCCTGGAGCAGCCACTGCAGCTCCTCCTCGCTCAGCAGGTGATTGTCCATCAGGTACTCGATCAGCTTCGTGTGCGCCTCGTTCTCGATCTGGTGGTTCCCCTTCAGCAAGTCGTAGAACGCGATCGCCGTGTGGATGTTCGCGACGAATGCGTCCTCGTCCTTCTCCTTCAGGTACGTCGCGTAGCAGTGCTCCAGCACGATGGAGTTGCTCATGCAGCGGCGATACAGCAGCGCATACTCCGTGCGCGTCAGTCTCTCCTTCTTCTCCAGCGCGAGCAGAACACTGGTGATCTCTTGGGCGGGGTACGTCTCCGAGTAAAGGGAGTGTGCGCGCGTGGAGGAACAGGGGTGCTGGCGGATGAACTCCTTGTAGAAGGAACTGTCGGCGACGCGCAGGTTCGACGGCGAGGCAAAGCCGACGAAAATGTGGAGGGTTTTTGGCTCTTCTTGGATGATTTGGAGAAGGTCGGTGGTTTCGGTTTCGGTGAGGATTCCCAGCTCGTAGAGCGAGTACACGAAGAGTTCTCCTCGGTTCAGCTCTTCCAGGATAGCCGATATGTCAAGTGAGGGAATCATGCGCCATGATCCGCGATTCAGGTTTTGCTGCTCCTTTGCCGAGGACCGCTCCTCCGGAGTCAGACAGTCGGGCCGTACGGACAGCAGAAGGATTCGCAGCAGGGCTCTCTTCAGTTCGGCGAGATTGTCGTCCTTCTACGAATGAAGGGGAAGGAGCGGACGTACTTCAAAATCGGCGTATGCAGCGCAAATCAACCCATCTTCCTTCTCGATCAGTGAGAGAAGAACGGCGACATGGGAGTGCGAGATCTCGTTGTTCAGCTGCATGTTGATGGCGATCAGCCTGAGCACGCCCATCTTGATGGGGAAGGAGTCCTTCACCTGGTTCACCAAGGCGTGCAAGTGCGTCACTAAACCATCGAAATCCTTATCCAGCAGCAGATTGATCGCGGAGGTGAGTGAGGACGATTTCCGCGTGTAGAGGACGCGCAGAATGAAGTAGTCCCGGAATCTGAAAACGCCACCATGACTGCACTCGTTGAAAACGTACGTAAACAAAGCCTCCTACACGTGACTGGCTCAAAACGACAAAAACAATAACAGAAGAGCGCGCCTTCTGCGACGTCGGAGAAAGGACTACGCATAAATGGCATCAAACACACGGTTACCCCCAATAATAATAGTTCCAACCGAATCAGAAAGGACGAGGGGATTCTTGACGATTTCAGCGGTAGAGTAAATGCGACCAGTGGTTTGATTCTTAATACCCGTGATGTCCGTTTCCATACTAAATCCAAATGTTTTGCACAGCTTCTCGTGAAAACACGATTCAGAGTCAGTAGGCTGAATCAGAATCCGTTCAACTTTGTTTCCAAGAGAAAGAGCGACCTCACTCATTTCCTCTTTATAGGGTTCTGACCGAGAACAGCCACTTGAACTTAACGTTCCCATTACTATGATACCACAAAAACGGTGGGGCATTGGGGTCGTTTCGTCCACGAGACCGCGGTTATTTGCAGTTCCTGGCGGTTCCATTCCATGTTGTCGATAATCGTATCCCCGAATTGACTGTTCGGTTAAGGTTGCGCGTTGAAAGTGAAAACGACAGCCGACTTGGGAATGGATGTGACTCAGTACCACCTCTTTCCGCGACGCACTCTCCTTTCCAAAGAAGAGCGATTCATGACGCGTGGGATATCCCACCAATTCGAGGGTGCGGTGGGAACCCATTTATCTCCACAAATGCAAAAGGTCATCGTCCCCAAGCAGTTGAAGGAGGTGAGCCGAGTGATTTTCGGCAACCTCCCGACAGATTCACTGGTTAGGACGGGCTTGAAGGCATACAACAAGAAGCCCATAGCACATCAGATGGAGGTGTCGATTCCGAGATCGATTCAAGAGATTCTCCGGAAACCGCTGTCGTTCCCCACCGATGATTTGATCCTGAATGGTTTTACTCCCTATCAGTGGATGCGCTATTCTGAGATGGCGTCCGAGCCTTTCGCCAAGAAGCAGGCCGGTCTCCTGGTGGACGAGGAGGAGCTGTTCTACTACAGACGCGCGAAGAACCGACGCATCGTGAACGGTCGTGTGGCTGCGAGCTACAAAACGGACGCAGATGACTATTGGGAGAAGAAGGCTCGCAGAAAGCGTTTCCAGGGCAAGGGTCCTCCAAAGAAGGGCGAGAACAGCAAAAAGGGAAAGTAATTTAGGGTTGTATATGGCATGTTTGTTGTCAATGTGTGCGAGGCGTGAAGGGTTCCGTTTTGGTATGGGTGTTCGTGGCTCAACAACGGGACGCAGAGAAAAGAAGAAAAGGAGGAGTGCAACAGGGAGAAAAAGAAGCTCCGAAGCGGGGAATCGAACCCCGGTCGTCCGCGTGACAGGCGGAAATACTAAACCACTATACTACTTCGGATCTGCTTTGGCTCCAAACCTTAGCTTTATGAGAGAGAGGACTGGATTGGCTCTCACTCTCAAAGACTTCTCCCAAGTGCGCTCTGCTCTTCTGTTCGCTGCTATTTGACGGGTGAAAATGAAACGCAACACTTTGGGTGTATTCGACAATGCCGATTGCTTTGCTCTCCACACTCCGAGTACGCTAACGTATTCCTTTTTGGTGGGCAAGGAGGTACGCGTCAGAAGTGTTAGTCTGTCGGAACCGGTTGTGGACTGCCAGCAAGTCTTGTGTGACTCCAAATCGAACTCCATTCTGTTCTGCAACGAAATGTCGATCCGATATGCACAGTTGCCGCAGAAGGTGTACGGTATTCCCTTTGCTTTTGAGGGAGAGGAGCTACGGGTCGAGCAAGTGATTAGATCTGTTTTTCACGAATAGGAAGTTGCATCTCGTCAACGAGGACGCGCGAATCGTGATGGTGAAGTGGCATCCTCGCGTTCCTGACGTGTTTCTGGCTCTGCTCAGTGACGGATCCATCTCCGTGTACAGTCCATGTCTCCAGCAATCTCCCCTGTACTTCTTCTCCGTCCTCATTGATGAGCCTTCCGCGTCTCCCATTGCCTTCTCGTTTGGCACGACCTACGGGAGTGATGCTTTTTCCGTATACATCTCCTACTCCACGGGCCATGTCGCTCTCGCTTGTCCTCTTCCTCTCTCTGGATACTCCCTCTCTCCCGAAGCGTTCCGTCTCGCGTGGGAGGAAGCGAACCCTCAGCTGCATGACTGGCTGACTCGGTGGTCCGTGACGAACGCTTCCGAGAGCGCCCAGCCGCGTCTCTTCTACAACAACGACGTCACGAGAACCAAGTCCATTCCTCTCACAATCGTCCACAAGCCCCACACCAACGCCCACTTCGTCACGTGCCACCAGTTCGTGTAGGACGCTCTCTCCTTCTCTGACTCTAGCCAACCGCTCCGCGACGACGTCGTGTGCCTGCTCCGATTCCTCGATCGCTCCACGTGCGAGGTCTTCGTTCGCACCATTCCCGAGCCCCTCAATCCCAACGTTTCCACTCCATCGTGTTCTCATACACAGACACTCCTTCTCGTCGCGACGCTGGACTGCTCGCGCTTCGCCTTCGAGCAGGTGGTTCAGGACGTCTTCCCCTTCTCCTTCATTCTGGACACGGCAGACGGACTGTATGTTTTAACCCTTCTCTTCACACGTAGGATGCACTGCTACTTCGCGTGGCTGGAGGAGTTCTTGAGCACCATGCAGGTGGAGGCGCCGCGCGTGCGACGGGTCACAGCGGACACCACGGATGTGGATGGCTTCTGTGTAGGGAGTGAGTGGCGCGAGTGATGACTAGTGCATGCAGAACGCGTACCACGGGCACTGTCTCCTCCTCAGCAGAGAGGACGCGCTCACCACGCTGCCGCTGTCTCTCCACAGTCCCATCTCCGTCGACTTCTCGGATACCCCCACTAAGTACAAGTCGGCGTCTGTAGGTGTGGGTGAGACGCGTGAGGCGTAGAGCGAGCTGGTGGAGTTGGTGGAGGAGCTGAACAAGTACCGCGCAGTGAACGTCTTCAAGGAGATCATCGAGCAGCTGAACCAGCTGGAGTACGACGACGACCGCGTGGACGAGTGCGTGGTGAGCGAGGCGCTGAAGCAGTATCAGGTGAGTGAGAGAAGAGAGTGATGATGGGCTAGCTGCCCTATATTGAGGCGTTGGTGAAGGTGGACACGGGGATTGGCGAGTGCTCGAAGCAGGTGTGCGCGGGGATGGAGAAGGCGGAGAAGGAGGCAGAGAAGCTGGAGAAGCGCGTACACACGATTCAGTCCCTGAACGACGAGCTGACGACGATGTGTGAGTGGGTGTGACGAGTGAGGTGTAGAATGACAGAGACGCAAGAGAGACAGGACGGGTTGGAGAAGAGAATGCTTCGTGTTATGGAGGTGGGAGTGGTGCGGGAGTTTCATTGTAGAGATTGGTGCAGCAAATGAGATTGGCATCGTTGCCGGAAGAAGAGTGAGGGCGCGTTTCACGCATCATGGATAGACTGAGCGAAGCGATTCTGAAATCGGAGAGTGAGCTGAGTCGGGCGATGAAGACGAAGGAAGATGCGATTCGCGTGTGTGAGGAGATTGAAGAGAAGCAACAAGAACAAACGAAGAAGGAACGTCCTGTGATGGACGACTGCATCGAGAAGTACATTGACGATTTGGAAGCCATTCAGACCAATCTGAACAAGGCAGTGGAAAAGCAGAAACAGCTGAAGTCGCTCATCGCAAAGGCAGAAGAGGCAGAGCATCACGCCCGAATTCTGAAGGCTATTCAGTAGTGTGCACGTTCATTTACTCTATTGTTTGTTGGGCGTTCCCTTTGGCATGGATGGAATAGACAAGCTCAAAACACCGTCTAGACCAAGCCATGCATATACGAGAATGAGTACTCGTAGCGGGAGGTGGATGTGGGTAATCCTGTAGAATTGCCGAGAAGGGTGGTGAAAAGCGACGTGGAATCAGAGCGGAGGTTGTTATCCAGGCAAACAGAGGAGGGAAAGCCAACGTCGCTTCCCACGGCGTACGGTTCTACAGAGACACCGAAGAGTGAAAACAACGACGTTCCGTTTCAGCGCTTGTCCCGAAAGCGTCTTTCTCCCGAATCGGTTAGTGGCGACGAGAACCGCCCTCGTTACTTATCGACTCCATTGCCGTCGAGTGGTACTTGTCATTTATCTCCTATGATGTCTAGTTCCACCTCGATTGAGTGGGAGGGAAGATCCGTTGATGTCAAATGCTCCTCGGACATCGAGTGAGCGACGGAAATCTGCTGAGGAGAATCCGAAGCGTTTTGAGACGGTCTATGTCTTGTTTCTCTGTTTGAACTGAGGGATAGATAAATCAAAAGCCCTATGTCATTATAAATAAGGTGGGGAAGGGAGGAAGTTGCGAAGTGTTCAAGGTGCTGAATGAGAGCAACGACGTCCTTGCGCTGAAATGCGTGAACCTCAAAGGGCTGCACGAGAGTCAGCTTCAAGATTACATCAACGAAGTGAAGCTGCTGCGCCATCTTCAGGGAAAACCGGGCATCATCACTCTCATTGACTACGAGATCAACACTCAAGAAAAGACGCTGAACATTGTAAGAGGATTCATTCGGGAGTGAGGAATAGCTAATGGAGTACGGCGAAACGGATTTGCGCTCCTTTCTGTCAAAACACCAACACGGCAATAAATCGATCGATATGAACCTCATCCGTCTCTTGTGGGAGCAGATGCTCAACTCCGTGAACACAATTCACCAGGCGCAGATCATTCACAGCGACTTGAAGCCTGCCAACTTTCTCTTTGTTCGAGGCTCGTTGAAGCTGATCGATTTCGGCATCGCGCGTGCTGTTCCGGCTGATGACACGAGTGTTCTCCGCGACTCGCAAGTTGGAACTCTGAATTACATTTCGCCGGAAGCGCTGATGGACGTAGGAGACGGAAAGGGAGGAAAGGGCATCCGAGTTCGTGATGATTCCGATTCTGATGTGTAGATCCGGCCTTCCTGCGACGTGTGGTCCTTGGGGTGTATCCTGTACCAGATGGTGTATGGGCAGTCTCCGTTCCAGCAACTCTCGATCGGGAAGAAGATTGCGGAGATTACGAACGATACGCACCCGATCAACTTTCCAAAGATAGAGTGAGACAGGCACTTTATCCATGACAATTAGGAATCCGTGGCTTATGGATGTGATGAAATCCTGCCTTCAGCGCAATCCTTCAAAACGACCGCCTATCAGTGGTCCAGGAGGCCTGTTGCAACACCCCTTTCTGCAGCCACAGGGTGAGAGAGCGATGCAGCTGTTCCAAGCCGCCACGCTGGGAAATGAGAACATGCAGGACATCGTGAGACAGATTTTGGAGAGCTGTGATGATGACGTGTGGAATAAGGATGGGTGTGTCGATGCACTGTGTAATGTAGTTCCTTTCGCTCTCCATCACTTCTAGGAGCTGGCCAAGCAGTGTCCATGCAACAGCCGCATCAGTTTCACTGAGGCGATGGAATCGGTACGAAAACACTCCTAAGCTGTTTTTGTTAAACAAAGAGCGCTATTCTTGAGCGACTTCCTCTTCTTCCTCTTCTTCCTCTTCCTCCTCGTCCTCCTTCACCAACACATGATCGTCTACGGGTCACACATCCGCTAAACGGTAACCATCCTCTCCAGTCTCGTGATCCGCTTTATCGAGAACTATTCATGACACTAAGACGCCAGTCCAACTCTCATCTTCATTCTCAAGAATTGTCCTTCCGTTCTTCTCGAACAGCTCCTTTCCGGTGAGCTTATCACTAGCTGTCACCTCCTTCTTCTCCATCTCCGAATCAAACTTCGCCTTCCAGATGGCGAACGACTCCGGGGTCACAGGAGTACCTTCACTTTACGCCACAATGCCAGCACTACCCCAGTTCTTCGGATGCTCGATGTTGTGTTTCTCAGCAATTGCTTCCGCTTCCTAACAATCACCGCCCCTCTTCAAATCGACCTTCTGAGCAGCCGCATCAGCAAGCTCCTTTGCTCTCTGCTGTCTCTTTATCATTTCATCGTACATGGAGCCCTCCTGCGCATTACAACCCTCCTTGAATCAAACCTCCTGCTTTGGCACGTTTCTGTCGATCAGCCAGTCCTTCACCACCTCGGTGATGTTGTACACCATAGCCATTCCAAGGAACTCAGGAATCTTATCCTATTGCTCATCTTTGCATGTGGCGCAATACATAAATCATTTGAGTGAGATTAATGATATCGTCATCGGAGATGTTGACGGCATCGACGAAACAAATGTTCGGGATTTCATCGGGGTACTTGGGCGTGTACTTGACAACCATGGAAACGCCGACTACGCCATTAGGTGGGGATTCCACAAACAACCGAAATTCTCGCCTCCCAGAACAGGAACTATTTTGATTTTGTATGTACCAGGATCGTTTGAGATCACTACACATCAGAAAGGGAAGTGCGCGCTTCACATTCAAAGTCATCCATAAAGACGGCTTGCATAGCCTCTATTTCCATACTCTGCTCTTCCGCGTAGTCTATAGAATGATCACACAGAACACTTTCCGAACCAGTCATTGTTGGCAAATAGAAACTTAGGCGAGAAGGGTGGCGCAAAATCGGCACGTTTTCTGTCGCTCATGTCACTCTCCAATTCGAGCAATGAAATGGATAGAGAATACCATGGACATGCTACGAAATCCAGTCATTTGGTGACTCTCAGCGACATGACCTGATCACCAGTCATCACCCTGTAGTGTTGGTAACCGACATCTGAAGTAATCTTGCATCCCTTGGCACCACGAAAACCGACATGCCCATCATCGAAGTCGTTCCAGAAATAGCCCCGATTTCATGAAGGAAGAAAGCGCGTTTAGAATTGCTATACAGTGAAACCGATTTTTAGGCCAATGAATTCTAAACTATTAGTTGGACTTGTAGACGCTGTTGCCCGCCCGCTCACTTCGTAGACATTGTTGGCAGTCGTTCTCTCGGAAGGCAAGTATTGCAGCT
>ERZ1106923.121-NODE-121-length-34256-cov-17.642233_pt1 | contig 34256 bp, 45 predicted proteins | sample MGYA00403657_ERZ1106923 | MGnify/ENA primary metagenome ERZ1106923 (study PRJEB35170, sample SAMEA104062425) | human gut metagenome | biome: human gut; feature: human-associated habitat; material: faeces | place: Denmark | collected 2012-06-19 ...
ATATCCGTAAGTTCCTTGATGGTATCTACGTGTCCGAGAAGGAGTTCTGCGTTGCGGAGGAGGACGACGAGGATGACGAATAAGTGAGCCCCAGAGGGAACGGAATTCCGCGTGTTTGTTGGAAACAGGACAGGAGTTGAAATAGGTTACAGTTACGTTCTCGTTCACGGCGTGGGGATCGTATCGGGTCGTGTTGATGGAGTGGATCATTTGCTGCGACAAGTCGACATACTCATCATTTTCCGTGTCGAAATAGCGGAAGTTGCCCGAATTCTGTTGCTGCGGTCTATCCCTCACTCCCCCCGTTTTCTCTCACATCGTCGTGCTCGGTTGGCGAATCACCTCGTCCACCGCCACAATGCTCTCCTTCGCCGACCGTTTCGGCTGGCGTCGTTTTCCCTTACTCTTGCTGTTCTTCCGCTCGCGCTGAGAGGGGGGCTGAGCCACTTGCGTTGATGATTGCGATAATTGCGTTGACGATTGCGACAATTGCGTTGAAGACTGCGACAATTGCGTTGAAGACTGCGCCAGCTGCACCGGAGACGGAGCGAGCGCTTGAGAAGACAGATGACTCGGCCTGAGCACGGGCGATGGAGAGTGACTCAGGCTCAGTCTTGGCGGAGGTGACGATGTCGCTCCCTCCACGCGAACTCCCTCCACGGGAAGCACGACGGCTCGCTGCTTCAAGATCTCTTCGCGCAGTGCCTTGTCTTCGTCTTCGGCCGTTTTCAACTCGCCGTCCAACACGTCGCGATGCATGATCACAACACTGCTCTCCGACAGGTCCTGGCTCTTCATCTCGCGCGTGAGGTCGCCCAGCAGCTCGCCCTCAAAACGCAAGTTGTTGTCGTTATCCTCGCACTTGATGTCGGTTACCACCACCGGAATGGCATCCTTCGGCACAGTGAACATGGAGCTGTGGCGCGGCGAGCTGGAGTTCGTATTCAGCGAGAAGGCAGACTCGACGTACTTCTGCCTTGAGAGAATGTCATCGACGGAGATTATCTTCCCCTCGCCGTTCAACTGGTCCACCAACTTATTCAGGTCCAGCGTTGCATCTTCGTCCTTCAGCAAGTCGTTCATCACCGAATGCTCCACATGGGGCGGTTCTCGATATGCGCGATTGTACACGAGTCCCCCTACCATTCATACCCGGAACAACACGTACCAAACAGAACGAAAGCGGGAGACAACGTCACACTCACCCAAGAGAGGATAATGCACACCAGATAGCACACTGCAAAACTGTGACTGTAGGAACGGTACGCCTCTCCGATCCACCCACTTCCGAGAGCATTCCAGACAATGCCTCCGAGGATCATCACGTAATAGAAGTAAGCCACGGGATGAGTAGCCAGCAGGTTTGCAACAATCCTAATGCATCATCGCGTTGTGCCGAACAGTACAATCGTTCCTCCTTTCGCGAATACCAACGCCGTATTCTGTTCACGAGAATGCACAGCGCGATTACAGTAACAAACTGAATAATGTTCAGAATACCACGGATCTAGGGTGAACGGAACGAGAAAACACAGTACGAACAGCCACGTCGCAGCCGGAACGACAGCGTTCCGGGATAGGTTTAGGGAAGCATACACAATAAAAACGGGCCCTCCTCCCATATCGAGGATGAGCGTCGCGATGAAAGCCGCCAAGAGCAGGCTAGGAGTGATTAGGAATGCACAGTCAAACCCTCTCTTCATGCACCAAAGGATTTGTTGAACTGGATGGAGAGAGTCCACTTTCAAGCCCTATTCGGTGGAGAGAAATCGGCTCGATTTGGGGAGTGTGGTTTGGGGCGCAGTTTTCAACAATGGCTGAACTAAGTGCCACGGAAACGAACAAATTCGCGAAGTTGGGAAAAGACCTTGCACACACGGAGAAGGAGGTGAGAGACAAGGCCGTGGAGACGATTCGCAGGTGGGTCCCATGCTACAGCGTTCTGATCGTTGTAGTGAGATCGCAAGACTGAAGGAGTCCACAGAGCTCGAAATGCTCAAACTTTGGAAGGGACTGTTCTACACCTTCTGGATGTCGGACAAGCCCCCCGTGCAAGAAGAGCTTGCTATCTCGCTGAGTAAAATGGTATGGTTGGCGAACTCCTCTGAGGCGTAGGTGTTTGAGTTCAGAACCCTGCCTCTATCTATGTCATTTATTAACTGTTTCTGGAAGACGATGACGCGCGAGTGGAGCGGAATCGACCGTTACCGCGTGGACAAGTATTGTCTCCTCATCCGCAAGATGGTGGACCAGACGATCCTCCTTCTCGACAGCGTCCTTATTCCGAATGGAGTTCACGAATAGAGAAAGTGGGAGCCGTCCTTAGTTGAACAGTACACAGACATCGTTCTCAACTCCGTCATGCACCCCAACTACTGCGGACCGATGGTGCAGTACAGCGAATGCTTCTTGGAGGAGCTGAATGCCACCTTGCCGCACATCTCGAGCTTTGATTTCCTTGTGAGTCATTGCATGCGTTGTTTCATGCCAGAGCTTGCTGAGGCCCATTATCGAGGTGTTCATCGCGAGTCAGCAGAAGGTGCTCACCGATACCATCTACAATCGCGTGTTCCTCAGCCTCGCTCAGGATTATAACTGCTCCTTTGAGAGTGATGTTGGTAGTAGTGAATGAGGTGTAGAGGGATTCGTGGATGGCTTGCCCTCCTTCGACGCCGTTGATCTCCGCTACATTCAATATCCTTGCGTTCCGTTGCAGTAGAGTCTTAACGGATACTTCGATATTCTACGACTATGTGTTTGGAAAGGAGAACGCGTCGATCGGCAAGAAGAAGCAATTCACGGATATCGAGCTGAAGTACGAGGAGAAGGTGAAGGAGTGCTACTCCTCCATGGATGCCCCCAAGCTGGAGGCTCCTGTGCGTGAGAGCAAGGAGAGCGAAGGCGAGAAGAAGGTTATCACGAAGGAAAAGACCGCGAAGAAGAAGAAGGCTCCAGCGAAGGGCAGCAGGAAACAGAAGAAGTGATTGTGGCGTTGTTTGTTCCAAATCCGATCTTCTCGCGGTTGGCTCCGCTGCTTGCATGGCTGAATACAGAAACGAAGTGCGAGCGTGCAGGCAGCAAGAATCGCGAAAAGAAGAACCAAGTCTTCGTCTTCAAAGAATCGTTGATATGCAAACTTTTGGCATTCCAAGGCCCAGTAGAAATATAAACTCATCAGAAACCGTATATATATCTCCGTTAGCGCTGATCAAGATGATCAAGCACGGTGGGCCCTCCTTCGATTTCTTCACGTGTAGGCAGAGCAGGCGTTCCTATCGAAGTTATGGGAATGATGCTCGGAGAGTTTGTTGACGATTTGACCATATACGTGAAGGACGTGTTCCCCATGCCGCAGCTGGGAACGGAGGCGAGTGTAGAAACGATTGATGAAAAGTACCAGAGCGATTACCTCGAATTGATGAAACAAACCGGAAGGTACACTCTTCTCCGCTCCATTTCGTCTAATGCTGTAGAATGGAAAACGTGGTCGGTTGGTATCATTCCCACCCCGGCTTCGGCTGCTGGCTGTCTTCTGTAGATGTGAACACGCAGAGCGTCGATTCCTCCTTGTCTCTTTCACGTGCAGATGTTCGAAAAGCAAGACCAGCGCTGCGTTGCTGTCGTCGTGGATCCCATTCAGTCTGTGAAGGGCAACGTGGTGATCGATGCCTTCCGTCTCTACCCCTCGAGCGGCAGCATGCTCATGATGATGGGACCTCCCACGCCCCTTCAGAGCACGAGTAATCGCGGTCTGATTGTGAAATCGACAACCCAACAGAAACAACGTGGTTGCGGACGCGAGTTCTACCGTCTCCCGATCCGCTGGAACATCGATCCTGTAGGACCGAAACGATGTCGTGATGTGTAGTCAGAAGAGGAACTGCTAACGCGTCTCTCGCGCCCTCAATGGCAGGTAAGGGACAGGAACACGGTGATAAGAATAGGACGGCATGCTGTGCAAATCATTCGAGGTGGAGGAGGATCAGAACCTGAAGGTGGTGGAGAAGATGAGGGGACTCGTGAAGTCACTAAAGGGTCGCGTGGAGGAGGAAATGAAGAACGACGAGGCGGGCGCCTTCATCGGGAAGGTGGATCCGAATAAACAGCTGAAGATCGAGTCGGAGGGACTGCTGACCGACAATCTTGTTCAGGGGCTGAACACGGCGTTGAGTGAAATCCTCTTTTAAGTGACCATGACGCGTTTGTTCAACAAACTCGCAATTCGTCTTCGTCGATCAGGGAAGACAACTCGGATGCTACAGATAGGGCAGTCATGCCACGACGTTCCTTTTCAAATGCTCTTCTCGACGCTTCTCTCACAATGGAGGAGGTCAATGCGCATGCGCAGTACAACGGATCAAATTCGAGGTCTTTCGCTCGCGAGCACCACAAATGCATCACGCCCATCACGCCCGCCACCACATCTCCTTGTCCTCCACAGCGACGGGGAGAGCTCTTGCTGTCGTTTGCGTAACAAAAGACTCCATTGGAAATCTGGTCCACCGCTCCTTTCTGCAGAATCGTGACTCCAATTCTACACTTCAGAGAGGGCAAGAAGACGGACCTTGCCGCTAATGTCTTCACATACGCGCAATCGGATGAAGAAGTGGTCAGCTCGGCTGGAGTCTTCTTCTCTTTCATCACCGCGTTCCATAGACGAGTGAACTCCATTTGATTGGGAGTGAGGATCACGTTCTTCGCACTACGTGTGATGAAGCAGATTCAGGCCGACTGGTGAATGAGCTGAGGCTCTTGCGTGACTGCCCACAAACCATCACCGTCGATCACGAGCGGAATCTTCGATTCGATAGCGTACTGAATGATGCGTTGCATCGTTGATAGCATGACTAGGTTACGACCCGCTCCAGGTCCGATGACAAGGGAGTCAATTCTGGAAAGGATGGCTTTGATTCTCCTTTCATTCTTCTCGCATAGTGCGTTTACCGCAGCTGCATCTGCACTACACATGAAGAAGGAAAGGAAAACCCACTCTTCTTCCCCTAACTCAATCACGGGGCACACGATCAGCTCCGGAGAATAACATTTAATGGGAATTCCGGCTTCTTTCGCACAAATGATGGTCACCAAGTCCGCACCCTGAACATAATGCAATAATCCACAAGCCCACACAACGTTGCGCCGATATTCCGGCGTAGAAGGGCGCTCCAGTGTATTCCAGGCAACCACCGATAATGCCGATCTTTCCTAGTTGTCCCTTGTGCAACGCGTTCGTTAACGAGGGTACAACCTTCTTCAGCAGAGATATGGGGAATAGTGAAGAATTCATTGAGAGGGGTGAGAATGAGAAAGTGATATTGCGATTCAATTGCCCATAGAATGGAGACTCGGTGAATGCAACTCTTTCAAAGCGATGGATTGAACAGTAAATCACGAATAGATTCCGTGTGCTGCATCTGTAGTGACCCGCCAATCCCATACCGGCATCCGAACACGAGAGGGAAGGGAATGATCCCGACCAAGGTGTTCTGCTTCCCTTCCTGTCCTAATCCATCCATACTCACTTCTCCGTAACAAACAAAGGAAGAACATGAATACCAATCATTTCTTTGAATGGTAACCGGAGTTGTGGCTGCTGCTCATATTGTAGTCCCAGAATACAATCATCGATCTGAAGAAGTATATGGACAAGTCGCTGCGAGTCAAGTTCTATGGCGGCAGAGAGGGTTTGTGATGACTGCATTTGATTGACTTGTGTAGTTGTCGGTATTCTGAAGGGATACGATGCTCTTATGAACCTTGTGTTGGATGACTGCGTAGAGTATCTCAGAGGTCGTTTCGCTTCTTTCTTTCTGACAACTAGACTCTGAAGACCCCTATACGCTCTCTGGAGAATCGAGAAAGCTCGGCACTGTCGTTTGCAAGACTGGCTCGATTGTCACCCTGAATCCTGTGGAAGGAATGACGGAAATTCAGAATCCTTACGAAGAAGAGTAGTGTCCCTATAGACTGTGTAATCATACGCTGTTTTCGGAAAACACGCACTATAGTACAGTAATCATGTTGGCAGGAGAAGGGGTGGACGGAGCCACATTGGCATCCGGCAACGCGTGATGTGTCACTTTGGGAGGAAGGACGAAGTCCCGTTGCGCCTTCGGAGGAAGGGCGTTTTCACAAGGCGGCTCGTTCTATGATCATTACTACCCCCCAACTCCCACCCTTGTGAAGAACGGATGATGGAGCGCCTCTTCGGCCGTTATCCGTTTCACCGGATTCAGTATGAGTAGTTGGCGAAGGAGATCGAAGCCATCGCTACATCATCACATCGCAGTCTCCTCCTACCTCGAGCTATCGATGTTCTTCACACAGTTCTGGAGCTTCGACGTCGTGCTCATTCGCTTGTCAAAGCCCCACCGACTGATCTTCACATAGTGCTCCGCCGTCTTCAGCTCCGGCCATTCATAAATGGAAGGCAGCCCGAGAATCGTGAAGATCTTCTCGCACTGGTTCGACTACGACTTACGGACGAAATTGGTCATCACCTGGAAGGGGTGCTTGTCGGTAGCGGAGTGCACCTCGTCGCCGCAGAACAGGTCGCGAAGATTCAACATCTACTCTGAAACGCACGACAGAATCTCACCTTCGCGAAGATGCACCCGATCGCCCACATGTCCACGGCAGGACCGTACGTCTTGCATCCGAGAAGGAGTTCGGGCGCGCGGTACCAGAGGGTGACCACAACCTTTTCAAGTTCTGAGTAGGCGACAAGAGGCTCTTGGAAGGTGCGTGCTAGACCGAAGTCCGTCACCTTGATGACTCCGCACTGCGCGGCATTGTCCACGATGAGAAGGTTTGTCGGCTTTAGGTCGCGATGCATCACCCAGTTGCTGTGAAGGTACGCCGTTGCCTTGATGATCTGCCACATGAAGTTGCGGATGATGGGCAAGGGGATCGGCTTTCCGCAGGAGTTGAAGTACTTGATAAAGTCGTGCAAGTCGTAATCGGCTATGGGTGACAAGCATATCACAGTTCGAACCATATTCAAAAACGATGGCGGACTCCTTAATCGAATAGTTGTACAGCACCTCCAGTGGTCGAACAATGTTGGGGTGGTGCAGCTCCTTGATGAATTTCACTTCGCGCAACTGGTTGATTGTCGTGTACGTCTCGTACTTCCCTTCCTTCTGCTTGTTCATGACTTTGACGGCAACGTAGCTTTCCTCCTTCTCTTCTGCATGGATCGGAACGGCCAAGTAAACCGTGCCGTATGTACCACTACCGAGCTACAAGCGTGACTGGAGGAGATTTTCGGTACTCTTTCAAGAATTCGGTACTTGTCCTTCACGGAAGGTTTCTCCAGCAGTTTGCAGTCCATGTGGGAGACGTGAAACAAACAGACAGAAACTACTCTTACATCTTGATTGCTAAACCATTCTCTTGTTGAAGAATGCAGTTGCACTGGCGGCAGACCGTCGTCGACTTCGGGTTCACAAATCCACCTATACGCTCACACTTCCTCTCAATCTCCACATCTTCCACAACGCGTGCCAGCCCCCTCCGTACGAAGCAAATAATCCCTCGATCCGTGCTCACTCTTCATCATCGACTGCAGGACAGGTTTTCGGCGAAGAAGCCCGATTCTCTCAATGTCATCAGCATCGTAGCTACACATCAACAACCCTCTCCACATCGACAGTGTTCTCCGCTTACGCTGGAAACTACACTCGTCACCCCTCACCACCACCACCTACTTGGCCAGCGAGATCAGGAGAACCAGAATGATCAACAACAACACCACGATCACCACGCCCACAGCGATCGTCAGACGCGACAGGGCGTAGACAGGCTTGCGCACGGTGACGACGCCCGTGTTGGCGATATCTGCGCGTCAGTGTGACCTCCATGACTCACCACGTCCGCCGCTGCGAATGCTGCACTGCACGAAGTACTTCTCGCGCGCGCTGGTGTGTTTGAACACGACGGAGGTGCGCGTGCTCACCGCCACCTTCACCGCATCCAGCTGTTTGGCTGCGCGTCAAGAGCCATCGCCACACCTACACTCCTGGTCGAACAGCACGCAGCTGGTAACGCCCTTGACGCTGCTCTCCACTGTGATCACCAGACGGTCGCGAAGGATCTTCACCTTCTTCACCTCCAGTCGCGCTTCGCGTGAGCACCGCCTCCAGCGCCTACCCGCCGTCGTCTGCACCGTCTTCTTCAGCGACTGCAGCGAGGTCTGGGGCGTGGCGAAGGAGTTGGCGTGGCCGAAACAGTACACGTCGTAGCTCGTTTCTGGAGTCAGTTCTGAGATGGTGTGCGAAAACGCGGCTACAACACACGTTAGCGAAGAATTTGGCTCACACACACTTACTCTCGTCATCCTTCACCTCGTGCGCCTGCGTCGTCTCCAGCACGTTCTCGCGCAGCGGCGTGTACTCCTTGAGCGCCCTGCACCACACGCGCAGCATGCCTGTGGTGTTGACTCGCAGAGTGAGGCTCGTCACGCCGACCGATTGGACGGTGAACGGCACGCCGGAGAGCGACGTGGAAGCCATATCGCCGCTTTCGTCGTCTTTGGAGGTGTGTGAGGGAATGGCGGGGTGGTAATCGGAGCGTGTTTCGTTAGGTGTTTCCTTGTCCTCCTCCAGCATCTTCTTCAGAGATTCGATGTTTTCTTTGGGCTCGTCATCCTTCTGTTGTTCGTCCTTCTGTTGTTCGTCCTTCTGGGGTTCTGTTTCTGTTTGTGGCTTCTCTTCCTTGTCACTCTCTTCGTCCTTCTCTGTCTCTTCTTCGCTCTTCACAGATTCCTTCTCAGAACTGTCTTTAACTTCCTCCTCCGTTTCTTCTTCAACACTCTTCTTGAACTCTTCTTCTTCCTCCTCTTCTGTCTTCTTATGGTGCTTCTCCTCCTCTTCCTCTCCTTCCTCAACACGCTTCTTCTCTTCAACCTCTTCACTCTCTTTCTCCTCTTCACTTTTCATATTATGCTTCTTCTTCGGTTCTTCTTCATCATCATCCTTCTTTGACTCTTCTTCACTCTCTTCTTCTTCACTCTCTTTCTTCTTAGGCTTCTCTTCTTCCTCTTCCTCTTCACTCTTCTTATGGTGCTTCTCCTCCTCTTCCTCTCCTTCCTCAACACGCTTCTTCGGCTCTTCCTCTTCTTCAGACTCCTCCTCAGTCTTATGATGCATCTTCGGCTTCTCTTCACTCTCCTCCTTCTCACTCTCCTTCGGCTCTTCTTCCTCTTCTTCTCTGTCCTTCAAATGCTTGCTCGCCTTCTCATTTTTCTCTTCCTTCTCTGACTCCTCTTCAATCTCCTCTCTCTTCTTTGGCTTTTCCTCTTCAACCTCTTCCTCTTCTCTTTCCTTCTTCACATACTTCTTCGACTCCTCCTCTTCAGTCTCTTCGGCGTCTTCACTCTCTTCTTCTCTTTCCTTCTTCGACTCCTCCTCTTCAGACTCCTCACTCTTCTTCGGCTTCTCTTCCTCGGTGGTCTTATACGATTCCTCTTCCTCCTCCTCTCTCTCTTTCTTCACATTCTTCTTCTTTGGTCCTTCTTCTTCTTCCTCTTCCTCCTTCGGTTTTTCTTCTTCAACCTCCTGAGAATGCTTCTTCGGCTTCTCTTCCTCCTCTTCACTCTCTTTGGAATCTTCTTCACTCTCTTCTTCTCTTTCCTTCTTTGAATCTTCTTCTCCATCACTCTTCTTATTGTGTTTCTTCTTCGATTCTTCTTCTTCTTCATCCTTCTTTGACTCTTCTTCTTCTTCATCCTCACTCTTCTTCAAATGCTTCTTCTTCGGCTTCTCGTCGATTTCTTCCTCCTCCTCTTCCTCCTTCTTCACATACTTCTTCGGTTTCTCCTCTTCAGTCTCCTCAACACGCTTCTCTGGCTCTTCAACTTCTTCAGTTTCTTCCTCTTCAACTGTCTTAACAGACTTCTCTTTCTCCTTCTCTTCTTCAACCTCTTCTTCTTCTTCTCTTTCCTTCAAATGCTTCTTCTTCGGCTTCTCCTCCTCTTCCTCCTCCTTTGGTTTCTCCTCCTCTTCCTCCTCCTCCTTTGGTTTCTCTTCCTCTTCCTCCTCCTCTCTTTCCATTCCCGCATACTTCTTCTTCGGCTTCTCCTCCTCTTCAACTTCTTCCTCTTCCTCACTCCTCTTCAAATACTTCTTCTTTGGCTTCTCTTCATCCACAACCCTCTTCTTGTATCTCCTTTCACTTCGAACCACTTCCTCCTCCGATGCTGATTCCTCGCTTGAAACCACGTTTTCCCCGGGAACAACGATCCTCTTATTCCCTGACACCTTCCTTCTTCGAATAGGATTCGAATCCGGACCCTCCGAATCATCATCCTCATCCTCAGAACTGTCCCGCAATTGACGAGGCAATTCACGCACATTCTTCGACGACACTAATGACTCCATTCCATCCACGCTCTTCAATGAAATCACGTCCTCCTCAATTCCAGGAACGAATCTCTTAACCAAATTGCGGACATCGTCCTATGTCATCAACGAACAAACACTCCATCACATCACGTTTGGTATTCTTCATGGACTGTGTCGAATACAGAGTACTGTCAAAAAACGATCTGTCCGATCTAAATGCTACGAAGTGAGCGATACGATGAGAATCCAAATACTCTCTGTTACGAAACCAAGCTCCTCCTCGCTTTTGCCGGAATGCATCTACCGCATGAGCTACTTTCCATAACGCAGCATACCAATTTCATATGGTGAGCAGAAACTCCTTCATGGAGCAAAAAGCCTACAACGATTAGGTCAATCACTAGCCGCCCTACAAAAGAAGATAGGTATCCAAAGTGCACTATTCATTCTCTTCTGCGGTCTATTTGACTCGGTTTTCGATGTGGACAAAATAGGGCCGATTTGTGGTTCTCCGTAGACGCAAGTGATAGTCACTGTTACAGCGTTCACACTCATCTGTATTGTCATTGTCTATCCAACAAGCGGTTCATCGCCCTGAGTCAGTTACAAGGATCATCGCTGGAAATGCTCCAGTGTCACGCTCTCACTACAGTAATTCGATGTCGCACCATTGACGGGAAATGAACCTCCGGATTGCAACACTTCTCCTTCTATAACTATCCATCCTATATCATGATGCACTATACATCCCCCATCATCTTGTGAGAGAAAACAAGCCGCCTAGTGAGAGCCAAGAAAGAGGGAAACGGGGAAGGAAGTGACTACGTCGTAAGCTACGTTGCACGATCTGATTGGACAGTACTAAACAGGAAAAGGAAGCGCATAATTAATCTCAATCAACCCATTTCGGATTAGTATGAAGAACTCCATCGTCCTGACCTTGTTGCTCACCCTTGCGTGTGTTTCTTCCGTTGCTGTGGAATCCCCCGTCAAGAGTGCAAGAGATCTGAGAAGAGCGTTCAACGCTGCTCTGGCTCGCATCATCGACTCCGGAGAGTTCCTCGAAATCAAGAACCGCACCCAAATGAACGAGATTATCGCCTGCATCACCTGCACTCCCGATTCGTCCCAGTCTGTTTACCCCGCCAAGGACGGCCTGACGGGCAGACTCGCCGATATTATTGCCGTAGCGGTACTGGATCTGTATAACTCGTAGAACAAGGTCATTACCGTTGCTGGCTTGCGTTACATCGATATGCCTTCCGGTGATTACACCGTGAATCCCCCTATCGGTTTCTGGCCTGAGTATCTTCGTGCCGTCGTGGACAGAATCGGCAAGCACTATGGCGTCACCATTTCCATCAAGTGGAATCTCTTCTCCAGCTCTGCCGACATCATGGACTCTGTGAAGAGCGGAGAGTCCGACATGACGGACATGTACATGATTCTCTCGTCCTTCTACAACGGCAAGGACCGTATTGAAGCCTTCTCCGTCACCTGCTCTCCCGGTGGCTACGAATCGACCGTCTCCACGCTTCGCTCCACCGGCGTTTCTTCCATCACGGAGCTGAACAAGTACTTGGAGACGAGCGATATCGTGAAGGTGGGCGCTCTTTCCATCGCCGACTTCAACACCGTGAAGCCCTTCCTGAACGCGAGAGCGACCCCCATTACCTTCGAGTCCGTGAGCGAGATGAGACAGAAGATGATTAACAACGAAATCGTTGCTGGAATCACCTCGTCCAACCCCGGCGACACGGATTCGATCATTACGTTCAGAAGGTGAGAGAGCGCAACGTGGTTTCATGAATAGTGGTGTCGTGTCCCCTCGTGCGCCCATGATGCTGGCTGATGGCGATGTGGAGGAAGAGAAGAAGGAGGAGGTGAACATTGCTATGTGGATAGTCATTGGTGTCGTGTGGTAGGTTTCTCGGTTGGGAGTTCACCACTAGCGTCATCGTCATGTTTGCGATCGGTTTAGCCATTGGTTGCTCGTGCTCCAAGAAGAGCAAGGGCGCCAAGTCCATTCCTTCTGTCATTTCGCGTGTTTGTTCCAAACAGTTCACTTCTTCAAGGAAGAAACACCCGCGGTCATCATCACGCCGTTCTTCAGCTTCACGATGTCGATCAGCTCCATGCCCTCCACCTGGTACGACTTCAGCAGATTCATTCCGAAGTGACTCTTCTTCGAGGCCGACACTTCTTCCTCGTGGAACGAGAAGCGAGTGAACGCATCCGGCGCTCCGCTGCCCTCTCTGCCCAGGTCCTGTCCCTCAGCACACCCTATCACCCCTACCACAATCTCCCACAATTTCACAAACCCGTCTTCGCTGATCGAAGTGACGTAACGCTTCTCCTCGTCGTACAGCAGCTTCCGCACAGCCTTCGTGTGCCCCTTCACGATCACCTCCTCCAGACTCGTCTCATTGTTGTACACCGAGATGCTCCCGTCCAAATAGCCCACCACGCACTGACGCGACGACCGAATCGGCAGAATCGCCGTCACCGCCGGACCGTGTCCCGCGTACCAGCGCATCGCCTGGAACACTCTATCGTCAATTATTGCAGCCACTCCTACTCCACGTTGATCAGAATCACATCGCCGTTCTTGTACCCGATGAACGCCGTCCCGTTGCTCTCCCACGCGAACGCCGTCATGTCACTCATGTTCAGTGCGTGGCGCGACACGAACTGCACGTCGTCCGTGTTGTAGAAGAACACGTTCCCGCCCTCGCTCACCACCACGAACGCGCGGTTCAGCGGACTGAAACGCACCACCCACGCCGGGATCGAATAACCGCGGTACGTCACAACACAACGTCCCAGGTCGGTGAGCCAGAGTTTCACGGCTCCCGCCATGTTGCAGGTCAGGAGGTACTTGCTGTCCGCGCTGAAGTCCATGTCGGTCACCGCCTCCGTGTTGCCCGACAGTAATTTCTAGGAATTGTGGAATTCCGCGATTCGTACATGATCGACTTTGCCGTTGGGGAGGGCCTTCCAGAGGTGGACCATTCCGTTTTCCGAGGAAGACGCAAACTACGCGTGAATCGGAGAGGAGAATGGAACGTAGCTGCCATCGGGGCTGATGCGAATGACGAGAATATGGCTGTCGAACTGAGAGACAAAACTGGCAATCGCTATCGAGGGGTACCTCTTCTTTTCGTCGATGGGGAGGAGGGGCTTCTTGGAGTGAAAGAGAGAAGCAAGCAATACGCGCTCCGTGTGCGGGTATTCGTACCGTTCCATGGTCTTGTCTCTATACTGGATCGTGCGACGCATTTGGGTTAGCGTATCTGCTATACATGAGTAGAAGAGAGCGGAATTACAGTCCTGTGTCATCGGAGTCTCATCTATACTGATTTTGATATACTACGATGAAGTAGATGACGCGCCACTTACAGTATTCTCTATGTCCATCACGACGCGCAACTCTTCGCTCGCCAAGAAATCGAGAAGGATGTTGCGCGTCGGCTTTCGCAGAGCCAAGTTGAACGACATGTTTTCATGCCATTTGTCCTCTCTTGCCTCATCGTGACCGTCATCCCCCTGCTTTCTTCTCACGGGCTGCTCTTCAATTAAGTGACGCACCATCGTGAGGGTGTCGTCGTGGAGGAGGAAGAAAGACGGCTGGTACTGAAAGAGAACGGAACGCGCTTCCTGAGGAGAGTACTTCAAGATTTGCAGAATAGCGTGGACGCATACTGCAAACATGTATTCATTCAGCTCGAACTACGCGTGACGGACAAAACCGGTGTCTACTCGATAGCACTCCAGCGAGGAGGTCACAAACTGATTCAGCTTCGCCAACTCTCTTTTTCGCTCCTCGATGTAGTGTGCTACTGCCTCTTTTGAATCAGGTCTTACAAAAGACAAATCCATTGTAGTATCTTCCAACCTCGGATACAAGAGTTACCCAATATAGAAGAAGAGGGAACAGAAGTGGGGAATATGAATTGAAAAGGGGTGTGTGAATGGGAATCGAACTGCAGGCAGCGCTGCTCTCGGTTTCCATTTCTCAAACAAAGGATCTCAGTATCTGTCTCCAACAAACAACGCTATTCGACGAAAAAGCGAGCTAACGAACCGATGTCTATGCGTGAGACGAGGCGACCATGTCGACTATCCAGCTGGGCGTCGCTTTGAAACGAAAAAGCAGCCAGAGACAGGACGACGTCTTCCAGCACAGGCATATCTGCGCGTGATCACAATCCCGAATCAACACTCTGCAAAATGATGTGCTTTGGACCGTAGAATGTGCCGCTATTCACGGTTGAGAGCACCGTGGTCAGCGTCTTGAGTATGGGCAGATCTGAACATCACCTCCTCTCTTCCACCCCCCACTTCGCATGATCAGCGTAGAGTTGTCCCCCGTCTGGAAGAAGCCAAACGCGCTGAACCCCATTTGAATGGAGAGCAACGCAGGGAGATCTATCCGATCACTCCACCCATGCAGGCGCACTGTCGTAAACAACGGTGTTACAGTTCTGGAACGCGTACTTCCCAAATACGACGGATCGCAGTTTCGGCATATCTACATGAAACGCCACTCTCACTCAAACCCCTCAATTCCAGAGAAGAAGCATAGAAGTTGGAGCAATCGTGGTTGATGTCCAAATCGCCCATCTCGATGACCTCCAGTGAAGGCGTGTTTTCAATCACGCAGGTACTAAAGTACACAAAAGAAAGAGTCCCGATTCGCAGTTGGGTCACCAGAGGACAGTCCTTCAGGACGAATCGTCCATTCCTGGCTCCAAAGGAATTGTCCCCAATAATCACTCTCTTCATCTTGCTGTAACCAACCAGCTCCAGTTCCTTCCCATTCGAGAAGCTGTTTCCAGCAATGTTGATGGCCTCCAGCGCATCATTCCCTTTGATGTCAAGCGCTCTGTAATGAAGGAGGGAATTGTTCCTCACCTCCAACTCCTTCAGCAAAGAACACCCCTTCATGATAAGGCTCCCGTTCTTCGCCGTGAAGCTGTTCTTCCCAATCACCACCTTCCCCAACAGTTCCAGCCCCGACAAGTGGATCTCTTCAACGAACTGGAAAGAGTCGTCGCCGATCTCCAAATACACCAACTTCTTGTACTGCGTCAGGTTCAGCGTCGTGAACGAATCCTCGTTGCAGCGGTCACTTGGCAGGATCAACGTCGTTGTGTCCTCCGTCGTCTCGCTGTCTTGCCAGCACTCCAGCGTCACAGGGTCGTCCGGCGTGTCTGGAGAGTGCGACTGCATGAGAACCAGAATCCCCGCGACAAGGAGGATGATCGCAGTAACCATACCGAGTACTAACCACTTCAGGTGGCGTCGCCAGCACTTCGTACTCTGGATTCTGTCTTTCATACTCCGTTGGAACTCAGCGGGGGTCTTCTCCAGGTCCAGCAACGGCACATCTGCTTGTCATCTCATCTCTCCACGCGTACTCCGCACGAACGTCGTGGCGTACTCAAAGCAGCCCTTCTTGCACTGAACGGAACGCAGCTGGGGCAGTTCTATTCATCACCGCACGGTCGATTGCGCACTCTTCAACAACATATCACAGTGCTCGCTCTTCACGCCGCTCCAACAGGACGCGCCCAGCACGACCTCCTGCAGACTTGAACACTCTAGTCATAACTCTCTCGTCCAGCGCCACACCCTCGATCACCGTGTGACGCGATCGCTGGAAGCTCGTGTCGCCGAGACGAACCGTCTTCACCGTCTCCATGTTCTTCATCTTGAAGTCCGCTTCCCTGAAGCAGTCCGAACCCATCTCCAGCGTCTCTAACGAGGGCAAGTCGCTCACCTTAAAAACCTTGAAGTGAGAGAAGGAGTGGCTGCCGATTGCCAGCGAAACCAGCGACGAACACCCGCTCACCACCAACTCCGCTTCGGAGCTGTTGTCCTGGAAACTGTACTCCCCAATCTCGATGTGTTTGAGGTGTGTCAGATCCACGATGCTCACAATACTCGGGTAGTTGAAGCAGTTCCCGCCGATCTTCAGTGTCTCCAGCTCCTTGAATCGCGAGAAGTCCAGAATCTCTTGCTGGTAGTTCTCGCACGCGTTCACGGTGATCGAAGTCAGGTGGTCCGACAGGCTGGCGAAGTCCTCCGCGTTCAGGACGATTCCTTTCTCTCTTCGCTTCCTTTCCTCCTCTCTTTTCCGCTTCTCTTCCTCTTCTTTCTTCTTCCTCTCCTCCTCCTCTCTTCGCTTCCTCTCTTCTTCCTCCTCTCTTCGCTTCCTCTCTTCTTCCTCCTCTCTTCGCTTCCTCTCTTCCTCCTCCTTCTTCTTCCTCCTCTCCTCCTCTTCCTTCTTCTTCAGCTCAGACTGTCGTTTCTCCTCCACGCTCCTGTGGAACGACACGAACTCGTTGTACTGTTCCAGCATGTTCGCATCCTTGATCGTCAACTGCTTCACGTCCTTGAACGCGTAACGCAACGAGTACTGCGTCAGGTTCGGAATGCTCACCAACTCCACCTCCTGCACGTTCTGCAACGCGTACATTCCCGTATCGAACACCGACAGCGCCGTCAGATCTACTGCTCACCCCACTCCCCATCCTTCACTCCTCATTCGCGTTTTGTTGGCGACTCCCTCCTCGCCCTGAAACGTGTTGGCTCCGAAGCTCAGCACCTTCAACTGCCTCAGATCTACCTCTCAGTACATCCCTCCTGCACCACCTTCAAACACAGAACGCTTGCAAAGAACGAAGCAGCCGTCGCCCATCACGATCTCCTGCGCCGAACAGTTCTTCATCACGAATGACCGCCAGTGTACGCACGAGCAGTTGCCCATCTTCACCGTCTTCAGCGCGGGACAGTCGCTAATCTCAAAGCACCCGTCATCGCTGTCCGTGCAGCAGTTCGACCCGATCGACACCTTCTCCAGGTCCGAAAACCCTCTCATCTTCAACTCGCTCAGATACTGGAAGCAGTTGTTTCCCACCACCAGCTCGCGAAGGCGGGGATACAGTCCCAGCACCCAGCGCTGAACCGAGTCGTCGTTGCACGCCTCCGACTTCACATACACTCTCTCCACGTTCGGATCCGTCTCCAGATAGTCATGTAGACTCCGGATATAGAGAAGATTCTGGCTGTCCACCGGCGATAACAACGGAACCGAGTCCGGTATTGAACTGGGTGCAGTATCTTCAACAGAAGTTGACGTCGCATCGATGAGGTGGCTTTCTGCTTCCAGTTGTTCTGCTAATTTGAACAGCAAGGAAGACGTGCCCTTTCTCGTGATTCGCTCCACTGCCTCCTTTACGAAGGAATGCTACTTCTGAATCGAGTACTCAATGAGTACGTTCATGAGATTCGCTATCGAGGGTCTCTTTTCAGCATCCTTGATCAAACACCGATTGACGAAGTCGACGAACTGCGCAGACCACCTCGAAGAAAGAGAGGGAGAGGGAGTCTCAACAACCGTTCGTTTAATCTCGCTCGCTGGAATGGACATGTAGGGGTTTCTGCCTTCCGCCAGCTCAATGATACTGACTCCGAGCGACCACACATCGCTCTTCAGACAGCTCCTCTCTTCGAAGACTTCGGGGGCCATGTACACCAACGTGCCACAGATGATGTTGCGCTCTGAGAACGAATGCTCCAACTGAACGGCGAGACCAAAGTCTCCCACCTTGATGGTTCCCTGCTCCGAAATGAGGAGGTTGCCGGGCTTAATGTCCTACTCCATTACGAATGTGCGAATGCAATACGCGATGAAGGATCTTCTTGTTGTGAAGGAAGCCCAACCCAAGCAAGCAGCAGGCAATCACGTCACGGATAACACTCTCTGCCAGTGACTGATTTCTCCTAACGATGGACAGAAGTGAGCCGCAATGACAGTACTCCATCACAATCTAGTCGTCACCACAAAGCACGGACAGCCACCCATAACTCATTGTTCATTTTGTAAATGTCGTAGAAATTCACGGTGTATCGCGATCGGCACTCTTTGAGAAGCATTACTTCATTGTTGATTAACTCGGGATTCCCATCGAGAATCACCTTCTTCACCGCCACCAAATCATTCGAAATAATGTCCTTCGCCACAAAGACAGTACCGAACGAACTACGCATAACGGCTCCCAACAGAGAGAAACCCGCGCCCAATCTCCTCCACGAACTCGTATCTCAGCGAGGGATCACGACTCATCGCGCGCGTGGAAATGAAATGCCATCCAACAAACAAGTCACAGCTTCTTCGATATCAAACCCTCCAAAAAGTTGAATGTGTTTCCGTCTGGAATGAGCTCGAGCTGGTTGCCATCCTTGTCGACAGCGATCAGGAATCCATGCTCGTCGATTCCCTTGATGATTACACTCACCTTCGTGTTGTCCTCTCGCAGCACGTTCACGTTCTGGTTGGTGTGAAGCCACTGAGCGTAGTAACGGTCCAGGAATGGAGATAAACCATCCTTCGAGAATACCACGAAGTAACGATTCCAAATCTCCATGAAACGACCCAACACTTCTCCACTACAACTCACTTATATGAGCAAGACTTACCGCGATATGTGAATGACATTACCCGTCTTCTTCTTCACCTCCTCTTCCAAACACGTGGTGGGCTTACGATTGCTGATGTTGATGCCAATGCCTGACGTGATGTCAAATACGTTGTTCCCGTAAAACGACTGGCTGATGATTCCGCAAATCTTCGTCCTCTTGTTCACGTAGATGTCGTTTGGCCACTTGATGTTGATATCCAACTCAGATACTCCTTTCACTTGCTTGATGGCTTCACACATCACAAGGGCGATCAAATACTGCATCTGGCCCGTGTAGTTCCCATTCCCCAGAACGCTCTTGAAAGAGAACATGAGACATCCCTCAGGCGATAGCCATGCATTTGATTTGCGACCTGGTGATAACGCATACGCGAAAGAACTCACCCTTTCCATTGGTTTGAATATCGGTGGTACAGACGATGTTCTGCAGTCCCTGGCAGTGTTGCATCATGAATGTTTGCGTACTATCGAGCGTGTGTGAGTACACAAGAATCATGTCTTCCCTGAAGCTCCCGAGGTGCTCGAAGAAGTCCCTCACGGAAAAGCCAATGTCCTGATCGTCCTCCACCTCCACCTCTTCAAGGTGCTCCGATTGGAACTGTAAGTACTCTTCGAGCGAAACCAGTTTGAAGATCCTCTTCCCCTCGTACTCCTTAATGCAGTCGCTGAATATGTACGCCACAACATCCTTCAAGGACGGATTTGCATACACCTATGATGAAGCAGATAGAACGAGGGAAACAATGAAAATGGGGTCCGAAGCCAGGTCCTCCTTCTGGTGGATTGGCTTTACGATGGACTTCCTGTTCTTCACTCTCCACTTTTGTCATACTCAATCAGCTGCTTCTTTGTGTTGGCAAGGATCAGATCCATGGAGTGTTTGTTTGGCAGCGGAAACACAATCCGCGTTCCCTTCCTAATCAAGTCTACGTCATCCCCACTGAATGACTACGTAGTCCTTCTCCATTTCCACGTCTGCAGGGAAACGGCTTCTCTAACAAACAGGTCACAGCTTCTTCGATATCAAACCCTCCAAAAAGTTGAATGTGTTTCCATCCGACAAGAGTTTGAGCTCGTTGCCATCGTCATCGACAGCGATCAAGAAGCCACTAGCGTCAATGCCACGAATTGTTACGTTTGTCACAGACCCATTTTCACTAAGAACCTTCACGCGCTGGTTGGTGTGAAGCCACTGAGCGTAGTAACGGTCCAGGAATGGAGATAAACCATCCTTCGAGAATACCACGAAGTAACGATTCCAAATCTCCATGAAACGACCCAACACTTCTCCACTACAACTCACTTATATGAGCAAGACTTACCGCGATATGTGAATGACATTACCCGTCTTCTTCTTCACCTCCTCTTCCAAACACGTGGTGGGCTTACGATTGCTCACATTGAGTCCAGCACCCGAAATGAGATCATAATCTCCATTGTGATAGGTCGCGTAACTGATAATGCCACACAGCTTTGTTCTCTTATTCACCAGAAGGTCATTCGGCCACTTGATGTTGATATCCAACTCAGACACTCCTTTCACTTGTTTGATGGCTTCACACATCACAAGGGCGATCAAATACTGCATCTGACCCACGAAATCGGTAGAATGCACCACGCTCTTGAAAGAGAACATGAGACATCCTTCAGGAGATAGCCATGCATTTGATTTGCGACCTGGTGATAACGCATACGCGAAAGAACTCACCCTTTCCATTGGTTTGAATATCGGTGGTACAGACGATGTTCTGCAGTCCCTGGCAGTGTTGCATCATGAATGTTTGCGTACTATCGAGCGTGTGTGAGTACACAAGAATGGTGGAGTCTCTGCTCGAGCCCAGGTGCTCGAAGAAGTCCTTCACGCAGAAGTCCTCGCAGGCAGACAAATTGTCGTCCACTTCCGTGATACGGTCCGAAAGAAGGCGAGTGTACTGTTCGACCGTAAGCACCTTCACATTGCGAGGAGCCCCGTTCTCTTCAATGGTTGGAGGGAACAGCGTCGCGGCATACTCCCGCAGCTTCTCGTTCGCGGTGATCTACACTAAACGAGATCAAATATGCATACGATGTAAATAGCATCCGTAGCATCCTCATTGATGCTGTGTATGGAGACAACAGCCGACTCTCTAGGAATGACCGTGTTTGAAGAGCAAAGTCACTCTATCATTCTCTTCTTTGTGTTGGCAAGAGCAAGATCCATGATACTGTACTGTTGAAACGGGAAAACGAAACGAAGAATGGCAACCAACAAACACAGCCAACAACAGTGATAGACTAGAACAAGAAGGAATAGCAAGGCCAGTCGATCTGTACCGTCTTTCGGTTCATTTCAGTAGTCAATGGTCATATGATGTCTACGCTTGAGGGTAACGGCAAACGCACTACAGGGTTCACGGCAGTGCACGTCGGTATCAACAAAAACGAATTCCCTGTAGACAACTAGTGTTGCGTGGGAGCGCCTTGATACGGATAGAACGGAGCGGGAAACACTGCCATCGGCATCCCGGATTGATTCACCATCATAGGAGTATAGGGCATAGGAAAGGAATAATTGACTCCCCCTCCATAGGGATAAACGGCGGGAACCATGGGGTAGAATACCTGAGGCGCCTATAGGTAAGCACGCAGCGCGAGCACGACCATATTGGGAACCATATTGGGAACCATGACCGGATATGGAGCGGCTGCATAAGGAGGGTTGGTGAGAGCGGTCGCAGCAGCATAAGTCGGATTCGTGAGAGCGGTCGCAGCGTTGGCTACGGGAATAATATACGCAGGAGGCTGGTTTGGCGGATACTCCACGTAGTACCCACTTCCAGGTCGGTACGCTACAGTATAGGGGGCGTTGAAACGGTTGTTGCCTTGGTATCCTCGATACGGACGATATGCGTTGGAATACGACTGATTCTGTCTGTTGTGTCGTTGGTGGCGCGGACGGACCCATCTGTAGTAGCCCGTCCCATTCTCCAGAGGGTGGCGATAGTAGCCGTCGCGTCGATATGTCCTGCAGTACTTCTTCGGCACGTCTACTCGTGACACTGGAGGAAAGAGAGAACCAATGCGCAGACGATAGATCTCTGCGATGACAGACTCCTCCTATAGGTCAGTTGTCTGCTCTGGCCCTACGAAGGACATGGAGGCGGAGGACTGGCTTCTCGAGTCCAGTTCGATTACCATTTCACTCTTGCATGTTGGAGTGGTGCACTACGATGAATCATCACCACAGTCCGTACTCTTTTCTTTTCTTCAGTGTCAGCGCCAGTTGCTTCTTGGCAGTTCTACGGTCGAGAAACACAGAAAGGAGTACGCTTGATTCAGATTGGACAGTATCGTCAGTATCGTCAGTATCGCTCCGATAGAGCGACAATAAGCCACCTTCAACACATTTGATGTCATCTAAGTAGATTACAATGTGCGCCTGGTGAATGGAGGAAGACTGCTATTCGGTAACTGCGCGCGCCAAACAGTACGTTTTCGGAAGATGGCTGTAGGAGAAATGACGAGTGGTCTTCCAGAAGACAGTAAATGGTACCACGATTAGTGGTTCCATCTTTCATCTACACGTGATCCACGGCACCTGCAGCGAACGGAAACGGTGATAACGCTTCCAGCTAGCATTGACAATAATGACAACAGGAGAGTTCGATCCGGGAGGCTCATCGCTATAATAACACACAGTCTCGCATCGATTACTCTCACTGTTGTGAGGATCGGTATGATTCCTATGAGGTCACTCACGTGACGAAATCACTACTCGGGAGTATGATTCTCTTGTCGTTGCTCCATTCTAACTCGAAATGGAGGTGAGAGAGCAAAATGGAAATCAAGATATGGAGAATTGACAACACAGACGTCTACATCGAAAGTGGGGGCTGGGTGGGATGTATAACTCTCTGCCTTTTCCACTCCCAGCGATGTAGGACATGATTGCCAAGCCATCCATGAAGAAACCTCGTTTTTGAGTTTGACAAGTTCCTTGACATCACCCTCGGATTCTCTCGCAACGCAGCCAGTCTCTTCCTCACATGAAGCCGACTTAGGAACAGAAGGAAAATCCGGAATGTACAGGCTAGATGTCGCGTTTGGAAACAAGCCAGTCCAAATAAAGAAACCGATTTAAAAACCCATGTCCGTCAACCACTTGCGAATCTCATGCGATCTGTTGCCCTCCACTTGAATGCTGCCCTGATGCACCTCGATATCACTCTCGGGACACACCTTCTTCACTTCCGAGGCCATCGCCTACGCATCAGCGCCGAAATCCGATACAACATCAATGTTGCCCTCAATGCGACGAATGATTGTCAAACGACGAGACCCGTTGTTACGGTACTCTACGTGTGACTATGGACAGAAACGGAGTACCAGAGTAAACGGGAAGGTTTTTCCCCATTGTTGTACGCGTAATCTACAGCATGAGCGATAGGAAACGAAATCGAGTACAGCAAATGGAGCACCCTCCTTCTTTGGGAACGAAAGGGGCTCGGCCGCAACTACGGGCTTCGCTGCGTCCTTTGCGTTCAGCGATTTGGGTCTGCCTGCCAATCTCCTGATTTGACGCTTCGATGGACTATTGTAGCGCAAGAAATTGGCAAGTCGCATAAATGAGTTTCTCTCCATTCTCGTTTCTCCGATGAAGACTATCTCACACGAAAGGTGTTTCTTTCCCTTTGTGAGCGTGGAACCGATTTGGGGTATTCCCCTTTCCCTCCAGAATTGAGAGAAGGAAAACGGCTCGATTTTGGGCATCATGTCATCTTGAGGATGAGAGTCTGTTGATTGCTGTTTTGGAATGGCTTTGCATGATCGTGGAAGGGGGTGGTCTTATCGCAGTGACTACCATTATGTGAGGGTCTTGGGTTACCAGTGTGCGTGCAAGGTTGTTTCATCATAAACGAAAATCCCAACAAACCACCTCATCTCAGAAATAGTCGCCATACTTGCTTTCAATGGTATCCGCCGCTTCCGAAAGAAGCAGCGGGGAAAGACTCCAGCCGTAGGACACATCTCCGCCCATCTCCATGTCACACTCCGACAGTCTTCGGAACCAAGACTGAATACAAGATCTACACGTAACGCATGCATCCCAATTCAAACAATCCGTGACAAACGTCCAAACAACATCCCAGAACGGTATTCCACAATTCAACCGCTCTGTCAACGCGATCCGTCTTGATCAGAATGGAGAGGATGAACGGGAAAGAGATGCTGAAGGGAAGACAGGCGTCGTGCGGGTACGGATCCAACTCACATCCCGAATTCACTTCGATGGAGCACTTCCGAACGTAATCCACGAACACACTCCAGTTCTTGTCGCTTACGAGAATGTCGTAGTCGCACGTCAGCAGCAAGTAGTACACGGAAGAGAGAGACGTCAACGCAACCAGTTCAGTGGTGTCCTTGATCATCAACCCTCGCACGTTCAGTAGTCGTTCGTACACTTGTCGCTGCTCCGTCGTAAGGGACGCGTTCTCCAGAAGCGATGCGCCTTGTTCTTCGCTCACACACTATTCGTGACCAGTGACAGAAATACCCACGAATAATGGAAACAGCGAAAAGTGCCACGCCGTGTTGAACAACTGGAGGTCAAAGCATCGCTGCACCACGGCGGAACACAACAGCTCGATCTTTCCCTCCATCTCCTTCCTTCCACAACTCCACGGATACTTCCACGCCTGTCCCTCAATTCGTTTCATCTACTTCTCACATCCCATCACTCCACCCACACTCGCCAGCGCGATGTTGTCGTACAGTCGGCCGTGCGCCACACAGCTCACCACACCCGCGTCAGCGTCGCACCACGGCAGCACCGACGCCACTGACGGCGAGAGTAAGAGGGCGTGATACACGGAGGGCGATCCCATGAATTCGAGAGCACTCTCCACCGCTCGAACGGAGGCGTGGATGGACTCGGGCGTTGCGACGGCTATCGTATGAACCAGATCGGCAACGAGTTCTTCGAGAGACGGGGCGTTGGAGGGAAGGAGAAGGCGAAGAAGCGCGAACGCGAAGTCGGAGTGGGTTTGGTTTGAAACGCACACGTAGAGAAGTTCTTTGACAATGCGAGGCTGGTTGGGCGACGTCGCGAACTTCTCCAGCAATGCGATGATTCCCGCGGAGAGACGCCTCGTGCTTGTCTCCTCCTTCTCTTCGCTCAGCAGTGACGCGACCAGCGTAGCGCTGGTAACCACTGCGTTTTCCTTATTTTCCTCCTCCTTCACTGCCTCCTCCTCCTCCTTTTCCTTATTTTCCTCCTCCTTCACTGACTCCTTCACTGCCTCCTTCAACGTCTCCTCCACAAATCGCAGAGTGAGTTGAATCATCACGTCCTCTGTCGTCGTTCCATAACTCCTCTGCAGCAGGCGCACCGCCGCCTCGATCTGACTCAGCGCCATACCCTGTGCGAACGCCGCCGCCACCTGCTCCTCCAGCGGCTCCGCCACGTGCGTCTCGAAGAAGTCCGTGTGGAGCGTGAGCGTCACAGCGACTGCGTCCTGCAGACGAGAGAACAGGGTCAGCTCGGGTACGTCGGTGTTGGCAAGAGCCGACAGAATCGCGTGGAGAAGGTCGTAACGCAACTGCGCCAGCTCCAGCGCTCTGAAGGACGACGCGTCAGGGTCGAAGAAGCAGTACTGCGTGAACGCAACCAAGTCCTCCGGGAGGAGGCGGGGGAGGAAAGAGAGAACAGACGACACGGCACTCGACCAGTCAAACTCTACCCATCAACACAGCATGGACAGAAATACCCTCCTTTTCTGGATACACAACACGACTCCACACGAAGGCGCGATCCACCACACACGCGTCCACCTCCACCAGACGACACACCTCCTTCAGCAGAGGCACTGCCGGCTCCGTCACACGCTCGCGCAGGTAGTCCGTCCACGCCTCCTCCACGAAGCGGATCGTGAGGGGAGTTTCACTGGAGAACTGGAAGAAGGAGCGAACGTCGTAAACGAGCATGGTTCGATTCATTAGGCAAATAAACTGAAGGGTGTGATCGATTGCCTGAACCGCCTGTGGCTCGTACCGCTTGAGTTCCGTTAAGATAAACTGAATCGGATCCATGGAGTTGGTGCTTAACGAATCCAGTAAACTGAACAGATAACGATGGTAGTCTGTTTCGTCCTCCTCACACAGTCTCTGAATTACCCGGTATTTCTGGCACTGTGCCTCCATTCGCTCCATCGACAACAAGGAATCTATCCTCATCAACAACCACTGAACGCGTACTGTTCAACACGCTCTTCAAATACGCCTTCAGGCACGCGCCCACCGACTGCACGCACCCCAGCTCCAACAGCGCGAACGCCAACTCCACCTGACGCTCGTTCCGGCTTGTGACGGCGCGCTGCAACACGGACTGCAAATAGGTGGGGCCCCCCACACAGCGATTCACGTTGAAGTACTCCTCGTCGCTCAGCTCGCACAGCAGGGCGTATTGTCTGATGAATGTGATGAGAGACTGGCTCGATGCGTCCTGGCAAAGAAGCGTCGTCGCCTCGTGGAGGGTGAATTGTTGGGGGAAGGGGGGACTGGAGTGAAGGACGCACTTGTTCCACAGAAGCCACTCGCACAGCAAAATCACCGCGTTTTGTGGAATTCCAGAAAGAGTCCCGATTAGCGACAGGTGCTCGGACAGCGTCTGGTAGTCCCGCGCCAGCGGCGCCAGCAACACCACCTTCTCCCCACACGCCGCGTCCTCCACCATGAGCTGAAGAAGCGTGTTGAGTCGAGTGCGCGTGTCCTGCGTCGAGAACAGTTGCAAGAAGGATTGGTGGATGAATGCGCGTTCTGTGGGGCTCAGCGAAGAAGGAGGGAATTGTTGGAAGAGAGAGGAGGGAGAGAGGAGAGGAGACAGAAGCGTTTCATTGTCGCTGAGACGAATTCGCTCCTTATTCTGCCACTTGCTTTGCAGATCAAAGTCCTTCTCGTTCGGAGTCAACTCCTTGATGGTTATGAAATCACTGAACGTGTCGGTCAGCATCGAGAGCGTTTCGTCCGCACAGTACTTCATCACGAACCCAAACACGCTCTGTGCCTCAAATCCGCTTCTCTTCCCCAGCACGCGCAGCGCCTGCAGAAGCGTATCGCACATCCAATGACGCTCCTGCGAGGAAAAGTCCGCGACGCTGGCTTCGTGGGAGACGATGAAGGCGACGAAGAACGCCACGAACGCGTGGTCCTGGCGAAGAAGCGCCTGCTGGGTGAATACCACGAAGGTCTATTGTTGAGAGTGGAGAGAACCAACAACGTGTGCGATCGAGTAGTCGTTCAGTCCGATATCGCGCAGAATCTGACACAAATAGGAACTGTTATCGCCGTGGTACGAATTGCTCAGACGATAGAACGACTCGTCGCAACTCAGCAGCAAATCGCCCGGACTCGACGACTCCGCCTCCGTCGATACCACAGGACTGGTGACGAACGACACGCGTGGTGGCTCTTTGCTGTGGAGATTCCAACGTGACACGCACTGAGAGAGCTCGAGGGGAGACAGAGTGGGAGTGTGGGACGCGAGAAGTGCGAGTGTCGAAACTAGTGGTGATTTCTGGAATTGACAAATACGGTAGTTCTGGTATGACACGACGGTTTCGGATCGCTTCGACACGAGATTCAGGAAAGACGCCTTGTTTTGCAATTCGCGCGAATCGAGCCTATTTGTGACACGCGTCCGAAACGCCCACGTATTCATGCTCTTCACCTCCTCGTCCACCACGTTCAGAATCACCGTGTCCAGCCAGGCGGACTGCACCTTCTGCGACACAGCGGACGCCGCGTTCAGCGCCTCGTTCGACGACTTCTTCAGAAGGAGGGGGATGATGAGGTAATCGTCCAGTCCCGCGGGGAGGAAGGGGAAGCACTGCTCGTGCACGGCGTGGAGGGTCTGGAGCACGCGGGCGGCGGGCTGCGAGCGCAGGAGCGACTGCGCGTGGTGTGTGAGGAGTTGTGTGGATTGAAGCGAGAGGAGTTGTGCGATCGCCTCCACCGACGCTGACGCCAGCGGCGGAGCCGAGGAACACGTCTGCGCGTCCGCCTGAAGCGTGGAAGCGAGAGAAGGAATGGAGGGCGAAGTCAGCCTCAGCACGGACAACACGGTGAGACACTGGAGAAGGAGGGTGAGTGACTCTTGCTGCGTGGCATCGAGAAGAGGGTGCGTGGTCGCCTGACCCACCACCTCCCTCAAAAACCCGATCTCTTCCGTGGAGAAGTGCACAGACTCGTCCGTCAGCAACACCAGGAGGAATTCCACAAATCGGAACAACTCCTGCGACAACAACATCTGAACCCCCTTCTCCTTCTTGTACTCCACATACCCCAACAGCAACCCCCCACGCTCACTTCCCTCACATCGCACGATGTAGTCCACCACCATCTCCTCCTTCACGCTGTTCAGCTGCAGCGTGCAGTCGATGACTCCCTTGATGTCGGCGTTCTTCAGACTGAACAGCGTGCGGATCGTTTCGTCGACGGAGTAGTGCAGCCAATCAGAGAGCGTCAGAAAGGAATCGCGGTTATCGCAGAGAAGAGGCGAGGAGAAGGAGAAGCTTGCGTCGAGATAGTAACGGAATAACTGAATCCGGCTAATGAATTCGAGTAACGACTCCTTCACTTCCGCTAACGGAGGCAACAATGAAACTGCCTCCTGACATAACGACAGTGAAGAGTCAACCAAACCCGTTTCCTTGTCAATCCGGATTGCACGTTCAGTGATCCATTTCACATAGAACGTCACATCGTTCTGTTTCTCTACTCCTCAACCCACCAGCACACACGCACTCCACTCTGCATTCATCGCCTCACAACACCTCAAATGCTCCTCCACCAACACCGCGCTGTCCTCCTCTTCGGGCAGAATTCTCAACACCTCCTCCTTCTCGAACCACTCCACGCTCTCGCCCCACACGTCAACACGATGCAAATCGCCCTGTTTTGTGGAATACACGAACTCGCCCTCCTTCCCCGCACACAGCGAACCACTCTCGTCGCATTCAAACCCCGGCAGAAGAGAAAGAAGGCTCTCAGCGTCGCCCACCACAGAGAACGCGTCGGCGATCTCGTAACGCAGCGGGAGCACGAACTGAGGGAAGTACTGAATCGCTTTGAGGATGGGTGTTGCCTGTCCCCTCAGTGCCCACCTATTTGGTCATCACGTGGCATCACCCCCACTCCATACACAACGATCGAATGCTCTGGGTGCCATAGTGCTGAAACTCCACTGGATTATACTCTGCCAAGCCTCGGTTCGTCGCCATCAACACCGCGTTATACAGCCGGATCCGCAGGAGCTTCATGCACAACAGGTACTTCATCAGCACCACGTACTGCAACTCCGTGCTCTCTTGAAGTGCTGCTGGCGTGTAGGAATAGAAGGAACGATGACAGCTTGCCAGCACGTCCGAATCGGACACTCCCGCGGGGGGAGCGTACAAATCGCGGGCTTTGAGGAAGTTGTTGCAGACGGTCAGGCCGTATTTCAGAACGTTAATTAGAGTCTTTCTATCCGCGAATTCGGTACAGTAACACTGTTTTAGCACATAACGCACATCTTTGATTCGAGATAGAATCTGGAGCCAATCCTGAGTGGTTTGAAGAAGAAGGGTTGGCGGCTGGAACACAATGGGAACACAATTCAAATCTGGGACATAATCAAAGAGAGCGCACCATTTGTATTTGTAACTACAATTCACTCATCCCCTAAAACTGTACATCAAATCTGTATCAAATTGATATGCCGAAGCCAGTTTGGCAGCTTCGCCCATCATGCGATTCGCAATGCAATTCAGATACTTCTTCCACGGCGTAACTCCCTCCATGGTGGTCACGTGGTAGCAGCAGTGGAGATGGTCCACATCATCACAATCCACCAACAAATCTCGTGCGCACGAGATTATGAGAGCGTGCTGACTGGAACAGCGCGCCAAACACCCCACGTCAAAACGCTCCCACTCCGACACGCGCTCCCACTCCGTTGTCATCACACACACGTCGCCGTTCACCTGACTCACGAGGATGTGACGCTCGTCCCACCAGCCGGCGTAATTCACACGGGTGTAATCGATCGGGTTCACCACACTCAACTCGCTCACAGATGAAACGGAGTCGTCCTCCACAGGCGGATACACGCTCCTCACGGCAATGGCCGAAATGTCCACGATCATTGCAATTCCGGAAGAAGTCAAGATTAGCGCAGACCCCTCATCAGTAGAAGTCAGCACGCTGTGGACAGCAATCGGACAGTTCCTGCTGGACGCACTCTCTCTAGGGGCTGAGAAGCGAAAGAAGGCTAGATTTCAGGAGTCAGACACGAGGGTACGGAAAGAGCTCGATTTCTCCACACGCTGACCGGAGAGATTCGTGATTACGGGCACGTAGAGAATGGAAGAGGAGGTAATTGCGATCTTCGCGATTCCGATCTGCTCTTCCAACGACATCGTCGGCGCCGCCCTCTTGATTCTCCCGACAATAAGAAGACACTTCTTTGAAGGGAGTAGTTGTGTATGAAAGGGGAAGTCCAAGTAATCACCCACGCTGATCGCGACGCCTTCTCGAACAACGGGAATGAAGGAGAAGGAAGAAGGCAGTGTGTTGGAGTGGATCTTCTAGTGGTGAGGCTATTTCATGGAATGGACCTTGCAATACAAGTCAGTGACGAGAACCGTTCCGCGCTTTGTCAGCGCAAATAGAGTGAACGCCGAACGATCGTTTGAAGGCTGGAACCCCACGAGAGTGTTGTAGAGAATGCTCTCCCCATCCTTGCACGGGCACTCTCCATAATACACCGATTTCATGTCGTGATATATCTAACTTATCAATGAAGAACAAAACGTACATGAATAGTATTGTTGTACCGATAAGTCACAATGAAGGAGCTGCACGACAGCCAGCACACACAATAATCCCCCCTGCGACGATCGCGTCCTTCCTCGTTGAATGGAATCTCGTTTCTCTCCACAACACTCCAGCCATTGTTCTCTGCGTACTACAGCATGAAATCCCAGAAGTACAATATACGTTCATCACAATGTACTGATTCGAGCAGAACAGAACAGCCGCATTCCCATCCGGAGAGAGGGAAAGATCGTACGGGAATTCAATAGTCACTGTTGAGACATCCTTCGTTTCCTTCGTCTAGGATTATCATTCAAAGCAACAATCAACCGGTTGAGAACGAAGAGAGAGGAATGAGCCCTTCATCACCGGAGTATCCTCTACAAAACGGATTCTTCTCGGCGACTCCTTCAAATGAAGGTTTGCTCGATCTTCATTCAGTGACAAATCCTTCTCTCCCTTTATGTAGCTAATCCTTATTTTCGTCAGTAGTACATACAGAAATTCGGATTCTGCCTCACTCATCTCTCAGAATTGACGAAAAGACGAAGAGAGCGTTCGGGTTTTGTCATAATCTGGAATGCGATCCACACTATGAAGGGAAATCGCGTTGTTTTCGATGGGCTGATTCAAAACCAAAGGAGGGATAAGGAATGATCCCCTCTCAATGCTTCCCTCCTTCCCTCCAAATGGTGGGTGAGCTGTTCACTTCTCATGTATAGCACTACGGATATGCACTCCTACGTGCCTTGTGGAACTGGACTCTCTTACTGATTGACTACAGACGACTTGACGTGCTATGGAACATACCGGTGACAGCGAGACAATGTGTAGTGCAGTTCTGCACCAACCAGACGGTGTTTCTACTGTTCATTCTGGTGTTCTCCTGTCAAGAGTAGTCTTTCCATGGGAATGGTCGGATTCTATGCGAATTCCATTGCGAATCGGAAGTCAGCATCGATTCTGTCATTTATCTGTGTGGACCTCGGTCTCGCGTTCGCCATCTCTTTTACTGTATCGAATCGGGCTTACCGCTTATGCGTAATTGCTGTGATGCTGTTGTGTGTTTCCATCCTGTCTCAATCCATCTCCAAGCAGTCCGTTCTCCTTCCTATTGTGCTAACGCTGATGGTAGCAGTGCTATCGCTGCTCTTTCTGTACTCCCTATTCTCCCTCTCCTTCCTCATTCTCAGTCATCTGCGACGCTTCACTCCAGACTCACCTCACTTCTCTCTCCTCTTAACTGAACGCATTGTGGTGGAATGCCGATGGGTTCTGTTTCTGTCTGGTTTCATTCCCCAAGTGTTCCTCATTTCGCTCGTTCAGTGTTTTCATTTCCACCTCCCCGTTTGGCTCTCCATATCTCCATCCATCGTTGTGTCGTGTCTGTTTCTCCTTGTTCGTTCCTCTGTTCTGATTCTGTGCTTGCTTCGAGTTGGTGTCCCTGCTGTTATTGACTTCTAGAAGCGAGGTTACTGCTTCTATCTACAACCACGGGTGACGCCCTCCGTTCAAAGCAGTTCATCCATTCCGTTCGTGATCCTCTCTGTGAATGAATTGGTGCTGAATGGTATTCAAATCATCATCTCCTATTACGCTACTCAGTTTCGCTCCACGTCATATCTGTGGGGTCGAGTTTGGCAATGGGTGGTAATTGGCCTGTTCTCTTACAGTATTTCATCAAACAGTGTGATACTGTTGCTTTGGAACACTTTAGGAAAGGAGAATGAGGACATTGAGCGAATTGCTTCTCTACTGTAGTGGAGTGTTTGTTTTAGAAAGGGCAATGAATTTATAATGCTAGCAACTTCAATCCTCATCAAACTGAAAGCCGCAACCACAATCTAATCATGAACGGACTGCGGGAAGACTCACTCTGAACGTGACAGTTTTCTTTCTTGACTTGCAGAGGCGGGAGTTTCACATTGATGAGACTAGGCATGTCTAACAGTCATAGGATTTAGAGAGGAATCGCTTTCTAGAATGATACGGCGTGGAAAATGGAATGTCCAACCTCCGTCCTTTATTGAAACGAGCGTGGTGAGTTTAGGCAAGTCTGATCGTGAATCGATTTCGGTTTCCCCACTTCGCAGGACCAATTCGGCCGATTCTTCGTTGCCGTCAAACTCAAAAGCGCTCCAACCCAACTCAATGGATTGCAGTTCGGGCAAGTCTAGTCAATCACATACATGAGAAGAAGTCACTCTCAAATACGGCATGTGTACAGCTAAGGAATGCGCACAAACCGAACTTGAGTGATTTGAGCGAGGGCATGTCTAATCATCACTTCAACATGAAGAAGCAGATACCCCTCAACTCCAATGATGCGGGCTTGAAGTTATAACTCCAATCATCCAAGTCGCCCATCTCAATCACTTCCAACGCATCCACATTCTCAATCACACACACCGAGTAATCAGAGAAGGAATACTGGCCGATCTTCAACTCCCTTAGCGAAGGACAATTCTTCAGATAGAAATGACGATTCGCGCCTTCACCAAAGAAGAACCGTTCCGTCGTAAAACTGTTCATTCCAATCACCACACGTTCCAATTCACGCAGTCCCATCAGCTTGACTTCCTCCACACTCTCAAAGCAGTCATCGCCCACGTTCAGTGATTTGAGATATGGCATCAAGTGGAAATCGAGAACACTCCACTCCTTGTCATTGCCGAACTGACTGCTCACTGTCAGCTCTTCAACGTGGTTGTGGATAAAAGAATAATCCGGAGTGATTCTCACACTCCTTTCCATAAGAGAATCATTCAGCCATTCACCGCAGTACACTACACAACCAAGCCGATCATACTGAATTCCCTTTCCCCATCGCACTCCGTTACACCATTCGCCGTCATATTCAATCGTAGAGAGGTCAGCGTAGTACTTGCGACCATAGCCCACGTTCCTATCACCAACCCGAAATCCTTCATATGCCATCCGTCCCTCCTTGTCATACGCAATTCCCCAACCACATGGCTCGTTATCGAGAACACTGCCTTCCCAACGATCTCCTTCATCGCTCAAATCAAGTATCTCATAATGTTCCACGCCTCTCAAATCGAGTTCATTCACTTTCAATAACTCCTTCTTCCTCACATCAACCACTACAATCCCTTTTCCAATTAGTTCGATCAATATCCTTTCTTTCATTTCAATAAGGCCTGCAGATACAGTGAATCCATCCTTGTTCACAATGCTGAGCAATGACCAGCAGCCAGCTCCCGGTAGTTCATCTTTACTTGTGTGTATTAGCTCTGTATAGTTGTTTGACTCCAACACTCCTTTAACGCGATTCCTCTTCGATGAAGAGCAGGGAGGCAAAACCATGTCAGTACTATTCCTCCGACGCTCTCTATGTGTCATTTACGCAATATAGTGAGTACCCTTTATCATTCGTTTGTTCACTCGCATCCATGCTGCTACCGCTCCACTGAGTCCCGAGTGAATCAGAATGGTAATGGATAACTCTGTGAACTAACTCTTCACTTGGTAAACAAATACCGCGGTTATTCGCTGATAGCCGCGACTCAAACGAACACTCCTAATCTGAGCAACAAACACCCCAAATCACCACAGGATAGCGACTCACACTGTC